>Ga0207418_100014_pt1 | contig 56364 bp, 58 predicted proteins | sample LakMenEpi05Aug08_FD_150669 | JGI IMG/M metagenome (GOLD analysis project Ga0207418, IMG submission 150669) | Freshwater microbial communities from Lake Mendota, WI - 05AUG2008 deep hole epilimnion (SPAdes) | ecosystem: Environmental > Aquatic > Freshwater > Lake > Epilimnion/Euphotic zone ...
CACCAAAAGCTAGCTCTAAGAACAGTGCCAAGCCGGTGGCCTCAAAATCTGCTACGCCAAAAGCTGCTACTGCATCAACTAGTAAAAAACCTAGTAAGAAGCCAACCAAGAAGCCGGTAAAAAAGAAGGTAAAGAAAACTGCTACGCCGATTCCATCACCATCACCAGTTTGGCCACCAGTTAAATTCACTTCAAATAAAGGTATTTACGCAAAGATTCCAACAAGTAAAGAGTTGCTTGGATTGGTCTCAGCTAAAGCTGGATTGGCTGAGATGGTTAAAAAATGTGAGTCTTATGCATGTGGAGCGGTTATTGTGGCAGCAGATTATCGCTGTATGTGGTGGGAGATTAAATCTACTGTTTATGGCATAGACCCAGCTGATGCAGGTAAGAAGATTGCACTTGGAAAACTTCGGACTCTTTATGGTCCGCTATCTCCAAAAACATATGCAAATATCATTTTATTAAGTGAAGAGCCACTTTATGGGCCTTCAGTTACCGACCCAGGCACTGGAGAACAAATACAGGGTCCACCAAGAACTGGTGTTGTAGTTGGAGGAATTTCAGCTATTTGTCATAAGTCTGGCACAAATGAGAAAATTCCAGCCAATATTTACACTCGACTTAATTAACATGGGAATGGATTAAAATTGCTTGGTGGCATAAACAATAGTCTTTACTTAATCTCACTTTCAGGTTTTTTAGTTGTAGCAGTGATGATTTTGATACTTAAATGGGCATTTTCCCATAATAAGTCAGTGATCGAACGGGAAAAAAGAATTGGTAACGAGGATGAGTACGGGCTACTTAGAGTTGCCCACTCTCCTAAAAATCATATTGAAGGTGAGATGCTTCGACAAAAACTGTTATCAGTTGGTATTAAAGCCACTTTATCTCAAACGAAGAATGGTCCAAAAATATTGGTTTTTGAGAAAGACTTAAAGATTGCAAAGGCAACTTTAAGCTCTTAGCGATTTGCCCCTGGTACCCAAAGCTGATCGCCAACATCTTTGTTGACATATCTAGCCAGTACAAACAACAGGTCGGAAAGACGATTTAAATACTTGGCAGTTATTGGATTTACTCCGCCACCAAATGCGTGAATAGCATGCCAAGTTGTTCGCTCTGCTCTTCGAGTTACAGTTCTTGCAACATGCATAAGTGCTGCCGCTGGTGTTCCAGAAGGCAGTACAAAGGATCTAAGCGGTTGCAGACTCTCGTTGTACTTATCAATTTGTTGTTCAAGATATTCAATTTGTGAATCTAAAACTCTAAGTGGCTCTGAAGCTGGATTATCAACTACAGGAGTACAAAGATCTGCGCCAACATCAAATAAATCATTTTGAATTCGAACTAGCAACTTCTTGATATCAGCATCTTTGATATCTCCCATTGCCAATACAACTCCGATTGAGGAGTTCGCTTCATCCACGGTGGCATATGCCTCAAGCCTGGGATCATTTTTTGAGGTTCGGCTCATATCCCCAAGTGAGGTTGTGCCGTCATCGCCAGTTTTTGTGTAAATGCGGGTTAGGTTGACCATGAGTGCACCCTACCTTAAGCAATTACAATGGGGAATTATGGAACGGTTGCGGGTAGTTGGGGGTGCCAGATTAGCCGGCACAGTTCGCGTTTCTGGAGCAAAAAACTCAGCTCTTAAGTTAATGGCCGCCACATTATTAGCACCTGGTAAATCAACAATCACAAATCTGCCAGAGATTGCTGATGTTGAGTATATGGCGGAGTTGTTAACCAGATTAGGTTGCTCAGTTGAAGTTAATCACCAATCAAGCCAAGTTGTAATTGATGTGCCACAAAAATTAGGTCACCGTGCTGATTACGACATGGTTCGAAAGATGCGAGCCTCTATCAATGTTTTAGGTCCGCTAATTGCCAGAGAGTTAATTGCTGAGGTTGCACTCCCTGGTGGAGATGCAATTGGATCTCGTGGTCTTGATTTTCACATAAATGGTTTAACTGAGATGGGTGCGCAAGTAACCTCCGAACATGGTTTTGTTATCGCTAAAGCAAGTAACGGTTTAACTGGTGCGCATATAACTCTTGAATTTCCAAGTGTTGGTGCCACTGAAAACATTATGACCGCTGCCACCTTGGCAAATGGTAAGACGGTAATTGATAACGCTGCCCGAGAGCCTGATGTAGTTGATCTTGGTGAGTTTTTAATTGCAATGGGTGCAAAAATTTCTGGACTTGGCTCTCACACAATCATAATTGAAGGAGTCAAGAAATTAACGCCAACAAATCATGCAACCTTGGCTGATCGAATTGTCTCTGGTACTTGGGCATTTGCTGCTGCCATGACCAAGGGAGATATCACAATTGAAAATGGCAGAGCTGATCACCTAGAGCTGCCCCTTGATAAATTAGTTGAGGCTGGCGCTGTTGTTACCACTACTAAAAATGGTTTTAGAGTGAAGATGGATAAACGACCTACTGCAGTTGATGTTGCAACTCTTCCCTATCCAGGTTTTCCAACTGATTTGCAGCCGATGGTAATCACCTTGAACTCGATTGCAGATGGCACATCTATTGTTACCGAAAATGTATTTGAGGGCAGATTTATGTTTGTAAATGAATTGCTACGGCTAGGTGCCAAGATTCAAGTTGATGGTCACCACGCAGCAATTACTGGTATCAATCAATTATCTGCTGCCCCAGTTGCTGCAACTGATATTCGGGCAGGGGCTGGCTTAGTTTTGGCAGCTCTAGTAAGTGATGGCGTTACTATTATTGAGGATGCCTTTCATATCGATCGAGGGTATCCAGATTTTCCTACTCAACTACAATCGTTAGGTGCAGATGTCACCAGAATTTAATTTTCCAGATCGCAACCTAGCTCTTGAATTGGTAAGAGTTACTGAAACCGCAGCCTTAGCAGCTTCAACCTGGGTTGGCAGAGGCGATAAAGATGCTGCCGATGGCGCAGCGGTTGCAGCAATGCGCAAGATGATTAACACCGTTGATATGTCCGGTGTAATAGTTATTGGTGAGGGTGAAAAAGATAATGCACCGATGCTTCACAATGGTGAAGAGGTTGGTAATGGCAGTGGCCCGGTATGTGATGTTGCAGTTGACCCAATTGATGGCACCACCCTTACCTCAAATGGTTTAAATGGTGCGGTAAGTGTTATCGCGTTAGCACCTCGTGGCACGATGTTTGATCCAAAGGGTGCTTTTTATATGAACAAAATTGTTACCGGCCCTGAAGCAGCGTCAGTAGTTGATATCACCGCTCCTGCTGGTGAAAATGTGCGCAGAGTGGCAAAAGCAAAAGGTGTAGATGTCTCTGACATTACGGTAATCGTTTTGGATAGACCAAGACATGCTCAGTTACTTCAAGAGTTACGTGCTGCAGGTGCGCGAATTAGATTAATTCGAGATGGTGATGTGGCAGCTGCAATTGAGACAGCGCGAATTGGCACTGGAATAGATATTTTGATGGGAATTGGTGGCACACCTGAAGGAGTTGTGACTGCTGCAGCAATGCGAGCTTTAGGGGGCGTAATTCAAGGACAGTTAATGCCACAAAGTGATAGCGAGAAAGCATCTGCAAAGGATGCTGGGCATGATCTATCTAAGATTTATTCAACCAATGATTTAGTTGCCTCAGATGATGTTTTCTTCTCCGCAACTGGAATTACAGATGGTGAGTTGTTAAGAGGTGTTCGCCACACAGCATTTGGTGCGATTTCACATTCATTAGTCGTGCGAGGTCGTTCAAAAACGGTAAGAATTATTGAAACTGAGCACCGCTAAAGCTAATTTGTAACTACCTGAGCCTCACCCAAGATTGAAACTCGATCATTTGAAACTGAAATAAATCCACCGTTAATAATAAAATCATTTACCGAACCATCAGTAGATTTAATTGAGACGGTGCCATCGGCAAGTACCCCAAGAAGTGGTGCGTGTCCTGGCAAAACACCAAGATCTCCTTCAAGTGTGCGGGCAGTAACCATCTTTGCCTCACCACTCCACACCCGCTTCTCTGGGGTAACTACCTCAACTTTTAACATGAGTTAGGACTTAGCCAACTCTGCTGCTTTGCGCTCAACATCATCAAGACCACCGCACATAAAGAATGCTTGCTCAGGTACATGGTCATACTTACCATCAGCAAGGGCTTCAAATGCTGCGATTGTTTCAGTTAGCGGCACAAATGAACCATCTAGACCAGTAAAGACCTTGGCCACGAAGGTATTTTGAGATAAGAATCTTTGAATACGACGAGCTCTTCCGACCAGGATTCGATCCTCTTCAGATAGTTCATCAATACCCAAGATTGCAATAATGTCTTGCAAATCTTTGTAACGCTGCAAGATTTGCTTGATTCGGTTTGCAACTTTGAAATGGTGCTCGCCAATATAACGAGGATCCAAAATTCGAGAGGTGGAATCAAGTGGATCAACCGCAGGATAAATACCAAGCTCAGAGATCGGACGAGACAACACAGTTGTTGCATCCAAGTGAGCGAAGGTTGTGTGCGGTGCTGGATCGGTGATGTCATCTGCTGGAACATAAATCGCCTGCATCGAGGTAATTGAGTGACCACGAGTTGAGGTAATTCGCTCCTGCAACTGACCCATTTCGTCAGCAAGTGTTGGCTGGTAACCAACTGCAGATGGCATACGACCAAGAAGTGTTGATACTTCAGAGCCTGCTTGAGTAAAGCGGAAGATGTTGTCAATAAATAACAACACATCCTGCTTCTGCACATCACGGAAGTACTCAGCCATGGTTAGCGCAGAAAGTGCAACACGCAGACGCGTTCCAGGTGGCTCATCCATTTGTCCGAAGACCAATGCGGTTTTGTTAATAACTCCAGTTTCGGTCATTTCTAGGAATAAGTCATTACCCTCACGAGTACGCTCACCGACTCCTGCGAACACAGAAACACCACCAAAGTTTTCTGCTACGCGATAAATCATCTCTTGGATAAGCACAGTCTTACCAACACCTGCACCACCAAATAATCCAATCTTTCCACCCTTTACATAAGGAGTAAGAAGATCAATAACTTTAATTCCAGTTTCAAACATCTCAGTCTTTGATTCAAGTTGATCAAATGCTGGTGCGGTTCGGTGGATTGGCCATCGCTCTTTGATATCTAGTGAAGCAGTTGGCACATCTAGCGATTCACCCAAGGTGTTAAATACATGTCCCTTAGTTACATCTCCAACTGGAACTGAGATCGCACTTCCAGTGTCGGTAACTGTTGAACCACGAACCATGCCGTCAGTTGGTTGCATAGAGATGGCGCGGACTAAGTTGTCGCCAATGTGTTGGGCGACCTCAAGAGTTAACTTCTTAGTCTCACCCCCCAATGTGACATCAATATTTAGTGCGTTAAAGATGGCCGGCATCGCATCGGCTGGAAATTCAATATCCACTACCGGTCCAATTACACGGGCAACTCTTCCAGTTGCTGTTTTGACTGACATTATTCGCTCCCTGCGCTAGCTGAGGCGAGCGCATCTGCGCCGCCTACGATTTCACTGATCTCTTGGGTAATTTCGGCCTGACGAGCCGCGTTTGCAAGTCGAGTTAACGACTTAATTAATTCATCAGCATTGTCAGTTGCTGACTTCATAGCGCGACGCCTTGCTGCATGCTCACTAGCTGCAGATTGAAGCATCGCGTTAAATACTCGAGCCTGAATATAGCGAGGTAGTAATGCATTAAGCACCTCACCAGCATTAGGTTCGAATTCATACATCGGCAAGATAACTGCCGGACCTGTTGACTCCACAACCTCAAGCGGCAACATTCGCTTGGCATCTGGAGTTTGAGTAATCATTGATTTAAATTGAGTATAAATAATATGAAGTTCATCAACACCATTTAGATCTACCTGGGCATCTGCAATAAATGCTGCAATTAATGCATCTGAAACCTCACGGGCGTGGGCGTAGGTTGGATTATCTGAAAAACCACTCCAAGAGGCTGTGATCTTTCGATTTCTAAACTTATAGAAATTAATTCCCTTTCGCCCTACTAAATAGGTATTTACCTCAAGTCCTCTAGATTTCAATAGCGCTACTAATTGATCACCCTCTTTAATAGCTGCATTTGAGTACGCACCTGCCATACCTCGGTCTGCAGTAATAATTAATACCGCAGCCCGCTTTGGATTAGCCGAGGCGGTGGTGAGTGGATGATTGGTAGTAGATAAAGAGGCAACAGCTGAGACTGCCCGGGTTAACTCGTTGGCATAAGGAGATGAGGCAGCAACTTTTTGTTGCGCCTTAACAATGCGAGAGGCTGAAATTAGCTCCATCGCTTTGGTTATCTTCTTAGTCGCCTTTACCGACCGCATACGGCGGCGGTAAATACGAAGTTGGGCACCCATTTTTCTTAGCTCTCTTTTCTTATCGCTTTATCGCCGGAACTTGACGAGTAATTTGCTCATTATCCACACCATCTAAGGCATCAGCTTTCTTTTCATTTACCTCTGCTGCCACCGATGATTTGAATTGGGTTTTGAAGGTAGTAATCGCCTCTTCCAAAGATTTAACAGTTTCATCTGTTAACTCTTTAGTTTGAGCAATCACATCAAAGATTTGTTTGCGCTCTCTGGCAATGAAATCTAAGAACTCAGTTTCAAATCGGCGGATATCTACCACTGGAATTGAATCCATCTTGCCGGTAGTTCCTGCCCAAATTGAAGCTACTTGGCGCTCAACTGAGAATGGTGAGTATTGACCCTGCTTTAGTAACTCAACCATGCGAGCACCGCGCTCTAACTGTGCCTTTGATGCCGCATCAAGATCTGAACCAAAAGCTGCGAAAGCTTCTAATTCACGATACTGAGCAAGATCTAGACGAAGACGACCGGCAATCTTTTTAATCGCCTTAGTTTGCGCAGATCCACCAACACGAGATACGGAAATACCAACGTTAATCGCCGGACGAACACCTGCGTTAAACAAATCAGTCTCTAAGAAGCACTGACCATCGGTAATAGAGATAACGTTGGTAGGAATGAAGGCGGAAACATCATTTCCCTTAGTTTCGATGATTGGCAGGCCGGTCATTGAGCCGCCACCTAATTCATCAGATAACTTGGCACAACGCTCTAACAAACGAGAGTGTAAATAGAAAACATCTCCAGGATATGCCTCGCGACCCGGTGGGCGCCTTAGCAATAGCGAGACTGAACGATAAGCCTCTGCTTGTTTGGAGAGATCATCAAAAATGATCAATACATGTTGGCCCTTATACATCCAGTGCTGACCAATTGATGAGCCGGTGTATGGGGCTAGATATTTAAATCCTGCTGGATCAGATGCTGGAGCTGCCACAATTGTTGTGTACTCCATTGCTCCTGCTGCCTCTAGTGATCCCTTTACCGATGCAATTGTTGAACCCTTTTGTCCAATTGCAACATAAATACATTTAACCTGCTTCTTTGGATCCCCACTCTTCCAGTTATCCAATTGGTTAATAATTGTGTCAACTGCAATTGCAGTTTTACCAGTCTGGCGATCACCAATAATCAACTGACGTTGACCGCGGCCGATTGCAGTCATTGAGTCAATTGCTTTAATTCCAGTTTGCATTGGTTCTTTAACTGGTTGGCGTTGCACAACAGATGGTGCTTGAATTTCCAAGGCGCGATTAGCTTCAGCTTTGATCTCACCCTTGCCATCAATTGGTCGACCTAATGCGTCGACAACTCTTCCTAGGAAGCCATCACCAACTGGAACAGAGAGAATTTCTCCAGTGCGGCGAACAGTTGTTCCTTCTTCAATTCCGGTGAACTCACCCAAAATAACAACACCGATTTCGCGAACATCTAAGTTCAGCGCTAGACCTAGTGTGCCGTTTTCAAACTTTAACAACTCATTGGTCATAGTTGATGGCAGGCCTTCAACTCGAGCAATGCCATCACCTGCCTGGGTGACACTACCGATTTCATCCTTTACGGCAGCTCCTGGTTTATATGCAGCGACATGTTTTGCCAGTGCATCCCGAATCTCTTCGGGGCGGATACTTACTTCGGCCATCTTTTTCTCTCTTCTCTCTTTAAATAACAGATGCTGTGGGCACCTGTTAAAACTAACTTACGAGCGCCCTGCCCGCTTCCGTCAAACGATTAACTATGGTGCCATCAATAACATCATCGGCATATCGCACTGAAATGCCACCTAAAACCTTTGGATCAATCTCAACATTTATATGAACATCTCTACCCATTTGCTTAGAAAGGGCTGCAACTAACTTGGTTAGCTGGGCATCGCTTAACTCAACCGCACTTTTAACATGAGCAACTAATCGATCTTTTCGTGCAGAAACATAATGTGAGTAAGCGGCTAATGTGGAATCAATACTTCTGCCCCTGCGAAGTGAAATTACTCTGCGCAGTAAGTTAAGTGTTGAGTTTGCATACTTACCTTTTACAACTGATTCAAGCAAGGAAATCTTTCCTTGATCAGTATCAGCTGAGGTATTTAATGCTTGGCGAAGCTCTGGGTTTGCTCGAAGCACTCTGGCAAAGTCAAACAATTGATTTTCAAGCCTCTCTAACTCGCCATTTTTATCTGCAGCAGCTGCCTCTGCTTCAACAGCTAAATTTTCAATAGCATCTGCAATCTCACCTGGGCTAGACCATCTAAGTGAGGCAGCTAAGGCAAGTAGTGATTGAGCTGGAGAACTTATATTTTTCCCAAATAAATTTGAGATTAGCTCCGCTTTTGCCGATGCATCACGGGAGTTGTCTGTCAGAGCACGTCTGACACCAATTGATGTGCTTAATACTGAAAGAATTGTAAACAAGTCTGTGGCAAAAACGGCTGCATCAGTAGCAGATTGTTTTTCAACAACCTGTGCCAATGATTTACGCAGAGTTAAAACTGATGCTCTGCTAGAGCCGCCCAATACCTTCATGGTTATTTACTCTTCTCCAGATCTGCAATAAAGCGATCAACTATCCGAGACTGACGAACCTGGTCATCTAATGCTTCTCCGACAATCTTTCCGGCTAGCTCAGTTGCAAGTGCACCAACCTCATTACGAAGTGAGGTAATTGCCTGTTGACGCTCAGCTTCAATCGCTGCAGTTGCTGCAGCAGAGATTCGAGTTGCTTCCTCAGTTGCTTTGGTACGCAGATCTTCAATAATCGCAGCACCTTGCACCCGCGCATCTTCACGTATTTTCTGTGCTTCGCCCTGCGCATCTTTCAGCTGTGAAGTATATTTTTGAAGGGCAACTTCTGCCTCTCGTTGTGCTTTTTCAGCACGCTCTATGCCACCAGCAATAGCATCAGTTCGCTCCGCAAATGCTTTTTCAAATAACGGAACTACCTTTGCGCGTAGAACTAAGAAAAGCAATGAGAAGGCTACAAAGCCAACAATTAATTCAGCGGTGTGCGGAATTAACGGGTTAGCAGCTTCACCTGCTGCCCAGTTGCTATATCTAGGTTGAAACATCTTCTATCAATCCTCGCGCTTATTAAAGTACGAAAGCTAGAACTAGACCGAATAGCGCAAGCGCTTCAGCTAGTGCGAAGCCTAGGAATGCGATCGGTTGCAGTACTGATCGTGCCTCAGGTTGGCGTGCTACACCGCTTATGTAAGCGGCGAAGATCATGCCTGTTGCGATTGCAGGTCCGATTGCAGATAGGCCATAACCGACCAGGTTGAGTGTGCCTTCCATATTCTTTTCCTTCTTTCTTAGTTAGGTGTTGCTTTGGTTTTTTCTAGTGTTCATCCGCCAACGCACCCGCAATATAGAGGGCAGTCAACAGAGTAAAGATATAGGCCTGTAGGCATTGAACCATAAATTCAAAAAACGTAAGTCCAATACCAAAGGCAAATGCGAAAGGTGAGACCAGTTTTAGGCCAATAACGCCTTGCAAAAGATGCTCACCACCGAGGATAAAAACCAGCAAAAGTAAGTGGCCGGCGAACATATTGGCAAATAGACGAAGAGATAATGTCAGTGGGCGAACAATAAAATAAGTAGCAACCTCAATAGGGGTTAGCAATATGTACACCGGCTTTGGTACTCCAGGCATAAACATAATTTCTTTCAAATATGGCATGAGGCCTTTATGTTTAATCGCAACATAGTGAAAAATTACAAAGGTAAAGATGGCTAACACATACGGAAAACTGACCCTAGACATCGTCGGGAACTGCAAAAATGGAATGATGCCAAACAAATTATTAGTTAAGATGAATGTGAATAGTGTAAATAAATATGGAACAAAGCGCATAAACTCATGACCAATAACATCTCTTGCCAAATCATTTCTAACAAATCCATAAATTGATTCGCCTGCAAATTGAAGCTTCGATGGCACAATCAAGGCTTTTCTTGCTGAAACAATGAAAAAGGTTGAAATTAAAATTACTGAGAAAAATACTAAAAAGACTGGTTTTGTTGTAAATGGGTTGTCGCCGAATACTGGAGGTAAATTAAAGTCAGCGGTACTAGGTGGCTTAAAGCCTTCCTCCGCTGCTAATTGCACGCCCACTTAAATCTCCAAAAGTTAGTCGCAGTTCGGTTTAAACTTTTTTTAAAATTGCCTTAGTTTCATAGCCACTGGGGAGGAACGACTACGGGGGAAACCTTATTCGATGAGGCAGATTACTGGGAAATGAGCACAGGTAAAAATCGGTGTTTGTATAGAAATGTGACCCTAATCGCGCCCAAACCTCAGCCATACTAAGTAAATTGATGCGCCAGCACCTAGAAGCATCCCAGCCAATACTAAGTAAGTGGTGCCCAACCAGCGATCTAGGCCCCATCCAATTCCGCCCCAAATAATAAGTCCAGATAGTAGATACCCCACAATTGACCAAAGGGCATTCTCTTCATTTTGAGAGTTACTAATATTTTCATTATCTGAATTTTTTCGGCTCACTGTAGATCCCCCTCTTTCTTAGGTAATGGCATCTGAAATCGTAGCTTGAGAAAGCTACGAATTTCACCAAACAACCATGCCATCGTAATCAAAATTGCACAGATAGCAAAACTACCTCGATCAATGGTACTTCTGTCGCTATATCTCGTAACTAACAATAAAAAGGCACCCATGAATATTACTTTTGCAAAATATGAGAACATCGCAAGTGCCATGGTTGCCATTGGATCCAAATCTCTCGAAACTCTTGCCACCAATAGGTGAACACTAAAAAAAATGATTACAGTCACCGAAGCGAGTAATCCACCAAATAGACCCGGTTGACCATTTACAAACACCATAACTGTTGAGCTTAAGCCGGCAACTATCGAAGCAGGTAATACCGCTCCGCGCCAGAGTTGAGTATCACTCATTTCGTACCACACCTATCGTTGCACTTCGAATAATTTTTAAAGATAGCAAAAATATTGATACTCCTGCAATTATTGCAATCCAGAATGGAACAAATGCTGCAATTACTGTTGGGAATGCAAACATGGCAGTCCATAGGTAGAGCACAACCGTGGTGCGCTGCTGCGTTAATCCGTGTCGCATTATTCGATGGTGTAGGTGTTCACGATCTGCTGTAAATGGGGAACGACCAGCCTTCACTCGTCTTAATATCGCCATTGCAAAATCAAGTAATGGAATTGCAAGAATCGTAAATGGCAAGAGCAGTGGCAGTAGTGCTGAACCACCATTTTCTTCTGTAATAACTGAGGCATCAACCTGGCCAGTTAAAGTTATTGCCGATGCGCTAATCATCAATCCCAAGAACATCGCACCTGAATCACCCATAAAAATTTGTGCAGGGTGAAAATTATGGGGCAAAAAGCCTAGGCATAATCCAATAACTACTGCGGTAATCAAAGATGGTGCACCTGCTCGATTTAATCCATTAATAACTGCCAATAGGTAGGAGAAGGCAAAAAATGATGCCGCGCAAATCATCACAATTCCAGTTGCTAAACCATCTAAGCCATCGACAAAATTGATTGCATTGATTACCACCATTACAAACAAGATTGTAAGCAATTGGCCAATATTTGTTGGCAATGTGGTGATGCCATTGATTGGCAGCCAAAGAATTTGCACACCATAAATAAGTAATATTCCAGCAGCTAAAGCTTGTCCTGCAAACTTAGTAATTGGGTCTAAATCAAAACGATCATCCAACATTCCTAGGAAAAGAATAAAGGTGCCACTTAAGAAAATACCGGTAGCCTCGGTGCCAAATGATTTATGAACTAATGGCAGATAATTAACAATTACTAGTGTTAACGCCATCGCCAGCCACATAGCTAATCCACCCCAACGTGGCGTGGGTTGCAAATGAACATCTCTTGTTCTGATTGCCGTGACGGCGCCAGCTTTTACTGCTAAATCTTTAACTAATGGTGTGATCAAATATGTAATTACTGCCGCAAGTAATACTGTTACTAAATACTCACGCATCTGAGATTAAATTTAATTCTTTGGTTCTGGGTAAACTGGAAACTTAGCGGTTAATTGATGTACTTCAGACCTGATTGATTTTGCTTTGTTATCGTCATCGCCTTCTTTAATGGCTCTGGCAATAAAGGATGCAATCTGGCCCATCTCACTCTTTCCCATACCTTGGGTTGTTATCGCGGCTGTACCAACTCGGATACCACTGGTAACTGCTGGTGTCTCAGGATCAAATGGAATCGCATTTTTGTTTAGTGAAAGACCTGATCTGCCACATCTTTCATCAGCTACTTTTCCATTTACTTTTGTCGATCTGATATCGATTAGAGCTAGGTGAGTTTGTGTTCCGCCAGAGACTGCACGCATGCCCGCTGCTTCAAGGCCTCTTGCTAACTCCTGGCAATTTTCAATTACCTGTTTTGCATAATTCTGATACTCAACAGTTGCACACTCTTTAAGCGCAACAGCTTTTCCAGCCACCGCACTCATGATTGGACCACCTTGCATGCCTGGAAATATTGCCTTGTCGATAGCAGCTGCATGTTTTTCTTTACTCAAAATCATGCCGCCTCGTGGTCCTCGCAATACCTTGTGTGTTGTAAAGGAAACAACGTCGGCATAAGGAACTGGTGATGGAATCGCTTTGCCGGCTACTAAACCAATGAAGTGAGCAGCATCTACCCACATAATTGCTCCTACCTCATCGCATATTTGGCGAACTTTTTCAAAATCAATCAAGCTTGGATATGCGGTAGCGCCAGAGCAAATCATCTTGGGTTTGTGCTCAATGGCTAAATCTCGTAATTGATCGTAATCAATTAACTCATTATCTTGCCGCACGCCATATGAAACAACATTGAACCATTTACCAGAAAAGTTAACCTTCGAGCCATGGGTTAGATGACCACCATGTGGCAATGACATCGCCAATACTGTGTCACCAGGCTTTGTAAATGCCTGATACACCGCAACATTTGCACTAGCACCTGAGTGCGGTTGCAAATTTGCATGCTCGGCGCTAAATAACTTCTTTGCTCGCTCAATGCCAATTACTTCAACTTTATCAACCTCTTCGCAACCGCCGTAATATCGCTTGCCTGGGTAACCTTCGGCATATTTATTTGAAAGCGTGGAGCCCATAGTTGAAAGCACAGCAGCTGAGGTGAAATTCTCACTTGCAATAAGTTGTAGATCTTGACGCTGGCGAACTAATTCTGAAATTACAACCGCAGCGATCTCTGGGTCTTGTTTTTCTAGAGCATTAAAATCAGGCCCGTAGTACTTCTCAGATCTAGACATGTGGCAAGCCTAAAGGGTTGGAGCAGAAATAGTAGGAACGCTGGCTCTTAATTGTTCTACTGTGATTGCACCAACTCGCTGGAGTGTGATCTCATTCTCAGAGAACTCAACCCAGGTTGAGAGCGGACCGGCTGGTAATAGACCCTCATCAAAAATTGCTCCAATATCACTTTCATAAATTGCAAGTGTGGCTAAATCTAAAACTGTTGGTTTGCCAACCAATGCTGCCGAAGATGTTGCAAGTGGACCTGATTGTTCCAATATGGCCGAAATGAATTTACTATTTGGTGAACGCAGATTTACTTTACCTAATCTACGATCATCACCTAAATTCCAAGTTAATCCGGGTTGAGATTTTAGCGTTACTGAAAGTAAGCCTGGCCAAAATTTATCTAATAATCCTTCTTGTTGGAGTGTGAGTCCGGTTGCAACTCCCCGGGCCATATTTTTGTCTTTAACAAATACTTGTAATGTAATTCCAGCTGAATTTCCGCGCAGTATATGAATTGCATTGACAGCATCCTTATCAAAAGCATTTGCTAGGTAAACATAGCCATGCTCGCTAGCCGCAATAATCACCTCACCAGCTCTTAAGTATCTAAGTGCGCTCTCAACAGATTCATTAAATAAATCCCCGGTGGATTGGGTTAAATTGATTCGCTCAGCCATATTTATTCCTTATCGTTTGACTGCGCTAGTAAATCTATCTCTGCCAGTTAAATCAGCATGAGTTTGTGCGGGTAGAAAATCTTTAGTTAGCAAATTTCTAATCAACTCCGCTTGCTTTTCATGGTGTTCGGTTATGAAATAACCACCTGATTTTAACAATCTAGTAGCTGCCTCAATAAATTGCTTTGGAACAAGCATTCCATCTACTGGACCACCTCGCAATGCAATCTCTGGTTCAAAGTTGGCTACTTCAATTGGTAACTTCTCATCATTTGGTATGTATGGTGGATTTGCAACTACTACATCAGCTTTAACCTCTGGCAGCGCGCTCTGAACATCTTCAACTACTACTCTGATCGGCAGATCATATTTAGCAATATTTTTATTCAGCCACTGAGCAGCATCTGGTGACTTTTCAACCGCCACCATGCTCACCTTCAATCCTTTGATACTTGCCTCAGATGCAATTGCAATACTTATGGCACCAGAGCCTGCACCTAAATCAATAATGCTTTTTGCTAGATCTTTATCAGATTGTGAGTTTAGGTAACCGATCACTCGATCAACAATTAGTTCAGTTTCAGGTCGAGGAATTAAGACACCTTCGCCCACCTCAAGTTCTAAGTATCTAAATGCTGCATTGCCAGTTATGTATTGAACCGGCCTGCCCATAAGTCGCTGTTTAATTAATTCGTTAAATTCAGTTGCTATTTTTTCTTGTTCAATCTCATTAAGTTCGATTGCCTGGCTATGAATTTGCTTTCTAGAAACTCCAAGTAGGTGAGCAAGCAACAACTCTGCATCTACTATCGGTATTTTGTTTTTTTCAAATTGTGAGAACGCTGCTCTTAGCAGCTCTTTCATGAGTTACCTGCTGATAGCTTTGCAGTGCGATCTGCATCAATTAAAGATTGAATTACTGCTTCTAAATCTCCGTTCATTACTGAATCTAAGTTATTTGCTTTGTAATTAACTCGGTGATCACTTAATCGATTCTCTGGAAAGTTATAGGTTCTAATGCGCTCACTTCGATCAACAGTTCTAACTTGGTTCTTCCGCTCTGCCGATGCAATCCGCTCTGCCTCTTCCTGGGCTGCTGCCAACATACGGGCTCGTAAAATACGAAGGGCAGACTCTTTATTTTGTAGCTGGCTCTTTTCATTCTGACAAGAGACCACAATTCCAGTTGGAATATGTGTAATACGAACAGCGGAGTCGGTGGTATTTACGCTTTGCCCGCCAGGACCAGATGAGCGATATACATCGATTCGAAGATCATTCATATTTATATCAACATCAATCTCTTCCGCTTCAGGCAAAATCAAAACTCCAGCAGCTGAGGTATGGATTCGACCTTGTGATTCAGTCTCTGGTACTCGTTGCACACGATGCACGCCACCTTCAAATTTTAATTTCGCATAAGGAGTTTGCCCTGGCTTTGCTACTCCTTTGGACTTAATGGCAACTGACATATCTTTGTATCCACCCATATCACTTGGGGTGGTATCAATTACTTCAATCTTCCAACCCTGTTTTTCGGCAAATCTTGAGTACATTCGAAATAGATCACCAGCAAAGATTGCAGACTCATCTCCACCAGCACCTGCCTTGATCTCCATAATTACATCACGATCATCATTTGGATCTCGAGGTAGTAATAACTCCTCTAAAAGCGCTGCTGCTTCATCTTTGGTTTTCTCTAATGCAGTAATTTCAGATGCAAAACTTGGATCAGCCTCTGCTAACTCTTTGCCAGCATTTAAATCCTCTTCAGATAATTTATATGCCCGATAGCCAGCAATAACTGGACCAAGTTGGGCATATCTTTTACCCAGCGCTCGTGCCTTATTTTGATCAGCATGAATAGAGGGATCGGCCATTTGTGCTTCAAGTGATTCATACTCAGCTAATAACTCATTAACTTTGGCAAACCGTTCCATCTATTCCCCCTTTCAAAAATAATAAGTTAGAAATTAAAAAGAGAGCGCACCACATCTTTCGATGTTTAGGTGCGCTCTCTTAACTAAAACTACTTAGTGCCGCTCTTGTCAGCCTTTCCGAAACGCTCTTGGAATTTAGCTACGCGACCGCCGGTATCAAGAATTCTCTGCTTGCCGGTGTAAAACGGATGGCACACAGAACAAACTTCAACATAAATTGAGCCGTTCTCTTTGGTGCTGCGGGTAGTGAAAACTTCACCGCAACCACAAGTTACCTTGGTCTCGACATACTGTGGATGAATCTCGTTCTTCATATTTCTCCTTGATTATTACTGGATCAAATATTCTTTTTTGAGAACATCTGTGAACCAGTAGGACTAGTGAAGTACTAGAGGGGTAAAGAATAACTGCTGGGGCAAGGCAGTCAAAATTTAGGCACTAATTAAGCCTAATCACTCTCCTGCTTGCTAGCTCCATTACCAGTTGGCATATCGCCACCGGTTGTGGTCTTTTGAATCTGAAGTAGGAACTCAACATTTGATTTAGTTCCCTTCATCTTCTCAAGAAGTAACTCAAGTGCTTGTTGTGGTTCAAGCGCATGTAGAACTCGACGAAGTCGCCAAACAATGCTCAACTCTTCAGTTCCCATAAGAATTTCTTCTTTACGAGTTCCAGATGCAACAACATCAACCGCTGGGAAAATTCGCTTATCAGCAAACTTACGGTTAAGAATAAGCTCCATATTTCCAGTTCCTTTAAACTCTTCGAAGATAACTTCATCCATCTTTGATCCGGTATCAACCAAAGCAGTTGCCAAAATAGTTAGTGAGCCACCGTTTTCAATATTACGGGCAGCACCAAAAAACTTCTTTGGTGGATAAAGCGCAGCAGAATCAACACCACCGGAAAGAATTCGTCCTGAGGCTGGCGCTGCGATGTTATATGCACGACCTAGTCGAGTAATTGAATCTAGTAAAACAACTACATCATGACCTAACTCCACTAATCTTTTAGCACGCTCAATAGCAAGCTCAGCAACTGTGGTGTGATCATCGGCTGGACGATCAAATGTTGAGGCAATTACCTCACCCTTTACAGAGCGCTGCATATCAGTAACCTCTTCAGGGCGCTCATCAACTAAGACAACCATTAAGTGACACTCTGGATTGTTTGTTGTGATGGCGTTTGCAATTGCTTGAAGAACCATAGTTTTACCAGCCTTAGGTGGTGAAACAATTAATCCACGTTGACCTTTACCAATTGGTGAGATCAAATCGATAATTCTGGTGGTTAAAACATTTGGTTCAGTCTCTAAGCGCAATCTCTCTTGCGGATAAAGTGGCACTAACTTTGAAAACTCAACTCGCTCTTTAGCATTTTCAGGTTCAACACTATTTACAGTTTCTACTCTGACAAGGGCATTAAATTTTTCTCGGCGTTCACCTTCTTTAGGCTCACGAACAGATCCAGTAATTACATCACCCTTACGCAGGCCATATTTTCTTACCTGTTGTAGTGAGACATAAACATCATTAGGTGATGGTAAATATCCACCAGTTCTAATAAATGCAAAGCTATCTAAAATATCTAGCAAGCCTCCAACTGGTAGCAATACATCATCTGGTCCAACAACAATTTCACGCTCTTCGCGCTGTCCTCGGTCACGGTTGCGATCTCGATTACGGTCACGTCCACGATCTCGCCGGTTGTTATCTCGGTTACCAAATCTACGATTGTTATCTCCTCGGTCAGAGTCGCCGTAGCCACCTGAAGAGTTGTTATTTGAATTGTTAGGTGAGCTGTCTTGGCTAGATTCGTTATCTTCTGCCTCAGTATTGTTATTTCTATTGTTTCGATTGTTCTGTCGTTCCATACGACGAGCCTCTCGTTCATTTTTAGCGGCTTCGCGATTCGCGGCCTGCAGATCGCCAATAGATTGGACTAGCTCTGCTTTTTTAAGTGTGGCGGCATTTTCAATTCCTAGTTGACCAGCAACCTTTTTAAGATCACCAAGCGCCATATCCACTAACTCAACCGCATCTGCGCGATTGGTTGATTTTTTCTCTGCCATTTATATATTGCCATTCTTTCTTTTTATTATTTTTGCTACCCGTATGAGGGTAATCCCGCGAAAAAAAGTTTTTTTATTTTGGGATTTTTATATCTTATGTATCTGTCGCACTTTCCGACAGGCGTAAATCTACCACACCCTAGATATATAGGGAAAACCCGCTACTGAACCCCTGTTTTTGCAATAGCTAACTTCATCGCGGTAAACCCTGGGGCAACTGATTGAAGTTGATCAATCTCATCCTCAGCACCTGAGTAAAGCACCATCACTGATGGACCTGCTCCTGATACCACCGCAGCTAAACCAGCACCTCTTAACTTCTCCATCAAGGCAATCGTCTTTGGCATTGCTTGCTCTCGATACCTTTGATGCAATGCATCTTCTGTAGCAGTAAATAATAGATCTGGGCGCTCAGCAAGTGCGTGGACTAGTAATGCTGATCTAGATGAGTTTAAAACCGCATCTTGATGCGGGATAGTTTCCGGTAATAATTTACGTGCCTTGGCAGTTGATAATTGATTTTCCGGGACAAGTAGTAAAGCTTTAATTCGATCATCAACTTTAAGACTTACCGCACGGCCAGTACTTGTACTTGCTCCATCCTTGCCAACTTTAGATTCAAGCCAAGCAATAGTTGCTCCGCCATAAAATGCCGCAGCCACATTATCTGGGTGACCTTCAAGTTCAGTTGCCAAGGTGATTAACTCTTCATCACTCATATATTGCTCACCTGTTAAAACAAGAGATCTTGCAAGTGCTAAGCCACCAACAATTGCACTAGCTGATGAGCCAAGTCCTCTGCCATGTGGGATCACATTTAATGCTCTAAGTGCAATTCCTCTTGGCTTGGCGCCCATATGCTCAAAGCCACGCATCATTGATTTTATGACAAGATTTTTTGAATCCTTCTTTACCTGGTCAGCTCCCTCACCAGTTACATCAACATCAAAGGTTTCATCATCTAAAACTTGGGCGGCATATCTATCACGAATCTCTAAAGCCAAGCCAAAGAAGTCAAAGCCAGGTCCAATATTTGCACTACTTGCTGGCACGCTAACTTGGGCCATTGTGGCTTTGAAAGTAATGCCACTTGAATTACGTTTAGCTGCCATTACTTAAGTCCAATTGCTTTTGCTGCTCGCTTAACATCAACTGGGATAACAATTGGTTTTCTTGATGAATTTAACACCCACTGCACATCCTTTAATCCGTTTCCAGTTACCGTCACAACAATTGTTTTACCCTTTGGCAATTTTTTCTGAGCCTTAAGTTTAATCAGACCAGCAATACCGGCAGCACTTGATGGCTCAACAAATACGCCCTCTTTAGCTGCTACCAATCGATAAGCACTTAAAATTTCCTTATCGGTAACAGAATCAATTAATCCTTTTGAGCCAACCTGCGCCGCCACAGCCTGATCCCAAGATGCTGGGTTTCCAATTCTTATGGCAGTTGCAATTGTTTCTGGCTTCTTAATAATTTTATTCTTCACAATCGGGGCAGCTCCTGCTGCTTGGAATCCCCACATCATTGGCAGCGATCCAGAGTTTCCTGCCTTTTTATACTCCTGATAACCCTTCCAATAAGCGGTGATGTTTCCAGCATTACCAACTGGCATGGCATGGATGTCTGGTGCAAAGCCCAACATATCTACTACTTCAAAGGCTGCAGTTTTCTGCCCCTCAATTCGGTATGGATTAACTGAGTTAACAAGTGAGACTGGATAGTTTTCTGATAATTGACGGGCAAGTTTTAGGCAATCATCAAAATTTCCTTTGACCTGCAAAAGTATCGCACCATGAGCAATTGCTTGGGCTAATTTACCCATTGCAATTTTGCCTTGTGGGACTAACACAACTGGTTTCATTTCAGCTTTGCTTGCATAAGCTGCAGCACTTGCACTTGTGTTTCCAGTAGAGGCACAAATTACAGCTTTAGCGCCCTCTTCTGCTGCCTTTGAAATAGCCATGGTCATACCACGATCTTTAAAGGATCCAGTGGGATTATTCCCTTCAACCTTAAGCCAAACTTCATTTCCTAACATTTCAGATAGCACACATGCATAAACAAGTGGTGTGCCACCTTCGCGCAGCGAAATAATCGGAGTCGCATCTGTTACTGGTAACCAGCGACGATACTCTTCAATTACTCCACGCCACTGATGGGCTTTTTTCTTGCCAAACAAAGCCATTAGATAGCACCCTCAACTCGAAGCACGCTGGCAACATCGGTTACTGCCGGTAATTTACCCAACTCTTTTACAGTGGCAGAAAGTGCTGATTCAGTTGAGGTGTGAGTCATTATTATTAACTCTGCCTTATCGCCAGCACCTGTTTGTCTAACAGTTTGAATGGAAACACTGTGGGAGGCAAATACATGGGCAACTGATTCAAGAACTCCTGGCTTATCTGCAACATTTAATCTAATTAAGTAGCGAGTCTTTGTTTCACCCATTGGTGCAATTTTTAGCGAGGCGTAATCACTCTCCTTAGGACCAATTCCACCTAAAACTTTATGCCGAGCAATTGCTACGAGGTCACCTAGAACTGCACTTGCTGTTGGTTCACCGCCTGCACCTTTGCCATAAAACATCATTTGGCCGGCAGATTGTGCCTCCACGAAAACTGCATTAAATGACTCTCTAACTGAAGCAAGTGGATGGGTACGTGAAATTAATGCTGGATGAACGCGCACTGATATCTCACCTGAAGCGGTTAGCTCAGTAATTGCTAATAACTTAATAACCATATCCATTGCCTTAGCAACTTTTACATCAGTGGCAGTTATTTTTGTGATTCCCTCTCGGTAAACATCTTTGTCAGTAACTCGGGAGTGAAATGCCAAACCTGCCAAAATGGCTGCTTTGTCTGAGGCATCAATTCCTTCGACATCTGCTGTTGGATCAGCTTCGGCAAAGCCAAGCTCTTGAGCTTGCTTTAGTGCATCCGCAAAAGCAGTTCCACTTTCATCCATTTTGGTAAGAATGTAATTAGTAGTTCCATTAACAATTCCCATAATTCTTGTTACATGATCTCCGACTAATGATTCACGCAGTGGTCTTAAAATTGGAATAGCACCAGCAACTGCTGCTTCATAATACAAATCAACATTTGCCTCACCTGCTGCCTGATATAAAGCCGCGCCTTCTTTTGCTAACAATGCTTTGTTTGCTGTTACAACTGATTTACCATTTTTAAATGCTGCCAAAATTAATTCTTTAGCTGGTGAAATCCCACCAATTACTTCAATGATTAAATCTACCTCTGGATCATTTACTACTGAATAAGGATCATCGGTTAGTAATGATGTTGCGATGCCATCACGTTTTGCTTTGATGTCTTTTACCGCAACTTTTACTAACTCAAGTTGGGCGCCAGAGCGGGAGGCTAAATCTGCTTTATTAGCCACCAATAGCCGGGCGATTTGAGAGCCAACATTTCCGCAGCCCAGCATTCCAACTTTAAGAGTTTTCATTGGAGAAGTATCTCAAACTTATGAGAGCTGCCGTGGCGCTTGAATTACATCCAGATTTAGTAGATCTGCCTCATTTTCTCTGCGTAATATCTCTCTACCCTGGCCATCTTTAACAGCGATCACCGAAGGCCGCGGCATATGGTTGTAATTGCTGGCCATACTTCGGCCGTAAGCACCGGTGGCTGGAATTGCCAATAAATCACCAGCATTTATATCTGCTGGCAATTCAATCTCTGGAATCAAAATATCACCACTCTCACAGTGCTTACCAACAATACGTGAGCTAATACTTTTCTCACTAGAGCTTCGGTTGGCTAAAAATGCTGAGTAGGTCGCACCATATAGTGCTGGCCTGATGTTATCGCTCATACCACCATCAACTGATATGTATTTACGAGTTGAGCCATCTTCCAACTTAACTAATTTAGTAGTTCCAACTAAGTAAATAGTTGTCGTAGTAGGTCCAACAATTGCTCGACCCGGTTCGATGGAAATCTTAGGAATTGAAAGTTTTGCTTTAGCGCACTCATCTTTAATTTCCTGAGCTATTGCCGGTATTACATGGAAAGGTGAGATGGCAGTTTCATTGTTTGTATAGGCAATTCCATAACCGCCACCAATATTTAATTCAGGCAACTCTTTTGAGTACTTATCTCTAAAGGCTGCTAAAACAGCGATTAATCTTTTGGCCGCTAACTTAAAACTATCTACCTCAAAAATTTGAGAGCCGATATGACAGTGAATGCCAGCCAAGTTCAAGGATTTCTCAGCCATGCACTTATCAATTGCTATCTGCGCATCCCCTGATGCAATTGAAAATCCAAACTTCACATCCTCGTGAGCGGTGGAGATAAATTCATGAGTATGAGTATCAACTCCTGGGGTAAGGCGTAAATAAACTTTTTGAATCCTGCCCTCTTGATTAGCAATTTTAGCTACTCGAGATAGCTCATCAAAGGAGTCAATTACGATTGTTCCGACTGCAGATTTAATGGCAAATAAGATTTCTGCTTCAGATTTATTATTACCATGAAACTCAATATCAGCAGCTGGAAAATCAGCAGCTAGAGCGGTGGCTAACTCACCTTGGGTACAAACATCTAGCCCAACCTTTAACTCCTTTAACCATCTTGCTACCTCAACACAGATAAATGATTTCGCAGCATAATAAAGTTGCCCGCCACCAAATGATTGCTCGAGCGCGGCCTTCCATGCTTTAGTTCTTAGGTAGAAATCTGCTTCATCCAACACAAATATCGGAGAGCCAAACTCTTTAACTATCTTTTCAGCTGAGCATCCAGCAATAGAGAGTTCACCGCCATGCAGATTTTGGTTTGAAAACTTAAGATTTGAAGAAAAAAGTGAGGTTGGGTAATTATCAGTCATTACATTCTCTCCGGAGCACTTACGCCTAGTAGCTCTAAGCCATTGCTTATCACCTGAGCTGCTGCCAAAGATAAAGTAGCACGAGCTGAATTTAACTGGGTTGGTTTCTCTTCACCAAGGGGTAAAACTCTGCAATCATTGTAAAAACGATGGTACTGCGCTGCAAGATCTTCAATAAATCTAGCAACGCGATGTGGTTGTCTCATCTGCGCGGCTGAAGCGACAATTCTTGGGTACTGAGCTAGAAAACCGATTAGCTCACGCTCTTGCTCATGAACTAACAACTCTGGGTTGTAAGAATTTACGCCGTACTCAATACCAAAATCTTTAGCATTTCTAAGTACTGCACAAATTCGAGCATGGGCATATTGCACATAGTAAACCGGATTGTCATTGGTGTTTTTCTTAAGTAAATCAACATCCATTACCATAGGAGTATCGGTTGGATATCTAATTAATGTATACCTGGCAGCATCTATACCAACTTTTTCAACTAACTCCTCCAGAGTAATAATTGTTCCAGCTCGCTTGGATAGTTTTAACTCCTGGCCACCTTCAATGATTTTTACCATCTGACCGATCAGTGCTTCAATATCTTTCTCTGGATCATCACCAGCACAAGCTGCAATCGCTTTTATTCTGCCAACGTATCCATGATGATCTGCGCCAAGCATATAAATACATAAATTAAATCCGCGCTCTCGCTTACTTATGTAGTACGCAGAGTCAGATGCGAAGTAGGCAAAGGAGCCATCAGATTTAATCATTACTCGATCTTTATCATCACCAAAATCTGTGGTTCTAAGCCAGGTAGCACCCTCTTCTTCATAAACATGTCCATTGGCTTTTAATTTATCTAATGTGTGGTTAAAGAAATTATCTTCATACAAGCTGCGCTCTGAGAACCAGGTATCAAAGTGGGTGCCAAAGTTATCTAGCACCATCCTTTGTTGATCAAGTTGTAATTTGTATCCAGCCTCTCGAAATGCCACATCTGATTGCTCCGGCGGAAGGGTTAAAAACTCTGGATTTGATTTGGTGATCTCATTTGCTAAATCAATAATGTATTCACCGTGATACCCATTTTCTGGCCTATCTATTCCAAGGGCAGCAGCTCTAATTGATTGACCAAACAAATCCATTTGGTTTCCACGATCATTAACATAAAACTCTCGACTAACCTGCGCACCCGCTGCTGCTAGAACTCGGCCAAGTGAATCACCAACTGCAGCCCACCTGGTATGTCCTAAGTGAATCGGTCCAGTTGGATTTGCGCTAACAAACTCAAGATTTATTTTCTTGCCAGATAACAAAGAACTTTGTCCATATTTTTTTCCAGCAGTTAACACTTCAATTACTACGCTGCCTTGACTTGCACTGCCTAAAGTAATGTTTATAAAACCAGGCCCAGCAATCTCAACTTTGGCAATACCGGCATCATTTAGCAAGTTGTTGTCAGTTAGCGTTTTGACAATCGCCTCTGCAATCACCCTTGGCTGCTGATTTGCTACCTTGGCCAAAGTCAATGCAACCGAGGTTGCGTAATCGCCGTGGTCACGATTTTTTGGCCGATCTAAAATGATTTGTTCTGGCAGCTGGCAGTTAATTACACCTGCATCTTTGGCTGCGATAAGCGCACTTAAGATCGCCTGCGCAACCTTACTTTGCACTGAATCTGCACTCATTTGAGCAAGGCTACCCGCTAACCCTTGCTAAAGGTCGATGGGTTTTGGTGATGCCGCCATATACGCCGTAATCTTTCCCCCTCACTCAAGTAATAAATGCGGGAGTGGTGAAATGGCAGACACGCAGGTCTTAGGAACCTGTGCTTCGGCGTGTGGGTTCAAGTCCCACCTCCCGCACCAGTTGTATTTAATTTGTAGTTAGGGAAGGCTAAGAACATGGCTGAAAAGAATTTTTTAAGTTGGGTTGGATTCAAAGGCGAGGATGAAAGCAAGCCTGCGCCAACACAAAATGCTTTGGATCGTATCCGCGAGTTAGAGAACCAGTTAAATGATTTGCGCTCCCGCCGTGACATCACCGGATTAAGTCGAGAAGAGTTTGAAATCTTGGCAACTGAAACTGCCATGACCATGATTAAGTCTGCTCAACAGCGTGAAGCAAAAGCTAACTCAGCCGCACAAAGAATCATTAACGAAACTACACGTAGTACAAAAGAAAAGCTTGAAGCAGCAGAAAGTAAGGCAAAGAGTATTTTGTCCTCAGCAGAGTCCAGAGGCAGAAAATACATCTCAGCTGCCGAAGATGATGCTGCCGATCTTATCCTCACAGCAGAAGGAGAAGCAGATGAGCTTCTCAATCAGTCAGCTAGGGACGCAGCGCAGTTAACAGCTGCTGCAAAACGTGATGCACAAAAATTGATTTCAGATGCTGCAAAAAATATTGTTGATTACCGATCTTGGTTGTCCTCAGCAATCTCTGAAGCAGAGCGTCTGCACCGTGCGCAGAATGCCTCACTAAACGCTGCTGAGAATGCAATTGCTGAATCAAGACAAAAATTAAAGCATGCCTTTGATCGACTCTCACAACTTCAAGCCGATATCAACGCAAACTTAGATATTGAAAGCAAGCCTGCTGGCAAAGTTTTTGTTCCAGGTGCCGGTAAGAAGGCTGCCCAAGCGGCTGCAAGAAAACAAAAAGCTGCAAACAAGAAAAATAAGACAAACAAAAAGAAAACCAAGTAGTTTTAATAGAGGTTAACAATGCTTAACTTCTTTAGCATTGGATAATTCAAATGAGTTCTAAAGGTGCACAAAGTACCAGGCACATATCATCAATTGATGGTTTGCGAGCTATTGCTGTTACTGCAGTAGTTTTGTATCACCTTGGCATATCTTGGATACCAGGCGGATTCTTAGGCGTTGATCTATTTTTTGTAATCTCCGGTTATGTAATTACCAGATTAATTCTTGATTCAATAAATCAATCAAGTGCTTTAGATCTGCGGGCATTTTATGCCGCACGTATCAGACGAATATTTCCTGGTTTTATTTTCATGGTTATCTGCACAATTATCTTTATTGGTGTTTGGGCTCCAGAGGCCATAAAGCGATTCTTATCTGACTTGCCGTATGCACTAACTGGAACTATAAATTGGTTATTAGTTGCTCGTAATCAAGATTACTTTGAAACTATCGGCCGCCCGCCACTACTTCAACACACTTGGTCACTGGCAGTTGAACTTCAGTTTTACTTAATTTGGCCAATAATTTTGCTTACCGTTTTGAAGTATTTCGGTAAGAAGAACATTGCTCGTATTGCTCTTATTATTGCCATGATCTCCGGCACCACTTTATTTTTCGTTTCTTTACAGTTAGACCAGGCAAATGCTAAACAGATTAGCCATATTTACTTTGGAACTGATACCCACTCACTTGGTCTATTTCTAGGTGCAGCGCTAGCGGTATCTTGGATTCCGCAGAATCTGAGTGCAAATATTGAAAAACGTGCACAAGATGTGATTGATGCAATTGGCGTGGTTGGGCTACTTGGTTTGATCTCAGTATTTTTATTTATTGATCAATCAAATGCTAGTTTGTATCGAATCGCATTCCCGCTGGCAGGAATATTTGGTTGTTTAGTAATCATTTCACTGGTCCATCCAGCATCTAGATTTGCACCATTAATTAGCACCGCCCCATTTCGATGGATAGGCCAGCGCAGCTACGGTATTTACATCTGGCACTGGGTGATTTTCCAGGTAACTAGACCATCAGTTGATCTATCGGGGCAAACCTGGGCCTTATATCTGGCACGAGTCTTACTGGTTCTAGCTCTTGCTGATATCTCTCTTCGCTGGGTTGAAATTCCTTTTCGGCAAGGTGTAGTTCAGAACTGGTTTCGTGGCATGAAGTATCGCTCGGCAAAGGTTCGACTGCGCCAACAATTATCGGTAATTTTCTCAATAGTTATCACCTTGGCCATAACTACATCTATCTCAGTACAGGCAATAACCAAATCAGATCAGATTGCTAATGAACTACTGGCACCAAGTGATGAACCAATAAAGCCAATTGAAGATTTGGCAAGTACCACCGGACTTTGGGTAACTGGCGACAGTGTGATTTTAGGAATTAGAAGTAAGTTAGAGGCTAAGCAGCATATTTCACTAGTAAATGCCCGAGTAGGCAGGCAAGCACCAGAGTTACTAGCTGTTATGCGGGTTGATCAAACCTCAGTACCAGAATCTCCTGTGGTGTTTAATCTTGGAAACAATAATGCTTTATCTGAACCGACAGTTGTTGAAATATTTGAAATTCTAAAAAACCAACCGCAAATAATTGTAGTTAACACCGCAGTTCCAAGATCTTGGAAAGATGCAAACAATGCAATTATTTCATCAGTTGCTGCCAGGTATCCAAATGTAATAGTCATCGATTGGAATAAGATCTCAACTGGTCGACCTGAGTTATTTGCACCAGATGGTGTTCATCTAAGTCCGGCTGGTTCTGACGTTTATGTAGATTTAGTTGTAAGTGTTCTAACAAAAACTAATGCTTAATTGAAAATGGCCCTCAATTTCTTGAGGGCCATTAAAGGATTTACTTCCGACTAAGACCAGCTACCTGGTAGGCCGTGAACTTTTCCTTCAGAAACTACGCCATCTGAATAAACTGTTGAGACCTTAACTTGCACCCAACCAGTTTCGCCATTCTTAACAATTTGTTGCTTGAACTGTGTGGCAGGAACTGTTGCTACTAACTTCCATTCACCCGCGCCATTGTCGCGAAGCTCAATGTTGTAACCAGTAATTCCCTCTGAGGCAGCTGGTGCTTTCCAGTTAACAGTTGCGCCAGTTGCATTGTAAAGAGAGACGATTCCTGCAGGTGGCTCATGTGCAGCCAGTGGTGCAGAGGTTGGCTCAGTTGTTGGCTCTTCAGTTGGAGCAACACTTTCTGAAGCAGCAGGTGTTGGCGTAACAGTAGTTGACTCTGAATCTGAACCTCGAGAAATAACTGCGATTGCCAAAATCAAAATACCCAAGACAACAGCGATCACAATTCCCTTAGAGGAACCTGCATCTGAACTCTTTGTTGATTTTGAAGAGTAAGAACCGCTATTTGGTTTTGGAGTAGTTGAGATTGTTGATACTGATGATCTACCAGATCCGCTTACTGGAACTGATGGAATTGAATACCGTGCTGTTGACTTACTTTTCTTCTTAACACTCTTTTTTGCACTTCGCTTAGCAGTTGAGCGCTTAGCAACTTTCTTAACGCTGCGCTTTGCCGAACTCTTTTTTGCAGCAGACTTCTTTGCTGCCTTCTTCTTTGCGGCCACTTAAAACTCCTTAAATTTAGGCACTAACTAAATCCTACTTATTAGCAGTGTGAGGTTGGATCGTTTCCTTAGGGAAGGATGCGATAAGGATACATCACAAAGATTAGGCAGTAATGGGGACAAGCGCCAACTGCTAAAGATTTGATTTTATAAAGGCAATTATCGCCCGAAAGGCAATACCGCGATGGCTAACCTCATCCTTCACCCCCGGTGGAAGTTGTGCCAAAGATTTATCAAATCCAGTTGGCATAAATATTGGGTCATACCCAAATCCACCATCACCAATTGGCTCAAGAAGTATTTCGCCATCCAGCACTCCTAACTCCTCTTTTTCAATCATTTGCAGCTGGTCACGAAGATCGCAATAAGCCACTACCGATTTAAATTGAGCACCTCGCTCTGGCTTTGGAACACCTTTTAATTGCGCTAACACCTTCTGAATATTTGCACGATCTCGCTCCTGGCTATTGACTCCTTGATAGCCAGCCCATCTGGCAGAGAGAACTCCTGGATCTGCATTTAGGGCATCAATAAATAGGCCACTGTCATCGGCTAGCGCTGGCAAATTTGTAAACTTAGCAATCGCGTGGGCTTTTAATTTTGCATTTTCACTTAAGCTCTTTCCACTCTCTTCAACATCTGGCATATCTGGAAAGTCATTTAAGCCTAAGACTTTTACTGAAGTGGCATGTTGCCCCAGCATTCGCTGGAACTCTGCGATTTTGCCAAGATTTTTACTTGCTAAAACTAACTTAAGCATCTACCTGGTATCTATTTAGCTAAAGCAGATACTTGTAACTTAGTTAATTCAGCACAGCCAGCTGCGCCAATATCTAGCAATTGGTTTAACAGTGCTCGATCAAATGGCTCACCTTCAGCAGTTCCTTGCACCTCAATAAAATTACCATCACCGGTGCAGACAATATTCATATCTGTTTGCGCACTTACATCCTCTTCATAACAAAGATCAAGCACCGGCTTACCATTTATGATGCCAACAGAGACTGCTGCAACAGATTGAGTAAGTGGCTTACTACCGGCAGCGATATGACCTTTGCTTTGCGCCCAAGTGATCGCATCAGCAAGGGCCACGTAAGCACCAGTGATTGCTGCAGTTCTAGTGCCGCCATCTGCTTGTAAAACATCACAATCAATCACAATTGTGTTCTCACCTAATGCTTTCATATCAACAATGCCGCGAAGGGATCTGCCAACTAATCGGGAGATCTCTTGTGTTCTGCCACCTAGCTTTCCTTTTACACTCTCACGATCTGATCTTGTATGAGTAGCTCTTGGCAACATGGCGTACTCACTTGTCACCCAGCCCTCCCCTTTGCCAACTAACCATCTTGGCACTCCTGGGGTAAAGGATGCAACACATAAAACTCTGGTATTTCCAAACTCAACTAAGACTGATCCTTCAGCATTATTTAACCAATTTCTCGTAAATTTAATTGGGCGCAACTGATCATTAGCTCTGCCATCTGCTCTGCTCATAATTGCTCTCCCTTAAGTAAAGTCAAAACTTGGTAAAAATATTAAATCTTGTTGCTAACAGTTAAAACTTCAGGTCCTAGAAATCTTCTAGCCAAGGTAGCAAACTTATCGGGATCTCCAGTTGCCACAAATCGATGGCTCACCTGATTCGGTTGATCACTGAGCAAATCCGCCTCCACCAGGGTGCGAAATAGATCTTTTGCTGTCTCCTCCGCACTTGAAACTAGGGTCACATTATTTCCCATCACATATGAGATGACGCCAGTTAACAATGGATAGTGAGTACAGCCTAAAACTAGGGTATCGATTTGAGCACTCTTCATGGGATTTAAATAATCCTGGGCGACTTTAGTTATCTCATCCCCTGATGTCTTGCCACTTTCAACATACTCAACAAAAAGTGGGCAAGCTTTTGAGGTAATACTCAATTGCGGCGCAGCAGCAAAAGCATCTAGATACGCCTTGGAGTCGATCGTGGCATTGGTGCCAATCACGCCAACCTTGCCACTTCTAGTTGCTGAGACCGCTCGTCTTACTGCAGGTTGAATTACCTCAATAACGGGAATTTGATATCGCTCTCTGGCATCTCGCAACATTGCAGCACTTGCAGTATTGCAAGCAATCACAATCGCCTTGACCCCAGCTGCAACTAGTTGATCCATAATCTCTAAGGCAAACTCTCGAACTTGAGCTAATGGGCGAGTGCCGTAAGGCCCACGTGCGGTATCGCCTAGATAGAGGATTGATTCACCAGGCAATTGATCAATAATTGCCCTGGCCACAGTTAAGCCACCAACCCCAGAATCAAAGATTCCAATCGGAGCGGCCTTGCTTGGTTTCTGAGAGGTTGCCATTTGTGTAAGTCTAAATGCCACAACTTGATATCCCTTCGAATCGGCCAATCCTCAGTTGATGTCCGATTTGCCCCTATTTAATATAGATATTTCTTAAAAATTCAAGAGAAATTGTGGTCAATCTGCTTGATGGACTGGCCGGTAGGGAGCACCCTTTACCTAAGCACTCTGTCATAGCTTACATATGGGGTTATGAAAGTGTGCCGGCTTATATCCAAAAGGATATGAGCAAACTAAATGCCTATGGAGGCTTATTTAGATGAACTCAATTGCACTTAATGCAGATCAGTTCGGGCTGGTATACAACGTCCTTTCATTTGGACTTGTGTCAATGCTTGCTTGCACTATCTACACACTAGTTTCACAATCACGGGTACTTCCTAAATACCGTACTGCCCTAGTTATGTCATCAATGGTTACATTCATTGCGGCATACCACTACTGGAGAATTTTCAATTCATTTGAGAGTTCATATGTTGATGGCGCAGTAAAGGTAGGAACAGGAAAGGGTGACTTCAACGAAGGATATCGCTACGTTGACTGGATCCTTACTGTACCTCTTCTACTAGTTGAGGTAGTAGCAGTACTAGCTCTTGCTAAGGCAGCGGCTTCTTCATTGATCAACCGCTTAGTACCAGCTGCAGTTGCAATGATCGCACTTGGTTACCCAGGTGAGATTTCAACTGATAACAACACCAAGATTCTTTGGGGTGTTCTATCAACAATACCTTTCCTATACATTCTGTATGTATTGTTCGTCGAGCTTTCAAAGTCCCTAGATCGTCAGCCAGCTGGCGTAGCTGCAACCATTGGTCGCCTACGTTTGCTTTTGATCGCAACATGGGGCGTATATCCAATCGCTTACCTGCTTCCAATTTTGGGATCAGACGCGTTGGATCCAGGTGCATTTGTTAACCGTCAAATCGGTTACACAATTGCAGATGTAGCAGCTAAGTGCGTATTTGGTCTAACAATCCTAAAGATTGCAAGGATGAAATCCGTAGCTGAGGGAATGAAGGAAGACGCTTAATTCTCTTTAATTAAAAAGCGGGGCCAAGAGATTGGTCCCGCTTTTTTTATCTTAAAGGTGGCTTATTAAATTCTCTTGAATGCCGCCTAGCCAGTAATAAACAGCGTGTAGATGCTTTTGTGGATCTGAATCTGGCATTAATTCATACTTCTTGTATCCATCCTCATCAATTTCCAATCTAACTGCCAACGCGATGCGCAGATCATTAATTGCGATCAACCACTGGGTTGGATCTGTTATCGAAATATCAGCCTTGGGTAGCTCATGATCTACCGGAAAAACAAGTTGCTCACGCAGATATAACAGGTGCTTTTGTTTAAGTGTGCGAAGAGAGCCTTCGGTGTATTTACGAAACTCTGCCGCGCTCTCTGGATCTGCATATCCATTTGGTAATAACCTGCGAAGCACCGGATCATCGGGCTGTTCAATTGGAGATTGAATGTTTCCAAGTGTGGCAGCCATTAATTGGGCAAATGGATCATCAGATTGGTAGTGATGCGTGAAGTTTCGCTCACCTAATAACTCAAGTAGTTGTTCAACTAGATTGATCAGAATATGAAGTTCATCATTGCTTAGTGCAACAGATAAATCACCACTTGCTGCCGTGCCCTTAAACTCGCCCATGATCATCTCTTTGCAGCGTTGCCCATAAGCCATGTTCATGTAATTGCTGAACTGCCCGTTCCATCTCTTCTCTTGTTCCAGATGAAACAACCGCTTTGCCTTGCGTATGAACCTGCATCATTAACTCATGAGCTTTTTCTTTTGAAAAACCAAAGAGTTTTATGAACACATAGGTTACGTAATTCATCAAATTTACTGGGTCATCCCAAACAATTGTTACCCAAAGATTGTCAAAGAACTTACTCAAATCCAAAGTTTCTTCAACCTGGGTCTGAGAGCTCATACGCCTATTATCTAACTAAAACCGTAATCTCATCGCTAACACCGGCGGCATTCTTACTGCCGGCTGCAATTACTACCTGGAAAGTGGTCAACCCTTGCGGCACAGCTTTGGCTTTAAAGGTAAAGCTGCCGTTGGCATCTGTTATCAAATCCCCAATCTGCTTACCATCTTGCTTAACAGTTAACTTTATGTCAGCACTCTTCGGTGATACCTGTCCAGTGATTGTGTAAATACTGTTTACTTTGATGGAGGCTGGCAGATCTAATTTAACCTTTGGAATTACTGAAATAGTTTTTTCACCTGTCTTACCCTCTGCTCTCTCCCAGCTGCCTTCCGAAACCAATCTGATCTCACTCTTTTGGCCAACAATTACCGGTAGTGCAATCACGCCAGAGGCATCAGTTACCCCAGCAGCTAAGGTTCGCCAGCTACTGTCACTACTATTTTTAATTTCAAATCTGACATTTAGTGAAGGAATAGGGGATTTATCTGGCAGTTTGAATGTGCCAGTTAGGTTAAACAGTGAACCGTAGGCAATCTGCTCTAAATCAGTGGCAATTGTGCCTACTACCTGATCAGGTGCGATTGATTTGGCAATATCTCTAACTGCGGTAATTGCTGCAGTATTTTCCATACCAAAGGTCCAGACGGCAATCCCGCCGATGCGGTACTTACCTACTAAGTTAGTTCTTGCTGTGTAACTTTTCTCATCTGGAAACCACACTGTTCTAGTTGCGGTACAAAAGCTAGCTGAGTTAGTTGGATCAACATAAGCTTTTTTATAGGTAAAAGTTGATTCAGCATGTGTTGGGTTATAGGTAATTGCAGCGTTATTACTTGTTGCAAGCTCTACAGCTGATCGCATTACTACAGCAGCCTTTGCACCAACTACTACCGAGCTAGCAAAATCTTTAGGACATACTCCCTCTACTTTTGTAATCCAATCTCGGCCATAACCTGGAATGCCTAAAAACACTTTAGAGGCTGGCATCTGAGTTACCGCATACTTAACCGCATCTTCACTCCAAGGCAGTGGTCCAATTGGACCTGGTCTAACAGTTGAAAAGTCATAAGCCATAATTCTTAATCGATCAATATGTGGTCCAATCTCAGCCCAAGAGAAAACCCAATTACCTGCTCGCTTTGTTTCAGGGGCAAAGTCAGGTGGTGTTGTTACTGAAAGAAGTTTTCCCTGCTGGCGCAACTCTGTAGACAACTCCTTTATAAATGCAATCCAATTTGGTTTGGTTGTTGCCCATGTTGATCTACCGTCTTGAGTGTAAAAAACTTCAAAATCTAAATCTATGCCATCGTAGTTATGCCTAAGAACTAACTCTTTAATGGATTGCACAATACTTGTTCTGGTAGTTGAATTTGCTAACAAACCTGCAAGGACTAACTTTTTTGTATCGTCAGTTATTGTTGGTAGTAAAATCAAACCATTAGATTTCAATCTAGCAATCACTGTGGCCTTTGGAGTTGTGTACCTTCCAAGTGCGTACTTATCTTTTATTGTTGTGGCACCAGTTAAGCCATACCAAAATGGCGAAATATCTCGAATTAAATCTAAATTGTTCTCAACCGTTGGAAGATTTCTTGCTAATGAATAATCTGGTAGCCATCCAGAAAGAATCCGACGTGGTGGATTATTTGCAGATGCTGGAGTGAGGGTTGAGAAGATAAGTGAGAGTACAGCTGTAGCAATTAATATCTTCCGTGCCTTCATGAATTTTAGGGTATCGGTTTTAACTGAGAAATTACTTTAAGCGGGCGTGAATCTCTTTACATGTTGGACACACTGGGAATTTTTGTGGATCGCGATTTGGAATCCATTTTTTGCCACACAAAGCACGGACAGGCTTGCCAGTAACTGCAGATTCGGTGATCTTGTTTTTATCAACATAATGGGAGAACCGTTCATGATCACCCTCATCGGTAGGTGCTAAAACTTCTTTTTCCAGTAAGCCAGTTTTGCCTGATTTACCTCGTAAATCATCTAGAAAACCCATAGCCAAATCCTAATCCAATTTTATCGCCTACCATTTACCAATGAGCAGACCACTTAAGGATCTCCTGCGTACCTCAGATCTGTCTAAAGCAGATATTGAGAAGCTGCTCACTACCGCCAGAAAGTTTGCTGAAAAACCGCTGCGCGCGAAGAAAACTTTGGCAAAACAAACTGTGGCAATTTATATGACCAAATCCTCAACCAGAACTCGCATTGCATCTGAGACTGCAGTTGCGCACCTGGGTGGGTCCCCTATTTTTTTACGATCTGATGATCTGCAAATTGGCCGTGGCGAGACGATCTCTGATACCGCAAAGATAATTTCTGGATTTTGCAGTGCATTAATTGTTAGAACATTTGCTCAATCTGATGTTGAAGAGCTTGGTAAATATGCCAGCATCCCAGTAATTAATGCATTAACCGATGATGATCATCCAACTCAATTGTTAGCTGATTGGGTAACAATTAGAGAAAAATTTGGTAAGGATTTAACTGGTCGTAAATTTGTATATATCGGAGATGGAAATAATGTGGCGGCGGCTTGGTTAATTATGGGCGCAAGAATGGGAGCACATGTTGTGGTTGCAACTCCAGCTGGTAAGTGGGCACCAAAACAATCAGTGGTTGCTGAGGCTATGAAAATTGCAGAAAGCTCTGGCGGTAGGGTTGAAGTATTAACTGATCCAAAAGCTGCTGCTTCTGGGGCGAGTGCGATCTACACCGATGTCTGGATGTCCATGGGAGATTCTGAAGCAGATCGCAGCGAAAAAATTGCAGCGCTAACTCCCTACGCCGTTACCAATAATTTAATGAAGTTAACGGTGGCTGATTCAATATTTATGCATTGCCTGCCAGCTCATCGCGGCGAAGAGGTTTCTGCTGAAGTAATTGACGGTGAAAAATCTGTTGTCTGGCGCCAGGCATACCACCGCAGAACTACGATTCAAGCCTTGCTTTATCACCTCACCAAAGGTGATTTGGTTGGTAATAAGTAAAGTAAGGGTTAGGTAAAGTAAGCAAATGCGAATTGCAGTGCCTAAGGAAACCAAGCAGGGTGAAAAACGAGTTGCCTTGGTGCCAGATATCATTTCTAAATTAACTAAAGCCGGTCTTGAAGTAGTAATTGAATCAAAAGCTGGGATTGCTGCCGAATACTCTGATCAACAATTTATTGATGCTGGCGCTCAGATCAAAACTGGTGATGTGTTAACTGCAAGTGATGTGGTCTTATCAGTACAACCATTGACGGTTAATCAAATAAAATCATTGAAAAAAGGTGCTATTACTATCTCCTTTTTGTCCCCTACAACTGCTGCAGATGTAATTGATGCTGCAGTAAGTGCTGGCGTTACAGCAATTTCATTAGAAATGGTGCCAAGAATTTCTCGTGCGCAATCCATGGATGCTCTAACCTCTCAAGCACTCTGTGCTGGATACAAGGCTTCGTTGGTAGCAGCAGAGCTATCGCCAAAATTCTTTCCGCTATTGATGACAGCTGCAGGAACTGTTACCCCTGCCAAAGTTGTGGTGTTAGGTGCTGGTGTTGCAGGCTTGCAAGCAATTGCAACTGCTAAGAGATTAGGTGCGGTGGTATCGGCATATGATGTTCGTCCAGCTTCGGCTGATGAAGTTAAATCTATGGGAGCAAAGTTCATTACCTTAGAACTTGAAGCATTAGAGGGTGCTGGTGGATATGCCCGAGAGATGACGCAAGAGCGTGCAAATAAGCAGCGGGAGTTGTTATCGCCGTATATCGCATCTGCAGATGTATTAATCACAACAGCAGCGGTGCCAGGTAGAACTGCGCCAATGTTAGTGACTGCGCAAATGGTTTCTCAAATGACACCTGGCTCAGTTGTAGTTGATTTAGCAGCTGAAAGTGGTGGAAATGTTGAAGGATCTGTTGCAGGTGAAATTGTTACCACATCAGGTGGGGTAAAGATTTGGGGCGGCAAAGATGTTCCGAGTCAGTTGGCATTCCATGCATCAATGTTGTTCTCACGAAATGTTGTAAACCTACTTTTGTTAATGACAAAAAGTGTTGACGGTAAGCCAACAGGAGTAATAGAGCCTGACTTTTCAGATGAAATTATTGATTCAGCAACACTTACCCATAATGGGCAAAAACGAGAGAAGGGTAAGTAATGGTCTCTGAATTAATGAGCAATGAGCTTGCCTTGCTTGCAATCTTTATTCTTTCAGTTTTTGTTGGGTTTGAAGTAGTGTCAAAAGTTTCAACCACCCTGCACACGCCATTGATGAGTGGTGCTAATGCCATTCACGGAGTTATCTTGGTTGGCGCAATTGTGGTGGCAAATCATGCTAAAACCACACTTGAGATTTCACTTGCTATAACAGCGGTAGTGCTTGCAACTATAAATATGGTTGGTGGATTTGTGGTTACCGATCGAATGCTTCAGATGTTTAAAGGCAAGCCTAAGTCAAAAAAAGACAAAGGTAGTGACAAATGAGTCGTAACCTTTATGACCTAATCGGTTTAGTCGCAGCAGTTTGCTTTATCTTGGCGCTCAAAGGACTTTCATCTCCAAAATCTGCCAGACGCGGTAATTTAATTGGTGCACTTGGTGCAACTATTGCAACCGTAATCGTTTTCTTTTATGCCAATGGGGGCCAAGCGCTTAATAATCAAACTTTGATTTTGGTGGCTATCGCTTTTGGTGTGATTGTTGGTGTTCCAGCAGCCCGTAAAGTGCAGATGACACAGATGCCACAGCTAGTTGCCCTATTTAATGGTGTTGGTGGTGGAGCAGCAGCCTTAGTGGCAATTGTTGAGTACTTAAAACTTGGTGAAGATGCAACCACAGCAGTTGTAGTGGCAACAGTATTTACCGTAATAGTTGGTTGCGTCTCATTCTCAGGATCAATAATTACTTTCCTAAAACTTCAAGAGCTAATGACAACAAGACCGGTAATTTTCCCATTTGGACGCCAGATCATTGCGTTAACACTAATTGGTGTACTAGCAAGTGGTGTTTGGGTAATCACTAGTGGTGGAACAACCCCACTGTTAGTAAATGGTGTGCTCTCATTATTCTTTGGCGTCCTCTTTGTGCTACCAGTTGGTGGTGCAGATGTACCAATAGTTATTTCATTACTTAATGCATTTACTGGCTTAACTGTTGCCGCGTCAGGATATGTATTGCAAACTACTGTGTTAATTGTTGCTGGAACCTTAGTTGGTGCATCTGGAACTATTTTGACCAGATTAATGGCAGAGGCAATGGGAAGATCCCTATTTGGAACGTTGTTTGGTGCATTTACCGCCACGGCAACTGCGCAAACTGGCCAAGTTGATGCCCGCCCAGTTAAATCTGGATCAGCCGAAGATGTAGCAATACTTCTTAATTATGCGCAACGAGTTGTAATAGTTCCAGGATTTGGATTAGCAGTTGCCCAAGCTCAGCACACAGTTAGAGAGTTAGCAGATTTACTTGCTTCCAAGGGAGTTGAGGTTGCCTACGGTATTCACCCAGTTGCAGGTCGTATGCCAGGACATATGAATGTACTGCTAGCAGAAGCAAATGTTCCTTATGAACAATTGGTAGAGATGGAAGAGATAAATCCAACTTTCCCTCAAACTGATGTGGTGCTAGTTGTTGGTGCAAATGATGTTGTTAATCCAGCAGCCAAAACCACACCTGGCTGTCCAATATATGGCATGCCAATTTTAGATGTGGCACTTGCAGCAAATGTGATCTTCCTTAAACGATCTATGCGTCCTGGATTTGCTGGAATTGAAAATGAACTCTTATACGAGCCTAAGACCACATTACTCTTTGGTGATGCAAAGGATTCGCTAACAAAAGTGGTTAGCGCATTGAAAGGTTTATAAGGAATAATTTCCACTATTTTTTAGTTATAGTATGAAAGTGATTTAAATAATTTAGGAGAAAAATTGCCAGCTGTTACCGTTAAAGATATAACCGTCCTACCAAGAGTTGTAGCTAAGCCAGCTGCTCGTGCGCGTCGAGTAAAAAGCATTACCACCGCACCACAAGGCCATGAAGGTGAAGGATTTCCGGTAAGAAGAGCATTTGCTGGAGTTGACTTAGCAGATTTAGATCCATTTATTCACTTAGATCAAATGGGTGAGGTTGAGTATGCACCTGGTGAACCAAAGGGAACTCCTTGGCACCCACATCGTGGATTTGAAACAGTTACCTACATAATTGATGGCATCTTTGATCATTACGACAATCATGGTGGCGGCGGAACAATCTCCGATGGTGATACTCAGTGGATGACAGCTGGTGCAGGAATTTTGCATATCGAAACTCCACCAGAACATTTAGTTGTCAGTGGTGGTTTATTTCATGGCTTTCAGCTTTGGGTGAATCTGCCAGCTGCAAAAAAGTGGTCACCACCTGCCTATCAAGATTTAAGAGCTTCAGATGTAGCACTACTTTCCTCAGCAGATGGCGGTGCCCTCCTTAGAGTTATTGCTGGAGAGGTTGCAGGTCATAGCGGACCGGGTGCAACCCAAACACCAATTACTTTGGTGCATGCAACATTGCAACCGGGCTCAGAGTTGAGATTGCCTTGGAATCCTGCATACAACGCACTGGCTTATGTTCTAAATGGTTTTGGCACAGTAGGAGATGAGAAACATGCAATTAAAACTGGACAACTTGTTACCTATCGAGATGGTGATGAGATTGTGATTGCAGCAGATTTAACTCAAGAGTCTCGTGCGCCAACTTTAGATGTATTGATTCTAGGTGGGCTGCCAATCAAGGAACCAGTTGCATGGATGGGCCCATTTGTTATGAACACAAAAACTGAAGTTTTGAAAGCATTTGATGATTTCCAAAAAGGCGTACTTGGAATTGTTCCACCTGACTGGAGTAAAGCTAAGAGACCAGTTAGTAGAGATGGAATTGGTTATAAATTAGGTGGAGACCTTAAGGGTGTTCATGGAACGCCAACAACTTTGCAGGAGAGTTAAAAGAAAGCCAATTACTTCTCTTCGTTACCGATTTCCTTAAGTAATTCAAAATCAGCTCCACCCAATTGCCCTTGGGCGGCATACAACTCAAGCTTTGCTCTAGTGTCGGCAATATCTAGATTTCGCATTGTTAGTTGCCCAATTCGATCAGCTGGACCAAATGCAGCTGACTCAGTTCGCTCCATAGATAATTTCTCTGGTGAGTAGGTGAGATTTTTTCCTTGAGTTTTCATAATTGAGTAATCATCACCACGACGTAATCTAATTGTGACCGAACCAGTAACCGCCGATGCCACCCATGAGGTTAATGACTGGCGCAGCATTAATGATTGCGGATCAAACCAGCGACCCTCATAAAGTAAACGTCCAAGCTTGCGACCTTGCTCATGATAAGTAGTGATTGTGTCCTCATTATGAATGCCACTTACCAATCGCTCATAAGCAATAAATAACAAAGCTAATCCTGGTGCCTCATAGATTCCTCGGCTTTTTGCCTCAATGATTCGATTCTCAATCTGATCACTCATGCCAAGTCCATGACGTCCGCCAATTGCATTAGCCTCTTGGATCAACGCAACTACATCTTTAAAACTTTTGCCATTAATTGCAGTTGGTCTGCCCTGGGTAAATTCAATACTCACATCCTCAGTATCAATTTTTACCGTTGGGTCCCAGAATTTAACTCCCATTATTGGCTCGACAATTTCAATATTAGAATCTAATTGCTCTAAAGATTTTGCCTCATGAGTTGCACCTAAAATATTTGCATCGGTGCTATATGCCTTCTCGGTGGAGTCGCGGTAAGGCAGTTTATGGTCGGCTAACCATTTGGACATCTCTTTCCTGCCGCCCAGCTCTGCCACAAAATCTTTATCTAACCATGGTTTATAAATCTTTAATTTTGGATTTATTAACAATCCATAGCGATAGAAACGCTCAATATCATTTCCTTTATAGGTTGAGCCATCTCCCCAAATTAAAACATCATCGGCAAGCATCGCCCTCACCAATAAAGTTCCTGTAACTGCTCGACCCAGTGGGGTGGTATTGAAATACGCCCTACCGGCAGTTGTAATATGAAATGCTCCGCAAGCAAGGGCTGCTAATCCCTCTTCAACTAATGCAGTTTTGCAATCAACTAATCTAGCAATCTCTGCGCCATACTCTTTTGCTCGATCTGGTACGCCTTGAATATTCTTTTCATCATATTGACCTAGGTCAGCAGTGTAGGTACAAGGCTTTGCACCTTTGTCCTTCATCCAAGCAACTGCAACTGATGTATCTAATCCACCGCTGAAGGCAATACCAACCTTTTGCCCTACTGGTAACGCAGATAGCACCTTAGACATGGCATCAGTCTAACCTTTACAACTAAAACCCCGCTTGGTTTAAGCCATAGAGGGAGGGCCAAATCGCAAAACTAATTGATACTGGCAGGATCAAAAAGACCACCGGAATTAACAGGGCGATCTCACTCTTACCTGACCTCTTTAACAACTCAAGATTTATCTGCTTGTTTAATGCCAGAATTTGATTGTTTAAGACATCCAAAATTGGTGTGCCTCGCTCAACTGCAATTTGAATTGAATTAGTCAATCGTCTTACCTGTACTGAATGAGTTGCAGCAGCAATAAACTCTAAAGTTTGTGTCAAATTTACTCCGGTAGAGTACTTTTCAAAACTCTTATTGAAAAGCTTTGGCAGATAACCATCAGACCGCCTAGAAACATACTTCAATGCGGTCATAGGACTCTCACCTGCTGAGATCATAATTGAGATCATCTGTAAAATAATTACCAGTTCTTCATTGATCTCACTTTGCTTCACTTCACTTCCGGTTACCTTACTAATTAGTTTTTTCAACCAAAACATCTGATCTGCATAGTTTGATATTGATATCAATGCGGCCACCTCAATGAGGATAATTCGCAATGAAAACAGTAAGGCAGGTGCGACCAATAGAAATATATAAAGATTAAGGTTTGTCATTTTTCATCTAATGCTAATGTGAATAAGCGCTTGCTCTTGGGTAGCTGTGCAATTTTATTCATCCATAGATAGGCAAGGGCGGTTGCCAGCACACCAACCACCATTAAGAATTGCCCTATATTTTGTTGATAGGCAACTCTGGCATTTTCTTGAGTTCTTAGAATTAGTAGGAGTAACCAAGGTGCTAAGGCAGCTAAGTTGGCTGAGTTCCTAATCCAACCAAATCTAGTATTTATCTCAGCCCGTACTGCTAGATCACTTGAGACATACTCTGATAACTCCCGCAGAACTCTTACAGTATTTCTACTTCCAAATTTAGCTGCAAAAAATAATGCCTCGCAAAGTTGATCTGATATCGGATCAGAGAATTTCTCTTTAAGTTTGCTAAGTGCTAACTCAAATCTCATCCCACTTGATACCTGCTCAGCAAACTGAGCAAAATCTGGACGAATTGAAAGTGGACCGACTTTGCCTAAGTTCGCCAAGCTCTCCGTAATTGATGCACCAGATTGAAGTGCAGAGATGATCAAATCCAATACCTCTGGCCAGGCATTGGCTCTACTTAGCGCAAGACGCTTTTGCTTAGCAACCCTCAAGACATACAAGGTTGCTCCCATTAAAAAGGTAAGCAATAGCCAGAGAGTTAAGCTCTGCATACTTAATTTATCCTGCTTCGCTTATTCAGTAGATTAGTAAAATTACCTAAGCCTGAAACATACTTTTTGCCATTCCATGTAAATAAACTTTCAATTTCAATATTTCCTGCTTCAGACCTGCCAGTAACGCAAGCAATTTCGCTCACTCGTCGCTGCCCAGATGTATCAATAGAGCATTGAATAACTAAGTCAATACTGCTGGCGATGGTAGGGGTTATAAAACTTTGCGAGATATTTTCACCAGCTAGTAACGGAAGTAATTGCAGCTTATTAATGGCACCTCGCGCGGAGTTCGCATGTAAGGTGGCCATTCCAGGTAGCCCTGAGTTAAGTGCAATTAATAGATCTAAGGCTTCAGCCTCTCTAACCTCACCAACAATAATTCTGCTAGGTCGCATCCGAAGTGATTCTTTAATCAATCTTCGCAGCGATATCTCCCCATCTCCTTCTAAATTAGCGTTTCTAGTTTGAAGAGCAATCCAATCGGGTAATTTTGGTTTTAACTCAAATACCTCCTCGATTGTTATTACTCTCTGATTTACTGGAATGCGACTAATCAGTGCACTTAGGAATGTTGTTTTGCCAGCTTGGGTACCACCACTAACTAACAGGTTTAAACCAGCAATAACTGCTTGATCTAATAACTCTAAGATCTCATTACTAATCGAATCTATTTTTACAAGATCTTCTAAGGTATTGCCTCGATTTATGTGTTTCCTGATATTTACCGCCCAATGCGAAGCGGTAATCTCCGGGATCACAACATGCAATCTGCTGCCATCTGGCAAGCGCGCATCTACAAATGGATTACTAACATCTAGCCTGCGCCCACCCCAGATCAGCAATCTTTCAATGATGTCCTGCACAGTATCTTTTGTTAACACTAGATTTGTTAGCTCACTTTTGCCTGCTTTAGCGATAAAAACTCTGCTGGGAGAGTTAATCCAGATCTCCTCGATGCTCTCATCTTGAATGAGATCTGCAAGTGGACCAAAACTTTCTAATTGAGTTGCATTTAGATTCACCTGCTAAGTATTTACGGCTGCAGCAGTTGTGGGGCAGGTGCTGTGTATTACTACTCACCTTTAGTGATCAATTAATTACTTATTGAGGTTAAAGTGAAGTTTATCTATCCGTTGATACCAATCTATAAGGGCTTCACTGGCTAGTCGTTGGCAAGAGTTAATCTGCACAAACTCTGGCAGCAATTTGCTGGCCCGTTCAATTAGCTGCCTTGTTGCTACCTCACTGCTGCCATTTAATAAAATCCAAAACCCTAGTTTTGATACTCGACAAATGCAATCTGTTTGGCGAAATATATTTTTTAATTCAAAGTGTAATTTCACTAACTCACTTTCGATATCACTCTTAATCTTGTCTAATTCAGCTGCATAGTTAGCCGGTAGATACTGTTGCAGGTCTAATACAACGGAGATAATGGCAGTTTGTGATGAATTACGATCAGCAATTCCTAGATCTCGTTTTGCAATTTGATCAAACTGATCCGGAGCCAAGGCGCCAGTTAATAGGTCAATTTGGCCATCGTTGGAGAGGAATATCGATTGGATAACCTCTTCATACTTATTCATAGTAGCTAGAAAGGGTAGTATTTAAATATGGATATGAAAAGAGTTTTTTCAACTGAGCGCTCTCGTATTCGTGCAAGTTATTTACTTAAATTTGAGTCTCTAATACTTTTTGGGGTAGTTGTTTACCTACTACTTGCACCATTTATCTCAGATGTCAGTGTGCCCGCTGCACTATCTGCTGAGATTGTTTTTGGAACCTTAGCTGGTATTGGACTTTGGTTTTCAGCAAGGGCTTTTGATAAAAAAAGATCATTTGGAAGGGCGCCGGCAGTTTTAGCTAATTTAATTGCACTAGGAGTTTCTTACTACATGATTACGGGAAAACTTTACTTAGTTGGAATCCCATTAGCGTTTTTAGCCGGTGCTACCTTAATCTCATCTGCGCTTGGCTATTCAGAGTAATTACCACTCAACTATCTGTCGATCCTCCCAAAGCAAACCAGTCTTATCAACTGCCGGATCAAAAGATCTAGTTGCAAGCCATATTGCTGTTTCAGCACCCTCTGCCGCACTCCGTGGTGCATCTGGACCACCCATATCTGTTCGTGAGTGGTTGGGACAAATGGCATCAACTAAAAATCCACGTGCACCTAAACCGGTTTCATACGAAAGGTTTTTAACCAAAGCGTTAACACCAGCCTTACTAATTCGATAGGGAGCAAGACCGCCATGCGTGCCAGGGCCAGACATTCTTCCTAAGCAGGCGGAGTAAACAACTACTCGACCTTTTCTAGCCTCGGCCATAGCTGGTGCTAATTGATTGATTGCAGTAAATACTGCATCTAAGTTAATTGATAAAACTCTGCGCCACTCCTCATCTGTTGTTCGCAGAGTTTTAGACATTTTCTCACTCATTACTCCATGGGCTAAAACTAAAACATCTAACACGGAAAAACCTTTTTCAGTTGCATCATTAGTTATATCAATTAAAGTTTGGCGAAATTTCTCACTATCGGCCACATCAACTGCTCGATACTGGCAACCTAACTTTTGTGCACTTTCCTTAACCCGAGAGGCATCTTTACCAATTAAGTAAACAAATATTCCAGACTCAATTAATCCCTTTGCAGTTGCATAGCCAAGACCCCGTGATCCACCGGTAACAATTGCCCACTTTTGATCTGTACTCATGGGCGCAACCTTGCCGTTGTTTATGCCTAATTGCCACAGTAATTTATGTGCTGGTGGCCACTTTCACTTGAAACAATCGGCTCCACCGGTTTAGCCAGCGCTCACCTTGGAGTTAAGATTATCCTCAGATCGAGCAACGGAGCATGGTCAAAATAGGGAGAAAATAAGTGAGCGAAGTCGGAGCCAATACGCCCGCAAATCACTTTGGTGGCTCCTTTGGACCTAACGAGTGGTTAGTCCAAGAGATGTATGAAAGATATCAAGCAGATCCTGGATCAGTTGATAAAGCTTGGTGGGATTTTTTTGCAGATTTTAAAGGTAACTCATCTCTAAATGGCACGGTAATTTCAGCAACGCCAATAGCAAAACCAGGAACACCACCGATTCCTAAAGCGCAATTAGCAAAAACTGCTCCAGTCATACCAACTGTTGCCGCCCCACAAATTGTTACACCATCTCCTGTTGAAAAAATTGAACCGATTCAAGTAACTAATACAGCACTTAAACCAGCTGATCCAGTTGTGAAACCAATTCCAACTTTGATCACACCAGGGGCTTCATCAGTTGAACCATTACGAGGTGTAGCAGCCAGAGTTGTGCAATCAATGGAGGGTTCACTAACTGTTCCAACAGCTACCAGTGTTCGCGCTGTGCCTGCAAAACTTATGATCGATAATCGCACTGTAATCAATAACCATTTAAAGCGTGGTCGTGGTGGCAAGGTTTCATTTACTCACCTAATTGGTTACGCAATGATCAAGGCGATCCGTGCAATGCCGGAGATGAATGCGTTTTTCACTGCACAAGATGGAAAGCCGGCAATTGGCCATCCTGAACATATTAATTTAGGAATAGCAATTGACTTAGCAAAACCTGATGGCTCTCGCCAATTACTTGTGCCATCAATTAAGGGTTGTGAAGATCTAGATTTTGCTCAATTCTGGTCTGCTTATGAAGACACAGTGCGAAAGGCTCGTGGTGGCTCTTTAACAGTTGAAGATTTTGCTGGCACAACTATTTCACTAACTAATCCAGGAACCATCGGCACCGTGCACTCGGTACCAAGGTTGGTGCAAGGCCAGGGAATGATTCTTGGTGTTGGCGCCCTTGATTATCCAGCTGAGTTCCATGGTGCCAATGAACAAACTTTGTCAGAGTTAGGAATTAGCAAGGTAGTAACACTTACCAGCACTTACGATCATAGAATCATTCAAGGTGCTCAATCTGGTGACTTCTTGCGAAGAATTCATGAAATTTTATTGGGCGAAGAGAATTTCTATGATGAGATTTTTGAAGCTCTTCGAATTCCATATGTACCAATTCGTTGGGTTACAGATATGCAAGATGCCAAAGCTGATGAATCAGTAAAGACAGCTAAGGTTCAAAAACTAATTGATGCATATCGCACCACGGGTCATTTAATGGCAGATGTAGATCCACTGACTTATGTTCAAAGATCGCACCCAGATTTAGATGTAGTTACACATGGTTTATCCCTTTGGGATCTAGATCGAGAGTTTGCAACAGATGACTTTGGTGCGAAATCAAGTATGAAGTTGCGTCGAATCCTTGGCATATTGCGAGACTCCTACTGCCGCACAATTGGTGTGGAGTACATGTACATTGCAAATCCAGCTGAGCGCAAATGGATTCAAGAACGGATAGAGGTAGGTGCCCCTCGAACTGCTCGTGAAGAGCAACTTAGAATTTTGCGCAAACTCAACTCAGCTGAAGCTTTTGAGTCTTTCTTGCAAACAAAATATGTTGGGCAAAAGAGATTTTCATTAGAAGGTGGTGAATCGGTAATTCCTTTACTTGATGCCATGATTTCATCAGCGGCTGAAAGTAAGTTAGATGAGGTTTGCATTGGTATGCCCCATCGTGGTCGACTTAATGTTTTGGCAAATATTGCAGGTAAGTCATATGGACAGATTTTTCAGGAGTTTGAAGGAAATTATCATGACAATGAGGTTCACGGTTCTGGCGATGTTAAGTACCACCTTGGTACAAAGGGTGTATTCACTGCTGAAAGTGGTGCGACTACAAAGATTTACTTAGCAGCAAACCCATCACACCTGGAGGCAGTAAATCCTGTTCTGGAAGGAATCGTTAGAGCTAAGCAAGATAAATTAAGAGCTGCATCCGGTGATACTTCAGTAGATGAGCAGAGTTCATTTCCAGTTTTACCAATTCTTCTACATGGTGATGCCGCATTTGCTGGTCAAGGAGTGGTTTCTGAAACCCTCTCACTCTCATTGTTAAAGGGATATCGCACTGGCGGAACTATTCATGTTGTGATTAATAATCAGGTTGGATTTACTACCTCACCACATGCAGCACGTTCTTCTACTTATTCAACAGATATCGCAAAGATGATTCAGGCCCCGGTATTTCATGTTAATGGTGATGACCCTGAGGCTTGTGTTCGAGTTGCACGATTGGCATTTGAGTATCGACAAGCATTTAATAAGGATGTTGTGATTGATCTGATCTGCTACCGCAGACGTGGGCATAATGAAGGCGATGAGCCAAGCTTTACTCAGCCAGTAATGTATAAATTAGTAGATGCTAAGCGCTCGACTAGAAAACTTTATACTGAAGCTTTGATTGGTCGCGGTGACATAACTGTCGAAGAGGCCGAAGAGGTACTGCGTGACTACCAGCAACAACTAGAAGGTGTATTTACAGCAGTTCATAACACTGAGCCACAAAGTGATCCAAACTGGAAAGCGCCAGTAGTGCCTGCTCCTGAAACAGTTAATACTTCAGTTTCAGAATCTGTATTGAGCAGTATCGCTGCTACTCAGTCTGCAACTCCAAGTAACTTCACAGTGCATCCAAAATTGCTTCCGCAACTATTAAAGCGCACCGAAATGCTGGCAGATGGCACGGTCGACTGGGCAGCTGGTGAGATGTTTGCCTTTGGATCACTCCTTCTAGAAGGTCACCAAATTAGAATGAGTGGGCAAGATGTTCGCCGTGGAACATTCAGCAATCGCCATGCAGTAATTGTTGATAAGGAAACTGGCGCGGATTTCTTCCCACTTAGAACTCTTGTGAAGGATCCAAATCAATTTCATATTTATGACTCGCTTTTGTCAGAGTACGCGGTTATGGGATTTGAGTATGGCTACTCAGTAGAGCGTGAAAATGCTCTGGTAATTTGGGAAGCACAATTTGGTGACTTTGCAAATGGTGCGCAAACTATTGTTGATGAATTTATCTCATCGTCACTTCAAAAATGGGGCGAGCGCTCATCTGTAGTCCTGCTTTTGCCACATGGGTATGAAGGACAAGGTCCAGACCACTCATCAGGGCGAATTGAGAGATTCTTAGCCTTATGTGCTGAGCAAAATATGACAGTTGCTCAACCATCAACTCCTGCCTCCTACTTTCATTTACTGCGCTGGCACATGAAGAACCCAGCAAGAAGACCATTAATTGTTTTTGAACCTAAATCTATGTTGAGATTAAAAGCTGCTGCCAGTGGCTTAACAGATTTCACATCTGGCACATTTAAACCTTTGATTCCAGATCTAAAGGTAAGTAATGCAACACGATTAATCTTTACCTCTGGAAAGGTTTACTACGACTTAATTGCAGAACGAGAGAAACTAAATGAGTCTTCCACCGCCATAGTAAGAGTTGAACAACTTTATCCATTGCCAGTTGATGAGATTATTGCGCAAGCTAAATTACATCCAAAGGCAACACTACTTTGGGTGCAAGATGAGCCGGCAAATCAAGGTCCATGGCCATTTGTGGCGTTAACAACTACCGAGGCTTTTGCAGCGCATGAAGATCTAGCAGGTAGAAGTTTGCGACGAGTCTCTAGGCGTGCCACTGCAAGCCCAGCTACTGGAAACCATCATCTACATGAAGAGGAAGAGAAGGCTTTAATGACTGAAGCCTTTACGCGTTAATCCCCTCGTTTATATCGGATTAAAACTTTTCCCAAGATTTGCTCAGATTCAAGCCATCCCCAATTCTTTGAATCAGTACTAGCCGGATTATCTCCCTCCACCCAGTACCTAATTACGCCATGCTCCATCCGGCTATCTTTAAGCCGCTTTAACAAAGCCACACCTGGTCTTACTGGGTCAGCAACTAAATAAAGTTTTCCAATCCTTAATCTGTGTTTCTGGCCACTTAACTTACGAACAATCAACCAATCTCCTTGGTTGAAGGTGGGCGACATTGAGTTGCCGGCAACTACTACCCTGCTTAATCCAAACATGGGAGTATTCTCCCACTAAGAGATTAGTTTTAATAAACCAAGGAGAGAAATGCTTAAATCTTTAATCAAGTTTGTAAAACCAAAGCAAACAGTTTTTGCTCATTGCGATCTGCCATGTGGTGTTTATGATCCAGCACAGGCAAAAATTGAGGCGCAATCTGTTAAAGCTTGCATGGAAAAATATGCAGCCAGCAGTGATGCTGACTTCAAGGCCCGTGCAGTTGCTATCAAAGAAGAGCGTTCTGAGTTAGTAAAGCACCACCTTTGGGTACTTTGGACAGATTACTTCAAGCCAAATCACTTTGAGGCGTATCCAAATCTGCACTCATTATTTAATGAGGCTACTAAATTAGCTGGTGCTGGTGGAAGCAAAGGCACTAATGATGTTGCAGTTGCTGAAAAACTTATCGGCAAGATTGATGAGATTGCTGAGATCTTCTGGGCGACTAAAAAGTAAGTTTTTTCTAATCGCTAGTGGTTTAGAAGTTTAAACCGCTAGCGATTTTTTCAGTATTTGAGTAAGTAGCCTTATCAGCAACAATTGTTTCAGCAGCAACCCGCGCCATAAATGAAACTCTTTCCACAAATTTTCTCGTGATTAAACCAGTGGCAACTAATCTAGAGTTCTGATGAACCTCAACTTCAAATTTTAAAACGTTATCTACTAAACCAAGACATCTAGAAGTGGCATGTATTTCACTACCTACTCCTGCTGCGCCTTTAATATCTAATTCAGAAGATGATGTAACGGTGGTTTCACCAAAATCTAAAAACTCAATAATTGCTGTGCTGCATGCACTTTCAACTAAACCTAGTATCTGGTTTGAGCCAATAACTGGCAGATCATTAATTCCTTGAGCAACTGATGTGTCGCCAGGTCTGATAGACATGCTGGCCATTCCAATTGCACCGATTACCTGCTCTGCTTTCATAATCAGAACATTAGTGATCAGGGAATTACTCTTGCGGGAACTCCCTGCGTATTTCGCTAGTTATTTCAATTTGAGTTGCACCATCAGAGGTAATCTCCGTATAAGTGGTTTGGGTATAGGTAATTTCAGTAATACCACTTGATTGGGCGCCTTGCTTCATTTGAATGTATAAATCCTCAGTTTGCTGATTTATGCGATCACATAAACTCTCTGGCAGCTCTTCATTCAGGGCATTGCATAAAAGATTTTTCATCAACAGTAGCGCAGCGCTCTCTTGCTCCATTTGATCTCGGCAATCTGTGCATGTACCAAAGTGCAGCTCGACAGCGTTAAGTTGTTGATCATCAAATATCTCATGATCAATGTATAAAACTATGTTTGGTAGAACTTGCTCACATGGCATGAAATCATTATTTGAAAAACTCATTTTTTATCACCTGCTTTTTTGCTACCAAAGCCGCGCTCAGTTGCGTAAGCAGACAGTGATGCTCTTAACAATTTTCTTCCTCGATGTAGCCTGGACATAACTGTGCCGGTTGGCACTCCTGTTATCTCGGCTACCTCTTTGTAAGAAAAACCTTCCACATCAGAGAGGTAAACTGCCATTCGAAAATCCTCTGGCATAGCAGCTAAGGCCTCTTTAACATCCTTGTCAGCAATGTTTTCTAAAACTTCATCCTCTGCAGATTTGCCTTGATCACTTGTATGGGAAGAGGCATCTGCTATTTGCCAGTCCTCTATCTCACCTGCTGAAATCTGAGGCCTGCGCTGATCTTTGCGATAATTATTTATAAATGTAGTGGTGAGAATTCTGTACAACCATGCCTTGAGATTTGTACCAGGTTCAAATTGATGAAAACTTGTAAACGCTTTTGCATAAGTGTCTTGTACTAAATCTTGAGCATCATGTGTATTTTTTGTATAACGAAGTGCTGCGCCATATAGCTGAGATGTAAATACCAAGGCATCTCTTTCGAATCTAGATTTGCGCTCTTCTAAACTCTCTTTGCTTCGATCGATAATCGCTGGCAGTAAATCTTCGTTGCTCATTTGGGACAAGGCTACCTCGAAGGGGGTCTTGTCATTAACTAGATAATTCTTAGTTTGCCCAGTTGATGGACGTAATGCATGCATAGAGGTAAAACCCTTCTTACGAAAGGTTTATTCCCCGGTGAGGTGAGGGTTTAGCAGTACAAATGCCCAATTTGATTTAGATGACGGAAGGTAGACTGGGAGATATGAGTAACTGGAGCGCTCCTTTTCGCAGTGGTTTAACCGCTGCAAGTAAGCCAATATCAGCCACAGTTACCATCCCTGGATCAAAGTCAGCAACTAACCGGGCTTTGATTCTGGCCGCTTTAGCGACAACACCATCAAGGATCCGAAAACCGCTTTCCTCTCGTGATACTGATTTGATGGTTAAAGGTTTACAAAGTTTAGGATGCAAGATTGAGCAGATAAAAACTGATCAAGGCTTTGATTATCAAGTAATTCCTGGCAAGTTAACGGGACCAACTCAAATAGATGTTGGAAATGCAGGAACTGTAATGCGCTTTCTGCCGCCAATCGCCGCTCTTGCAACTGGCTTAATTCATTTTGATGGCGATGAAAGATCTCACCAGCGTCCAATTGGACCAGTGCTTAGTGCGTTGGAGCAGCTTGGTGTTTCAGTGGAGCACAACAACAAATACAAATTGCCAATAACAATTAATGGTGCTGGAAAGATTAAGGGCGGAACTGTTGAAATTGATGCTAGTGCCTCAAGTCAATTTGTTTCAGCTCTACTTTTAGTAGCACCAGCTACCCAAGAGGGTATAACAATTAAAAATATCGGCCCGTCCTTGCCATCTGCCCCACACATTGAAATGACAATTCAAATGCTTGAAAAATTTGGTGCAACCGTGCAGCGCACCGCCTCAAGTTGGAGTGTCAAACCTTGCCAGCTAATAGGTCAGGACTTAGTAATTGAACCAGATTTGTCCAACGCTGCTCCATTTATGGCCGCTGCCATGATCTGCGGTGGAAGTGTGAAAGTAAGTGACTGGCCTCTGAGTACAACACAGCCTGGTGATCAATTGCGTTCTATCTTTGCCAAGATGGGAGCCAAAGTAGAGCTCAATGCTTCTGGCTTAACTATTACCGGTAGTGGAAAAATAGATGGAATTGATATTGATCTTGGCGATGTTGGTGAATTAACACCAAGTATTGCTGCCGTTGCATCTTTAGCAACAACACCTTCAGCCTTAAGAGGAATATCTCATCTGCGTTTGCATGAGACTGATCGACTGTCAGCATTAGCTAATGAAATAAATAACTTAGGTGGCTCAGTTACTGAAGGGCCAGGTGATCTAATTATTAAACCGGGCGAAATGAATGCATCTCAAATTTTCCGCAGCTATGAAGATCATCGCATGGCTACTGCTGGGGCAATTATCGGTTTGGCTGTTGAAGGGGTAATTGTTGAGAATATAGAAACTACGCGGAAAACCTTGTCAGACTTTCCAGGGATGTGGCAGGCGATGCTTGATGGTTAGATCAAGAAGTAATTGGGATGAAGATGATGTCCGCATAAATAAGTCACGCCAGTTTGGAACAAGTAATAAAGCTCGTCCTAGGACCAAAGACCGACCAGATTATTCAGCGGCTCAAACTGCAACCATAATTGAAGTTGATCGGGGTCGGGTTAAATGTTTAGTCGAAGGCCCTGATGGTAAAAAAGTTATCACTGCAATGAAAGCTAGGGAGTTAGGAAAGAAGTCAGTAGTCGTTGGTGATCTAGTCTCAATTGTTGGTGATATTTCCGGTGATGAAGGTTCATTAGCCAGAGTTGTAACGGTGCTTCCTAGAAAGAATTCATTAACTAGAAGTATCGATGATCACGCCAATGATGAGCGGGTGATTGTGGCAAATATTGATCAAATGGCAATCGTTATTGCAGCTGCCAATCCAGAACCTAGAGTTGGATTGGTAGATAGAGCGCTAGCGGTTGCATATGACCAGGCGATTACGCCAATAATTGTTATGACCAAAAAAGATTTGGCCGATGGTGATGATTTCTTGCAGATCTACAAAGATTTAGAGATTTTAGTTTTCAAGATAGATAGAGCATCTGATTTAACTGCGCTACAAAAGGTGCTACTAGGTAAAACCACGGTGCTGCTAGGACATTCTGGGGTTGGAAAGTCAACCTTAGTAAATAACTTACTGGTTAGCTCGAAAAATCGTGCTTCAGAATCTTTGTTTGAAAAAATCGACCGGGCAACTGGTGATGTTAATGAAGTAACTGGCCGTGGACGTCACACCACCTCTAGTGCAATTGCACTGCCACTTTCATCATCCCTTGATGGAACTGATTTTGGTTGGGTTATTGATACACCTGGAGTTCGCTCATTTGGTATTGCACACATTCAACCTGCAAGAGTCATCTCATCATTTCCTGAGTTTCGTGAGGCTATTTCAAACTGCCAAAAAAATTGTACGCACAACGAAGTAGATTGTGCATTAAATCACTGGCCTTCCTTTACCGACCAAAACCTGGCAAGGCTTGCCAGCCTTCGCAGAGTTTTGTCCGCTGGGTAGTAAAAGTAAGAGTAATCTGATCTTCATGAGCAATGATTTAGTCGATAATAAGATTAAAACCAGACAAGTAAATCTCTCAGTTACGGGTATGACCTGTTCATCCTGCGTTGGCTCAGTAGAAAAATCACTAAACAAAATAGTAGGAGTTCGGGCAGCGGTTAATTTAGCCATGGAATCTGCTCACATAATTGCACCCCTTAGTGTTTCTGAGAAAGATTTAATTCAAGCAATTAAGTCAGCTGGTTATGAGGCGTCTGCTTTTAAAGGTGAACGCGAATCCTTTGAGAAGTCCAATCATCTGGGAGTAAGACTTTTAATTACTTTTCTCTTCACAGTACCAATCATTGCAATCTCCATGGTTCACAGTTGGCACAAAGAATTAGATAAGTCTTTGCTGTCGTTGATTGATTACGCCAATGACTTTTTAGCTACTTTTGCTGCCTCACTCACAATTAACTATCCAATTGCATCAATTTCAATCTGGTTCGTAATATTTCTTTCTATGTGTGTAGTTTTAGTTTTAGCTTGGCCGATACACCGGGCTGCGCTTAAAAACATAGCTAGCCCCACTATGGATACATTGGTTTCACTTGGCTCTCTAATTGCACTTGGCTGGAGTATTTACTCACTTGCTACCTATACATCAGCAGATGGAATGCCTAATGTGTATGCAGAGGTCTCTGCTTCCGTAATATTTTTTGTGATGCTAGGTCGCTACCTAGAGCATCGTGCCAAGCGTAAGGCTGGTTCGGCATTAGCTGAACTGTTCAAGCTTTCCGCTGGCGAGGTTGAGGTTCAGGGAGTAAATGGAAATATCGTAATTCCAATTGATCAACTCCAGGTTGGTGATGTTTTTGTAGTAAAGCCTGGCGATCGCATTGCAACTGACGGGCAAGTAATCTCTGGTTACTCCACCATCAATAACGCCTTTTTAACTGGTGAAGTAACACCGATTGAGGTGGGAGTAGATGATTTAGTTTTTGCTGGTTCAATAAATAACAATGGAAACATTTTAGTAAAAGCCACCCGAATTGGATCTGATACTGAATTAGCTCGAATCACTCGAATGGTTTTAGCTGCGCAATCAGAAAAAGCACCTGCTCAACAGTTGGCCGACAGAATAAGCAAGGTCTTTGTACCTTCAGTTTTATTACTATCTATCATTACTTTCAGCGCCTGGTACTTCACCGGCGCAGAGCTTGTTAAGTCAGTTACAGCAGCAGTGGCAGTTTTAGTTATTGCCTGTCCGTGCGCATTAGGACTAGCAACACCTATTGCACTGATGGTGGCAACTGGTAAAGCGGCAAAATCTGGAATTGTTCTTAGATCCCCACGCTCTATTGAAAAGGCTGTTGGCATTACCGATGCTGTATTTGATAAGACAGGCACCATTACCACTGGGCAGATGGTGCTACTTGAGATGACTCTAATTAATAATCCACTTTCTACAGAGAGCACAGCTCTTTCAACCTCGCAACTACTTTCATATGCATTATCGATCGAAAGTTTAGATTCACACCCAATTGCTAAAGCAATTTCAGTATCACTACTAAAACAAGGTGTTGCCAAGGTAGATGTGTCTGATTTTGAACAAACGCCAGGTGCTGGAGTTGCAGCCCGAATCCCATCATCTGCAACCTCTGCCTCAAAAGCGGTTTTGATTGGCTCTGCCATCTCGATTGCAAGAGCTACCACTGAGTTTGCACCGAAACTTACTCAAGCAATTGAAGCTGCTAATCAACGAGCTAACTCAGTTGCAATCCTGGCAATAGATGGGTTGGCCTATGGTGTATTTGAAGTTGGTGATCTAATTAAGCCAGAGAGCAAGCAAGCAGTTGAAAGATTACAAAGCTCAGGAATCAATACTTGGCTTGTAACTGGTGATAGCGAGACTGCTGGAATATCAATGGGATCAGCAGTTGGAATTCCAATTGACCACATCTTTGCCTCTGCAACCCCTGAGGATAAATTAGCATTTGTTGAAAATTTGCAGCAAAAAGGCAAGGTGTTAATGATTGGTGATGGCATTAATGATGCAGCAGCAATTGCTAAGGCTGATCTGAGTATTGCCATGGGATCGGGAACTGAAACAGCGATTGCAGCTGCTGATATAACCTTAATTAGGCCTTCATTGATTGCTGTATTAGATGCACTGGCGATATCTAAAAAGAGTGTGAAGGTAATCAAATCAAATTTAGGTTGGGCTTTTTTCTATAACGTAGCTTTTATTCCAGTTGCTGCCAGTGGCAATTTATCGCCTATGTATGCAGCGGCTGCAATGTCGCTATCATCTTTATTTGTGGTCTTAAATAGCTTACGTATTAAGTAAGGATTGGTAGCGGGGGCAGGATTTGAACCTACGACCTCTGGGTTATGAGCCCAGCGAGCTACCGAGCTGCTCCACCCCGCGTCGGTGAATAAATCTTAGAGTAGATGGGCATTTAACCCAAATAAATGAATTTATTATCTATTT
>Ga0207418_100018_pt1 | contig 52606 bp, 53 predicted proteins | sample LakMenEpi05Aug08_FD_150669 | JGI IMG/M metagenome (GOLD analysis project Ga0207418, IMG submission 150669) | Freshwater microbial communities from Lake Mendota, WI - 05AUG2008 deep hole epilimnion (SPAdes) | ecosystem: Environmental > Aquatic > Freshwater > Lake > Epilimnion/Euphotic zone ...
AGGTCGAGTTGTGCTTACATCTTCTGGTGCAACTCAAACTTCCTTTGCACAAGAAGGTGCAACACTTTCCCTCTATACTCAATATTTAGTTGAGGGAATTGAGACAGGTGCAGCAGACACAGATAACGATGGCAATATTCATGTTCAGGAACTACACGCTTACGCTAAATCAAGAGTCCAAGCGGTGAAGCCTAACATGACACCAGATATCATTCTGGATAAGGAAGGATACAATATTTTATTGGCCTATGCTCCCAAAAATCCAGAAGAACAATTACGATTGCAGTTAAAAACTTTCCAGTTTGAAACTGCTCAGATAAATAAGAATGGTACAGGAATTAACCGCATTACCAAAAGTGCCGAGTATTTTGCCCAAGATTTAGGAAATGGTGTATTACTGGAAATGGTACATATTCCTGGAGGAACTTTTATCATGGGTTCTCCAAAAAATGAAGAAGGTTATTCCGAATCCCAAAGTCCACAGCATCATGTTACTGTTCCCTCGTTCTTTATGGGTAAATATCTAGTCACTCAAAAACAATGGCGACTTGTAGCTGCTTTACCTAAAGTTAAAATTGATTTAGTATCTGATCCATCGAACTTTAAAGGTGATAATTTACCAGTTGAGTGTGTATCGTGGAATGATGCCCAAGAATTTTGCGCTAGACTTTCCCAAAAGACAAATAAAGCCTATCGCTTACCTAGTGAAGCTGAGTGGGAATATGCTTGTCGCGGAGGAACAACCACACCTTTTTATTTTGGGGAAACAATTTCCACAGAGTTAGCAAATTATGATGGTAACTACACCTATGGTGGTGGTGCAGAAGGAGAATATCGAGGAAAAACCACAGTGGTAGGAAAATTTCCTGCAAACCCTTGCGGTTTATATGATATGTGTGGTAATCTATATGAATGGTGCGAGGATGAGTGGCACGAAAATTATATAAATGCTCCTACTGACGGTAGTGCATGGTCAGATGGTAGCAATTGTTACGCAACGCTGCGGGGCGGGTCTTGGTTCAACGATCCTCAGTTCTGCCGTTCCGCGTCTCGCAACAACTTCAACCGCGGCTTCCACAACAACGCTGTTGGTTTTCGTGTTGTCTGCGTTGTTGGGAGAATTCTTTAGTAGCCCTTTATACTTTTCCCCTCTTGCGCTTTGCGCTCTTGATTTTTCCCTTCCCTAGCGTAACGGAGTGGAGCGATCAAAAATATTTTTTTCAGACTTGCGGATGCTTGATGAGTGCTTCGTCCATAATACAGAAAACTTTAGATTTAGTCAAGTAAATAGCATAGAATAGATCCCCGACCTCTTAAAGAAGTCGGGGATCTGGCAACATCTAAGATATCTCTAAAGCAACCCCGAAGATGACACGCTTTATACACGATCAATTCGCAAAAGATTATTTAGAAGAATTACTCAAACCTTATGGAGAAGTACAAGCAGCCAGTCAAGTAGCTGGAGAAATCCGAGAAATAGATGTATTATTTACACCATTTCCCAATCAAACAACCAACGTAGAACTATTAGGATTATTAGGAAAATTAGCCACAACACCAGCTATTTTTGAGCCATTTCGTAATCCAGCAGGAACAGAAGAAATATGTGATTGTCTGTTAAAATCATTAGAAGTCAGAGGTGCATTAAGAAGAGCAGCCAAACGCGAACAAACCAACAAAACAAAAATTGAGATCCCTAAATTGTGGATTCTCACCCCCACAGCCTCAAGAAACATCATCTCAGGATTTAGCGGTATAACAAAACCAGATTCCTTACCCGGAATATACCATTTACCAAAATCATTACACGCCGCAATTGTTGTTATTCATCAATTACCCCAAACTCAAGAAACACTATGGTTAAGACTTCTAGGTAGAGGTACAGTCCAAAAACGAGCCATTGATGAATTAGCTGCGTTACCATTAAATCAACCTTACGTCAAAATCACCTTAGAATTACTCTACAACCTCCAGAAAAACTTAAAAATCAATCAAAGTTCACAAACAGAAGATCAGGAGTTGATTATGCGATTAGCACCACTTTACCAACAAGACAGAGAACTAGCTAAACAAGAAGGAGAACAACGTCTAATTATCCGTCTCTTAAACCGCCGAGTTGGGGAAATTGATTCATTATTAATTCAAAAAGTCCAAGAGTTAACTGTGGAGAAACTAGAAGAATTAGGAGAAGCTTTGTTAGATTTTACTTCAGTTACAGATTTAGAAACTTGGCTAGAACATAATTCAATTAATTAGCTTCAACTTACTAATTTTTCTCTACTATCAACAATATAGCGGTATCCACTTTAATAAGTTACATCATAGCCACCTCTCGAAGAGCGGGGAGGGGGTTGGGGTTGGGGTTCTTGTATCTCACTCCTCACTCAACCAATAACCCCTATATGTCTAATATCTACAATTATGCCACAATAGCGAAACTAGATAAAAGCATTAGGAGTTTTAGCTGTGGAGTCCCCCCAAAAAACATCATACCAACCAGCCGCAATTGAGGAAAAATGGCAAAAAATATGGTTAGAACTTGGCTTAGATAAAACCCCTCAAGACCAAAACAAGCCCAAATTCTACGCGCTTTCTATGTTCCCCTACCCCTCCGGTAGCTTACACATGGGTCACGTTCGTAATTACACAATTACGGACGTAATTGCTCGCCTCAAACGGATGCAAGGGTATCGGGTATTACATCCAATGGGTTGGGATGCTTTCGGACTACCTGCAGAAAATGCCGCCATTGATAGAGGTGTACCTCCTGCCAAATGGACATATCAAAATATTGCCCAAATGCGGCAACAATTACAACGTCTGGGTTTATCCTTAGATTGGGAATGTGAAGTTGCTACCTGTTCTCCTGATTATTACAGATGGACACAATGGATATTTTTACAATTTTTACAAGCTGGTTTAGCTTATCAAAGAGAAGCTGCAGTGAATTGGGACCCTATTGATCAAACTGTATTAGCAAATGAACAAGTTGATAATGAAGGACGTTCTTGGCGTAGTGGAGCAATAGTAGAACGTAAATTATTGCGTCAATGGTTTTTCAAAATTACCGACTACGCAGAAGAATTATTAAATGATTTGGATAAACTTACAGGTTGGCCAGAACGAGTTAAATTAATGCAAGCCAACTGGATAGGAAAATCCACTGGTGCTTATTTAGAATTTCCGATTGTGGGCTTAGATGAAAAAATCGCCGTTTATACCACCCGTCCCGACACCGTTTATGGCGTGAGTTACGTCGTATTAGCCCCAGAACACCCTTTAACTCAAGTGGTGACAACTTCAGACCAAAAAGCAGCGGTAGCAGCCTTTATTAAGGAAGTCAGCAACCAAAGCGAGTTAGAACGGACTGCGGAAGACAAACCTAAACGGGGTATTCCCACTGGAGGTCAAGTTATTAACCCCTTCACTGGGGAAGAAGTACCGATTTGGATTGCAGATTATGTACTTTATGAATATGGTACAGGTGCGGTAATGGGTGTACCGGCACATGATGTCCGGGATTTCAAATTTGCGAAAGAACAGAATTTAGGGATTAAAGTTGTCATTGTCCCGGAAATTGGTGCAGAGGAAACTTTAAAATCAGCCTATACAGAAGCGGGAATTTTAGTTAATTCTGGTGACTTTAATGGGATAAATTCTATAGATGCAAAAAAAGCCATTATCGAATTTGCAGAACAACAAAACTTTGGTAAATTAAGAATACAATATCGCCTCAGAGATTGGTTGATTTCTCGACAACGTTATTGGGGCGCACCTATCCCTGTGATTCATTGTCCTGAATGTGGAATTGTCCCCGTACCAGAAAAAGATTTACCTGTACAATTACCAGAAGATATTGAATTAAGTGGTCGTGGTGGTTCACCTTTAGCACAATTAGAAAGTTGGGTAAATGTGCCTTGTCCAAGTTGCGGTACTCCTGCGAAACGGGAAACCGATACAATGGATACTTTTATTGATTCTTCTTGGTATTTCTTGCGTTATTCTGATGCCAAAAATGAAGAAAAGATTTTTGATTCTGCTAAAGTAAATGATTGGATGCCTGTAGATCAATATGTAGGAGGAATTGAACACGCAATTTTACATTTATTGTATTCGCGTTTCTTCACTAAAGTATTAAGAGATAGAGGTTTATTTAACTTTGATGAACCATTTCAAAAGTTATTAACTCAGGGAATGGTACAGGGTTTAACTTACATGAACCCGAAAAAAGGTGGTAAAGATAAATGGATTCCTTCTCATTTGGTTGATGTTAATAATCCTGTAGATCCGCAAACTGGCGAACCTTTACAAAAGCTATATGCTACCATGTCCAAATCAAAAGGAAATGGTGTTGCGCCGGAAGATGTGATTAATAAATATGGCATAGATACGGCGCGAATGTTCATTTTATTTAAAGCACCTCCAGAGAAAGATTTAGAATGGGATGAGGCAGATGTTGAGGGACAATTCCGCTTTTTAAATCGCGTTTGGCGGTTGGTAACAGATTACGCTACAAGTAAAAAACAAATGACAAATGACAACGGACAACTGACAAAAGCCGAAAAAGATTTACGTCGCTTCATTCATATTGCTATTCAGGCAATTACGGAAGATGTGCAGGATGATTATCAATTTAATACTGCAATTTCGGAATTGATGAAGTTAAGTAATGCGTTGACTGATGCTGATTGCAATAATTCGTCAATTTATGCGGAAGGTATTCAAACTTTGGTGATTATGTTAGCACCTTTTGCCCCCCATATTGGTGATGAATTATGGCAATTATTGGGGAATAAAAATTCTGTCCATACCCAACCTTGGCCAATTTTTGATCCTGGGGCTTTGATAGTTGATGAAATTACTTTGGTAATTCAAATTATGGGTAAAACTCGAGGTTCTATTCAAGTTTCTTCTCAAGCTGATAAAGGGGAGTTGGAAAAATATGCGCGGGAGTCTGAGGTTGCACAGCGTTATATTGAAGGGAAGGAAATCAAGAAGGTGATTGTTGTTCCTGGTAAGTTGGTAAATTTCGTTTTGGGTTAATATTTTTCGTAGGTTGGGTTAAATGAAATACAACCCAACCTTGTATCTTAAAGGTATGTTAGATTTTAGGAATACAAAATTCTAAGATTAGTAACAAAATAAGACCAAGTATACTATATTTTTACTATAGTATAAGTGTAAGCCTGAAATAGGTGTAGATTAAAAAGGAGAAGTACCCTGTGGCAAATCTTATTGTATTAGGTAATACAAACCAATATACTTTTGCAAATTCTATACTTGCTGCATATCATAGGTCTTTAGAGGTGTTTGGTAAAAAATTATTCAATATTTATATATTTCATTCTAAAGAATCTCAAAAACAGTTACAAGAAAAAACTGATTGGATAGATGTTTTAGAAAAACATGGCATAGAAGAAACTTTATTTATTTCTAGAATCGTAGATATTAATTATTCCAACGAATCTATTAAGAATTTTATCAATGCAATTGAGCAGGTTATAAAATCAGTACCAGATGATTCTAATTTAATGGTGGATTTAAGTAATGGTACTGCTATACAAAAAAATCTTTTTTCTATAGTCTCATATGTTTTAGATATTAAACACCAATATATGATTGACGTGATACAATTATCTAATTTAACCAAAGACAGAGGATTTTTACCCATTGATATACTTCTGTCCAGTTATATATCTACGCCAAATAGTGCAGATATTGATACGATTGCATACCTAAATCTTTCCGAAATAGTTAGATACAAAAAAATTATTGATAATAATACTAATAAGTATATTGCAATTGATCAAAAAAATGCGGATTTTAATTTTTTCAAAGATAATCTTATCCAATCTGTTAAGCTTAAACTACAAGGTGATATAAAACAAGATAATGCAATATATAGGATAGCAGCTTCTTCTATTTCTTCTAGTATTGAAGATTTAATTAGTTTATTAATAAATAAATTTATTCATGAAATAAGTTCACCAATTAAAAAAACTACACTTGGAGAAAAACTCAACACGATCAGTTCAAAGATAGAAAGCAACCCTCCTGAAGACTTTGATATAGAATTTTTCAAAAAATTTAATGATTTTATGCTATATCTTAGAAATAGTACAACACATAAAGGTAAGTTGTTGACTGATTCAGAAAGATTTAAAGCCGACTTAGCGTTGAAAATGTCTTTCCCTTTTATAGAATTTTATATTGATGTAATATATCCAATACTTCTGTCAGATAATTCAAGTGATCCAGTCATTCAACAGCCTAAAAAAGTTAATATTATAACGTTATCTGATATTAACCAATCTGAAATTTTATATTATGGATTAGATGGTGATAATACAGGACAAGCATTAGAAGAACTATTTGTGAATTCTACCAGTGAAAATAAATTTAAAAAAATTAGTGAATCAATTGTAAAGGCAATTAATGAAATTAGTAAATTCATTCGCAGTAATACAAAAAATTCAGTAATTTTTGCTGCTGGAGATGATTTATTATTTAAGGGTTATATAGATGAAGATATGCTAAAAAATATTCAAAAAATTTATAAATCTACTACATCTGGTCTGACTTGTTCTATAGGTTATGGACGTTCTTTTCAAGAAGTTTATCTTGCGTTAAAACTTGCTAAAACGCAGCCCGGAAAAAATTCAATAATTGGTATCAAAATAACTTAAATTAATAATGCTTTTTGGTTGACGTTGGGTTTCTTCATGTCAAACCAACGTACAGACTTTTTCAGAAAAATATGGTACTATTGAGAATGGGTATATAAATCATTGTAAGTAATGAAAGTGAAGCTTCGTAACAATGCAAACTCTTATCGTACAGGTGTAAATCGTTCCAACAAGTACATAGTTGTTTATCAGAAAAAGGGAGAAAAACTAGGAATGAATAGAATATTGTCTCCAAATATGGAAAAGCATTCTTTTGTAAAGGCGTTCTTAGATTTCATTGCTAGAGATATCCAGGAAAATCCTAGCACTATTGAACCACTTACAGAAGATACTTATCGTCGTGTCTCATTGCTTACTGAAGGTATGGAAGTTGATCTTGATGAAGAGTTCCCAGAGGATTTCATATTTGTATGAATGTTAATGGGTGGACACTAAAGATTTATCCTGCCTTTGGTGAAAAATATAAAAAATTAATTATTCAGGTTGAGGAACTTAAAGAAAAAAATCCCGAAGGATATCAGCAACATCCAGCTACACAGTTTCTCAACAACATTAATGAGCTTATTTTTAAGCGAATACCTGAAGATCCGAGCGCACCAGAGTTTAGGCAAGGTAAAACATTAGGAACAGATAAAAAGCATTGGTTTCGAGCCAAATTTAATAGAAGATTTCGTTTATTCTTTCGTTATAGCAGTACGGAAAAAGTTATTATTTATGCTTGGATAAATGATGAAAATTCCCTTCGGAAAGAGGGAGCAAAAACAGATCCATACAACATTTTTACTAAAATGCTTGCAAGTGGTAATCCTCCAGATAGTTGGGATGATCTTTTAAAGGCTTCAGACGATCTAGAATCTGTTTCAGAAGATTTTGATAACGGCTAATTTATAACTTGAATTAACAATATTATTTATATTTTTAGTTTGTAGGTTGGGTTAAATGAAATGCAACCCAACTTATGTATTATTGTTGGTTAATGTTGGGTAACATACGTCAACCAAAACAATTTTATAAGTGACTTTTTTAGAAAAATCTGGTACTATCGGAAGTAAGTATATAAATCATTGGATATCAATAAAACTCAGTTCAATTAATGAAAGTGAAGCTTCGCAAAAATACAAATTCTTCTCGTACTGCTGTAAATCGTTCCAGTAATATCCATAATCCCACAAACTATTGAACTTTAGATTTATATATAAGACTTTCACTACTAAAATTTCTATCATTCTTCACTGGAATCTGCCAAATTTTAATTAAATTATCTTCACCACTACTAACTAAAAACTTCCCGTCAGCACTAAAAGCAAGAGAAGTAACAGCATTAATATGTCCCGTCAATGTTAGCATTTCCTCTCCTGTGGCCACGTTCCAGAGTTTAATGCTGTGATGGATTTGTTCTCCAGAAATGTTTCGTCCAGCACTTGCTAAAATTTTACCATCAGGACTAAAAGCAATAGTATTAACACTATTATCTTCTACCATGAGAGTCCGAATTTCTTTCAAGGTTTGCAAATTCCATAATTTAATTGTGCGGTCGCGGCTGGCACTTGCTATAATTTTACCATTAGGACTAAAAGCCACCGCTATAACTGTTTGTGAACTAGTAGCTAAATTCTGAATTGGCGCTTGTTGATTAATATTCCATAATTTAATCGTTTTATCAAAACTACCACTTGCTAAAGTCACACCATCATGATTAATATCTACAGAACGCACCCAATATTTATGACCAATTAAAGTCCGAATTAGCTTACCTGTTATTAAATTCCAAACTTTAATCGTTTTATCATCACTACCACTAATTAAAGTTTTACCATCACCACTAATAACTAAACTATGCACCGCATCTGTATGACCATTTAAAGTGTGAATCAATTGATTTGTTTGTAAACTCCAAATTTTAATAGTTTTATCATCACTACCACTAACTAAAATTTTACCGTCAGTAGTGATAGCTACTACATTTACATTTTGAGAATGTCCCTGGAGATTAGTGATTTCCTTACCTGTAATTACATTCCATAATTTAATATTATGACATTGACTATTATCACAATTACTACTACTGACAATCATCTTACCATTTGGACTCATAGCAACAGATAAGACTTTACTTTTATGTCCATCAAAAGTATTGACTAAAGACCAACTTTTTTCTGATATTACAGATTTTGATGGACTATTGCGAGGTTGACTTAAACTAAAAGAAAAGTTAGTTTTTAACTTGCGAAATTCTCGATAACCAGATTCCGCTAATGCGAAAAAGACAATTATCCCCAACATAGAAATTAAATTGCGTATCCAAATATATTTTGATGAATATGTTTGAGAATTTTTTACAGGTGTTTTAATAATTTTATGATTCGCTGCTGGTAGAATATGAGTATGTTTTTTCATCAAATCTCTAATTACTTCATCAGCAGATTGATAACGGTTTTTGATTTCTTTTTGCAGTAGTTTATCCATGATTTCTGTTAATTCTAAACTCAAAGGAAATCGTAAATAATGCTGCCAATTTTCTACCCAAGTATAACCATATTCCATCCATAATTGAAAAGGAGAAATTCCTGTTAACAAATGAAAACAAGTAGCACCTAAACTAAATAAATCACTTGCAGGATATGCTTTTCCATCTCTAATTTGTTCAATGGGAGAATAACCATGTGAACCAATGGAAGTACCATTTTTTCGCTGTACTTGTGCAGTCAATTGTTTGGAAGAACCAAAATCAATAAGTGTTAATCTCCCATCAGTTTTTCGACGAATAATATTTTCTGGTTTAATATCACGATGAATTACCCCATTTTGATGTACAAATTTAATAATTGGCAATAAATCTAATAACATAGATTGAATATCCCAATCTTGATAAATTCTCCGAGATTTTAACTCATTAAATAAATTTTGACCATCAATAAATTGTTGCACTAAATACAAACAATTATCCTGCTCAAAATAGGCTATTAAAGTGGGAATTTGTGGATGTTGTCCTAACTCTTGCAGTCGCTTTGCTTCTTCTGAAAATAGCTGAGTTGCTTTTTTTTGTGACCAAGTCCCTCGAAATTTAGGTGCTAGTTGTTTAATGACACATAATTCATTTAATTTATCAATATCTTCTGATATATAAGTTCTACCAAATCCTCCTTCGTCAGAAAGAACACGAATAACACGAAACCGATTTCTCAACAGTGACACTAAAGGAGTGTTACACGTTTGACAAATTTTATGACTCTGAGAATTTTGCGGATTTGAACAATCGGGATTTAGACAGCAGATCATGATATCTATGGTGCATCTGCATGATAAAATTTATAGATAAACCTAGATTTAACTAAGGCAATTAGTAATTATATTTAACCTGGAAATACAAAAGTTACTTTTCTTAAATATGGGAAAGCTGAAAATATCTATTGTTGCCAATTTTCTCAATTATAGTTTATCTAAAATTGAAGATAAAGGCATTTTGCCATTATTATGTTCTCTGTATATTCTGATTAAAAATTACATTTATATTTTCAGTAAAAACAATTGTTTTTTATGTATATCCTCCCATGAAAATCATTTATTAATCTGTATTTTTATTTACAGATATGTAAAATTGTGATAAGAATTACCAGGATTTTATTGTTTTTCCCAAACTCCATAACCTATCTTTAACCACAAAATGTTAAATCTAGTAACGTTGAATCATAAAAAAACAACGTGAAAGCACAAGTATTTAGAGGCGTAAATCAATTATCCTACGAGGAAGTCCCAGTTCCCATATTAGCAGCAGATGAAGTGTTAGTACAGGTAAGGGTTGTCGGTTTGTGTCAGTCAGATATTAAAAAGATTCGTTATCCTTTATATGCACCGCCACGCATATTTGGACATGAAACCGCTGGAACTATTGCAGCAATTGGTTCTCAGGTGCAAGGGTGGCAAGTAGGACAACGGGTAGCCGTGATGCACCATATACCATGTATGCGTTGCGCTTATTGCTTGAATGATAATTTTTCCATGTGCGACGTTTATAAAAATATCTCCACTACCGCAGGTTTTAACCCCAGTGGCGGCGGTTTTGCTGAGTATGTGAAAGTTCCAGCCCACATTGTCCAAAATGGTGGCTTAATTCCCATTCCTGATGATATCAGTTTTGAAGAAGCCAGTTTTGTTGAACCTACTAATTGCTGTTTAAAAGCTGTTAAAAAAGCTCAAATTGCACCTGGACAAACTGTATTAGTCACCGGTGCAGGTCCCATTGGTTTAATGTTTATGATGTTGGTGAAGTTCTTTGGCGCGAAAGCGATCGCTACAGACCTTTTACCTTCTAGAATTGAAAAGGCTCTGGAAATAGGCGCGGAAGCAGCTTTTGATGCTCGTGACCCTGATTTACCCGCAAAAATTCAAGCTTTAACCGGAGGTATGGGTGTCGATGTCACTTTATTAGCAGTTCCCAGCGATAAAGCGTTTTTTCAAGCTTTAGACTGTACTCGCAAAGGTGGAAAAATCCTATTTTTTGCGGAATTTCCCGATGAATTGACAATTCCCATTAATCCTAATATTCTCTATCGTCGAGAAATAGACCTCATGGGTAGTTATAGCTCATCTTACCGTCTACAAAGTTTATCTGCGGATATTGTCTTTAATCGCCGCATTGATGTTAAAGCCTTAATTAGCGATCGCTATCCCTTACAAAATCTACCACAAGCCGTAGACCAAGCGATCGCCCCCACAGCAGAAACTTATAAAATCTTAATCTATCCGTAAATCAATTGAGGATTTGGGGATTAATCCTGTTAATCCTTAAATCCTGGAAATCCTGATTCTGACAACTACAAAATCTACCACAAGCCGTAGACCAAGCGATCGCCCCCACAGCAGAAACTTATAAAATCTTAATCTATCCCTAAGGACAGTAGGGGAACAGGGGACAAGGGGAAATAATTTACTAATGACCAATTCTATTAAGTTTTATATTATTTTAATAATTTGTAGTTTACAATACAGATTTTTGTCTTATTATAAATATAGCAAGAATGATAATTATTTACCAGCAAAAAAACTTAGAGGGGGTGTAATTGTATCTATTTAATGTTTTGTAGTTTACACTACAAGTTTTTTCGTTAGCATGGTTATAATATGTATGTAAGAGATAGTGACTCGTCTGTCAGTAAACAAGCATAGAGAGGTAGCATTGTGTCTATTCAAGAAAAGCTTCGCAGAACTATAGCAAGCGAACATCAACAAATTAAAAACCGTCAACAATCTATATTGATGCGTGCTTCACAAGAACTGGGACTCCACCAAGAAATGGCACATTACTGGAATCCCGTTCAAGGTAAAATAGATTTTACGACGCAAATGCTTTATGGACGCAGCCAAGCAACGATGAGCTAGTTATCCTTGGCGTTGCCGATGTAAAAAAAGCCACCCAAAAAGGATGGCTGGATGAATGACTACTTTTGCTATTTCTTAGACATCTATTGACAATTAGATAATGCATTATCTAATTATGTGTGCTGATTGTGGAGATGTTCATCGGAACTTATCTACATTATTTACCACCAGATGCCTACTGCAACTAGCAATCATAATATAGGAAGAATTCATAAGGATGTGGACGCAATTGCATTTGCTTAACTTCGTTAGCAACTTTGTAATCAATCCAATTCTGAATGAAATCTTCAGAGAAAACACCAGATTCCGTTAAGAAAGCGTGGTCTTTTTCTAAAGCTTCCAAAGCCAATTCTAAAGAACCGGGAGTAGAAGGAATCTTAGATAATTCTTCTGGGGAAAGTTCATAGATATTTTTATCTAAGGGTTCACCAGGGTGAATTTTGTTTTTGATACCGTCAATACCAGCACAGAGCATAGCCGCGAAAGCCAAGTATGGATTAGAAGTAGCGTCTGGACAACGGAATTCTAACCGCTTGGCTTTGGGGTTATCTCCAGAAAGAGGAATGCGGACGGAAGCAGAACGGTTTCCTTGGGAGTAAGCCAAGTTTACAGGTGCTTCGTAACCAGGGACAAGACGCTTATAAGAATTTGTTGTGGGGTTAGTGATTGCCAACAATGCTGGAGCGTGTTTGAGAATACCACCAATGTAGTAAAGTCCCATTTCACTCATACCAGCGTACTTATCACCAGCAAATAGAGGTTGGCCATTTTTCCAGATAGACTGGTGACAGTGCATACCAGAACCATTATCACCAAAAATGGGTTTAGGCATAAAGGTGACGGTTTTGCCATATTTCCTAGCAACGTTCTTAATGACGTATTTGTAAGTCATTAACCAGTCAGCAGCTTCGATTAACTTACCAAATTTAAAACCAAGTTCGCACTGACCACCGGTAGCAACTTCATGGTGTTGTTTTTCAATAGGTACACCACAATCTTTCATTATCAGCAGCATTTCTGTCCGCATATCTTGAAAGTTATCTGTGGGTGGTACAGGGAAGTAACCTTCCTTGACGCGGGTTTTGTAACCCAGGTTAGGTTTTTCTTCTCTACCAGTGTTCCAACGACCTTCTACAGAGTCTACATAATAGTAACCTGAGTTGGTGGTTTGATCGTAGCGGACATCATCAAAAATGAAAAATTCCGCTTCAGGACCAAAGAAAGCTGTATCACCAAGTCCCGTAGAAGCTAAGTAGTCTATGGCTTTTTGGGCAATAACACGGGGACAACGGTTATACCACTGACCTGTACGAGGTTCTTTGATACTACAAATGATACTAAGAGTTGGTTCTTTCATGAAGGGATCGATCCAAGTGGTGTTGGGATCGAGTACCATTGTCATGTCAGATTCTTCAATACCCTTCCAACCTCGAATACTAGAACCGTCGAAGGGAACACCGTCAGAGAAAGAACTTTCATCAATTTGGTCTTGGTACATGGTTAAATGCTGCCAAGTTCCCAGTGTATCAATGAATTTCAGATCAATCATCTGAATTTTTTCATCTTGAATTTTTTTCAAGATTTCTTTTGGGGTTGTCATTTTTACTTTACTCCTGATATAGCTAACTACTTACTATACACCCAAAACTTGCTAAAGTGTCCTCACCCTGTCACCCCAAACTAACTTATCGCACACTAATTGAAATATCATAAATAATTAACGCCATTTTGTGATTTTTATTACAAATTATTTGGGTTAGTGATTATGTTAACCTTTATTTCATAATTTGTGCAAAACCATAAACTTCATGATCAGGGGTCAACTTTGACATAAAATCCTTAAATAGCAGATGGATAGTTTTATGCCAAGGTCTATTTTATGCGAATTGGCATGGGATTTTATTGGTGCGTAATTGCGGCCAATTTAATATCAAACCATAAATAGTTGACAATTGGGAGAAAAAAATGCGCGATGCCGTGACGAGTTTAATTAAGAATTATGACGTAACCGGTCGTTATTTTGACCGGAATGCCATTGATAGTCTCAAATCCTACTTTGAGAGTGGAACAGCTAGGGTGCAAGCCGCAGCCGCAATTAATTCTAATGCAGCGGCTATTGTTAAACAAGCCGGTGCAAAGTTATTTGAAGAATTACCAGAGTTAATTCGTCCGGGTGGTAATGCTTATACAACCCGTCGCTTTGCCGCTTGTCTGCGGGATATGGATTATTATCTACGCTATGCTACTTACGCGCTGGTAGCTGGTAATATGAATGTTCTGGATGAGCGTGTGTTACAAGGACTACGGGAAACTTACAATTCTTTGGGTGTACCCATTGGTTCCACTGTTCAAGGTATCCAAATTATGAAGGGTATTGTTAAGGAACAGGTAGCGGCTGCAGGTATTGCTAATACTGCTTTTGTTGATGAGCCTTTTGATTATATCACTCGTGAATTGAGTGAGATTGATGTTTAGGATTTCATCAATAGACATCTGAGAACAAAGTAGAGGCGTTCCCCGGAACGTCTTTACATAATGATATCAATATCCAAACTTTTATTATCTGCTGTTGGTATTCCTTGACTACGAGCAGAAGCCCAAAGTGTAGATGCTTCTTTTAATAATTCCGAAGTTCCTGGTAGAAAAGAAATGATTTCTTGAAGTTCATCTAAATTTTGAATACTAGATGATTTAGGTTTATTTTGAGAGATTAAGATTAAACTTCTTCTAATTTCGTAATCACATAATTAAATTATTTTCAGATTTTGAGCATCTGACGATTCTAAGTTGATGGGACGAGGATATCCTTCTAAAATTAGTTGATAATCACTATCAATATTATTGTTATTGGGAATTAGGGCAATAAATCGGGTGATGTTGAGGATTTTACCGCTGGGAAGTTCTATGGAGGTGTTCATGGGTTTCTCCTTTGTTACACTAGTCAATATTTCTTCTATTCTATCATATAGCAATCCTAAATTGGTTATGAACAACAATATATCTAACTGCTCTAAGAAGTCGGGGATTTTATCTCTTGCAATAGAATCAGGATGTACACTAATTGTAGTTATACTCAAAGATACTTTTTTAAAACTTCAACTGTAGCCAGTCCGGTTTTTTCCCAAGTAAATTGATTTGCTCTTTTTAGACCTTTTTCTGAAAGTTGTTTTCTGGTTTCTGAATCATTAATTATGATTTTCATTGCTGCTGTAATTTCTTCTATATTATAGGGATTAATTAAAATAGCAGCATCTCCTGCAACTTCTGGAAGTGAGGAAATATTAGAGGTAATAACGGGAGTACCACAAGCCATTGCTTCTAAAACTGGTAAACCAAATCCTTCCCACAAACTAGGAAAAACTAGCGCAATTGCTTGATTAATGATTATTGGTAATTCGTTGTAAGGTACGTAGTTGAGGAATTTTACTAAATGATTTATTCCTAATTCTTGAGTTTGGATTTCTAATAATGGGGAGTAACGTTTATCGTAGGGACCAGCTAACCATAGTTCATAGTCATTTCTGTTAGGTAATGCGGAAAAAGCACTAATTAGTCTTGGGAGGTTTTTATAAGGGTCTTGACGACCGATATATAGGAAGTAATTGCGGGTGGGGAGGTTGAGAAATTGGAAATGTGAGTTATCTCCCGCCAGGGCAATTGATGTTATTTTATTACTAGGAATTTGGTAGAATTGGGTGATATCATTGGCTGTTGATTCGGATATACAAATAATATGTTCTGCTTGTTTAAAAACTTCAGGAGTATAGTATTTATGGTATGTCGTTAATGGTGATAAGCGTTTGGGAAAACGCAGAGGTATCATATCAAAGGCTGTGACAATAAAACGACAGTTAGTATATAAAGGTGCTTCGGGAATGGGGGAAAATAAAAGTTGAGATTTGAGGTTTTGATAGATTTTTGGTAGTTGGAATTGTGTCCATAATAAACGGTTTAAATGTCCTTTTAATCCTTGTTCTGATGTTAAGTTAGGAGGAGTTTGATAGCAGTTATAGTCAGGGAGAGATTGGGAAGTTAAAAGTATCGGCTCAAGTTTTTGTAAGTGAGGTAAAAGATTCAGAGCGTAGGTAGTTGTACCTGTGGGTTTGGTAAGTAAGAATGAAAGATTAGTGAGTAATGGCATTTTTAATTTTTAGTTAGTTCAGTTATTAATATTTTTTATTCATACAAATTCAGTTTTAAATAAGCCCGCATAATTTTTATTTTCTTTTTTTATTATAAAGATTACAGAATTTCAGGAATATTACCTTGATTTAGCCAATTAATCATTAAATAAGGATGAACAATGTGAAATTCATGGATAGGAGAATTATAAATACTATGTCTTTCAGGAATGATAAGTTAAATATCTTTATTTAAAAAATCCTTAAAATTAGCTGTCACTAATAGATTAGCTCGACCAGCTAAAGCTGTTTCTAAAACGTGCTGATCTTCTATATCATTAATAGGAATAACACCTGTTCCTCCTAATATTAATTGAGGCTGAATTTGAGCATAACTGCGGATAATATCTACATAAAAAGACGCATCCTCAGCCAAGGGAGTTAATCTTAATAAAACTTCTTCTAAACGATTTAACATTCCCCAAGAAATCACCAGTTCTACTTTTCCCATATAACAGCGACCATAACGAACTGTATCAACTATACTTTGACAAGCTGATAGCTTGCGTGGTGTAGCCATATTTTGATTTTCTTTGATATCAGCTAATAATGCCGCACACCAAATATTGAGATCAAGACATAAGCGTAAATGATTAGACATCACGAGTTAACTCAACTGAAGCACAGAGTAAATCATCTTCAGTTTCTAAAGAATTTAACCAATTTTTATCTATATTTTGGGCAATTCTTTGTTGAGCGAGTTTGTATTGATGATGCAATAAAACTCTTGTAATTTCTTGACTAATTTCTTGCCACTGTGCTTCAGAAGCAACCCCATTTAACTGTAAGAGTGCTGACCAAGCATCATGAGGTAACATAGCTCCTAGCTTGATTGAAGCACTGGCTATTTGGAATATTGAGCGATTTTCCATTTTTGATAATACACTAATTCGCTCTGCTGTTTCTACGTCTAGGTCTGCTGAAATGGTTTTTTCAGTCATTGCTCTATTTTTCTCATAAGTTCTATAAAGATTATAACTTTTAATTTGTTATTTTTCATTTGTATTTTAAGATTTAGTTTTCTTTCTTCTCCTAGTTTATCATAATTTTATGATATCATTTAAATGTGAGAAGTGATCCTAACAGAAGAATTTTTGTTATTTTCTCATTAGGAAGATATTTGTTAGTGATTACATTATTACTTATAGATAAAAATTAATTTGATAATTTCCAAACTATAGGGATTAGATGTTTTGAGATATTCAGATAAAAACTTAAATAGTAAGTATATTCTTAATAGCAATATCTCCCACATTGGACGATGTTTATGATAGTAGTAAATCTGGCTACGTCTATATTCTACAGCCATTTTATTAGATATTTTATTAACAGAATATCCTCTAATATGAATTAGGGAAACATGGGGAGTATAGAGAACTTTATAACCTTTAGTTCTAACTCTCTGACACAAATCAGATTCTTCAAAATACATAAAGAATTTTTCGTCAAAACCACCTAATAAATTAAACAAATCGGCTCGAATAAAAAATGCTGCTCCGACGACAATATCTACTTCTTGAATATCTTGAAAATCCTGCTCTATAATATGCAATTTATTTTTATTTTCAGCATTCTTATGTAATTTTCTTGCTGCAAATTCTCCTTTAATACTAATTTCCGGTGAGAAAGAAATTTGGAAACTTCCATCTGGAAAAAGTAATTTAGGTCCAATAATTCCTACATCTGGATTTTCAGACATTAATTCTAAAAGATGGGGTAGAATGTTATTAGTAAGAATTGTATCAGTATTTAATAAGAATAAAAACTCACCTTTAGCTACTTTTGCACCAGCATTATTTCCTGCTCCAAAACCAACGTTTTTTGGTAGTTTAATTAATTTGATATGAGGGAATTTATCATTAAGAATATCTAAACTATTATCTTGAGAATTATTATCAACTACAATAAGTTCACAGTTGTCTCTAGGAATAAATTTTTCTAGAGAGTTTAAACAGTCTATTAAAACATCTGCACCATTATAGTTAACTAAGATAATTGATATTGTCCCTGATGTATAGTGCTGTTTTATCATGTTAATATTTGTTGATGTATCTAAGCATAAATTTCAATACATAAATCTTGATATAGCAATTTGAGTTAAAATGTAAGAAAAATACGGAGATAAAAATTACTTACTTACAAGCCTTTCAGCCATTTTTTTTACAAATAACTTAGGATTGCTATATCATAGAGAATGATAGATTATCAAGAAAATTTATTTTCCAAATGAATTGAGACGACCGATGATTTTAATAGGTATGCGTAAGACAATTTTGAGCTTTGGATGTGCAGAAACCCAGGAACGTATTTGTGTAAGCAGCATAGAAAAATGATAGGATATTACCTCACTTGCGTCCGTTAAAAACTTACGCTTTTCCATCTTAAATACGGCCTTATCTGGAAAATCTATGAAAGTAGATGAGTTAGATGCAGCACGTAAAGTTGCTTCTAAAAACTGGTTACCATACTTTCTATCGGGTTCAAGGTGGCATCCTTCAGCCCATTCATTCCAGGCATTAATAAATACAAAACTCTCTTGATTCTTATGAATGTTTTTTGTTAACTCAATTGATTGAGCTAACCAATATTCATAATTTGAAGGTGTTCCATTAGGAACAATGAAAGCGCGGCTACCCCGCCTAGCTGTATTGTCCCATGATGGAAAAACAGTTTTAAAAATAAGTTGGTTTTCAATTCTCCTAGTTAAATAGGACTTAGCTATTAATTCATAAGGAATAACATGACCGAAAAACCTGTTGTAAAAACCGACATTATCATTTGATATGCTAATAGCATCAAGGTTATGAGGAGGAAATTCAACACCACTATCAAAACCAAATTGCCTGTAATCTGTATTTCCATGTGTTAGAGCCGCGCATAAATGCAGTTTCTCAATACCCACACTTCGTGCATAGTCCCGCCAAACAGCAAGTGTTTTATTAGCATTTGGTAATTGCTGGGGTCTATAGACAATGATGAATGGGGCATCATTTATTCTGATATAGCGAGAATCTTTTATAACAGGGATAAGATCCTTGATAAAATTCAAATCATCTTCATCCGTATAATTCTGTGCAATTAGTATTTGATGTTCTGCCGCATCCCAACGACGAGTCCAATTTTCGTTTGCCCAACAAATACAGAATGGCATATCACTTTTTGGATCAGCCAACATATCATTAAATGGTTTTTCTAATAAACGTTTGCCTGAGAACCAATAATAATGATAACAAAACCCTTCGATTCCAAATTGTTTGGCTAATTTTATCTGTTGATGTCGAGTTTCTCGTACTCGCAAATCGTAGAAGCCAAAATCAGTAGGTAGATGTGGTTGGTAATGTCCATTATATAATGGTTCAGCTTTTGTAACATTTGTCCACTCTGTAAATCCTTTCCCCCACCACTCATCATTTTCAGGGATAGGATGAAATTGTGTTAGATAAAATGCGATAAGTTTTGGATTTTTAGACATGAATTCCCCAATTTTTCAGGTATGACTGTAATTTGTTTTTTTGGTTTTGTGAAAGCACTTTACGCACAATACTACGCAAGAAACCAGTCAAGCCATAAGTTTGATTTAAGACACCAAAAGGAATGATCTGAGATGAGGGTATAGGGACTTGAGCAAGTTGTATAGAATTACCTTGAAAGGCTTGAGGAACAACATGAAGTACAACCTGATAAACACAAGCAAAAGGGTTAGACAGAATTTCTTTCTTAAACCCTTGGGGCAACCGTGACCAACGCTCGGCAAACTCGGTTTGATCTGGTGAGCGGACTACAAAACTAACATCAATAATTTTTAAATGTGCATCTTCAATCAAGTTTTGGATATTTTTGATACCAAAGAATCGTATATGAGTGCGATCTAATAAACCCCATTCACCATACTCAAAATCTCCATCCCATAAACAACCTGCAATAACAGCGTGTCCTATATGGGGCAATGAAATAACAATAGATCCATTGTCATTTAATAGCGTTGCCATGTTTTTAAGACATTTTAGGGGATCGTACAGGTGTTCTAAAACATCAGCGGCAACAACAACATCAAATTTTTGATCTTCAGCAAAAATTTTGTTCCACTGCGGGTCATTTAAATCCGCACTAATCACATTAGGACAAAATTCTTTGAGTTTTGCAATATAATCAGGATAAACTTCAATCGCTGTTATGTTGCATTGATTGATGTCTTGCAAAACTTGTAAAATTGATCCTGGACCTGCACCAATTTCCAAAACTTTTTTGTGCTTGCCTACAAATCTTAATACATTAGCTGCTGCTGTATCAGAGTTAGGATCAACAGCATAGGTATAATTAAGTTGCTTTTCTTGAATCATATAACTGAATAAACTAAGATTTCTTTTAAATTTACAAGAAACACTCTAAATTTGCGATCATTTCTTCGGCATTGTAACATCTTTGGTGTTTATAGCAATTCCCATTCAAGTGAGGTACATCATGCTTCGGGCAAGATGCCTGCACTACAAGGGTTTTATCTTGTATCTCTGTACCTCTTAAAACCGGAAACTGCTGTATATAATAATTAGCAATGAATTATGAGATTATACTCAAACAATGTAATTTTCATAACCTTTAAGTTCTAGCTTTACTGATCTTGATTAACCACTGCTGTCCAGGAACTTCCACAAAATCGTAAATTACTAAAGATATCGCCAAACATAAGCCTAATACTATGAAGTAAATTCCTTGAGGAAATACAATACCAATATTAGCTAGATTTTGATAAATTGCCATACCCGCATAATGTGAAATATACAGAGCATAGCTGCTTTTGCCAAGTTTCACTATTAATTTGTGACTTAGTAGACTTGACGCAAAAGTCTTGCCAGAAGCTAAAGTAAAAATGAACAAGGTGAAGCCAGGAGTGTAAACTGCATAAATCCCTAATCCCATACCTCCCATTGTCAAACTATTGATTTGGTGACCAATGTAAATTAGCAACACAGATGTCACCACCAATAAGTTCCGAATATTCTCTTTCGGTAATCTGTCTCTTTCTCTTAACCGGAGGAAAAAACAGCCAATAGAACAACCGATCCAAAACTCAAAACATCTTAAGAATGGTAAAAGATATACAAAATATGTAAGAGTATAACTTCTTACCTCGTCTTCTGTTAGGACTGTTCCGCCTAAATTGAGACTGCTTTTGTACCACGAAGGAAATACATCAAAGGGAATGTTCATTACCAGAGAAAATACTCCTACTATTATCAGGCAAAGTAATCCATAAATTATTACCGAATTCCAAACAAGAAAGCTTTCGCGTTTGATTTTCTTGAATATACTAATTACAACCGGAAATCCTATATAAAAAATTGCTTCAGCAGTAAGTGACCAAGCTGGAGGATTCCAAAAATATAGCCAGGGATTTAGCTCTGGCACAAATACTGCTACTAAAAATAAATTAGCCAACCAAGATATTCCGAGAATTGGTGAATCAAGAGAGATTCCATATGCTATTCTCGCGCTCTCAGATGAACTCATTAAAAAGAGTAGACGTATTGGAATCATTGCAATCATGACAGTCACGAAGGCTGGAGCTAATCTCGCAAATCTAGCCCAGAAAAAATACCTCAATTTGATAGTTTGCAGTTTTTCTAGATAACTGTAACTAAGAATAAATCCACTCAAAATGAAAAACAATGACACAGCAGATATTGCTGCTGGTCGCAAGATTGTACTCACACTAGTAAGTCCAAAGCCGGGACTAAAGTGGTAAGCACAGACAACAAAAGCAGCAAAAAAGCGAATTCCAGTTAACTCTACTAGTTCTTTCATCGAATTTCATTTTTACATGATCGGCTTAAACTTCTTACCTCGATTTAGATATTTTTGTTCAAGTTTAAAGTCTCCTGGCTCAAATTTAGCAGATCCTCTCCGGACTGTAATCACCGATTGCTCTATTTGTAAGCTTGCCACTAAGTCAGGTCGAGATGCACACAACATTGAAATTTCTATCAACAAATTAGTCAGTGAAGGACTCTTTGACGAAAAATACTTGCTCTTTTGCCACTCATCTCCAGCCCAATGAGCCCAACCCCAATCTTCGATAATATAAATCCCTCCGGGTCTTAACATGGGAAAGAGTGTTTCAAATGAGGATCTCGTTTCAGCATAGTAATGCGAAGCATCATCTACAACTAGATCTAGCTCCACTCCACCAAATTCAGCCCCTACAATTTGCCTCAACTGCTTACTGTCCGCCTGGTTTACACCATAATATGTACTCACTTGCTTCTGTAAACCATTTTTAGCAATAAAATTATTTAAAGGTTCTACAGGCTCTTTGGAATATTCAATCCCAACCAACTTTAAAGGCATAAATAGCAGTGCATACAAAGCTATACTACCTCCCTTGTAAATACCGAGATCTACAATTTGCTTGATACTCTCCGAGTCTCGCATTGCGACGGTATTTGTTACTAGATTACGAGTTTTGCCTAGCAGAAAACGCTCATTTGTTGTCTCTAAGCGCTTTAAATCCTCTGGATTGTGCATCATTAAGAACTCAGTTTCTGCTAGAGTAAAACTTGCATCACTTTTCCAAATAGGATTATGATTCATTTTTTTTGTAGTTTTGCTTTCCTAGTTAAGTCATTTTAACCCAAGTTGCCATTTTTTTTTTAATCTTCTATATTTCAAGTAAATATCGTATATTTCTATAGGGCTACTATTTGATTTTTGAACAAGCTGTAAACTGTAAACCCCATCGAATCAACGATTGAGTCTCAGTATAGTGAACAAGAATTAAACCGGGATCCTATATGATAAATTACATCTTATTTGATTATCAGTCCCTTAAGTTTAAACCAAGCATTTCTCATCTTCCAAAACTTACTACTCTCCATTGCTTTTATACATTGCTGAGTTTGTTGTAGTTGAGATTGCAATCTCTCTAATTCATATTGATATTGTTGGGCATAATATTCTGTCTGATGGAGTTTACTTTGCAAATTTACTAGATCAGATTGAGATCGCTGCAACTGAAACCGATATAACTCTGTTTGTCCTCTTTCCGTTAAAATCTCAAGATAACGTTCATTAAAATGCTGAGATTCAATCATTAATTCTTTATTCTCAAGTGGCTTCCTTGCTATTAAAACAGAGTCATGCCAAACATTACTGCCATCAGCATAATCTTCATCTTTCCACTGAGTAAATATCTCTAAAACTTCGAGTTTAGCAAATTCTGCTATTGCTCTCATACCATCTGGATAAAACCTCCAGCAGTCTACTGGATATCTGTGTTCGTAACCACTTGAAGGTGCAACAAGACAGCATATTCCACCAGACTTTAAGACTCTGACAATCTCCATTATTGTGATCCAGAAATATTCAATATGCTCCAAAGTCTGTCCAGATATTAATACATCAACAGAACTGGATTGTATTTCATCCCAGCTATAAGCATTTCTGAGAACAATATCTACATTTTCCCCTGCTTCTAAATCTACCCCACAATATTTCCAGTTTGGCGAATCGAAAATAGGCTTGTAAGATCCTCCGATACTTTGACTACCTAGATCAAATATAATGAGTTTCTCAGATTGCTTATCTTGGAGGTATTTCTCCTTAAAAGACTGCATTTTGTCTATTGAACTTTGGTGCATATACTCTCTCTAATTAATTTGATTTAATTTCAACACTTCTACCTCCATACTAACATCCACAAGAGCAGTAATTTTTTTATTTGTATTCGGAGGCAGCACCTGAAATACTAGTGCATTATCAATCCAATCTAAGGTTAAAGTCTCATAGTCCTGGGCTACTGCAACTGTTACACTGTATGAACTTGGTCTTAAAGGCAAACTAAATTTAAATTTAGTTTCCAATTCTTCATTTGGTTGTAATTCATCAATTTTAATGTTCTCTTCATAAGTATTGCTACCAATAACTTCGTTTCCATTTTTATCACAAATAATGAAACCTATCATACAACTTTGGAGATGTTCATAAATTTTTGCTTTTACTAATAGCACAACCTCTTGATTAAATTCAAAGATAGGACTTTCACCAATATTGTCACCTAAATTATTCAGCAACTTAATACTTTCAATTCTAGCTTTTCCGCTTCCTCTGCGGAATAAATTTCCAGGATTTTTATCAATAGGTGTTTTATCATAAGTAGGCAACAAATGTGATTTATCATCTTGGGTTACATCTAGAAATTCCCTATTTGGCTCTTGTTCCAATTTTGTATCTATCTGTGTTAAACCCATATCTAATTCTGTCGCTAATTTTAAATATTTTTTAATTATTATATTTGGTGAACCAGTGCTAATAATTGCCCCATCATGAATCATGATTGCCCAATTACATAATGTTTTTATTGTACTAGGATCATGGGAAACAAATAAAGTTGTGACTCCAAAATCCATCAATGCACGCATTTTGCGTATACAACGATGTTGAAAGAACATATCTCCAACGGCTAAAGCCTCATCAACAATTAAAATATCTGGTTCAACATTTACCGCTACAGCAAAAGCTAACCTGACAAACATACCACTAGAATAAGTTTTAACCGGCTGATCAATAAAATCTCCAATATCGGCAAAAGCAGCTATATCATCAAACTTATTTTCTATTTCTTCCTGACTTAAACCTAGAATACGTCCATTAAAGAATACATTTTGCCTCCCAGTAAACTCAGGATTAAACCCACTCCCTAATTCTAGTAAAGCCGAAACTCTGCCATTAACTAATACTTGTCCTCTAGTTGGTGTTAGCGTACCTGCAATAATTTGTAAAAGTGTACTTTTACCCGATCCATTTTGTCCGATAATCCCAAAAGTTTCGCCTTTACAAATATCTAAGTTAATATCTCTTAAAGCCCAAAACTCCTGTGCATAGGATTTTCCAGGCAATAACAACTCTTTAAGCCTATCTACAGGACGGGCATACCGCTTAAAGCACTTTGATACATTTTTCAGAGAAATTGCAATTTCTTCTGCCATGCTTTTACTTTTAACCCTCACAAATTCAAAACAATAACCACAGTGCCATCCTCAATGTTCACAATACATCAGCAAATGCTGGACGCAATCGCTTATAAACTGTAAACCCACAATAAAATATCATAACTGATATCGCCGCAGCTACACCCCACTCACTCCAATGCTGTACCTCCCCCACTAAAACTATATCCCGATAAACCTCCGCTATAGCTGCCATAGGATTTAACCAAAACACCCATTTTCGGAAGGCTTCAGGAATTGCTGAAGCCGGATAGATAATCGGTGTCAAGTACATCCACACATTTAATAATACTCCCATTGTTTGTGGAATATCTCTCAAAAACACTGTTAGCCCCGCTGTCAAATAACCCAACCCAGCAGTTAATAATAACTGTGTCAGCCAAACTAAGGGTAACAGAGCCAAGGTAGTATGTAAAGTATGAGTCGTGATAGCTACGAAAAATATCAACGCCATTAAACCAAAGGAACTTTCAATAAACGTTGATAAAATTGGCACTAGAGGTAACAATGCCAGAGGAAATACCACCTTCTTAACTAAATTCGGCTGTCCTATTACTGAACCAGCAGACTGCATAAGTCCACCTGTAAAAGCAATCCAGGGTAATAACCCCGCAAATAGCCATAAACCAAAGGTAAAATTATTTTCTGGTAAACCCTTTAAAGTGTGCAGTTTCACCTTCAGCACTACGGAAAATACATAGGTGTAAATTAGTAATTGTGATAACTGATTAAGTAGAGGCCACAAATTTCCTAGTACAGAACCTTTATACCTTGCTTCCAAATCCCGACGGACTAAAGTTCTCAGTAAGTCGAATTTACTCCACCATTTTTCATCTACTGGTAGAATGCGCTTGAGTTTGATTATCTTACGTTTAAGCTCCACGGTAGAGTACATCTTCATCTATTTGTTGCGCTGTAATCATTTTCCCCATCTCCTGATTTATGTGATAACCATTTTTAGAAATTATAATATCATTGTGTTTTCTCTAACCCAGAAAATAATATCATTATTAGCGATCACTTAGTCATTAAGTATCAGGATCAATATTTAACTCTCTTAATTTTTGAGCTAATGCTAACTATATATGACTTAGCTTCTAATTCACTAACATAATGTAAGGTGTTATACACAATCTTCACTCTGAGTAAAATCAATGTACTGATAAAGTGCTTTTAAACTCATCTCAAAATCCACAATTTCCAACTTTAAAATTTCTGATTCTCCTCGATAATCAGTTAATAGCCATTTACCTTGTTCATTTTTCACAAACTGTTTAATATAATACTCTGTTTGGGAAATTAAAATATATTCTTGAAAGCTGGGAATCGTCCGATAAGCATCAAATTTATCCCCTTGATCATAGTTAGCGGTGGATTTTGATAAGACTTCAATAATCACAAGCGGATTAGTAATAACACTTTGAGTGTCACCTTGATAACTTGCTTTACCTGCTACTACCATCACATCAGGATAAGTATAACGATTATATGCTTCAATCCATAATTTTACATCTCCTATATATATTTCATAACCTTGTTCTTCTAAAATTGCTAAAAGTTTAGCTGCAATTTTCAAAGCTAATTTGTTATGATTTGTTGTTCCTCCTGTCATGGTGATAATTTCTGCATTTAAGTATTCATGTTTGATTTCAGATTTATTTTCTAACTCCAGATATTCTTCAGGAGTGTAATAAGTTTTTTCCGTTGACATAGGAGTGGATAGAGTCATATTTTTTTCTCCTTAATCAGTTAAGTAAACAACTATAATCTTCTATAGTTTCCAGATTTAATGGTTTATCTTACTTCCATTGACAACAAATCCATCAATTGATTCTCCCATGGATGAACCCAAGTCCATCCCCACCCTACAATAATTATGCCATTAAGCAAGGCTCGGCGATTTATAAACTGTCAGGTTCAATACCTAACTCTCTTAATTTTTGCTCTAAAATAGCTGCTTTATTTTCTGCATCATCAGCACGCTGACGTTCAGTTTCAGCCTTTTGACGTTCAGTTTCAGCCTTTTGACGTTCAGTTTCAGCCCTTTGACGTTCAATTTCAGCTTTTCTAATTTCTTCTAAATTAGCTTCTTCTGGTGTAGGCACTAATCTTCCTTCAACAGTAAAATATCTTAACCTATCTTCCCAAACCCCTAAGTATAAACCTAACTCCTGACTCCAATACCAGCCATTTTCCGATACTGGAATAGTTTTATATTCACTGTCGGTTAATCGCCATCCTACCAATTCTAAGGTATTTGGAGAAAACCAAAAATACTCAGGAGTACGGAATTGATTTTGATATAACTGTTTTTTCAATCCCTTGTCTACTTTGGCTGTAGAATCAGAAAGTAGCTCAATGATCACATTGGGATATTTACCATCCTCTTCCCATATTACCCAAGACAGCCGGGGACGTTTTTCCGTGTCTTTGACTAAAAAAAAGTCCGGTCCCCTAAAGTCTCGATTTTTCAACTGTTGTCGGCTGTAATAAACGCTAAGATTTGCACCAATAAAGAAATTCTCTCTATCACGCCATAACCATTCTAAACAAGTTACTAAGATTAATAGTTGTGTATAATGTAAAGAGCTTTCCATCTCCGGTTCGTCGCTGAGTAATTCCGTGCAATCTGGCATTAATGCTTCTATTTCTTGTGCGGTCAAAGCCATAGATTTTATGGGGATAATTTACTATCTTTTGTTAATTATAAACTATCAGGATTTAGTCCGTACAATTATCAGGTGATAGTCATATTAGAGCAAATCCATAAATTGATGCCGCCACAGATGAAAACAAGTCCATCCCAATGCTAGAATGATGAGCCCACTCAGTAAAGCCCCCCAAATTAAACCTAAATCCGGTGGAGAACCTGATAATGTAATCTGACGCAAACTTTCAATAATTGGGGATAAAGGATTTAAACCTAAAAACTGTTTGACCTGCTTGACCATGAGTAATCTATCACTTGTATCAAGACGATGGTTTTTTCCTAATTAACTACACTATCAGGATCTACGCCTAGCGATCGCAAATATTCTGCTAATTTATCTGCTCGTTGACGTTCATTTTCAGCCCTTTGACGTTCAGTTTCAGCCCGTTCTGTCAAAGTTGGCAACCAACCATCAGCATTATACCCACGTAACCATAAACCCTCTGTATTTTGATAACTACCTTGCCATAAACCTAAACCCACTTCTATTTCTTCTAACCAAAAGCGGTTTTCCGATAGATTTATCGGTTCATAACGAGCACCATTAAGTTTAAATCCACGAAAATTATTTTCATAGCGGTCATAAACAACATAATAGGGAATACGCAAAATATTTTGGTATACTTCCCACTTGGTTGGGGGTTTATTTACTTCCCGTAATGTTTGTCCTAAGTCTTCCTGTTCTGTTCCTGGTGAAAGTAATTCTACTACCAAAAAAGGAGCAATTCCTTCTTGCCATACTACATAACTTAAACGTAAATATTCCTGTTGGTTAGCATTAGCAACTCCTAAGACCATATACCAATCAGGACGCTTATACCAGCCAGGATGGAGGGGATCATAATAAAGGTTTAAGTCGCTGGCTAGTAACATTTCCTCAGATGAATAATTGACAGGTTGGCAAGTTTCACTGAGTAAATCTGCTTGAATACAATGAAATTCGTCCGGCAATCCTGATTCTCCTACTAACTCACTGGGTAAATCATACATTGTCGGCATGGTTTCTTTTGGCGACAAGGGGGGATTATGTTGATACATATTTACCTTAAACTATCATGGTCTACACTGAGCGATAGCAAACGTGCTGCTAAAATTTGTACTTTCTCTCTTTTATTTGCTAACTATTGTTCTGCTTCAAAAGCGTTGGGCTGTAATAAACATAAGATATACCTACTACCAATTTAATTTTAATCTATGAGCAGTGAAAACAGATCACCAGATTCCGCTATACTGAGATTTGGATTATTTTATTGTAACTAGATCATGGAAATCGGACAGAAAGTTAAGGTGATTCGTTTGCGCGACCGTGTATCCTCTAGCATCGCTGAAAAACTCGGAAAAGTTGGTATTATCGAAGGCTACAAGGTCACAGATGGGGCTGGAATTGGTGTAGTAGTAAAGTTTGACGATGACTTCTCTACTTGGTTTTTTGAAGATGAAATCAAAATAGCTTAGTCAAAACAACTTATAACAGAGGCTAAGAGGATGGGTTGAGTGCTAAGTTGTAATGGAAAAGATCGGCAAAATTGGAAATTGAGTAATGGCCTTGATACTGACATTTTTGGGCAAAAACGGCATCGCTTGCAGTAAGATAGCGATCGCTGCAGCCATTAGCTTGGCAACACAAGGTAAACGGGTACTCCTAGCAGGACTAGCAGATCCAACATTGTCAATTCTACTCAATACTACTTTGACTCCTGACCCCCAGGAAATCTCTCCCAATCTGGAAGCAGTACAGTTTCAAGCATCTGTACTGCTAGAACGCAACTGGGAAGAAGTAAAAAAATTGGAGGCTCAATATCTCCGTACACCAATTTTTAAAGAAGTTTATGGGCAAGAACTGGTAGTATTACCGGGCATGGATAACGCCCTCGCTCTCAATGGGATTCGTGAATATGATGCCAGTGGTAAATATGATGTGATTATCTATGATGGCACAGGCGACGCTGCTAGTTTACGAATGTTGGGAATGCCAGAATCTTTAAGTTGGTATGTCAGACGATTTCGGCAATTGTTTGTTAACTCTGATTTGGGAAAAACAATTACCGAGTCTCCCCTGGTTCAGCCTTTAATTAGCAGTCTTTTTAATTTTAATTGGACTGCTGATAATTTTTCCCAACCCACTAATCAAGTTAATAATTTCCTCGAAGAAGGTAAAGCTGCTTTAGCTAATCCTCGGCGTGTTGCTGCTTTTTTGGTGACAACATCAGAACCCATTGATGTGGCAAATTCCCGTTATTTGTGGGGAAGTGCTCAACAAATTGGTTTAACTATTGGTGGAGCAATTTTATTTGCTGGTGCAGAAAATACAAATCTAGCCGCAGAATTTGCACCTCTACCTGTGAGTATAGTTCCTGATGTCTCCAACGGTGAATGGCAATCTCTCATAGATGCTTTACCCAACTTTGTTGAGCAAGCATTACAAGCTAACCCACCCATGGAAATTGACGTACATAATCGCCAAGTACGCCTATTTTTACCTGGTTTCGACAAAAAACAGGTAAAACTTACTCAACAGGGTCCAGAGGTGACGGTAGAAGCCGGAGATCAAAGGCGTAATATCTTCCTCCCCCCAGCTTTAAGTGGTAAACCTGTGACTGGCGCAAAGTTTCAAAATAGCTATTTGATAATTTCTTTTTAGCAATCACTAATTACCATTACACCTTATGTCTGAATCAAATCCTATTGACCCAATTTCTCAGCCTAATCAGGCTATGGAATCTACAAATCAAGAACCTACAATCACTGAAGACCGCAATGCGAAAACTCGGCAATTGCTGGGAATGAAAGGTGCAAGTGCTGGGGAAACTTCTATTTGGAAAATTCGCTTACAATTGATGAAACCAATTACCTGGATTCCCCTAATTTGGGGTGTGGTCTGTGGTGCGGCTTCTTCTGGAAATTATACCTGGACTTTAGAAAATGTTTTGAAGTCTGCCTTGTGTATGCTGCTTTCTGGTCCTTTATTGGCAGGTTATACTCAAACTATCAATGATTATTATGACCGAGAAATCGATGCGATTAATGAACCTTATCGTCCTATCCCTTCTGGGAGAATTTCGGAAAAGCAAGTAATTAGCCAATTCGTGCTTTTACTATTACTAGGATATGGGGTAGCTTACATTTTAGATTTATGGGCAGGTCATCCAGTTCCTAATGTTTTATTGTTGTCGGTTTTTGGTAGTTTCATTGCTTATATCTATTCTGCACCACCGTTAAAATTAAAACAAAATGGTTGGTTAGGAAATTATGCTTTAGGTGCAAGTTATATTGCTTTACCTTGGTGGGCTGGTCATGCTTTATTTGGGGAATTGAATTGGAAAATTGTCGTTCTCACTCTATTTTACAGTTTGGCAGGTTTAGGTATTGCCATTGTTAATGATTTTAAAAGTGTGGAAGGCGATCGCCAATTAGGTTTACAATCATTACCAGTTATGTTTGGCATCCAAACTGCGGCTTTGATTTGTGTGGTCATGATTGACTTATTTCAAGGTTTGGTGGCTGGTTATTTGGTGAGTATTCACGAGAATTTATATGCAGCGATTCTCGTATTATTAATCATTCCCCAAATCACTTTCCAAGATATGTATTTTCTCCGTGACCCCATAGCTAATGATGTTAAATATCAAGCCAGTGCCCAACCGTTTTTGGTTTTGGGAATGTTGGTGACAGGTATTGCATTAGGTCACGCTGGCGTTTAATCGTAGGGTGCGTTTATCACGCACCATTTTATTTTAATTAGCACTTGCCAAGGCTCATACATTCACATACAATGATTAGTAAGATATCTGCCAGTCATTTAACTGTGTGCGAAAAGGAGCATCTATGTCTGAGCCATTCTGTAACTTTCAACAAGGATCAATATCTACCCCTCCCTACAACCATATAGATTCCAGCGTTTATCAAGATCCTTTCTATAGCAATCCTTCTAATTCTTCTCAGTTACCTGTTCCGTTTATTGATACGATTGTTCAGGCAATTGATGTAACTAAATATATCCTGAGTGGACTTAGCAGTAATTCTCAAAAAGATTACATTATGGGGACTGCTTTTAGTCTTTATAACCAGGATTCCGCTAATCAAATATTGACAGATTGGGCGCGAAATAATTTTACTAATACACAAACAAGCTGATTTATTACCTAAATTTTAAACGTAAAAATATTTAAAATCTTTAGTAAACTTCAGTGCTATCGCTTATCTATCGTCAATAATTGTAGGGGTAAAAAACAATGCTAAACCCTTACCTCTTGGGTATTATTAATGGTGGAGGGATAGAGAGTGATCGCTTTGTAAAATTTACGATAACTCATTTTTAGTCAGCTTCTTAGATACCCAGCTAATAATACCGCTAAGTAACGCACCACCCATCAATATACCAATAGCAGGATTAAATACTGGTATCCAGAGTTTGTGCCACAAATCTAAACCTAAATTGATTCCAGAAGCATCACCAATCACGGCTATAACAAGCCATGCAAAACCTAAAATCACTAGGAAAACATCAGCGACTAAGATCAAGTTAAGCCAGTTTAATAATTTGTCTTTCATTTTGATTGGTCAATTGTCAGTTGTCAGTTGTTAGTTGTTAGTTGTCAGTTTTTAGTTGTCAGTTTTTAGTTGGAAGTATCTTCTCCCTATTCCCTATTCCCTATTCCCTGTTCCCTATTACCTATTCTTCAAATAACCATTTTTTGACCTTTTCCAAATTTTTCCAATCAGGTTTTCTAGTTAAACCATCTTCAATACTATTTTTAACTTCCTCTTGCCATTCTTCATTAACAAATATTAATTGTTGTGCAAAATCAATGTGTTCTCGTAAACCTTTTTGACCTGTTTCCAACATAGCTAAAGCCAGATTAATTCTCCCTTGTGGGTCTTGGGGATTGAGTTTCACAGCTTTATTAGCAGCATTAAAAGCCAACTTACCCTTATTATCAAGAAGATATAACCAAGCCAAACAAATCCAAGCAGAACTGGCTTTAGGAGAGCGATCGCATACCTCCTTAAATACAGGAATCAGAGATTCTACAGATTCTCCAGCCTTATAACGTTCTAAACCTGTATCAAACAGGGAATCAATAGTATTAGTCATTTGTTCTTAGTCAGTTGTCGATTGTCAGTTGTCAGTTGTCAGTTGTGATTAGCAACCAATAACTGACAAACTTTTCTCAAATATTACACGCCGAAAGATTTACCGCAACCGCAAGTTTGGGCGGCATTAGGGTTAGTAAATTGAAACCCACCACCAATCATGGCATCACTATAATCCAACATTAAACCATAGAGGTAAAGTAGACTTTTGCGATCGCTAATAATTTTAAACCCATCATAATCGAAAACCTCATCATCAGAAGTAATCTTACTGACATCCTCAAAATCCATCATATAAGACATTCCCGAACAACCACCTTGTCTAACTCCCACCCGCAAGCATAAATCTTGCCCTTGCTTATCTTGAAGAGACTTAACCTGCCGTAATGCAGCCTCAGATAACAAAATTCCCCGTTGTTGAGTTTGAGTAGCTTGTGTCATAAATTCCTAACTCCTGAACTGGTTTTATCAATACCCCATAAGGCATTCTCATCCCTCTGGGTGGCTATGAATGTTTTTGTATTCATTTTAGCGACATTAGCACGGCAAAAAGAATAAGAAAGTGGGAAGATGGAAATATGGACGGAAAATTCTCAATTATTCCTTCCCTATCACCAGTTGCCACATTCTTAGCAACCTTAGATTTTTATTCTAGAATTGAGGGGTTCGGTGTGTTTCCAGATTAACCATTCCCAAAAGTCTAATTCTATAATCGCTTTGTTTTGATTCATTTACTTTATGACAAGTTTTAATCGCTCTACCAGTCGTCGGTTGCAGAAATTAACCCAGATTCCTTCTGTATGGGAGGGCGATCGCCGTCCATTGTCATCACCACACACCCCATTTACAGACCCAGAAGCCAAAGGAGATTGTATTCTTTGGGTAGATGGCTCTGAAGGCATTGTAAGAGCCATGGACATGGTAGATCCTGCCCTGGGACCAGAAGCCATTGTGCGTACCCTTATGCGGGCAATAGAACATCCCCAAAGTCCCGCCAAACCCGGTAGACCACAAAAAATAGTCGTCCGTGACCGGGAAATTCAATTTTACTTGCGCGGAGTGTTACAAGATCTAGATATTACCATTGACTACTCGCCAGAATTACCGATAATTGATGAACTTTTTCGCTCTTTTGCTGAAGTCATTGATAGTAAAACTCCCGATTTACCACCCAAATATGCCAAAATCCTCCGTGATAAAGCCTTAGAAGTCTGGCAAACCTCCCCTTGGAATTTTCTAGAAGAACAGCAAATTATATCCATAGAGATCAATCAATGGGACGTAGGGAAACTTTATGTCTCAATTATGGGAATGCTAGGAATTGAATATGGAATTTTGTTTTATCGTTCGGAAGATTCCCTAAAACGGTTTCGGGCTGCTGTTCTAGCCAATGAAGACGAAATGAATCAAGACTTAGAAGAGGCCTTCCTCCGGCAAGATTGCGTATTTATCACCTTTGATTCATTAGATGATGACGACGATGATGAGGTTGATAATTTTGCAGAAATGCCGGCTTCAGAAATTGAACCTACCTTCGGTAATATTCATCCCCTAGAAGGATTACGTTCAGTTTTGTATGAAGAAGAAGCACTACTTGCCTTTGTCGCTGTAGAAAGTTTATTACGGTTTCTCCGTGATCATCATCGGCAATTATCCAGAGAAGATTTTCTCACCCTCAGCCAACGTTATCGCATTTCCCTACCAGAACAGGACAAAAATCCTCAATCCTTAACTGTCACTGTTTCTACCATGCCAGAATTGACAGCAGAATTAGAAGAAATGGCTGGTTTTAATTTGGATGATGATGAAGAAAATGAAAATGATTCCATATTTGAAGCCTTAAGAGACGACTTAATCCCAGAAGACGCTTTTATGAGTCTGAGTGTATTACCCTGGGAAACATTAAATCGCCTGCGTCATGAACCAAACTACCAAGCCGCAGAGAAATTTGAACCAGTCGGTGATGGTTTACCTGTTATTGTTGTTCAAACCTCTCGCCCCAAAGCTAAGAGAATTATTGAAAATATTCAAGCCGCCGGCGGACTAAACGCCATCTGTTTTCACGCCGTCACCGATCCCATAGATAATGATCTTTATGACTTAGGTTTATTACAAACACATAATAGTGAATTATTTTTGTTTGGGCAATTCTTAGATGGTGATCCAGTGCACATAGAAGCCAAGAGAAAATGGCATCAGCGTTGTCAACGCACCAAAGGCCATTGCGGTTTAATTATTGCTAAAGGATTGACCGGCGCTGCTCGTGGTAATCCCCAATTAGGAGATATGATGGCTCTATTAGAAGCTCATGTTCTTTCCTCGGAAGAATTAAGCTTGCAAATAGTTGACTAAAGAAATAGATATACTTAGAATTTATATAGGAGTCTGGTTTGATCTCTTAATCTTCTTACGTAGAAAAGCAAAAAGTAAAGGGTAAGAGGATTGCAGGATATTAAGTAACAAGTTTTGTATGGCTACGCCACGCAAACTATCTAAAATCAAATTGGAGTCCTATAAATCAAAGGATATCTATGTTCCCTATGAGCACATTGATAGGTCGAATCAATGGTACTCAGGTTAAAATAACAAGGACTTCCCTGTATTCAAGCAAAGTTATCGCCAAATTTATTTGGGCAAGTAGTTGACACACTGAAAATTTTAAATAGGATTAGTGTCTTTGTTACCTTTTTAATTCTGATTAACTTTCACAGTATCATTTTTGTTTTGAGTGACCAGACTCTCTAAATCAAGTTACTATACAGCAAAGTGCATAATAATGACAAATAAAAAATGGGCGGTTAAACGCATAACAGTTAATCTCGCAACGCAAGAAGCGGAAAAACTAGAAAAATATTGTCAACAGACAGGTAGACCCGCAACGGACGTGATTCGGGAATTAATTAGAAGTTTACCCCAGGGTGATGAAGTGGTAATTAGCTGATAGGGAGCAGGGGAGCAGGGGAACAGGGAGAAGATATTTTCAACTGACAACTGACCAATTCAGTTACAATTTGTAAAGAAACTGAACAAGGAACGAGGGAATGCGCGTTGCAATTGTAGGTGCGGGATTAGCGGGATTAGTAACTGCTGTAGATTTAGTAGATGCAGGTTGCGAGGTGGAAATTTTCGAGTCTCGCCCCTTTGTAGGTGGTAAAGTCAGCAGTTGGGTAGACAGTGAGGGCAATCATATTGAAATGGGACTGCACGTCTTTTTCGGCTGCTACTACAATCTATTTGCATTAATGGAGAAGGTAGGTGCTGGAGATAATTTACGCCTAAAAGAACATAGTCATACTTTTATCAATAAAGGTGGAAAAACCGGGGCGTTAGATTTTCGCTTTTTTACTGGTGCGCCTTTTAATGGATTAAAGGCGTTTTTCACCACTTCCCAACTTTCCCTACAAGATAAATTCCAAAATGCTATCGCTCTGGGTACTAGCCCTATAGTTCAGGGTTTGGTAGACTTTGACGGGGCAATGAAAACTATCCGCAAATTAGATAAAATCAGTTTTTCTGACTGGTTCTATCGTCACGGAGGCAGTAAAGGTAGTATTAAGCGTCTATGGAATCCAATTGCTTACGCTCTGGGATTTATAGATTGTGACAATATTTCTGCTCGGTGTATGTTGACAATCTTCCAGTTTTTTGCAGTCAGAACCGAAGCTTCAGTTCTGCGAATGCTAGAAGGTTCACCCCAGGAATATTTACACAAACCTATTGTTAAATATCTAGAAGAAAGAGGCACAAAAATATACACCCGTCGTCAAGTGCGGGAAATTCAGTTTGCTGAGTCTGGAGAAGAAACTCAGGTTACTGGTATACTAGTTGCCCAGGGTGCTACAGAAGAAGTGATCAATGCTGATGCTTATCTTTGTGCTTGTGATGTTCCTGGAATTCAGCGAGTTTTACCCCAACCTTGGCGAAAATGGCCAGAATTTGATAACATTTATAAATTAGATGCGGTTCCAGTCGCCACAGTACAGCTACGATTTAATGGTTGGGTGACAGAATTACAAGATGAGGAAAAACGCAACCAGCTAAATCACGCAGTAGGGATAGATAACTTGTTGTATACCGCTGATGCTGATTTTTCCTGTTTTGCTGATTTGGCCTTAACTAGTCCTGCGGATTATTATCGTCCTGGGGAGGGTTCATTATTGCAACTGGTATTGACACCGGGAGATCCTTTTATTAAACAAAGCAATGAAGAGATTGCTCACCACGTTCTTAAACAAGTCCATGAACTGTTCCCTTCCTCCAGAGATCTAAACATGACTTGGTACAACGTTGTTAAATTAGCTCAATCTTTATACAGAGAAGCACCAGGAATGGACGCTTATCGTCCCAATCAAAAAACACCTATCTCTAACTTTTTCCTCGCGGGAAGTTATACACAACAAGATTATATTGACAGCATGGAAGGAGCAACAGTCTCTGGAAAACGTGCAGCTAAGGTAATTTTAGAAAGTCTGAAGAAGTAGGTGACAAATGGGGAACAGGGGACAGGGAATAGGGAACAGGGAACAGGGAATAGGGAATAGGGAATTATGATTTCATAATCACCAATTACCAATTACCAATTACCAGTCTAAAATCTAAAATCTAAAATCTAAAATCCTATGAGTGAATGGTTAGAACATAGTGTACAAGTAGAAGTAGAAGTTCCTATAGAATTATCCTGGGGTTTGTGGTCTGATTTAGAGCAAATGCCTAAATGGATGAAATGGATTGATTCCGTGAAAATTTCCGAAGATAACCCAGAAATTTCTCTGTGGAAACTGAGTACAGGAGGGTTAAATTTCTCTTGGAAATCTCGAATTACCAAAATAATTTCTCATCAAATTATTCAATGGGAATCAGTAGATGGTTTACCAAATCAAGGAGCAATTCGCTTTTATAATCGCCAAAGTAATAGTATTGTCAAAATGACGGTTTCCTACGCTATTCCTGGCTTAATTGGTAAACTTATGGATAATTTGTTTTTAGGGAAGGTGGTAGAGTCTACAATTCAAGCGGATTTAGAAAGGTTTAAAGAATATGCTTTGAATGTGAAAGAAAATTAATACGTTTCCCAGTCTCATGAAGTACGCACCAGTTCTCTGTTCTCTATTCCCTAAAACTAAAAACTTTGTACCTCATATAGACTGATGAATTTTTCAAGTTTATGAACAATTAATATTTTAACTGGCTTGTCGGTTGCTATATTAATAAAGTCAAAATATTGAAATTTAACAGGCTCAAAATTTTATTCATGTCTCCGATAGATACTCAGGTTTTCAAATCCTTACTGGATATGGTGGGAGATAATCAGGAAGTTTTAGCGGAAATAATCAATTGTTATCTGATTGAATCTCCTAGAATGATCGCTGCTATTCAAACATCTGTCACCAATCAAGATACTAATACTCTTGGTAGGACAGCCCATAATTTAAAGTCTAGCAGTGCTTCTTTGGGAGCAATGAACCTCTATCAGCTTTGCTTACAATTAGAATCAAAGGTGAAAAGTGGTAATTTAGAAGGGGTTTTAGAATTGGTGTCACGGTTGATTAACGAGTATAAACAAGTTGAAATTGCTTTAAAGAAAATAGTATAAGTGTCATGAGCAAAAGATTTTCTAATCGCATTCAAGCCGGTAAAATGTTAGCTCAACATTTACAAGCATATACTAATGTTAAAGATGTCTTGGTACTAGCTTTACCTCGTGGTGGTGTTCCAGTTGCTTTTGAGGTTGCTAAACTTTTGAATGTGGCCATGGATGTGTGTATAGTCAGAAAACTGGGTGTACCTGGACACAAAGAACTGGCCATGGGGGCTATTGCGTCTGAAAATACCATAGTTTTCAACCAAAATATAATTAATTCTTTGGGAATAGATGAAGAAAAAATTACCCAAGTTATTAACCAGGAATTGCGAGAATTAAAGCGACGGAATCAGGTTTATCGAGATAATAAACCAGCAATTAATGTTAAAAATAAAATAGTGATTTTAATAGATGATGGTATTGCTACTGGTGCAACTATGCGAGCAGCTCTAACTATTCTTCAACAACAGCAACCGGCGAAAATTGTCGTCGCTGTTCCCGTTGCACCCCTCGCTGCTTGTCAAGAATTGCGCTTAGAAGTGGATGATATAATTTGTTTGCAATGTCCAGAAATAATGTCTGCAATTGGTTTATGGTACGAGGATTTTAGCCAAACTACAGATAACGAAGTTCGCGCACTTCTAGGAAGTTAACATCTGATAATGAATATAGCATTTCCCATGGTAGTGAAGTACAAAGTTTTTTATTTTTAGGGAATAGGAGATAGGGAATAAATCGGTGTGTTCTTCATTAAATTGGAAAATGATATAAGTTAGTCAATTATTTTTTCTATCTAAAGAATGAACTTTTATCTACCCTTATAGATAGAGGGAAATTTATTAGTTATGTGATAAAGAATAGGTGAACATTTTAGCAGCCACTAACGTAAATTTGATATGATTATCATTTTGTAAATACGAGTTATACCACTTTTTAAATAGTCCATTTTTATACAAATATTGCTCAATTCCTCAAAACCTTTTAATAAGTTGAGTATTTCCTGATTAAGTGTAATTAACTTAACCAAAAAATTAAGAATAACTGAAAATAAATTGATGTCTTTATGCCATTTTTGTAAATACCTCTTATGATAGTATTTTAATAATGATTTGATAAAACTGAAATTTTCTATACTTTTTATAGAGAAAAATGCCATTTTGGCTTACTCATTAGGGAAAACATACTATTATAGATATAATAATGTCACAAGGAGAATTTAAAAACCTAAAAACAGGAAATATTTGCAGGTTTGATGACTATTGAAATACTGTCATAATCCAAATATCTCTATTTCCGATTTTTATGAAACAATGAACTTAGCGAAAAACCGTCAGAACAGGTTGACATTAATAAACGAATCATTCTCAATTGCCGAAAATCTGACGAACTAAATGATATATCATCGAATTGAATATATATCACTGCTCACCTCACAGAAAATTAATAAAATTCTCTTATAATCACAAATAATATTGATATTTAGTCGAAAAATAATCGCTATACTCGATCTTAGATATCTAAGTTATTTATTAAGAGAATTAAATGCTTTGCATATCGCTTCCAGATAAGGTTGTCACCTCGAAGATCCAATTAATTTCTGCTTGTAATTGAGGATTTAGAAATTTAGAACTCATGATTTAGAAGGCTTTTAAAACTAGGATAAAAATTCCTAAATTTGACAATAAAAGCCTCATAAATTTTGACTCTAAAGATTCTCTGTTCTGAATTATTACAACTTATTAACTTTCAGTCCTACAAGATTAGATCAGGGTTAGTTATGAACTATCAGGCCTCTTCTTCTCAGAACGATTTTCATAGTGTCATCACTCCCGAACAGTTCAATAATATCATTGCAGCTATTACTGATGGAAGGTATTCTTGGGCTTGTGTGCTGATTTTACGTTGCATTGATTACAATCCAATTCACTATATTCCACAACGGACTTACAGCCGATTAATGAAGGAAAATCGCCAAATTGTTACACCTATAACATCTAGTCAACAAAAACAAAAAGCCGATGTTTCCACCTCTGTAAATAGTCCTAATTATAGAGATTCATCTCAATTACTAACCACAGCCAAAAGGTAGAGTAACTGAAAAGAAAATTATTCCTTAAAACCAGAATAATTTGGGATTTTTTTCTCATTTAGCCCCCATACTAAGATCAGTACGGGGGATTTTATATCAACTATCCTATGGGAAATTTCTGCTAAGTTTTTCTCACAAGTTCCTCAAACTTTCGTTTTTAGATAAATCAGGGAATTTATGGTTGGGAAAATACCAATTACCAAAAATTAATGAGTTTCTTAAGGTCAAGGAATATGAACACGAGAACCTATGCAACTATAGACGGTAATGAAGCTGTGGCTAAGATTGTCTACCAGCTAAATGAGGTGATTGCCATTTATCCCATTACACCATCTTCCCCCATGGCTGAATGGTCTGATACTTGGATGAGTGAGGGAAAACCGAACATCTGGGGAACTGTTCCTTCTGTGGTGCAGTTGCAGAGTGAAGGGGGGGTTGCTGGTGCTGTACATGGGGCTTTACAAACCGGTTCACTGACAACAACTTTTACAGCTTCTCAGGGATTGATGTTAATGATTCCCAATATGTATAAAATTGCTGGTGAACTTACATCTACAGTATTTCATGTTGCAGCGCGATCGCTTGCCGCCCAAGCTCTCTCTATTTTCGGAGATCATAGTGATGTTATGGCCGCAAGAACTAGCGGTTTTGCCATGTTGTGTGCTGCTTCTGTGCAAGAAGCCCATGATTTTGCCCTAATTTCCACAAAAGCAACTTTAGCATCTCGTATTCCTTACTTACACTTTTTTGATGGTTTTCGCACTTCCCACGAAATCAATAAAGTAGAAATACTAACAACTGAAGACCTGCAAAAATTTATTCCTTTAGAGTTAGTAATTGCTCATCGTTTACGAGGTTTAACACCTGATAAACCAGTATTACGAGGAACGGCACAAAATCCTGATGTTTATTTTCAAGCGAGAGAAACAGTAAATTCTTTTTATTCAGCTTGTCTAGATATTACTCAACAAATAATGGATGAATTTGCTGAGAATATAGGCAGAAAATATAAATTATTTGATTATTATGGACATCCAGAAGCAGAAAAAATAATTATTCTCATGGGTTCTGGTTGCGAAACAGTTCACGAAACCGTAGATTATCTGCATCAAAAAGGTGAAAAAGTCGGAGTTATCAAAGTTAGATTATATCGTCCCTTTGATACCCAAAGATTTATTAATTCTTTGCCTAAAACTACCCGCAGTATTGGAGTTTTAGACAGAACAAAAGAACCGGGAGCAATTGGTGAACCATTATATATAGATGTGGTTACAGCCTTAGCAGAAAACCAACTTCACAAAATCAAAGTTGTGGGAGGAAGATATGGTTTATCTTCTAAAGAATTTACACCAGCAATGGTAAAATCTGTATTTGATAATTTAGATTTGCAAACACCAAAAAATCATTTTACTGTCGGGATTAATGATGATATAACCCATACTAGTTTAGCATATAATCCCGAATTTAATATAGAATCAGATCATATAGTTAGGGCAATTTTCTATGGTTTAGGTGCAGATGGTACAGTGGGAGCAAATAAAAACTCAATTAAAATTATTGGAGAAGAAACAGATAATTATGCCCAAGGTTATTTTGTTTATGATTCTAAAAAATCTGGTTCTGTGACAATTTCTCATTTGCGCTTTGGTTCTCAACCAATCCGTTCTACCTATTTAATTACTAAAGCTAACTTTGTCGCTTGTCATCAATGGGAATTTTTAGAAAAATTCCTGATATTAAAAGATATTATTCCTGGTGGCACGTTTTTATTAAATTCACATTTCAATAAAGATGAAGTTTGGGATAAATTACCTCCCATAATCCAAACAGAGATAATTAACAAAAATATCAAATTTTATGTAATTAACGCCTATAAAGTCGCCCGTGAAGCGGGAATGGGTGGACATATCAACACAGTAATGCAGGTCTGTTTCTTCGCTATTTCTGGTATTTTAACAAGAGAAGAAGCAATAGTAGAAATTAAAAAATCAATTCGTAAAACTTACAGTAGAAAAGGAGAAGAAATCGTACAAATGAATATCCAAGCAGTTGATAAAACCTTGGAAAATCTCCATGAAATTAGAGAAAAGAGAACAAATAACAGGGAACAAAATAATATAAAAATTTCGCCAATTCCCGATCATGCACCAGCATTTATCCGCGATGTTTTAGGTAAAATGATCGCCCGTGAAGGTGATGATTTACCCGTGAGTGCATTACCTGTAGATGGTACATATCCCACAGCTACATCTAAATGGGAAAAACGCAATATTGCTGAAGAAATTCCTGTTTGGGATACCGACGTTTGTATTCAATGTGGTAAATGTGTAATGGTGTGTCCTCACACTGTAATTCGTGCTAAAGTATATGCACCAGAAGAATTAGAAAATGCCCCAGAAACCTTTAAAAGTACAGATGCAAAAGAACACAATTGGCATGATTTAAAGTTTACCATTCAAGTAGCAGCAGAAGATTGTACTGGTTGCGGTATTTGTGTTGATGTTTGTCCCGCAAAAAATAAAGCCGAACCACGCAAAAAAGCTATTAATATGGCAGCGCAAAAACCATTAAGAGAACAAGAACGAGAAAATTGGGATTTCTTCTTAAATCTTCCTAACCCAGATAGACTTAAATTGCAGTTAAATCATATTAATCAACAGCAAATGCAAGAACCATTATTTGAGTTTTCTGGTGCTTGTGCAGGATGTGGAGAAACACCCTATATTAAACTTGTAACACAATTATTTGGCGATCGCATGATCGTCGCTAATGCCACCGGTTGTTCATCTATCTATGGTGGTAACTTACCCACCACACCTTGGACAAAAAACGCAGAAGGTAGAGGTCCAGCATGGTCTAATAGTCTATTTGAAGATAATGCCGAATTTGGCTTAGGTTTCCGCATTTCCATAGATAAACAAGCAGAATTTGCAGCTTATTTACTCCAACAACTTGCACCCCAAATAGGTGAAACTCTAGTTACAGATATTCTCAACGCAGAACAAAAAGACGAATCGGATATTTATCAACAACGAGAACGAATTGCTATTCTCAAAGGAAAATTAAAAGAAATTATCACCGCAGATGAACACAGATTAGCGCAGATGAAAGAGGATTCTATCAGTGTTTGTCAGCGTTTATCTGCGTTCAAAAATCTTCAGTCTCTTGTTGATTATTTAGTTAAAAAAAGTGTTTGGATCATTGGAGGTGACGGTTGGGCTTATGATATTGGTTATGGTGGATTAGATCATGTCATTGCTAGTGGACGCAACGTTAATATTCTCGTATTAGACACAGAAGTTTATTCTAATACTGGAGGTCAAATGTCCAAATCTACCCCTAAAGGTGCAGTAGCAAAATTCGCTGCAGGTGGTAAACCTACAACTAAGAAAGATTTAGGTTTAATGGCCATGACCTATGGTAATGTTTATGTTGCTAGTGTAGCAATGGGCGCGAAAGATGAACAAACCCTAAAAACTTTCTTAGAAGCCGAAGCTTACGATGGTCCATCATTAATTATTGCCTACAGTCATTGTATTGCTCATGGTATTAACATGAGTACAGCTATGCAAAATCAAAGGGCTGCTGTAGACTCTGGACGCTGGTTATTATATCGCTATCACCCCGACCGCATTAAACAGGGAGAAAACCCCCTACAACTAGATTCTCGCTCGCCCAAAATACCAATAGAAAATTCCATGTACATGGAAAATCGGTTTAAAATGTTGACCAAAATTAACCCAGAAACAGCCAAAGAACTGCTTAAAGAAGCCCAAAATGACGTTAATACCCGTTGGCAAATGTACCAATATTTAGCTGCAAGAAAATTACAGGAAACGTAAATTAGAAGTCACTGATTTAAGATAAAATCACCCATCACCAATCACCAATTCCCAAATTATGAACTTAACTACCACATATTTAGGTTTAGAATTAAAATCCCCTTTAGTTCCTTCTGCTTCTCCACTTTCCGAAGACATTGATAATATTAAATTAATGGAAGATGCAGGTGCAAGTGCAGTAGTTATGCACTCACTATTTGAAGAACAATTAACTTTAGAAAAATACGAACTTCATCATCATTTAACTTATGGTACAGAAAGTTTTGCCGAGGCTTTAACCTATTTTCCTGAATCTATTAATTTCCGAATTGGACCAGAAGAATATTTAGAACATATTCGCAAAGCTAAGGAAAAAGTAGATATTCCTATTATTGCTAGTTTGAATGGTTCGTCTTTGGGAGGTTGGACTAAATATGGTAAACTCATGGAAGAAGCAGGAGCATCAGCACTAGAATTAAATATTTATTATGTTCCCACTAATCCAGATTTAAGTAGTCATGATATCGAGCAAAATTATCTTGATATTCTTAAATCTGTGAAAAGTGCAGTCACTATTCCTGTAGCTGTAAAACTCAGTCCTTATTTTACCAATACTGCGAATATTGCTAAACGTTTAGATCATGCTGGGACTGATGGTTTAGTATTATTTAATCGGTTTTATCAACCAGATATTAATTTAGAACATTTAGAAGTTGAACCTCATGTACTTTTAAGCACTGCTCAAGCCATGCGTTTACCCCTGCGCTGGATAGCCATTCTCTATGGTCAGATTCATAGCAGTTTGGCTGCAACTAGCGGTATTCACAATGCCCATGATGTGGTTAAAATGTTAATGGTAGGCGCTAATGTAACTATGTTGTGTTCTGTATTATTGCGGGAGGGAATTAACCATATTCAGTGTTTAGAAAAAGACCTGCAGGAATGGATGAAAACCCATGAATATGAATCTGTAACGCAAATGCAAGGTAGCATGAGCCAGTTAAATTGTCCTAATCCTAGTGCTTTTGAACGCGCTCAATATATGAAGGCTTTGCAAACCTATAATCCAGATTTGGGTACAGTTTATACAAAAAGTTAGGTAACAACTGACAACTAACAAACAATGAAAAAACGTATCGGTATTCTTACCAGTGGTGGTGACTGTCCTGGTTTAAATTGTGTAATTCGCGCAGTTGTCAGTCATGCTACACGGACTTATGACTGGGAAGTAGTGGGTATTCCTTATGCTACTCAGGGTTTGCTAGAACGGAAAACTGTACCTTTAAGTATACACGGTTGGGATTTACGCGGAATTGACCCGTTACTAAGTATGGGAGGAACGATTTTAGGTAGTATTAGTAAAGGAGATACTTTAGCCCATGCTAATAAAATATTAGCCGGTTATCAAGCGATCGCCATCGATGCTTTAATAGCTATTAGTGGAAATGGTAGTTTAAATATTATTCATCAATTAGCCGTTTTAGGTCATTGGAATTTAATTGCTATTCCCAAAACTATTGATCATGATGTCGCTTTCACAGAACGCTCAATTGGTTTTGATACGGCACTAAATACAATTGTTGATGCCATTAATCGTCTCATATTTACTGCTGCTAGTCATGACCGAGTGATGATTATCGAAGTTATGGGACGCAGTACCGGACATTTAGCTCTATACTCAGGAATTGCTGGAGGCGCTGATGTAATTTTAATTCCTGAAGTCCCCTATACTATTCGCGGAATATGTCATCATCTTACCGAATTACGCGATCGCTGGCAAAAAAAATTTGCTATCATTGTTGTTTCTGAAGGTATATCTACTTGTTTGGAAGATGCTAATAATCCTTCTATTTCTACCAATACTAAATATGGTCAAGGTCAATATATTGCGGAGAAAATTGCTAATTGTAGTCATCACCTAATTGATACTAGAGTTTCTGTATTAGGACATATTCAACGTGGTGGTATCCCCTCAGCTTTAGACCGTCTCACGGCTAGTATGTTTGGTAAAGTAGCAGTTGATTTAATTGCCCAAAATAAATATGACCAAATGTTAGCCTGGCAAAATGGCAAAGTTGTCACTTTCCCCATTCAAGATGTTATCGCTAAAAATCCATCTCTTGTTAATCCTCAAGGTGATTTAGTCCAAACCGCTCGGTCATTAGGAATATATATTGGTGAATAAGCTAATTGATAATTGGTTATAATCAGTAGAGGTAAAGGTGCAATTTATTGTTAAGATTATCTATTTGGCTACAAAAAAAGCTTATAAGTACCTGGACAGAATTAATCCATCTTTAAAGTTTACCATCTTTGTACCGCGTTTGATCTCAAACTGCTGTAAGAAGGAGAGGGTGCACAACAGTGCGGGTAGGGTGCATTTCTTGATCTCGCAATTACTAATATAACTACGTACAAATCGGGATGACAGGATTCGAACCTGCGGCATCCTGCTCCCAAAGCAGGCGCGCTACCAAGCTGCGCTACATCCCGTAAAGTCACAGAAACCAAGCTAGACATAAATCAAATTATGCTTGTTTGGTTCATCTCGACAATCATAACACAAAAAATAATAAATGCCAACCCAATCATCTAGAAAAATAAGATTTAGGGAAATATTCGTAATTCCCTAATTCCCAGTCTCGGACACCTTAATTACTGAGGATACCAAAACATTCCTTTTATACCTTCAGGATCTGACATAAAGCCCATAGTCTTGTAGAAATCTACAACATGAGGGTCAGCAAAAAGAGTGACATTACTAATTTCTTCACTCCTGAGTTTTTTGAGGACATATTTCATTAATGCCCTACCTAGCCCTCTACTTTGAAAATCAGGATGAACTACTACATCCCAAATAGTAGCATTAAAGGCATGGTCTGAGGTTGCACGGGCAAAACCAATCAAACGCCTCTTGTTTCCTCGCACTTGCCACATAGAGGCCACGAGAAAACTATGCTCAATAGCTTTTTTTACTTTTCTAAGGGGGCGACGTGACCAGCCAACTGCATCACAGAGTTCTTCGAGTTCATAAAGATCAATATCTCTTTCTGTACTGAAAACGATTTGATCCTTACTTACATTAGAATCATCTTCAACTCCCGCCGTATAATCATTAACAGCAGTGTTTTTATTTGTCGCTAAAGATTCAGAAGAGCTAAACCAAGTTTTCCAAAAACCCATGCCAATGCAGTTCGGGTAGTATGACTAAAATTGGTTTCCACTTTTTAAAAGTGTTGATTCACATTTAACATCACCATGATCATTGCTGGCCATTTCACTAGAAACATTGTAGGTGTTTTAGCGATTTGCAATACTTATAGCTAGTTATCAGGTGTTTCTTCCCAATCACTCTCAACTTTAGCATTTTATTTTGCCACTACTCCATAAAACTTACTCAAGTTTATAGTTAAAAAAAAGAGAGAATAGGTTAAGAGGTAATTACCAAATTACCAGCAACTTGAAATTATTTAGTTGTATTGAGTCGCACCCACCCGTAAGGGTACGATATTTAATTATGGCAACAATAGAAATCTTAGGTGTTCCACATAGATATGAGCTAACTGCTCCTACATCATGCCCCCATACTTTAGTATTTATCCACGGTTGGCTTAATAGTTGTGTGTATTGGCAACCCGTGATTTCTCGTCTATCACTAGATTTTCAATGTTTATCTTATGATTTACGTGGCTTTGGTGAATCACAGTCCCAGGTAACATCAGAACATACGGATATAGAATTGACTGCGACAGGCTCTATTATGCTTAGTTCGTCTTTAGATTCTCTATATTCTCCCTCTGCTTATGCTCAGGATTTAGCCGTTCTTCTCCAACACCTGAATATTTCTAGTGCTTGGTTAATAGGTCATTCTTTAGGAGGGACTATTGCTTTATGGACTGCGGCTCAATTACCTAATTATGCTCAGGGTGTAATTTGTATTAATGCAGGTGGGGGAATTTATCTCAAAGAAGCATTTGAGCAATTCCGGGCTGTAGGTCAGAAATTTTTACAAGTTCGTCCCCGTTGGCTTTCACAAATGCCTTTAATTGATTTATTGTTTACTAAAGCTAGTGTGTTGCATCCTTTAGAGCGATTTTGGTCCCGTCAACGACTGATTGATTTTATTGTCGCTGACCCTGAAGCTGCTTTAGGAACTCTTTTAGACTCAACTACGGAAGAAGAAATTAACTGTTTACCCCAATTAGTATCAAAATTAAAGCAGCCAGTGTACTTTTTAGCAGGTGCTGATGATAAAGTAATGGAACCCAAATATATTCGCCATTTAGCCAGCTTTCATTGGCTTTTTCAATATGTTGGTGATAATGTGATTGAAATTTCTGATTGCGGGCATCTGGCTATGTTAGAGCAACCAGAAGCCGTAGCTAAACATATTTGCTCAATTGTTGGTGGTTAGTTGTCAGTGGTAACTTTCTTCTTTCTTCCTCCTGATAGCGAAGCGTGGCGTTAGCCATACTCCTGAACTAATTTTCGTATAACTGCATGACTTGGTTCAGTGAGAGCCGGGAATGCACTCCTAATGTGAGAGGTGAAGTTCTCCCCAGTGATAGGTGTTCGGCGGCTGCACAGCCAATCATGGCGGCGTTGTCAGTGCAAAATTTCAAGGGGGGGAAAAGAACCCGGAAATTATGTTTGCTTGCTGCTGCTTGTAAATGCTTTCTCAGTCCACTATTGGCAGCTACACCACCACCCACCGTAATGGTATCTAGTCCATAATTACGAGCGCAGGTGATCGCTCTTTTTGTCAGCGATCGCGCTATAGTATCTTGGAAACTAGCTACAATATCAGCTATTGGTACTTCTTTACCCTCTTTCTCGAACTGCTGCACTAAACGTAATACTGCCGTCTTCAATCCGCTAAAACTACAATCATAAAGATGATAGCCCCCACCAGGTAAAGAAATTTTTCCTTCTGGCAACGCAAAGGCGTGGGGATTACCAGTTTGCGCTAATTTGTCAATTATTGGACCACCGGGATAACCTAGTTTTAACAACCGCGCCACCTTATCAAAAGCCTCACCCGCCGCATCATCACGGGTTTCTCCCAGGGTTTCGTATATACCATAATCTTTAACGTAAATCAAGCTTGTATGACCGCCGGAAACAAGTAAGCTAAGAAAGGGAGGATTTAAAGTTGGCTCTGTCAAGTAAGTTGCGTAAATATGACCTTCTAGGTGATGTACCCCTAAAAAAGGCAAATTATGGACAATTGCTAGAGTTTTGGCGGCTGTTAATCCCACCAGCAACGCCCCTACCAACCCAGGAGCGCAAGTTGCAGCCACGCCATCAATTTGACTCCAATTTAGATGACTAGAGGCCATCGCTTGTTCTATTTCATAATTCAGCGTTTCTAAATGCTGACGTGAGGCCACTTCTGGCACTACCCCACCATATTGTTGATGAACGGAAATTTGTGAAGCAACAATACTGCTACACACTTCACGATTCTTAATAATTGCAACAGCAGTTTCATCACAACTGGTTTCAATGGCTAAAACGGTTGTCATAGGAGATTAATAGGGAACAAGGAACAGGGAACAGGCAAAAGGGTAATAAGGGTAATGACAACTGACAACTGACCACCAACAACTGACCACCGACAACTGACCCCCTTCCTATCTTTTTATTGAGAAGCTTTAATTTTTATTGACTTCAACTTTACTCAGTTCCCAGGTAAGAGTATGATAACTTCCTAGTTATCTAAAATAAAGACTGTACAAGCCGCTTCGTTTTGTACATGAAACTTCTCGTTTTGTAATAAAAGGAAACAACTCCATGAGACGATTGTTTGCTTTGCTTTTAGCGGTTACTCTTTGGTTCAATTTTGCTCCTGAAGCTAAAGCACTAGGTGCAAATCTTGTCCCCTGTAAAGACTCCCCCGCCTTTCAAGAGCTAGCACAAAATGCCCGCAACACCACTTCTGACCCCGAATCAGGTAAAAAGCGGTTTGAACGTTATTCTCAAGCGCTCTGTGGTCCTGAAGGTTATCCTCACCTGATTGTAGATGGCCGTCTTGATCATGCTGGTGATTTTTTGATCCCTAGTATTCTCTTTCTTTACATTGCTGGTTGGATTGGCTGGGTAGGCCGTGCTTATCTACAAGCAATCAAAAAAGAAAAAGATGCGGAGCAAAAAGAAATCCAAATTGATTTGGGAATTGCTCTACCTATCATTGCCTCCGGTTTTGCTTGGCCAGCAGCAGCAATCAAAGAATTGCTCTCTGGGGAGTTAACAGCGAAGGATTCAGAAATTACCGTTTCGCCACGTTAATTCATTTGTTTTCACTCACTCATTCTGGAGAATAAATTCATGGCTGAAAAAGGTAACGAAACCAACTACTTGATTACATTCATCTCTACTGCCCCCGTTGCAGCTACCATCTGGTTGACAATCACAGCCGGGATTTTGATTGAATTTAATCGCTTCTTCCCTGACTTACTTTTTCACCCCCTATAGGTTGAAAATCCAGGTCAGAAAAGCTAATTTACTTGGCTTTTGTTTGTAGATTGTCTAGTTGAGTGTTTAAACACAACTAAGTGATATCACTCAAATTAGCAATCTTCATAAATGTATGAAACTCGTCATGTTGTCCATCCTTTACGGGTTTCATACTTTTCTAACCGAGCAAACAACATGGCTCAACCAGTAAGCCCGTCAAAAACTTACCTAGTGATCCAAGGAATCGAAAAATTATGGCCACAGCAGCACGTGACCCACAAAACGGCGATCTAGAAACCCCCATCAATTCCGCTCCTTTGGTGAAGTGGTTTATTAGCAATTTACCAGCTTACCGACCCGGTTTAAATCCTTTTAGACGCGGTTTAGAAGTTGGTATGGCTCATGGTTATTTACTATTTGGACCTTTCCATAAATTAGGTCCGTTACGTAATGCCCCCAATGCTACCTTAGCCGGTTTATTAGGCAGTATTGGCTTGGTTGTAATTTTAACAGCTTGCCTATCCTTATACGCCAACAGCAATCCTGATAAGGCTCTTGCTAGTATTGCTGCACCCAATCCTCCTGTTGATGCCTTTAACTCTAAGGAAAGCTGGAATAATTTTGCCAGCGCTTTCTTGATTGGTGGTATCGGTGGTGCAGTGGTTGCTTTCTTCTTGACCAGTAATTCTGGATTAATCCAAGGTTTATTGGGTTAATTTTATTCTTGGTAATGGGTAATATTGACTAATTTGGTCTATTATCTATTACCAAGTTAGGGAATCGGCAACAGAAACCACATAGGTGATAATTTTATCAATCATCAATTACTAGGTAATCACGCAAAAATAGCTTGCTCTATTTCATTTAAAGCTTTCTCAAAATCGTCATTGATGATTTGTAAATCAAATTCATTAGCAGCAGCAATTTCTTCTTGAGCACGCTGTAAACGACGAGTTATAGCTTCTTCTGAATCTTGTCCTCGTCTACGTATCCGCCCTTCTAATTCGGGAAATGAAGGTGGTAAAATAAAAATACTGAGAGAATTAGGGAAGTTATGACGAATTTGCCTTGCTCCTTCTAACTCAATTTCTAGCACTACCAACTTGCCCGACTGAACATGATTAAGCACAGCTTCACGAAGCGTACCATAACAGTTACCAGCAAATTCTGCCCACTCTAAAAATTCACCTTGAGTAACCAACTCTTCAAATTGGTTACGGCTGATAAAGTAATAGTTCTTACCATTTACTTCTCCCGGACGGGGAGAACGAGTCGTTGCGGATACTGAATAATGTAATTCTGGGTAACGCTGGAGAATTTCATTCATTAAAGTACCTTTCCCGACTCCACTCGGACCGGTTAAAACAATTAATTTGCCCAAAGATGGGCTTTCTTTCGTACTTGTATAATTCTGGACAGGTAAACCTTGCATTAGCTGTGAAAAGAGTGAATTAATAAGTACAAATGATTCCTTAGTCTTGTTTTAGCTGCAAAAACAATTATAGCAACTTTGACATACTCACCGACCTGAAGGTGCGGTGATTCTTGACACTTCAATGAAACACGCCACAAGTGGTCTTATCGTCCCTCCATGTCCGTTTAAAGTC
>Ga0207418_100029_pt1 | contig 41284 bp, 43 predicted proteins | sample LakMenEpi05Aug08_FD_150669 | JGI IMG/M metagenome (GOLD analysis project Ga0207418, IMG submission 150669) | Freshwater microbial communities from Lake Mendota, WI - 05AUG2008 deep hole epilimnion (SPAdes) | ecosystem: Environmental > Aquatic > Freshwater > Lake > Epilimnion/Euphotic zone ...
GGAGTGGCATACAAGTAGAGTAAGTGAATTTACCTCTACCCACTAAAAACAATTAAATTTACTTTTGGGAACTATATACAACGCTAGGGGATCTTACATATAAACAATCAAAATTAATAATATCTCTATTTTTTGACACTCCACAATTTTTGTGGAAATTTTGGGTTATGACCTTATCAACCCAACCCTACAAAGGCACTCGTGATTTTTATCCAGAAGAACTTGCTAAACGAAACTATATTTTCAATACCTGGCGAAAAGTGCTGATTGCAAGTGGGTTTGTGGAGTATGATTGTAGTATTTTGGAATCCGCTGAAATGTATTTGGCAAAATCTGGTGAAGAGCTTGGAAGTAAGCAATTGTATGCTTTTGAAGACAAGGGTGAACGCAAAATTGCCCTTCGCCCCGAGATGACTCCAAGTCTCGCTCGAATGGTGGCAGGTAAATTTCGGGAGTTAAAATTCCCGCTCAGGTGGTTTAGTATTCCAAATTGTTTTAGGTACGAACGACCCCAAAAAGGTAGAACTCGTGAGTTTTGGCAACTAAATGCTGATATAATAGGGCTAGAAGCTGGTGAAGCGGATCTCGAAATTTTGCTACTTCTTGGGAAAACCTTCCTCGAATTTGGAGCGACCAAGGAAATGTTTAGCATTCGCTACGGACACCGTGGACTTTTGGACGAGTGGATAAACAAAAATAATTTGAACGACAAAAAAGAAGCCGTTTATGCTCTTTTAGATAACTGGCGAAAACTGGTTGGTGACAAAAAACTTGCCTTTGCTACGGAGTCTGGACTAACCGAAAATGAGTTTAAAATTGTCTTCCAAATGGTTGAAAATCCTAATCAAATCGACACCACTAGCTTTGCTGAAATTGCCTTAATTCAAAAAACTTTGCCAAGCATTTTACCCGAAGTTGAGTTTGTGTTTGACCCCACAATTGTACGGGGAATTGCCTACTACACTGGTTTGGTTTTTGAGGCTTTTGATCACAACCCAGAAAACAACAGGGCTATGTTTGGAGGTGGTCGCTACGATAATTTGCTAGAGCTTTTTAACCAGAAATCACCAGCAGTTGGAGTTGGTGTAGGGGATCTTACCTGGCACGAATTTTTGGTTGGTTGGAATTTGTACCCAGAGAATTTGAGTGAAACCACTAAAGTAGGAATTATGGCTTTAAATAGAAATTCTTTGACAGAAATTTTTGGTAAAACTATTCCAAAACTAATCTCAGAAAACAAATTATACGAAGTCAACTACGAATACGAAAGGTCAGAAAACAAACGCTATGACGCCCTCAAAAAACGAGGTTGCGGTGAGGTGATTAAGATATAATTTAGCAAAGTTCTTTTGGGTGTATTTGTACCTAAAACATAATATCAAATGACAGCTCTTATATACTAGCACGCTTTTAAAAGTTGACAGAAAGAATTTTTGTGTGCTAAAAAATACTTAATTTAACTTATATATGTCGCGTAAAAAACGAGTTCTTAAAAGACCTTCAATTATTCCAGATAAAACCTTTAATAGTATTTTGGTTTCACGATTAATCAACCGTGTAATGTGGGACGGTAAAAAAACTATCGCCTCTAAACTTGTTAATCAAGCCTTGATGCAAGCCAGTGAAGAGCTACAAATAGCTCCTTTGGAAGTATTAGAAACCGCTGTTGATAATGTAAAACCTCAAATCGAAGTCAAGAGCATGAGAGTTGGTGGAGCTAGTTACCAAGTTCCTATGGAACCATATCCAGCTAGAGCTTTGAGATTAGCTTTAACTTGGATTGTAGGTTGTGCAAGAGACATGAAAGGAAAATCTACCGATGAAAAATTGAAGGATATTTTAGTTTTATCATACAAAGGTGAAGGTACTGCTGTTGCAAAACGAAACACTGTACACCAACTTGCCGCCGGAAACAAAGCTTTTGCTCACTTTGCAGCTTGGGCAAAAAAGAAGAGTTAGTTTTTAGAGATACGGCTACAGCTAGTTATGTACATAGCTCATTTACCTGCTGGTTATATACTGACTAAGCTTGTTAGTAAAAGATTTGCCAAGGTTAAATACACTATTTCAGCTGGGTTATTTGGTAGCTTTGCTCCAGATTTTGATATGATATACAAGATTTTATTTGATATAGATGGAGTCAACCACAGATATTATATTAGTCACTTTCCCCTATTTTGGTTTCTAGTTTATATTTTGGGAATAATCACAATCTTGCTGCTTTACAGTCTGAAAATAATTGATAAATCAAAAAAGACAAATTTTATATACTCACTTAGTATATTCGTTGCCAATGCTTTTTTGCACCTTTTGCTGGATTTACCAACAGGTATTTTACTTTTAGGACCTTTTTCTAATGCAGTTTTTAAGTTTGTTACTATTTCTGATCAGTATAACAATGATCTGTTAAATATTGTTTTACATCCACTTTTTTTGGTAGAAATTTTGATCATTATTTTGGCTATTTACTTATTTAAAAAAGAAAAAAAGATTTTATCTAATTAGACTTGGCGATAATTTAGTTGAGTACAAAATTTAGTAAATAATACATTATCGAGAATATTTTAATTCCAGCTTGACTCATGTTTGTTTAAAAGGTTTACCCAGAATATGACTACTACAAATACTAGCAAAAATCATTTATCTTCAGAGGAATCCCAAGTTTTACTCAAAATTCTAAAAGATCGTTTTGAAAAAAATCCAAATCGCCATAAAGATATCGAGTGGTTTAAAGTGCAAGCAAAGTTGGAAGCTAGCCCGCAAAAACTTTGGTCATTAAACCAGATGGAAATAACTGGGGGCGAACCGGATGTTGTTGGTTACGATAAAAATACTAGTGAATATATATTTTACGATTGCTCTAAAGAAAGCCCTAAAGGCCGTAGAAGCTTTTGTTATGATCGCAAAGCTTGGGAGTCAAGAAAAGAGTTTAAACCAAAAAATGACGCTATTAGCATGGCAAACGAGATGGGTGTTGAAATTTTAAACGAAGAAGAATATCGAGATTTACAAAAGTTGGGTGAATTTGATACCAAGACTTCAAGTTGGGTAAAAACTCCAGATGAAATTCGAAAACACGGAGGTGCAATTTTTGCTGATTATCGCTATAAAAATGTTTTTGTGTATCACAACAGTGCTGAATCTTACTATGCAGCAAGAGGTTTCCGTGGGTCGTTGAAAGTTTAAATCTTTGAGAAATTTAAAAACCCCGAGAGTGAATCGGGGGAGATATTTTTTGTTAGGATTGGTTATTTATTTAAAAACTGAGTTTTGAATTATGTTTTCAGCTTCTTGAAGTACCGAACTATTAGGACTTTCAATTGATTCTATACGAATCGAGTAGTTATAAATCAGTGTACTTAAGTTTTGATTTTTATAATAACCTTCTGTAATCTGTTTGTCTTGAGCTTGATTGTATTGTAAATCGCTAATTTTAACATTAGTTGTGATTTTATTATTAATATTACAACTTGTATCTTCAGACTGACTAAAAATTACCATAACCCCTTCTTGATACCTATAAAAATTACCAATTTTTTCGCCTTTTGGCCAATTTTCATCTCCACCACCACAATGAGCATTGGTTATTAGAGGTGCTACTGAAATTGTTATTTGAGTGTTACTTCTAGTTAAAATATAATCACCTTCTACTAAATTTGAATAAATAGGGCTAGGTTTGGTTTTTCTTTCAAACTTCCAGCTATCATCAGAGTTTAACTTAAAATTAGGAAAGTAGGGATTTGTGTAGGATTGGGTTGTATCTGAGGAGCTTTGGTTGTTGGGTTGATTATTGCTGATTTAAATTTAAGTGATTATAAAATCTACATTATCTGTTGGTATTACAATATCTTTAAACTCATTAACTGATTTAAATTTACCACTAAAGCTTATTTTACCATTTTCTAAGCTAGAAATACCGGCTTTTTGCAAAGTTGAACCCATGACAATATAACCTTTGCCATCACTCACTTTTCTTAAATAATAGCCTCCGCTAGCATCATTGCCGATTCGCATTTGACCACCAGAAGTTACTTCAAATTCTTGGTTTGTGAAACTTTGTTCAGAGTTTGTTTGATCATTAGCTTGAGGTTTATCAACAATTTGGCTGTTAGCTTCGTTTTCAACTAGTGAGTTAAATTGAATTTGAATTTGGTTGCCAAAAAGTATCCAATTATTGGCTTTATTTTCTTCGGTTTCTAAGGCAGAATCGATTTGGTAGTACATACCGTTATAAAAAAATTGGACTAGCATTGTGCCGTTTAAAGTCTCAATATATTCTATTTCTTTAAGATCAGCTTGAGCTATAAACCAGCCTGTTTTTTGTCGCAATTCTTCTTTTGAGATTCCTATACCATTTTGCAACCCCTCAAGCGGAAGTGTTTTTTTATTTTGTGTACACTCGATACGAATCCAATTTGTACTACCAGTGGCATATTTAGTATCACTGCCAATGGGAATATCAGTAAAAACAGTAAATGTATTAAACGTACCTTGCATTATTATGTTGACATCACTATTTCGTTGAATACTAATTTTTATATTTTGGATATCTTTTGGATACTTCACAGCCAGATAACACTGATCCAAACTAGCTACATTATTATTCTCATCTGGTTTTAGGGCTGTGTAGGGATTTTTTTCTTTTTGTTTGTTCGTTTCAAAATTTTTAGGATTGAAGGTTTTTTGAGCCACGGTTGAAGGTTTGTAATCTTCGGGGGCAAAAAGTTCTGCGGCACTAGCTCCAACGCTACCAAGAGCGAAAAGCATGATTAAAGTGGCAGTAATTGAGTGTTTTGTGATGTTGTTCACAATGTTTAAATAAGTTTCTTGTAGGGACATAAAAATTCCGGGGGTTTTAATTGATTTTCTAAAATTAAGGTAGTCAGTCCGTTTGGATTGGAGATAAAATTCATCTTTTTGGAGCCAATCTTGTAGATTTTCTTCGTTTTCAAATGGGTTTTTTAGTTTCATATTGTTATTGTTTTATTAAATTTATCCATTCCAAACTTTTTGACATTCTTTTCGGAGTTTAGTTACCGAGCGGCTGAGCCTTTTACGCACATTTACCGCAGTTAGGTTCAGGTTTGTGGCTACCTCTGAAGAAATTCTATCTTCAATCAAACTTTGTTTTACAATTTGCAGATCCAAATCTTTAAGGTTTTTTTCAATGCAATGTAAGAGTTTTTCGGTTCGATCTTTAAAATTCCAACTTCGCTCATTTTCTAACTTTTCATCTATAGAATCAGTATTTTCATCAAATCCAACGGTCATAACTTGTTTAGATTTGGTTCTTATAAAAGTGGCAAGCTGATTGTGAGCGATTTTCCAGAGGTAGGCATTCCTGTTCTGAACACGCCCAGATTTTTCCGGGTCCGAAATTGTCTGTAAGAAATAGGTTAGTACTATACTAGTTAAGTCTTCTACATCTAGTCGGTTGTTAAGCCGTCTAAAAAAGTAGCCATAAACTTTTGGATAATATTCTTCCCATTCTTGTTGGGTGTTCAGATTTGTAGTCATTTGAGTAGCTTGCAAGTTCTCGGTAAGGTAGTAATAGAATGATAGTCAAGTGTGACAATCTTTTATTTTTCAAGCAAAAAATATGCTTACGCCATTTATCCCAACCTCCGAAATCATCGATCGACAAGCCAAAATCAAACAGCTTTTAGGTGAAAAATCCGCCTTGATTTTATTTTCCAATCAGGTACTTTTTCGTTCGTCTGACACCGAGTATCCGTTTTATCAAAATGCTGATTTTTGGTATTTTAGTGGTCTAAACGAACCGAACTCAATTTTATTGATAACCAACACTGAAACTATTTTATTCTACACTCCAAAGCCATTAGAGCATGCTAGATGGACAGGCAAATCACCTTCAATTGAAAGTGTAAAAAACCAAACTAGAGCTACAAAAGTTATAGAATATGAAAAATTTTTAGAAACCGTTGAAAGTTATTTTAGTACAAATTCTTACACCCAAATTTACGCTGATTTAGAAGAAAACAATCACCAGCAAAAACTTAAGATAAGTCTAGAAAGTTTGCTACAAAAATCTCAAATCAAAATCCAAAAATCTACCAAAATCACCTCACAATTACGATTGTTTAAATCAGAATGGGAAATCGAACAAATTGATTTAGCAGCCAAAATCTCTATCGAATCACACCAAAATATTCAGCAAAATCTTGAATATTACCCCCAAGAAGGGCTAGGTGGTGGGCTAGCAGAAAACCAGCTAGAAGCCGAGCTGCTTAGGTTTTATAATTGGAAAGGTCTTGCGTGGAGTTATTACCCAATCGTGGCAGCTGGCAACCGAGCTAACACTTTACACTACACTCAAAACAACCAACTAATCGGTGATAATGATCTAATTTTGATCGATGCAGGATGTAGCTATAATTATTATTGTGGTGACATCACTCGTACTTTTCATGTCAAAAATAAACCGACCGAACCCCAAAAAGCTATTTTGGAAATAGTTCAAAAAGCTCAAACTGAAGCCATAAAATTGGCCAAAAAATGTTTTGAGAAAAAGATTACTATCAAAGAAATAGATCTAAAAGCAACTGAAGTTTTAAGTCAGGGTTTGATTGATCTTGGAGTTTTAAAAAGTAGCCTAGAAGAAGTCTTGGAAAGAAAATTATCTAGGGAGTTTTATCCACACGGTACCAGTCATTGGCTTGGGCTAGATGTACATGATATTGGTGATTACAAAGATGAAAATGGTAAATATTTGTACCTCCAAAAAGGTATGGTTTTTACAGTCGAGCCGGGTTTGTATTTTGATCTAAACGACCAAACAGTGCCAGCTGAATTTAGAGGAATTGGAGTCAGAATCGAAGATGATATTGCTATCACTAAAAATGGAGCTGTAGTTTTGGGTGGTTAAACCAGGTTTGGCTTTACAAGATTATTTAGAAATTTTAGGGTGATTATGCCTGGCGGGTGGAAAATTGCCGAAAACTCTGGCAAGACAATTTTTACAAAACGCTAAAAAATTTAAATATCTAATTAATATGTCGAAACTTAATGTTGATCAAAAAACTATAATGTTACTTTTTTCAGATAAAAAATCTGACTTTTTAATACCGGACTATCAAAGACCATATGCTTGGGAAGAAACCCAATGTCAAACACTCTGGGATGACATTTTTAGTTTCGCTTTTCCTGATAATAATTATGAAAACTTTAATAAAGATGAAGAATATTTTTTAGGATCGATTGTTACTTTTGAAAATGAAAACAACAAAAAAGAAGTTATAGACGGTCAACAGCGATTAACAACCCTAATGCTTCTATTGCGTGCTTTTTACTCAAAATTTGGGAATATGCAAGATAATAATTCCAAAAATACAAGAGAGAGAATTGCACAATGTCTGTGGAAAACAAATGAATTTGGTGAAGCTGATTTGGACAAACTAAAAATTGATTCAGAAGTTGCCACTGATAACGACAAAGATGAATTTCTTGAGATTTTAAGAACAGGATTAGTAGTCAAAGACCAAAAAAGCAATTATGCCAAAAATTATATATTTTTTCAACAAAAAATTGAAGAATTTTTAAGTACATATCCAACTTATTTTGCTTATTTACCTGCAAGAATTTTACAAAACTGTATTCTTTTACCAATTGAAGCTGAATCACAAGACACCGCATTGCGAATTTTCTCTACATTAAACGATAGAGGACTTCCTTTATCTGATGCAGACATTTTTAAAGCCCAGTTTTATAAACATTATGGAGCAAAAAATCGAAAAGATAATTTTATTGAAAAATGGAAAGAGCTAGAAGAAATTAGTGGTAGAATTTTTAAACCGTTGAATGGAACACCAATGGATGAGCTTTTTACCAGATATATGTATTTTATTCGTGCAAAACTTGGTGTAAAATCAAGTACAACTGAGGCACTTCGAAAATTTTATGAAAAAGACAAATATGCAATTCTTAAACAAGATGAAACCTTGCCGAATCTAAAATTTCTTATAGATTTTTGGAATGATGTTAACACCCAAAATCCTGATAGATTTTCACAAAACATTTTAAGAAAACTCTTTATTCTAAATTATGCCCCAAACGGAATGTGGACATATTTTTTGTCGGTCTATTTTTTACAGAATAGAGATCAAAATCAGCAATTAGAAGAATTTAAATTAGATAAATTTTTGAACAAGATAATTGGTTTTGTTTGGGCTTTTTCTTTTACAAACCCTGGAGTAAATGCTCTTCGTACTCCTGTTTATGCTGAGATGATAAATATTGTAACAAACAGAGAAATAAGTTTTGACGAACATAAATTTGAAGAAAATGCATTGCGAATAGCGATTAACAATTTTGAATTTAAAAATGGAAGACCGATTACCAGGTCAATGTTAACTTGGTGGGCATTTATTAGTGAGAATCAAGAAATTCCTACTTTAAATACGGTTTTTGATATAGAACATATTTTTGCCAAAAAAAGACAAGAAAACGAGAAGACTTTGTTAAATACTAAAAATTTGGAATCAATTGGTAATAAATCTTTACTTGAGGATAAAATAAATATCAGAGCTTCTGATTATAGATTTAGTGATAAAATTAAGTATTATAAAGGATTTATAAATTATAAAGGGCAACAGAAAGCAGGTTCAATTGTATCAGAACTGGTTAATCTAGCAAATAAAGAAGAAGACTTTTCAGAACAAAGTATAGAAACCAGAGCAGTAGAAATAATTAATCAGTTTGTTAATTTTTTAAAACAAAATAATTTAATAAAATAAGTTCTCGATTTTTATTTTTTCAAAGTGAGCCTTAAAACCAAAACCCGCCTAACTCAAACCAACCTCTTTACACAAATACACACTTTGCACGGATTTGAGGATTTCCACACCTTCTTCCATTTCTCTCTGAAAAGCTTTGCGTCCCATTATTAAGCCACTACCACCAGCTTTTTTGTTGATTACGGCTGAACGAACCGCATCGTGTAAATCGTTTTCGCCACTTCCACCACCAGAATTTATAAGTGGGATTTTGCCACTATAGCAGTTCAAGACCTGGTATCTAGCAAGGTCTATCGGATGGTCGCTTGTGAGATTTGTGTAAATTCTTTCGTCTAATTTTCCATAACTCGAATTTCCACTGTTCATGGCTTTAAAACCTCCATTGAGGTCTGGTAATTTTTGCTTGATAATATCAGCTTCCAGAGTTACTCCGAGGTGGTTAGCTTGTCCTGTAAGGTCCGCTGAGGTTTCGTAGTTTTTGCCGTTTTGTTTGAAATTATCGTTACGAACATAGCACCATAAAATTGTGAAAAGTCCTAATTTATGAGCTTTTTGGAAAGCTTTGCGAATCGCTTGAATTTCTTCACCGGAATTTGGTGAGCCAAAATAAATTGTAGCTCCAACTCCCACCGCTCCCATGTCAAAGGCCTGGTCAACTTCAGCAAAAAGTTGCTCGTTAAATTTGTTTGGGTAACTGAGAAGCTCATTGTGATTTAACTTTAGAATAAAAGGAATTTGGTGAGCGTATTTGCGTGACATTAGCCCCAAAACTCCGAGTGTAGAAGTGACACCGCTACAACCAGCATTTATAGCTAGTTTGATGATATTTTCTGGGTCAAAATAAATTGGATTTTTAGCAAAACTTGCTCCAGCCGAGTGTTCAACACCTTGATCTACAGGTAAAATTGAAAGGTAACCAGTTCGTCCTAAATTTCCGTGATTATAAAGGGATGATAGGTTTCGTAAAACTGAATTATTCCTATCGGAGTTCATCATTATTTCAGAAATGTGATTTGGATTTGGGGAGTGTAGGGTGTCTTTGGATACAGTTTTGGACTGGTGATTTAAAAGATAATCAGCTTGATCGCCAAGGATTTTTTGAATGTCAGAATATTGCATGACCAAATCTTGGTTTAGTTAAAAAGCTTTGTAAAGAGTTTAGTTTTAGGTTTTTTGGAGGTGCTGTAAAAAATCCGAGATCAAATAAAAAGAACCCGTCACCAAAACTGGATTTGATTTGTTTTGAAATACTTTTAAGGCAGCTTGTGAAAGGTTTGGATGTATTGAAATGGGGATTTTGGAGGCTTTGGCAATTGCAATGAGTTTGTCCAAATTTTGACTTTTTTTCCCAACCGATTGGCTCACTCTGCTACTAAATTGAGTGATTATAATTTGGCTAGAAATTTCCCCCAGAGTGTTTAAAATAATCTCTACATCTTTATTTAGCGAGGAAAAACCACATAAAACCAAAAATTTTTGATCACCAAACATAACCTCCAGTGAACTTACGAGACTTTGAATTTTTTGGAGGTTGTGAGCTCCATCAAGAATTACCTGCTGTTGGTTGAATTCTCCTTCAAAACAAAGTTTTTTTTGGTCGATTATTTGTAGCCTGGCTGGGATTTTTACCTGTAATAAAGACTTTTTAAGCTCTTCAATATTCAGTCTTTGCCGATCTCTTTTTAGAACATACTCACAAGCTGACAGTGCCAAACTGCAATTAGCTGTTTGAAATTTTCCCAAGGTTTTGATTGCAAACTTTTGAGAAGGTATTTCTGGACTTTTAAATTCGAAGATATTTCCATTTTTATCTGACTGTAAGAACTTAAAATAAATTTTTGAGCCTGACTTGGTATTTGATGTAGGTCCGACCATTACCAGATCAGCATTTTGCAGCTCAGCTTCAGTTTTAAAGACGTCTTCAGCCTCCTCAAAAGCCTGTCTGATCACAAAAACTTTGTTATAAGGCTGGATAATCCCAGCTTTTTGTTTGGCAATTTGGGTTATGGTATCTCCCAAAACCTCAGTGTGATCGTATCCAATTGTATTTATAAGGCAAACTTTATTTGGGCTGGTAATTACATTTGTAGAGTCAAACAACCCACCCAAACTAACTTCAATTACAGCATAATCCACTTTTTGCTTGTAAAAGATATAAAAACTAAGGCAAACCACCAATTCATAATAACTCAAAACCCCGCTATTTTGGGTCAACCAATTTTGGTACAAACTTACAAACTCGCTAATATATTCTAGGCTGAGTTTGAGGCTCAAAAACTTATTGTTTATACTAAATTGTTCTCTAAAATCTTCCAAATAGGGTGATACATGCAAACCAACTTTCCTTTTTTGACCTGCCAAAATGTATGAGCAAAAATAAGCTGTAGAACCTTTTCCCGAAGTTCCTGCGATATGCAAACACGGGTACTGATTTTGAGGATTGCCGATAAACCTCAAAAATTTTTTTACCTTATCCAGCCCCCAACCACCTTGATATTTACTACCCCAAGTTTTTGGTGCAAACTCCAAAAAGTAATTTTTAGCTTGTTCTAGGGAGCTAAATTGAATCATTTTTTTAAATTGACAATTTAATCTTTTACTGGCAATGGTCAAGCAATTTGTGGTGCAGGTAGGCTTTGGGTTAACGGTTAAATCGTCATCAAAATCTAATACAAATCAAGTTCTATTTATTGCCCTAAAATGCTCACAAAAAAACCATTAACAAGTAATCTTTAGTAATTTCAAATTCATTATGAACCTTGCCCAAAGGCGACTTTTTTTAATATTATTCACAACTTTTTTTATTGTACTATTGCCCTTCATAGTAATTTTTTCTTTGGGTTACGGGGTAGACTTTCGCTCTCGATCCGTCCAAAACAACCTTACTATAAATATTGAAACCTACCCCAGAAATGCTACCGCAGAAATCTCCAAGCAAACTTTTCAAACCCCAGCTGAGCTTGGAGTAGAGTCGGGGAATAGGATTGATCTAGCAATTTCAAAAGAATCTTTCGTTACCGAAAATTTTAGACTTTGGTCAGAACCAAAAACCAACTCCAATGCCAGAATAGGTAATTTATGGCTTTTACCCAAAGAAAAAGAAAGATCATACACTTTTAAAGATGACAAAATTATTGATATTTTGGATGACAACAAGCTACTTGTAGAAAAAGCCTCTCAAAAAGGTTATTATGTCTTAAATTATGGTTTTGCAGGTCCAGAAAACAACCCCCAAGATATTCTCAATTCTGAAAAATACCAAATCAGCGATAGCAGGTGGCAAAAGCTTTTAGAAAACACTTTTTGGCAAAGAGAAGAAGGTTTGCTGTTGTATCAAAAAAGCCCTCAAAATTGGGATTTTATAGACTTAAATCAATTTAATCAAAAATTTAAAAGTATAGTAGTTGTCAACAAAAACACTCTTATTTTGTTGGATAATCAAAGCAATCTTTGGAGCTATGAAATAGAAAACAAGTCTTTAACTTTTATAGAAAAAGGCTTTTTAGGACTGGCTTTTACAGAAGCTCCAGACGCTATTTGGATGCTTGGCTACAATGCCATATACAGGTTTGAAAGGGTAAATTTAAAAGTCACCAACCTCAATTTCAATCAAAACATTTTTTTGCAAAATAATCAATTAAAAAAAATCACCCTAGATATAAATCCAGATAATTGGAATAATTTTGTACCCAAAAATTTATTTTTAGGATTAGCCTTTAAAATTGATGAATACCTAATATACATACCAGATTCAAGTAGAGATAGCTGGCAGGTTATCGCCAATAATGTCCAGCATGTAGGGACTTTTGGGAGTACAGTTTTTTGGATTACAAGCGACAATCACTTATACACTTACAATTTACTAATAAAAGATCAAAAATTCCTTCAAATACCAGACTTAAATCCTGATCAAAGTCAAGATTATATAGTTTTTTATTATCCAAGTTGGAAACGATTTTTTATTTATACCAAGACTCAAACTATCTCCATCTGGATAGACACAGAAATCAGCAACAAAGGGATTATAAAATACACCCCAATAAGTTGGATTTCAGACTCCAAGTGCAGTGGAGAAATAAAAAATAATTACCAGTACTGCCTAAATTCTGGAGGTTTAGATTTTTACAAAAACGATACCTTTCCTTTTCCTTAGAAGCAAAATAAAAAAGTGCTTAATCTCAAATTTCAAAAACCTACAAAGCTGAAATTTTCTCGTTCAAGCAGGTACCGCTTGGCTTAGCAAGATCTAAATTTAAACATACTTCTAAATATTTTTTGATTATTTGATACAATTAGCAATTAGTTAATTACTTTTTAGCCTTTGTCTTTTTTGACGATCTAGTGATTTTTGAAGGTCTTGCAACCACCAATAAGTTAGAATTTGTATCTTTTTGAGGTTGTTGAATTTGAATAAAAGAAATTCTTCTATCTATCTTTTCCATATAATAAGCAATTACAGCCAAAGCCAAAAAGCTCAGAGGATCGATTTGGTACGACCACCAGCCTCTTTCTGGAGCAACTATCAAAGCCACAATCACAATGACTGATAGGAGTACATACATTATACTTCGGTAGCTTATATTTACAGAAACTACGGATTTATCGATATCTTGCATACATTTATATTTGAATTTTGTTTTATATTTTGGTAGTCTATACCCAAAAAATCATTTAGGCAAATTTAACACAAACACAATAAAAAAAAGACCAAATTATCTCAATATCATGCCTAATAAAGTAATTTTAAGAACTACCGAGGACTAATTAGCTAATATATCTTGACAAACAAAAGCTTTTTATTTTATTATTAGGCTAAATTACATTTTGTAAATTATATATTATTAAAATTATGTCAGGTACATTTGATCGAAGTAAAGTTCATGTTAACGTTGGAACCATTGGTCACGTTGACCACGGTAAAACAACTCTTACCGCTGCTATCACCACAGTTGCTGCTAAAGGTGGAAACGCTAAAGCTAGAGGATATGCAGATATTGATGCCGCTCCAGAAGAAAAAGCTAGAGGTATTACTATTAACACAGCTCACGTAGAATACGAAACTGCTGCTAGACACTACGCTCACGTTGACTGTCCAGGTCACGCTGACTATGTCAAAAACATGATTACAGGTGCTGCACAAATGGATGCTGCTATCTTGGTTGTTGCTGCTACCGACGGTCCAATGCCTCAAACCAGAGAACATATTCTTTTGGCTCGCCAAGTTGGTGTACCTAGAATTGTTGTCTTCTTGAACAAATGTGATATGGTTGAAGATGAAGAAATGATCATGTTGGTAGAAGAAGAAATCAGAGATTTGCTAACTAAGTATGGTTTTGATGGCGCTGCCACTCCTATCGTACAAGGTTCAGCTCTTAAAGCTCTTGAAGGAGATGCTAAATACGAAGAAAAGATTGTAGAATTGTTATCAACCTTAGACACTTACATTGAAAACCCAGTTAGAGACATCGAAAAACCTTTCTTGATGGCCGTTGAAGATGTTTTCTCTATTACAGGTCGTGGAACAGTTGCTACTGGTCGTATTGAAAGAGGTATTGTAAATCTTAATGATGAAGTTGAAATTGTAGGTTTGAAAGATACCAAAAAGACAGTTGTTACAGGAATCGAAATGTTTAACAAACAGCTTGATCGTGGACAAGCTGGAGACAACGCTGGGTTGTTGTTAAGAGGTGTAGAAAAAGATCAAATCGAAAGAGGTCAGGTTTTATCCAAACCAGGAGCTATCACTCCTCACACCGAATTTGAAGCTCAGGTTTATATCTTGACCAAAGAAGAAGGTGGAAGACACACACCATTTTTACCAGGTTACAAGCCACAATTCTATATCAGAACTACAGACGTAACTGGTGTTATCAACTTTGTTGACACTGCAAAACAAATGGCTTTGCCAGGAGATACAGATGTTCAAATCAAAGTAGAGCTTGAAAAACCAATCGCTATCGAAGATGGAATGAGATTTGCTATCCGTGAAGGAGGTAGAACTATCGGAGCTGGAGTTGTTGCTAAGATTATCAAATAGTCTTTAAAAATACAAAACAAATTACTTCCCCCGTTTCGGGGGTTGTTTTTTTTGACCTTATATTTTTTATGGATTAAAGTTTAAGGTATGCAATCGTCAAACTCGGACAATCTTAATTACGACCCATTGGATCCATATGACTCTTATCGATTTAAAGATCAATCCAGCAATATAAGCGAAACCTCAATTGCAAAAACCAAAACAATTTCAAAGAAAAAATTTATTTTTCTAAAGCTATCTTTAGTTATTATTACAATGTTTTTGGCGTTAGTTGGGTTTTATTTTTTTATGCGGTAATGGGCTAAAATTTCGTTTTCACCAAGTGTGTAAGTTCCTATTATTTCTAAATTTATATCCAATTTTTCTTTACCATAACCAAAAATACCGTCTGCAAAGATCTTTGGAGCAATAGTTACCCAAATTTCATCAACCAAGTTTGCTTTTAAAAACGAACCATAAACCAATCCGCCACCAACTAGAGCAGCCTCTTTAATTCCTGACTCGGTTAATTTTTCTACTAGTTCCAATGGACTTCCTGAAAAAAACTCAATATCTTTTTTTGGTTCAAATCTAGCTGGATTAGAAGTTAGTACGAAAGTTTTTCTTTGATCAAAAGTGTGTTCGGGCATTACTTTGTAAAGATTGCTACCCATTATCATTGTGCCAATTTGCTTGGTTTTGGAGCGAAAATGTTCTTTGTCTTCAACGCTTCCCCAGTTGAGGTTATCTCCTTGAGTTTTGGCGATAATTCCATCTAGAGATTGCAGTAAAAGCATACTAATTTTGGTCTTGAAAGGCATGATAGATTTTAGTCTTGTAAGCAGTAAATTCTTTTGATTTTGCTAGGCTTTGACAAAGATTGAGTAGTTGGGTTTTGATAGTAAGAACTTACTTTTATGTGGAATCTAATCCAAGAACTTTATAGACTTTTTGTCTATCAGCCTCAGCTCAACCTGCTCTACCTTTTTTTCAGATTAACCGGAGATATTGGTTTTTCTATCATACTTTTATCCACCACGGCAAATTTAATCATTTTTCCACTTTTTGCTAAAAATTATTTAAGCCTCCAAAAAACTCGTATTTTACAACCAAAAATCAAAGAAATCCAAGACAAATATCGTAAAGATCCTCAAAAAATTCTTTCTGAGATGAGAGTTTTTAATAAAAAACATGGAATCAGTACAGGCTACACTTTTTTAGTTTTATTTATTCAGATTTTCTTTATTAGTGGATTATTTTTTGTGATTAGCGATGCTGTGCAGGGTAAAAATCAAGAGTTTTTGTATGAATTATTTTTTAATACCAGAATACCAGACTTCACTTCAGCAGGGGCTAAAGCTTTTGGATTTATTGAGATAGGTGGAAAATCTACAGATTACCTTTGGATACCGATTTTGAGTGCGGTGTTGTCGTATTTGTACGGAATGTATAGCTTTAAATGGTCACCCAAACCAGAACTGCCCAAACTAAAAACTACCCCCAAACCAAAAAAGAAAAAAGATGACGATGTTCCAGTTATTGATCAAGAGGCTATCCGAAAACAGCAAGAATCGATGATGATTTATATGCAGCCAGCCATGATATTTATATTTACCTATAGCTCACTGCCTGGAATTGGAATTTATTTTGCTTGGAGTAGTTTTTTGTCTTTAGCTAGGCAAATATTTTTGACCAGATATTACACCAGCCATACAGACAAACTTATCAGAGACATTGCTGACTCTGACCCAACTAGCAAAGATGACAACCCCTATAATAATTTGGAAATTACAGGTGACCCAGCTCAACTTGCCAGTAGTATGCCAAAAACTGAGATTGTGGTGGAGGCAAAACAAGATGTTTTAAAAAAACCCAAAAATTCAGGCAAAAAGAAGAAAAGTAAAAAATAAGCTCCCTATTCTTAGAACTTTTTTGGAATCTTCAATACCTCTAATTTAAGATCAAAACTACAATTATCTGATTCAGGAAGGATTAAAACAAAATGTTGTTTTTTGGTGGTTTTTGGAATTTTGAGGCTAAGTTTGAGATTGTAGTAAATTTTAAGCAGATTCTTATAGCTGAGCTAGTTTGCAAAGATTATAAAACAGATAAAAAACGGTTATTCTGCCAATTCCACCTGGACTGGCACACAAAAGGTTGGTATCAAATAGACTGTCTGGTTTAACATCTCCAACCAAAATCCCATCAGACTCGGAGGTGGAGGCGTCTATGACAATTGTTTTTGGGTTTATCCAGGACTTGTCCACCAGCTCTGGACTGCCAGCTGCGCAAATCAAAATATCACTAAATTGAGTTAGTTCTTTGGTGTTTTTGGTATTTTTGTTGATCGAAATAATAGTAGCTTGTCTTTGTTGAAGGTATCTCAAAAGAGGGCTTCCAACCAAAACTCCTTGCCCAACAATCGCTACGGTCTTGCCAGATAAATCGATTTTTGAGTTGATAAAATCTTCAAAATCCAGATCTTTTTGCCAACCTAAAATTTCTTTTAAGACCAAATCTATAGCTCCGATGGTGGGAGGTAAAAACCCTTTTTGCCACAACAAAAAACTATACTCACCAAGTAAATCTACATCGCTTTTGAGGGGTGTTTTGGGTACAAATTGATTGAACTTATCAGGCACTGGAAGCTGAAAAATCAAACCGTCAGAGGTCTTGTTTGTCTTGGTTAAAATAGACTGGATTTCAGAGCTTTGAACCGATTCTTGGAAGTGATTTAGATTAACTTTTATCCCGATTTGATCTCCTATTTTTTGTTTGATTTGGATGTATTTTAGAGATGCTAAATTATCACCAATCAGGATTATTTCCAAGTTGGGTTTTGTCTCCATCTGGGAGATTTTTTGAGTTAGGAAATTTAAGAATTTTTGTTTTAGGTCAAAATTGTTGTAAAGCACCCAAAAACTACACTGAATTAAAAGATTTTTGACAAATGCCTGTTTTTTTTATTTAGCCTTATAAGGCTTGTATGCCTACCGCCAAAACTTCCAAAACCAAAACAAAGGTTAGAAGTAAAATAAAGACCATAACACCAACCAAAATACCCAAAAAAAGCACTGAAAGAAGTATGATTCAGGTGCGAAATTTGGTTAAAAAATACGATGATTTTGTAGCTATAGATGATATCAGTTTTGAGGTTTATAAAGGTGAAATATTTGGAATATTAGGTCCAAACGGAGCTGGCAAAACCACAACTTTGGAAGTGATAGAGAGTATTTTGGATAAAACCTCGGGTCAGATATTGGTTGACGGTCTGGATATAGATATTTACCCCAACCAAGTCAAAAGTATTATTGGGATACAACTTCAGTCAGCGGGTTTTTACCCAAAGCTAAATTTGATCGAATCGCTAGAACTTTTTGCTAATATTTATAATGTCAAAATTGATCCTCTAAAAATTTTGGATAGTGTGAATTTGACCGAAAAAGCCAAGAGTTTTGTGGATGATCTTTCGGGAGGACAGAAGCAAAGATTTTCGATAGCTTCAACACTTGTAGCAGATCCAGATATTATTTTTTTGGATGAACCAACTACAGGACTTGACCCGCAAGCTAGGCGTAACCTTTGGGATATGATAAAGAAATTAAAAGAAAGGAGAAAAACCATTGTTTTGACAACTCACTATATGGACGAGGCTGAGCAGCTCTGTGATCGTTTAGCAGTTATGGATCAGGGTAAAATTATTGAAATCAACACACCTCGCAACTTTATCCAAGAGCTTTTGGATAGGGGTTTTTCTAAACCGCAAATCAAGCTCCAAGCCAACCTTGAAGATGTCTTTTTGGATCTCACGGGTAGGGAATGGCGTGACTAAACAAAACCTACTAATTATTATTTATGCCTAGTTATTTAAGACAATTTATTGGATTTTTTAAAGCCTCTTTTACTGCACTCTTGCGTACCCCATCAGCTTGGACATTTGGGTTTTTGTTTCCAGTGGTTTTTGTGATTTTGTTTGGGTTTATTTCCACAGACTCAAAGCCCGAAATCACTGTTGGTTTGGTCAAAGATGATGCTAGTTTTTACCAGCCACTCAAAGAGTCTTTTGAACAGGTGGAAATTTTTACTATTACCGAATCTGAAGATTTTGAAGATCTCGAAAACAAATTGGATCAAGGAAGCTTGGACGGAGTAATAAGAGTGGATTCTAAAGATGAGGTTGTTCTTGTATCAAACTCCAATAAACCTGAAAATGTAAGTGTAATCAAAGAAACCTTAGAAAAAATTAGCACCGATCTAACCCTCCAAGAAAATGGCAATCCGGAGAAAGTTTTTAGGATTAACCAGTCCCAGATCAACAGCTACCAAAGTCGATACATTGACTTTGTTTTGCCAGGTATTTTAGGGTATTCCATTATGTCTGCGGCAGTTTTTGGAGTTGCTTTTAGTTTTTTGACTCTAAAAAAAGACAAGGTTTTGAAACGACTTTTTGCCAGCCCTGCCAAGACCTCATCTTTTATTTTGGGAGAAGCGGCGAGTCGTTCGGTTTTTATTTTATTACAAAATGTGGCGTTGATTTTGGTAGCAGCGGTTGTATTTCAATTTAGCCCCCGTAATGGGTTTATAGGGATTTTGGAGATGCTTACTGTGATGTTTGTGGGGCTGTTGGTGTTTTTGGGTTTTGGGTATTCCATAGCTGGTTTTGCCAAATCAGATGAGGTAGCTACTCCGGTTGCAAATTTGATTGTTTTTCCGCAGTTTATTTTGGCTGGGACATTTTTCCCAATTTCATCTTTGCCAGGTTGGCTGAGTTTTATCGCCAAACTTATGCCTTTGTATAGCTTTAATCAGGCGATTCGATATATCGCCATTGATGGTATGAGTATTTTTAGCCTTCCAGTTTTGCAACTTCTAGGGTTTTTGAGTTTGTGGGGTTTTCTTGGATTTTTCTTGGCCTCTAAAGTTTTTCGGGTGAAGTAGGTTAGCTTTTAAAAGATGTTTAACAGTCAAAACTAAATAAATTTTGATAAATTATTTGCTTGTTTTGCCAAATGACCAAATTTAATCTATTTTAGAAAAGTTATGAAAAACCCTTTAAATATCAAGATAGTTTTTTTAGGAGCTACGATTTTAAGTCTCATAGTTGTTGGTCTTTTCGGTACTAATTTTTTGAAAAATAACCCTGTAGTGGTTTAGGCGTCTCAGACCTGTGTCAGTTCTGGGTATTTGGCTGGAAATTTAAATACCTGCACCTCTTCTTATCTTGGTGGGAGTGGAAGCGACGAAGGCAACGCTATAGAAATTCAATCAACTAAGAATATTGTGATAGCTGGAAAACTTAGCTCAACACCTACCACCTCTAACAATTATAACTTTTTGAGTGGTACGACAGGGGCTATCTTGATCACAGATTCGACAGGAAGAGAGCTTTTATCGGTTACAAAATTAGGAAGTGTCGTAGATGATATGGATATAGATCGTGTAGATGATACTATTTATGCTGTCGGAGATTTCGGGTTGGTGGCTTTGAGTTTAGATGGTTCTTCGGTGCTTTGGTCTAAAACAAATTTTGCCAATTCAAACGACGGAGGTGGAGCAGTGTATTCTAATGGAAGACGGGTTGCTGTTGGTCTTGATGGAACGATTGTAGCTGTGTTTAACAAACAGGCTTATATTTATGACAAAAATGGAAATCAAATAGGTACAACTATAGCTTTGGATACCAAAAGTTATCTCGGTGGAGATATGACCAGATATGTTGAAGATATAGCAATTGATAGTCAAAATAAACAAATTATTGTAGCAGGTTGGTCGCAGGTTAATGGCACTTTTCAATCAGCAACTTTACCTTTTATTAGTTATGACTTGGCAACTTTTGGGAGTCTTAAATGGCAAAATTATGCGTGGTGGGGAAGTGCCTCGATAGATTCAAGTAGCACTGCAGACACCAGATCAAAAAGAGTCAGCCTTGGAAGAGATAACAAAATCTATTTTACAGGTAAATCTGATGGAGGAAATAATATTTTTTAGATACAATTCTCAGTGTATAGTACTAGTGAGTGCCTGTAGAGCAGGTCAAAGTTCTACCTCCACAAACAATGTAGCAATCGATGTTTGGAATAACGGAGCAGGAGCTGGGGCAGGGGACTATGGTTATTTTGCAAGGTTCAATCTTCAAACAGGTAGTCAAGAAAATGGACAATTTCAATACACCAATGCCGGGGTAAATGCTGCCAGGAGTTACGCAATTTTGCCCATAACTGCGGATGAAAATGGCAATGTTTATCAAGGTGGAAAAGCTATAAACGGGACAATCCCAAATAGAACTACTTTGAGTATCAACAACAACCCAGTTTCTAACAGAATAAATAATGAAACAGCTTTAATCGGTGTTAACTCAAACTTTACTCAGCGAACTGTAACCGCCACTTGGACACCTTCTAGTGCAGCAGACGTTGGGGAAATCAGGGCGATTTCAGCAGTAGGTGGAATAGTAGCAGTGCTTGGAAATACCAATGGAAATATTGTTACCTCTAGCCCAATTCAAGCTAGCTTTGGAGGCTCAACAGATGCCTTTTTTGCAGTTTGGGGCGATTCAACTAGTAACAACTCATCATCTTCTAGTTCATCTCAAAACTCAAGCTCTAATTCTTCCAGTAGCTTGTCATCTTCTCAAAGTAGCAACCAAAGCCTTGTTTATATATCAAAACCAAAACCTGTAGTTTTTTGGACGGATAATCAATCTAGTTCCAAAGCCAAGAATTCATCTTCAGTAGGCAAATCAATCGACAACCAAAACTTCAGCTCAAACAGTAAAAACCAATCAACCAAAAGACCAGATTTATCTATCTACAACAACTCCAAGCTTTTTAAGGGAGCCTTTGGTAGTGTGGAAATAAGCGGAAGTTATTAGATCAATTTCAAAAAACTTTTGACTAATAGTGATTATTTTTTCTGAGTACAAAGTACGGACTGTACTATGCTAAAATCACTTTTCACCAAAAAAAATATTATAATTTTATTCGCATTGATTTTGACATCAGGTTTGATTATAGCCGTTGTAATTTTTTCTAATAATTCAAACAAAAAACCCAGCGTAAAAGGTTCATATGAGTACGCAAATTTAGTTTCGTCAAAAGCATCTTCTAGTTCTTTATCCAAGACCTCTAGTTCCAACCGTAGCTCACAATCTTCAAATTCAAGCTCAGTTTCTAGTCAGACAAGCTCAGTCTATTCCAGTGTAAATGCGGTTAGATCTTCTAAAAGCAGCACTGTCACTTCAAGCAAAGCAAATTCAAGTTTAGCTAGTTCCATTTCCTCAAGTTCAGTTGTTGAGATTGATAAAAAAACCTTTACAATCAAAGAGTGCAATATCAAAGCTACTTTTTTGGCTAAATACAAAGAAAACTTTAAAAATAGTGGTAACATCGAAAATGTCGTAATGATAGATAGAACCGAGGAATTAACCAACGCCGGTTATTCCAATCTAAAGGCTTATTCTTTCGGTCTTGCTGTCCAAAGAGAGTCGGTTTCTTCATCACTAGCCTGTGATTACGCCACAAATTATGACAAAGTATTAAGCGAAGTTGGAGACAATCCTATTAATCCAAACTTAGAGAAAAAGGATTTTTGCAGCAAAGCAAAACTAACAGACAAATCCTGCGATCTGGTTACAAACTTTGAAGCGGTAATATTTGCCGGGATTGAAGGTGAGTTTAATGGGAGGGAAGGTTTTTTGTTTAAAACTGACAAATTCGCTTATTTGTTGAGTCAGTGGTCACCGCAGGAATCGCATTTAATCCAAAACCTAGATGTAAAACTTTGATTTTTGCTAATTTTTTAAATTATTTTCTGCAAATTCTTCAAAACTACCCAATTTCTTGAAGTCAATTTCAAAATTCTCACTATCAATTTTAGTTATCTCAACAGAGTCAACACCCACCTCTTCAAGCTTTTGATATGTTAAAAGCTCCCACTCTTTTAATTTTAAGAGTTTTCTGAGTAGCCACTTACCTAGATCCTGGTTAGGATTACTCATCAAAGCTTTACTATTATCCTGACAAAGTTTAGCTGAAATTATTTTCTTGCTTGGTAAAATAAGATTAAAAGGTTGGTCTCTAGGTGGAAAAAAATCTTTAAACTCTGTATGAATCCAACTTGGAATTGGAATATACACTTCATCAGGGTGTCTTTTTCTGCCACCAGCATTCCACTGATTGAGACCACGTTTTAATTTAAACACAAAGAATTTTTGTTATTTGTTTGTAAATTTACATATTCGGAAATAATATTATCAATTTCATCTTCGTGTTCATGCATTACAATCTTGCTTTTTACTAAATCAATCCATTTTTTAATTTCTATTTGTATTTCAAAACTTGTAAAAAAGTCATCATAAAAATTTTTATCAAAACTATTCTCTAAAGATAAGAAGTTCAAAATATCAAAATTAAAACTATTATCATATGACTCCTCATTCTGATTTAAGAATTTAATAAAATGGTTCTTAGTCTCCTGAATTAACATATATCTCCAGTTAAATGATATTCAACTTGTGGTTTAGATTGCCTTTCTACTTTTTTAAAATCTAAAATTTGAAGTGGATTTGCAAAAATTTTGATTGCAGGTATTTCATCCAGATTTAGTATTACAGATAAAAAATAATTTTCTTTATACTCTTGAGCTTTTTTAAACTCATTTTCGGTTATTCTTAGCCTTCCCTTAGAACCCCTAATTCCTTTAACTTCAGCTAAATAAAAACTTTCATTCACAGAAATTTGAAAATCGTAACCGTCTCCATAAAGTCTAGCGTCTTCTAATTTTCCATTTTGAAATGTATCGAGTTTCTGATAATTATTCATAAAAAATAACTCCGCTTCAAGCCCAGTTTCTTGCATTTGTTTAAACCTCGTTTGAGTAATAGGATTAACTTTTATAATAAAATCTTTTACACTAAAGTTAGTTTGCAAATACATTTTTACAATATTTACATAGCTTTCTACATTCTCACTGCCAAACAAAGCATCGATTTTGATTTTTCTATGAATATAAGCGTCGCCTTTTTGCCACCAACCTTTTCTACCATTATCAAAAAAATGATCAAACAAATCTTGTCTATTTTTAACCACTCCAATAGTTTCAGCAATACCTACTTTTACACAATATTGATAAAAAGCAGTTTTAGTTGTAAAACCAAACGTCTGAGTAAAGGTATCGAATTTAGCCAACCCGTAACCAATTAAATTTAGAACTTCATAATTATCGTGCTGATTAGACATAAACTTCGTGTTTCTTAATTTCAAAAAGAGGCTTGTCGTTATAGTAATAATAATCATCAATCTCTGCTTTTTCTAAAATATCATCTAATGTTGTATTTAATTTTTTTGGCTTAGGAAAGTCGAATCTTTCAAAATCTTCTTTGTTTTTAAAACCTAAAATATACAGTCTTTCTCTGTTTTGTGGCAAGTTACCATATTCCATGGTATTTAAAACTTTTTCCTTAACAAAGTATCCTTGTTTTTCTATTAAATCTTTAATGTATTTATAGGTTTGACCTTGGTCATGGGAGTACAAATTTTTTACATTCTCTAAAAAAACTACTCTTGGTTTTTTAACCCTTATAATTTCTACAATATTGAAAATTAAGTCACCCCTCCCTTTATCATCAAAACCTTTTCTATACCCTGCTATACTAAAAGGCTGACAAGGAAAACCTCCACATAAAACATCATGATTTGGAACATCTTTTGGGTCAATTTTGGTAATATCTTTATTAAAAAGTGGAAGTCCAATTCCTTCAAAAAGTTTGGAAGAAATATCTTTAAAATTAGCTTCGTAGGTTATTCTAGCTTTTTCATCAATTTCACTAGCAAAAACACATTCTCCACCTAAGTTATGAAATGCATAGTGAAAACCACCGATTCCAGCAAATAAGTCAATAAAAGTTAGTGATTTTCTTTTCTTTTCGTTTTTAGACATAAAAATTTAAATGGAAGTTTTAACAAACCAACCTCAAAAATCCACCATTTTAAGAAAGTTTTAGAATTAGAATTGGTTTATTCAGTTTTAGTCAATAATGTTTAACTAAGTGTGTTGTTAAATTTTAACCAAGATCGTACTGTTTATTCTCAACCTGAATATTCCAAAATTCCTGAAATAGTTTTGGGTATTTTGCTTGTCTAAGTGGTTGATTTGTGTTACTAAAAAGTTAGTGTTACTTTAGGAGGCTTTTGTGAGTAAAATTGAAATTTTGGTTTTAAGCTGTTTCTACCTAGGGTTGTTTGTTGCAATCCTAAAATCTCCAGGAAATGGAGGTGGTAAACCTAAGGAGTAACAGTTGCACTCCGCCAGTCAATTTCGAATAGGTAGGGGTGTTTTTATTTGCTAAAATTATTTTACAACTTAACCTCTTGCCTATTCTCCACCTGAATCTTCCAAAATTCCTGGAACAGGTTTGGCTTTTTGGCTTTGAGTAATTCTTGGGGTTTACCACTGGCGACAATTTTGCCTTGATCAAGAATCAAGATTTCATCACATTTTTGAGTGGTAGTCATGCGGTGAGTGATAAATAGTACAATCGAATTTTGCTTTATTTCATGCAAGATATTTAAGATTTTTTGTTCTTTGACGGCGTCGAGTTGGTTGGTGCCTTCGTCCAAAATCATGATTGGTTTTTGTTGCAAATAGAGTCTTGCAATTTCGAGGAGTTGAGCTTGTCCGCCACTAAATTCTTGGTTTTCCCCGATTATTGCGTCCAGGCTATTCACACTTTCTTTTAGGTCAACAAGTTCCAAAGCCTTCCACAAATCCTTGTCTTTAATTTTGCTCGCTTCTTTTGAGTTCAATCCCAATAGCAGGTTTTCTTTCACGCTCAAAGATTCCCACAAAAAGCTTTCTTGCTCAAGACTTGCCAGGTAGTTTTTCCAATAAATTGGGTCGATGGTTTTGAGGTTTTTTTGGTTGATTAAAATGCTACCATCACTCGGGTCAATTGTTCTTTTTAGGAGTTTGGTGAGGGTACTTTTACCAGCTCCATTATAGCCCACAATTCCGTAGATAAAGCCTTTTTTGAAGGTGTAGCTTATATCTTCTAATACCACTTTATTGGCTTCAGTTTTAGCAAACATTTTTTCTAGCTCGCCCATTTCTTTGAGTAAGTTTTTACGCCTCCAAACCGACAAAGATTGGTGAGAGATTTTGTTTTGTAGCCAGTTGTAAAATTTTTGAAAACTTCCAAGTAGTCCTTTTTTGGTTGATTTAATGGGCTTTTTGATAGGATCATCAAACTTTGTTGCTCCTCCGACTCGTTGTCTCATTTTGGCAAAATAGGCTTTTTCTTCTTCGTAAAATTTAGGGTAAGTAAAATTGAGATTTTGCAACGATATTTCATCGATAGATTTTAGTTTAGGTTTGTCTTGAATTTCGAGGTCCAGTTTGGGTTTGATGTGAAGTAAAAAATCGTACCGAAAAAACTCAAATCGAAGCTCAAAAATCAATCTAAAAATCTGACTCAAACTCTGAAGCTGGTCTTTGATGCGGGAAATGTACAGCCAAAAAACCGCAAAAGTTCCGATTGCAATTAGGTTGTTTCTAAACAGCCAACCGGCAGTGGCAAATGAAGCCAAATTTAAACCCACATTTGTGATGGTTTTGAGTAGTCCAAAAAATTGATCGCTACGACTTTGTTGGTAGCTGGTTTCCATCCATTTGCCTCGTCTTTCAGTATAGGTTTTTACTATTTGCTGAATCCAACCATTGGCTAAAAGTTTGTTGAAATAGCCATTTATTCGCCACTGCAACTCCCTTCGTTGTTCATTTTGTCTGCTTTCAATCAGCTCATATTTTCGCCAGTTCTGGTTTTGTAAATAATCAATCAAACTGTCACTAACTACCGAGAGTAAAATCAATCCCAAAAGGTACGGGTGAATTAAAGGTAAGATAAAAATCAAGGCTCCAAAAGCAGCTACACTTTCGACCAATTTTTGTGCCAAATCAATCAATTTACTTTGGGTTGAGGTTACATTCCACTGCAAGTTTCGAATCAGCCTAAGGTTGTTTTCACCACTCAAAAAAGCACCGTCAAAATGACTCAAAAACTGGGTAAATTTATCTTCCAAATGGCTTTCAGTATTTTGGTTTATTCGGATCAAAACCACACCTTTGATGTAGGCAAAAAACGCATCCAAAATTTGCAAACCAGTCAAACCAAACAGAATTACCAAAAAAACCTGAGTGCTGTTTTCGAGAGTGATTTGACCTAAATTACGCCAATCTTGGGTTAGGCTGTCGATCAAAAACTTCAAAAAAAGTGGATTTAGTTGGCTAAAAATACTAGTCCAGGCAGCCAGTGGAAGCACAATCCAAAGTCTTTGCAAATAATTTTGCTTGCGGTCACTGATGAAATCTATGACTTCGGTGGAAACTCCAAAAAAGCGAGTTAAAAGTTTTCTCATAAAGTTAGCCAAACTTAAACTACATTATCTGACAAGGTTAGATTTGTGATCGAAAAAAACAAGGCTGTATCTTCAAGTAAATATTTCAAAACTTGCAAAATAATTAAATTTAACTAACAAAATTAAGGCTAATTTTTCCTATTTTTTACATAACAGAAATATGCCAACAATTGATATAAAACACTTCAAAGAATATAGAGAAAAACTTGGTTTTACAAATCAAAACGGAGTTAAAGCATTTTTTGCTGCAAAAGATATAATTCCAACTGTAGATTATAACTATATTGATTTACTTAATGATAGGCTTTTTGAAATTGTTGCCAAAATCAACGGATTAGTAGTTGAAGATATAAAAGTTGATAACTTGGATTTATTTTGTGATGAGAATATAAAAACAGTTTTTAATAAACTTAAAAGTCATAACATAATTTCGAAGCTTAACAATCAAGGGAGAAGACCTGAGGAAGTTTATTTTTCATGGATGCGAGGTTTTGTAATTTCTTCTTATTTTTTAAATGCTTTGAGTCAGGTTTTTGAGGTTGATATTGAGAATATAGATTTGATTGGAGGTGACGATTTGGTAAATATTGAAACTTTTAAAAGAACACCAAAGGCAGATTTGCAAATCAATTTAAAAAATACTCAAAAGGTTAGAATCGAGGTTCAGTCAGGTTTTCAAGGAATTAATGATATTAAACAACACAAGGTTTTAGAAGCTAAAAAAATCAAAAGAGAGGAAAACATTTCTTCAATAGTAGTCCATTTTGATTTGTACAACGGTCAGGTGGCGTTTGTAAAAATAGATGAGGTTAATGACGATAGTGTAAATTGGATAACAAGAATTTATACCAGTGAGGGTGTTCTTTATAACATCGATCAAAATTATTTCGTTTGGAAACTAACCGAAAATCCACCTAAATATAAAGATTTATCCTTTGAATAAAAAATGAGACAAGAACTTCAAAAAGCCATGTTACTCGGAATGTTTTTATCAAAATTTGATAAAGATGCCTTGTTCATACTAGGATTTAGTACATTCTCTGAGGCGTTTAATGTGCTTGGACTGTCTTTGGGTGTAAAGCCTTTGTCGATAAGAAACTATAGAGATGAGTTTGATCCTGTTTTTCCAAATAAAAGAAAAGGTTGGCACAAAAGGCAGATGTTTCAAACCAGAATAGAAATATTAGAAAAATATAAAGACTTAAATATTTCTGAATTCACAAAACTGATAAAAGATATCATTTATCAAAACCCTGACATTGATCTATTGCAAGAAAATATTGAAAAAGATGATGACAGTACTAGTAGCTTTGCAAAAAGACTACTCACAGGACAAGCTGCTGAAGAATATTTTAGAGAAAATTATAGAAATATAAAACTGTTCCAAGATGCAAGCATAGAAGATACCACAAAATTAGGATGTGGATTTGATTTTAAGTTGAATTTTTCTGATAAATTTTATGCAATAGAAGTCAAGGGATTATCTCAAAATGCTGGCTCTATTTCTGTCACCGAAAAAGAGTATAAAATTGCAAACAAACTCACCGAAAATTATTTTATCTTTTTAGTTAAAAATTTTGTTGAAAAACCAAGTCATATGATTTATCAAAACCCTTTTAATAACCAAATGTTAAGTTTCTCAAAACAAGAAAAGACAATCATTCAAACAAATTGGCTCTCTAAAATATAAAAACAGATCACAAATCTCCAAAAAATAATGATAATCTAGTAAAAATTATGGAAAAACTCCCTGACGGTGGAACTCCAAATGACTTACCAGAAGAATTAAGACCAAAAAGTGGTTTTGCAAATACTTATTGTAGATTGTGGTGGAATCGACCAAGCCCAACAATTACCAGAAATTTAAGCACGCCTTCTTCTTCAAGATGTATTCACCCTAAAGCTCCAAGACCGCTCACAACAAGAGAAGGTGCAAGAATACAGTGTTTTCCTGATGATTATATTTTCTACGGTTCTAGAAGTGATAAAAATTTACAAATTGGGAATGCGGTACCTACTTTTTTATCGAGTGCCTTAAAAGATTCTATTAAAGAACATTTTTTAAACAACGAGCATGCTCATATCGCCAACAAAAGATTGTCACAAAAATTTGATAAAACGGAGCAAAAACAAAAACAATTAGCTTTGGAACTGATTTAATTTATCTACCTCCCAAACTTTTCCATCACGATTTGAGGTGTGGGAACTTTTTCTGCTACTAACACATCATTCATGGCCGCAACCATCATCGGGTGACCGCAAAGATAGTAGTTTTTGTCAGCTAGGTTTGGAATTAGTTTTGGGATTACAGTAGTCACACGTCCTTCAAATAGTTCAGGATTTTCGGGTTGACCTTGTAGATCTTCGGCTACGATTATCATCCTAAAATTAGGATATTTTGGGTTCTTTAAAAACTTAGCCAAAAACTTATCAGCAAAGTTGTCGGTTAATACCCAACAACCAAAAAACAAATCGATTTTATTTTCAGGATTTTGCTCTAAAAGACCCTCAATCATCGGCACAAAAGGAGCTAAGCCAGTTCCGCTAGATACAAAAACATGCTCACTGGAATCTGAATTGGTGGCAAATTTTCCAGAAGGTCCAACTGCCTGTAAGCTAGCTCCGACTTCAACTTTTTCAAAATACCCAGAAGCGATTCCACCTGGCTTGGTGCTGATCATAAAGCAGATATAATTACCAGTTTCTAGGTCTGGTAGGTTGGTCGGGATTTCAAACTCAGGAGCTTTTTTGCCAAGATAAGCTACCGAATACGCCCGATAGGTTTTAGGCTCAACTTCCAAACTAAAAAACTGCCCGGCTTTAAACTCGACTTCGCTTTCAGTCTTGAAAACTAAAAAATAAGCTTTTGGAATAAGTTGTTGTTTAAAAACTAAGTTTAGGTTGATTTTTGCCATACAGTCTTCAATTTAAGTCTGATTTGTGGGTTTGTCAAAGCCCCACGGCGACTGAGCGAAGAGTTAGTAAAAGTGTTTTTGTGGTAGACTAGGGTTACGAAGGGTGTTTTGATCTCCGTAGTGTTGAAAAAGCAACTGGGAGGATAAATCCATCCCTTACTACACAACCTCATGGTAAATGAGAGAAGAGCTGATTTGGGATGGCACTCTTGCAAATTCCCAATACTTCCCTAACATTTCAAATATCAATGCCAACTCTCCTGATTCACCCTCGCAAAGGTCTATTTCGCCTAACCATCTGTCAAAATTGTGGACACACTTGGAGTTGCCAAAATTGTACCAGCAATCTCACAACCTACCGCACCAACGACAAACAACTCGAGTTGATCTGCAACCATTGCCAAACTGCCTACAACTATCCAAACGATTGCCCACAGTGTCACTCCAAGCAGGTTTTTAGTAAATTTGGTGGAATGGATGAGCTGGAGGAAGTTATTCAAAAAGAATTTGGTAAAAATATTATTAGACTGGATAACCTCAAAACTTTTGTTAAAATAAATTCGACAATAGCCAAAAATTCCAACGCTGATCAACTTTTTGCCACCACCAGAGTTTTTGATCCAGCTATAGATTATGCCAAATTCTCCAAGATTATTTTTATTCAAGCCGAAAATTTGCTAGCAAGTAGTGATTATTTAGTCCAAGAAGAGTTGATCAAAAGTTTGACTGAGTTGTTTTTACAACTTGATCCGCAAACGGAGGTGATTTTTGATAAAAACGGTCAAAATATAGATTTTTTTGAGGATTTACAAAACCTTAGTCTGGCTACAGATGGTTCGGCTTTACAGGCTTGGTTTGCCCAAAAAATGGAGTTAGAATTGGCTAATCGCAAAAAATACAACTTTCCACCTTATAGCAATCTACTACTTCTTACCAGCCAAGAAAAAGACTACCAAAAATCCCTGCAAAAACTACAAGCCACCAAAGAATATTTGCAAAAAATACAATCTGAAATTCCTCAAGCAACTTGGGGTAGGGTTTATCCAGCCAGATTACTGCGTCGAAAGGGTTATTATTCGCACCATATTTTGGTTAAATTCCCCAAAAATTATAGCCATTTTCCGGTTTTGCAAAAAGCTATTCTAGGTCTAGCTAGTTTGTACAAATTACAAGTCAGGTTGAATCCTAGGCACACTTTTTAGATTGACAAATATCTTGCGTGTGGGTTGAAATCTTGGGTGATGAGTAAAATACCAGATTTGTCAGATACCAATTCTAAAAGCTTAAACTTCTCTAATTTACCCAAAAAAATAATTGATTTTTGGACAATTTTGAATATCAAACTCCAGCCTGTTAAGAGTTTTTTAGGTAACCACAGGGCAGTAATTTTGGGAGGATTGTTGGCAATGACGAGTGTTTTTTATTTTACTTCGGTTGCCTATATTGAGCAGTTAAATCAAGTTTTTGGACAAATTACCATCAGACAAGCTGGAGTTTTTAGTGTGGTTTTGGTTTTGAGTTTTTCGCTATTTGGAAGTTGGTTTGGCTCTAAAAGTTGGTTAAATTTTGGTTTTATTTGGCTACAGAGCTTGTTTTTATCTTTTTTCGCTTTTAGTTATTTTTTGAGTATTGAAAATAGAGATTTTTATCCAATTTTGTTTGCGATTTTGCCAGTTCTGATCTTTTTGGTAAATACGGATCTTTTTGGTGAGCAAAAATATTATCATTTTACCACTTTTTCTCAAGTTTTGTTGTACGCTTTACAGACTTTTTCACTACTGAATTTTTTTAACATAGATAGGATTTCTACCCGTGAATTTCAAGAAAATATACTGGCTCAAATATTTAGCTTGGATCCGATTTTTTGGCTTATTTTGTCCACCCTTGCTATTACTTTTGTATCTCTTGGGTATTTCAAGATTCTATCTACAGCTAAAAGTTTTACCTTCGGAAGTATCTTGTTTTTGACACTTGGGCAAGTGCTTTGGTTAGCTGAGGTTTTTGATTTTAACCAGGCTCTTTATTGGCAAAAAACTTTGCTTTTTGTGATTGTTTGGGATTTTTTGATACCACCTTTACAATCCATAATTTTGGGTAAAATAGATGAAAAATACAATCCAAGAATTATAATATCTACCGCTTATCACGGGTTTTTGGTGTTAGTTGTAACAATTTTTAGTATAATATAATATGTCTTTAAAACTGGTTAGTTGGAATGTAAATGGGGTTAGAGCGGCTATCAAAAAAGGTTTTTGGGAAAAACTTGAAAACCTACACTCAGATATTATCTGCATACAAGAAACCAAAACTGATCACGAAAATATGGCACTTTTAGCCAAAAATCAAGATTTGGTGATACCAAACAACCAAGAAGACTCTGTTTTTGAACAGGAAAATTCTGATAAGTGGAAAATTTTGTGGCATAGTTGTAGCGTCAAAAAAGGTTATAGCGGGGTGGCTATTTTGTGGAAAAATCAGGATCTAAAGTTAAATAGTTACCAGCTCGGCTTAGGGGATGCAGAATTTGATGCTGAAGGTAGGATTTTGGTTGTAGAGTTTGAATATAAGGGTTTTGAGTTTGTTCTGATCAACGGTTATTATCCTCAAGGCGGGCGTGGACCACATCGGGTAGATTACAAAATCAGATTTTATCAAAAACTAAACGAGCTGGTTTGGAAATTAAAGCAAAGTGGTAAGTCTGTGATTTTGTGTGGAGATTTAAACACTACAGTTACCGATATAGATCTAGCTAGACCAAAAGAAAATCGCAAAACTACGGGCTGTTTGCCTGAAGAAAGAGTGGCTTTGAGCTGGTTGTTAGAAAACAAGGGTTTTGATGAAAGTCAACTGAAAATCGAAAATTCGGAATTTTTGAAATACCAAGATTTACCAATCAAGACTTTGGATTTGGTAGATACTTTGCGTTATTTTTACCCCGAAACCCCTGCCAAATACTCGTATTGGGATCAAATTACACGATCTAGAGAGAGAAATGTGGGCTGGAGAATAGATTATTTTTTGATAGACAAAAACCTTTTACCAAGACTCCAAAAAGCTGATATCGAAGATTTAGTCATGGGTAGTGATCATGCACCAGTTTGGATTGAATTAACGATTTAAAAAATTAAACCCATTTCACTAATCGTAGAGAATATTTAAATTTAGACTAAGCTTAAAATTCCACTTTCATACCAAGTGCAAGTTTGAACTTGTTCCAAGCTGACTCTTCAAAGGGCATGACAAGAAAGGGGTGGCAACTCGAAGAGTTGGCGGGGTATGTCTAGGGTTGTTGGTGAAACTAGTATAAATACTTCAAGCTTTTTGAAGGTTATTTGGGTCTGTCATTTTTTCACGAAGGGACTGTAATTTTTCAAAGGAGCTTGCTGGTTTATTCAGGTTACCTTGCTCTGCGTGCGTTTCTGGGGATAGTTCAGGCTGAGAGGGTTTTAAATACTCTTCAAACACTCCAATATCTTTGGGAAAGTGTACCAAGGTTGCAAGGCCTGGAACATCAAGCATAAACTCAGTGCTTGGGTGAGTCACATCCAATTTTCGGTTGAGTAGCCCAAAATAATGCATTTTCTTTCGATAGATATTTTCTCTAGTGTGATAAAATCTATCCATGAACGGACCGATCAACCCATCTAAAAAAGGTAGTTTGCTATTCAAAAAAGTACGATCTGTAGCTGTGAACCAATCTTTTGAAATCAGGTTTTGCCCAGCAGTTGAGTAGCTAAAAATCTTCATAAACTTTTCCATTATGGCGGTATAATAGGACTTACCTTCAGGGTAAAAAACCATAAACCTCAGGTGAGTTCGGTATTGAGCGTTGCTAATCCTTTCTTCCATCTGATTGACACTATTTTTTTGTTTTTCGGTGACCAAATCACCAGTGGTGGCAGTGCGGGTTTCACCATTTTCGTTTACTTTAAATTTGGTACTTCTCTCAAAAACAGATGCCCTGATATTAGACAACTCCTCTAGCCACCGTTCATAATGAATTCCATCAAAAGATCGGACAATATACTGCAAGATGATTGTGGATTTTGGGTCGTAGCTTTTAAATGATTCCAAAAGTTCTGACAAAGGTGTGCTATCTCCAAAATTACCAGCGTTTGCTATTGGATAAATATCGTCAGCAGCAAATCCGTAATCATGAGCGTGAAAATTTTTGTAGCCCGGGACACCAACACCTTCTTCCCAGGTTTTTGGCCAGTTTTTGTAAGGGTCTTGGGTTTCGATTAGTTTTATTTCGGGATATTTATTTTGAATAGCCTTAAAAATCATGTCCTGTCTTTTGTAATTAAAGGAAATGTATAACTCAACCTTACCGCCACGAATAATAAAATCAAAAGCAAAATCATAATAATCTCTTCCGCTGGTGTATCTTTCGTACATGCTTTTGGTGCCTCCATTCATAGGGTGAATACCATAAAAAAACCCGATCATATCTGCCGCTCCGTGAGGGAAATCTTTGGGTATAACCACCTTATAAAAAACTTTTCGCATTACCGGGTTGGCTTTCCAGCGATTTTTCATAAAATCCAAAAACCGATCGTCCCAAAACTCCCAAGCCTTTGTAGAGATAATAAAAAACCCCCCCCAAACATACACAACTCCAAAAGAATAAATGATTTTTTGCCCAAAATCTGCCTCTAGCGAAGGTAATTGTGTAATCAGTAGTGCCAAAACTAGGGCTGGCAATACCAGATAGGCAAGAGCTTTCCAAACCCAAGAAAAACTTTTGATAAGATTTAGAGAAATATCTGGCTTGCTATCGTTTGTTTCTGCCATAGTTCAAAAAATTGTCTGTCTAAAACCCGTTATTTGCAAAAGGTGGCATTTGACCAGTTTGACTAAGCTTTGGTGTTAGTACTTGCATATTTTGTTGAGCTGGTCTCAGTTTGTCACGAATAGCTATAACAGGTTGTTGTAATTGTGGGTATCTTTGCAAAAAAGTAGATAGAGGCTCTTTGTAATTGTTGTAGCCAGTATATACGATATAACTACTCATTATAAAATCACCAGTGTGCTGAAACTCTACAGCTGAAGTATATAATTCCATTCCATTTTGCTGCAAGTAAGTCTTGAATTGGGAGCGGCTTTTTATAACTGTTGTGGTGGCACTTTTGATCTGAGCACTTCTTGCTACACTCCTGGTCCACTGACTCTGTCTTTCTTGAGATGGTCCAAAATTGTTTTGTTGAGGAGCTGAATTAAAGGAGTTCGAGTCACCACCAGAAGGAGCCTGAGGCATCTGGGGCATGGGCGGCATAAATCCTTGGTTCATAAAATCGTTTGGGGTTGTTGAAATTTAAATCAATTTTTATTCTTTACTAAGCTATTGTCAAAAGACTTTTTAAATATTATAATTAGCAAACAAAATGACAAATATTGCCATATAAATCCCCGCAAAATGTTTGCAGATAAAGTTCAAATAGGTCTTGATATTGGATCAGATTCAATTAAAATGGTTGAAGCCCGTAACGAAAAGGGACGCTTTGAATTGCTTACATACGGTACTGCCAAACATAATTTGGACCTAGAAGGTTATTGGGATAGCACAAAGTTACGACAGCTTTCTAGAATTATCGAAGATATTATGGAATCAGGAGACTTTGGTGGAGTAAAAACCATCATGAGTGTGCAGAGTAAAGATGTTTATGTAACCACGATGGACTTTGATTTGGGTTGGGATAAAAAACGAATTCAAACTGAAATAGAAAAACAAGCTCCGTATTTTTTGCCTTACCCGCCAGATGAAATGAGGCTTTCGTGGAGTTTGATAGATAACGATCCCAGAATTACCTCATATGTTGGCAAACAAAGAGCGATCATAAATGCACTTCCGGATTTTGTAATCGAAAACAGCAAAAACCTGCTTGAGCATGTCAATTTGGATGGAGCTGCTCTTGAAAACCAGACAATTTCTCAGATTAGATCAATCCTTAGCGATGATCATGGAAATACAGTTTTGGTCGATATGGGTGCCAAACAAACCAATTTTAGTATTGTAGTTGATGGAGTTTTAAGGTCTAGCTCGCATATTCCAGTAGGTAGTGAAAAAATTACCAAGGATTTTTCTGAAAGTTTAGGTATCGATTTGACTGTGGCTGAGTATCTCAAAAAAGACATTGGTCTAGTAAATTTGTTTAGTTTGCCAAAACCCATAGAAGACAGTCTAAAAGTTTTTAAATCTGAGCTTACTACTTTTGTGGAGCTTAATCGAAAAGTTGCCCAGACTCCAGACAAGATTGTGCTTACAGGAGGTGGAATTTATACCTCAGGGCTTTTGGAGTATTTCAAAGCTTTTTTGATTCCGGTACACTTTGCAAATTGTTCTAAGCAGATTTTTATTACTGACGAGTACAAGCCTTATATTAGTCCAATTATCAACCAACTCTCTTCAGCGATCGGATTGGCAATTAGGGCAGATGTTTAGAAAAAATTAGTTTCTACAATCTTAGGTTTAGAGAATTATTAGAGCCTGTTTAATATTCCAATGTCTCAAATTTAAGATGAAAAAATTACAACTGTTTGAACTAAAAAGTAAGCAGGTCTTGATTTTAAGGGGTGAGTTTTGGAAATTTTGAATCTAAATTTGAGATGGTGGTAAAATGTTAAACAGGTTCTTAAATCTTAATATCTAGTTTTGAGGTTTTTTTACTCGCTCTGAATTTGTAAAACCAAAAACCAATTCCAAAAATAATCAATAACCCGAGTATCACAGCCACAGCCACCGCCCAAGTTGGAAGATTGTTTGAGCTTTCTTGTTTGGGTAAAATTACTGAAACTACTGAGGTTTGCTTGCTAATACCTTTTTGATCAAGGTTTGTAGTAAAATCAAATTTTAGATCACCAGGTTTTTCCATACTTACATCAAAATTTAGCCGAGAAGTTTTGCCAGGCTCTAAAGAGGCTAAAATAAGTTGAAAATTATACTCATCAGATGCACAGCTGGCACTGTCGCTAGTTTGAGCATAAACATTTAAAGATTTAAACGGGTTAAAAATAATATCACCATCTAGCTTATCTTCGGTGAAAGCAAAAGATTGACAGTCTATTTTACCTATTTGATCAGGAACACTGGTTTTTAGCTCAAAGTTTTTTAAAGAAAAATCGTCTCGATTATTGATTTCTACTTGCACCCTAATTTTATCACCAACTATGAGTTGTTTTTTGGCTATTATAATATTTATCTCCGGTTTGGTAGCTAGTTCTGGTGGAAGACTGTATTGGGTTGGGTCGATAATCAGATTTTCGGTGTTTTGACCTATAATAAATCCTAAATAAGATCCAAATTTTTGATTGTCTGGGGTAGTTACTACTAGACTTAAGGTTATATTTTTGGCTATTTGCCTGTCTTTAGTGAGCCTTCCAATACAATTACGGTTTACATAAGTTGTTTCTACAAAATATTCTGAGGTTTGAATAGCCTCACCGTTTTGCCCTATTTGGTTAAAGGTAAAACGGCAGGTGGAATTGTCACTAATGGGTAAAAAATCACCCAACTTGATCTGAATATCATCTTTGCCAGGTTCAGTTAGCTCATTTCGTTTGGGTGTAAATTCCAAATTTTCAAGTGGAATCAAAACTGGCTCAGTGTTGCTTTGGGCAAAAGTTTTTGGGGAGAAATTAAAACTTATTAAGCTCAGAATAAACACTAAAAAAGTGACTTTGGTGATAAATTTAAACATATAAATAATTTAGTGAATTTTGTGATTGGTTGGAGATTTATAAAAAACAAACAAACTGGAAATGGCGATTATGACAGCCAAATTTAACCCGCCAAAAACCCGCCAAAAACCCGCCAAATCGTTTTCTTGGTCAAAACCTTTAGGTCTGATAGGTTCAGGCTCGGTTTGTAACTTGGAAGTCTGGGAGGTTGGTGCTTGCGGGATTGTCTTGGAGGTGCTAAATTGCAAAATACCTACAATCAAAACACAGGCGGCTATAGAAAAAATAATGAGTTTTTGAGTTGGATTTTTCATATTTAAATTTGAGGCTTAGTATTTATTTGAAGGTTAAAAATTGGTAGTGTTAAATCAAGCTTGTGTACTAGTATTATTTTCCTGCTAAATACAAGAATCTGTCCATTTTGGTTTCGGATTTGACGCCCGGAATTTCTTCAATTCCACTACAAACATCAACCAGATCTGGGTATAACTCACCAATATAAGCCGAAACATTCTCTTCGTTCAGTCCACCTGCCAGCCCATTTTCATAGCCCATTTTTTGAAGCTGTCTAAATTCTTCTATGGCGTTAAAAGAACCTTTTTTGTGCTTTGGCTTGTCTAGCAAAAATCTATGCACAACATGCCTATAATCATGCAGGGTTTTTACAAACTCAGGATTATTACCAGCCTCCAGGCTAAAAACTTTCCAAATCTGAATACGAGCATAAAAATCAGCCAAAAATTCTGGAGTTTCTTGCCCGTGAAACTGAATCACATCAAAAAAACCACTTTCTATAATCTGTAAAATCTTGAACTTTGGTAAGTCTTCTACCACGGCTACCATTTTGCTTTTGACTTTGACACCTTCTAGCTTTGCATAAACCCCCTCAAATATTCTACCTAGGTTGTGCAAATTTAGACTTCGTAGACTTTTGGGATTTTCGATAATAAAACCTATATAATCAACATTTTTGGTGATAGCTAAAACCACATCTTCTGGTTTGGTGAATCCACAAAACTTAACCAAAACTGACATACTAAAGTTGATTGCTTAAATCTACAAACTTTGTAAAGAGGGTCAAAGTCTTACCACTTGCCAACACTTCTCTTGCCATCTCAAAACCTGTTTCTAAATTTTCTACCTTCCCACTGACCAAAAGCCCGGCTGCAGCGTTTAGACAAACAGTTTCGACCTGGGTAGGGGTTGCTTGGTTTTGTAGAACTTGCCTAAAAACTGTACTAGCCTCCGTGGCTGTTTGAACCTGAATTTGGCTTAGGTAAGACTTTTGAGAAACAAAATCGCTTGGATTGATTATCAATTCCTGAGTGGTTATCTTTTGGTCTAAAATCCTAAAATCTGTCACACGGGTGTTACTTTCTGGTCCAATTTCATCCAAACCGTCTTCACTTTTGAGTACCCAAACTCTTCGGTTTTTTGATTTGATTTGATTTGTTTGCGGGTCATTTTCCAAAATCGCCTTTCCCAAAAAATCTGTCATAGTATAATTATTGACACCCAAAACCATAAAACTTGGTGAGGTTGGGTTGAGGGTTGGCCCCAAAAAATTGAAATAAGTTGGTTTCCCCCAGGTTTTTCTAGCTTCAGCTACAAATCTAAAAGCAGGATTAAAACTCTTGGCAAAACAAAAACAAAATCCAATTTGATCCAAAATATAACCAGTTTTGGTGGCGTCTAAATCTATTTTTACGCCCAAATTTTCTAGGGTATCTGCCGTTCCAGCAAGCCCTGAAGCTACCCGATTGCCGTGCTTGGCGACCTTTACCCCGCAACTTGCCACCACAAGAGCCGCCAAAGTGGAAATATTAAAAGTATGCAGCCCATCTCCACCAGTTCCCACAATATCCAGAGTCTGGTGATTGGTTTGGACTTTTTGAGTGTATTTTTGACTTGCTTTTACTGCTCCCAAAAATTCCTCCAGCTGGATTGAATTTCGCTCCAACTCCTCAAATAACTCCAAAAACACGGCTAAGCCAACTTTGTTTTGCAAAATTTCTTCCTGCAAAAAACCAAATTCTTGCCTAGAAAGACTGCTTTGAGATTTTCTTTTACTTAATAATTGATCGAACATATTTGGCTGAAAATGACGGGAGTTGGTAGTTACACAAAACAATTTCTTAAATGTGTGTAATTTGTAAAGCTTGAAACTTGTCTAAAATCCCAAGATATCTCAAATTCTGTAACAGAACTTGCCACTAAAGCCTAATAAATACCTTACAATATTGGTAATATTTGCAAATCTTCAGCTTGAGTTAAGTTTTAATAAAAAATCTCAAGGAGTTTGAACAAATTGTTTGACAAACTTTTTTATATAAATTGATTATCTAAAATAGGCGTGATTAGCTCAGTGGTAGAGCATTTCCTTGACGTGGAAAGGGTCGGGGGTTCGAATCCCTCATCACGCACCAATTAGAATCAATATGGAATCAAACCAAATCAATCCATCATATATTATTGCTGATCATATTAGAGCAGCTTGTTTTATTATTTCAGATGGGGTGATGCCATCAGGCAAACAAAGAGGTTACATCCTGAGAAGGCTTATCAGAAGGTCTTTATCGGCTAGTTTAAAGATGAAGATTGATATTTCCCAAAATGATTATTTTGTAGAGATTGTGGATAGCGTGATCGATATTTATGACGGAGTTTATGACGAAATCAAAGAAAATCGTGAAAAAATAATCCAAATTTTAACCCAAGAATCAACCAAATACCTAAAAGCCATTCAAACTGGTCAAAAAGAATGGAAAAAAATACTCAGCAAAAGTTAGTCTCTAGTCACTTTCAAAAAACGCTGGTAAAAAATAAAAACTTGTTCTAAACTAAGTTAAATAAGGAAAAAATGGCAAAACAAAAATAAATACATAAATTATGGGTAAATCAATTTGCTACGGCAACAGTAATTCGTTAATAGGTTTGGACAAATTTGGTCAGATCCACGACCTCTACTATCCATACATCGGGCTAGAAAATCACCTGATGGGAAATTATACCCACAAAATTGGAGTCTGGGTGGATAATAAATTTTCTTGGTTTGACGATGATTCTTGGCAGATTTTGATTAATTTTGAAAAAGATACCATGATCGGCAAAATTGTTGCCACCAATACAAATTTACAACTAAAAATTGAATTTACAGATTGTCTTTACGATCAAAAAGATGTTTTTATTAGGTTAGTTTCAGTTCAAAATTTAGCCGGTAACAAACGTCAAATCAAATTTTTTATCAACCAACAATTTGAAATTTCTGAGTCTTTTAGGGGTGATACTGCCATTTACGATCACGACCAAAAATGCATTTTGCACTACAAAGGTGAGCGGTTTTTTATGATCAACGCTCAAAACCAAAAAGGAGAAACTTTTGATGATTATTCGATCGGACTGCTCGGAATCGAAGGTAAAGAAGGTACCTACAAAGACGCTGAAGATGGAATTCTTAGCAAAAACAATGTGGAGCATGGTAGAGTAGATTCGGTGATTGGGCTAACACTTGAA
>Ga0207418_100030_pt1 | contig 40403 bp, 37 predicted proteins | sample LakMenEpi05Aug08_FD_150669 | JGI IMG/M metagenome (GOLD analysis project Ga0207418, IMG submission 150669) | Freshwater microbial communities from Lake Mendota, WI - 05AUG2008 deep hole epilimnion (SPAdes) | ecosystem: Environmental > Aquatic > Freshwater > Lake > Epilimnion/Euphotic zone ...
ATTGACAATATGACTCCTACAGAGAAGTTAATTGAATACTTCTACCCACCAGAACTATATACAACGCTGTAGTTTTTTACAGTTAATGCTTATGAAATTATGTTGAAAGCAAAAGTTGTAAAAGAATCAAAAAATAGCATAAATGCACTTTATTTTAAGGAAAATAAAATAAATAAAAAAGGAGAGAAGACGAAGCAAAAAGTTTTAGCTAGAAGTAGATCAGGTAATTTTATGACTATTGATATATTTGGGTGTATAAGAAAATTACGATCCTTAAATTTTGAAATAAATGAAAAATTATATGAAAACATAGAATCTATAGTGGAGATTAGAGATAATGCAATTCATTTTTGTAACGACGATAGGATGCTAAATATTAAAATACAAACACTAGGCACAGCTGCCTTAATCAATTATCTAAAACTTGTTGGAAAATGGTTTAATGAGGACCTTAGCAAGTATAATTTTTACCTAATGACGGTTTCGTTTTACAATGGAGCGAAAGAGTTAGAATTGCTTGTTGGTGCTTCACAAAACAAAGAAATTCAAAATTTGGTTAAATACCTAGCTTTAAAAGAAAGTAAAAACCCTTACTCTAAAAATTCAGACTTTCATTTTACACTAAATTTAGATATTAATATTAAAAAATCACCAACTGAAGGACAAGTTAATTTTATGAAAACAAACGACCCAAATGCACCAAAAATACAACTCTCAGAGGAAGATATAAGAAAAAATTATCCACTTGATGATACAGAACTATTCAAAAGTGTAAGCACTGAAAACTCACTAATTAAGAAAAATTCAATTTATTATAAAATAAGAAACAAGCATCTAGATAATCCTAATTTATGCTATAAAAGATACTCAGACCCAAGAACAAATAAAGGAACGCTTAAAAAATTTTACAACTCAAATCTGACAAGTCTTATCTTACAAGATTTTAGCAATTTATAAACCAAGGCTCTAAACTTAAAAATAAGAATGATTCCACAAAACCCCTCCAACACACTCCAAAAACCACTCGCTCAACACTCACAAAATTGCCAATTTACTAAAACTTTTGTTTATGCTTAAATTAGGTTATCTAAACAATTTGTATGTCTAAAAAATCTAATATTGAGCTGCAGGGCAATCTTCCAATTCAGATTATTCAGGAAGAAGACGGCTATAGTGCAACTTGTCCGATTTTAAACCTCAGCAGCCAGGGTAAAACTATAGAAGAGGCTTTGGAGATGTTTAATGAGGCTTTGGTAATTTTTTTGGAGGATTTGATCGAAACAGATAGCCTAGAAAAGGTATTTTTGGAGTGCGGTTGGAAGTTTGAGCTAAAACAAGAAGGATCGCCTATAAAGGTTACAATTCCACCCAAAACTCTAAACACCACAATCTCTTTGAAAGACCTTTTAAATGCCTAATTCTGTAAAATATAAGGTTTTTGTAGCTTTTTTGCTGTTTGTAGGTTGTATAAAAGTGAGTCAAAAAGGTAGTCATGAAAAATTCAAGAAAGATGGGTTGGTTAGACCAATAATTGTTCCAAAAAAAGATTTGGTTTTCCCAACGGTGGTGGCTAGTAATCTAAAAACCCTGGGTTATTCCTACAAAGAGTTTTTGGAGATTATAAAAAACAACAAATTGTCTTAGGTTCACCGATATTCAACTGCTTGCTTGCCTAAAATATCAAAACTCTTCAGGTCTATAAAGCTATTATTATTTTAAGCTTGTAACCTAGTTTAAGCCTATAATCAGAATATTTAAACAAATCAGATGAGTACTATTATTTCTATAACCAACCAAAAAGGAGGAGTTGGTAAAACCACAACAGCCGTCAATTTGGCAGCTGGAATTGCTAGAAGTGGAACTTCAACTCTTTTGATAGATTTTGACCCTCAAGGTCACGCCACCGAACATCTAGGAGCAAGAGCGGAGAGTGAAAAAAGACAAAGATCAGTTTTGAATGTTTTGCAAAATAATCAGAGCATAAAAGACAATTTAGTTCAGTCTTATATCCCAAATTTGTATATTCTTCCAGCCAACCTAAGGCTTGGTCTTTACAATCAAAATAGCCCTCAAGGCAAGCAATTTTCTCTAAAACAAGCTTTTGATGAAGAGATTTTAAGTCAATTTGAGTTTGTGATAATTGACTGCCAACCTTCGCTATCTTTGTTGACTCTAAATGCTCTTACTAGTGCTGATTTTGTGCTGCTTCCTGTGCAGGCTGAGTTTTTGGCATTAGATGGCTTGACTCAGTTGGTGGTAACCCTAAGAGAAGTACAGTCAAAACTCCACCCAAAGCTTTCGGTTTTAGGGATTTTGCTAACCATGTTTGACTCCCGAAATAGGCTTAGTGGTGAGGTTCAAAACGAGCTAAAAAAGAATTTTGGCAAAGATCTCTTTGAAACAGTTATCCCAAGAAACATCAAATTGGCAGAAGCTCCAAGCTTTGGTAAATCAGTTTTTGACTACGATTCTTTCTCTTCAGGAGCAAAAGCCTATTTTAATTTGACTACCGAAATCTTGACAAAAGTTAATAATATCAGGAATTCTTAGAGTCTAACCTGCGGATATAATTTAGTGGTAAAATACGACCTTGCCAAGGTTGAGATAGGGGTTCGATTCCCCTTATCCGCTCCAAAACAAATTCAAAAAATTTAAATAAGTTAAAATTTTCCATTAAAAAAATTATGCCAATCACCAAATCAGCCAAAAAAGCTTTACGCAATTCTGATAGAAAAAGAATCTTCAACCTACGAAGCAAGAATAATATCATTGATTCCAGAAGAAAGCTCATGAAAATCGTTACAGCTCCAGAACCCAAAAAAGATCTTATCACTACAAGCTTGGGTGAATTTTATTCTAGCTTAGATAAAGCTGTAAAAACCAATTATATTCACAAAAACAAAGCTAACCGCTTAAAATCCAGAATGGCTTTGAGAATCAGTAAGGCTTTGGGAGAATACAAACCAGAATACAAAGAATTAGCTCAAAAAAGAGATCGCACCAAAGAAAAATCCGAAACTAAACCTAAGACTAGTGAAGCTAAAGTGAAAGCCGAAACCAAAAAACCAGCTACAAAAAAAGCTAAAAAAGATTAAAGTAAATTTACTTTCACAAGTGTTAATTTGATTTATAACCTGGTATTAAATTTGTTTGAATAAATATTAGAAGAGTGATGTTTTATAATTTTTAATTTTATCTCATTTCATAGTATTATCATACAGCATTAGATAAGTGGTAACCGTAAGAATTGCAATAAATCTTGTATTTTTATGCTAAATAGCCAATTACTTAAACAAAAAACTAGCAAATGAGAGCCTGTTTAATATTCTAGCATATCTTAAATTTATACTAATTCCACTAATCATTCTAGCATTAGTACCCGTTAAGAATTTTCTACAAACAAGGACTTATTATCTTTGGTAGAAGGAAATTTAGGGTACGGTAGTTAACTGATTGATAAGATAAGAAATTACAATTGTCTGAGTGAGAAAATAGTAAAAAATATTTTTAAGATGCCAGTATTTGGAATTTTGGGAGAGCAAAATTTGAGAATTTAGTTGGTGACTTTTAAAGTAAGTTCTAGATTTCTTTATAAAGAAAATTCTTTTAGATTTCACATTTTCTTTTGCTAATTACTACTTTTGATTGTTAATTTTTTATCTAAAGGATGAATTTTTGTTTTAATTTAGCTATCTAAATCTTGATAATTCTAATATTTTTTGGTGCCGAGGGAGGGACTCGAACCCTCACGTCTGTAAAGACAAAGGATTTTAAGTCCTTCGCGTCTACCATTCCGCCACCACGGCAACATCACCTATACTAAAAGCCTCAAACCAGTATTTTGTCAAGAAAAATCAGGCAAATAAGCATTTATTTACACTCCCCAAGTCTCAATTTGTACTACCAAATGAGTACAAAACTAAGTTATGCGTGATTGAGGTTCTTTAACTTCCTAGCTTCAAATTTGACAACCAAACAAAAAAATGGAAATTATTTGTATATCTGGGTGATTGGCGCAGCGGTAGCGCAATTCGTTTACACCGAAAAGGTCGGGAGTTCGAATCTCTCATCACCCACCAAACAAAAAAATTGAATATTTATAGAAATAAATAGAAACCTTAATTTTAAAAAATATTGACTAATTTAAGTTTTATTTAAATATTCTTTTATGAATACAAATAAAACATTTTTGGTCTCAGGAATTTCGATATTTGCTGTACTTGCAAGTATTTTTGTAGTTTATTTGATCGCCAATCAAAATCCCGACTCTAGCGATTCGCAAAAAACTGAAAGTAGCCAAATAAGCGTTGCTTTTGAAAATAACTCTGTAGCTAATTCTAGTGCAGTACAATCAACTAACACAATTTCTAGTGTTTCTAATAGTTCGGTAGTTGCGACCACCAAATACAAAAACGGAACCTACAAAGCTGATATCAAATACACCTCTCCAGCTGGTAGTGAAAGTATGAAAATGGAATTAGTGATTGCTGACGATCAAATAAGCAGCATAAATCTTGAAGCAGAGGCTGAAAATAGCACTTCTATTGGACATCAAAATAGATTTAAATCTGCCATAAATTCCCAGGTCGTTGGCAAAAAAATCGATGAGTTATCTCTAAGTAGGGTAGCAGGAGCTTCTTTAACCACTGGTGGCTTTAACAACACATTAAATAGTATCAAACAAACTGCACAGTATTGACAGCCAACTAAAATTTCTTTTTAGTAATTGCATGAATCAATTTTTTACCTATTCTTTTTTCTTCTGGAAATCACAGGGTAGGTAACTTTTGATCAAAAATATTTCAACCTACCCCTTATTAAAGGGGATTTTTTATTTACAAGTTTTATGTCTCACCCCACCACAATGCAAAACCCAGAACTCAAAATTATCGCAGGCCCTGACTCGATTGATGAATACAATCTTCAAGAAATTTACCAAATTGGTGACATTGCAATCAACGGCAAAAAAGCTATTTTTGGAACTCGAACAGTTGGTCTAAAATCCCGTACTGGTTTTGATAAAAATAATAGTGAACAGGGTTTTATGGGTCTTGATTTTGATGTGATAATGAGGAATTTCAATATTTTTGGACTTGGTGGAAATGTTGACGACTTAAAACCACTTCCATCTGTAGATATGGCTGAAAAAGTTTACCGTGACACTGGAATGCTATGTGCTTCTGAGGTAATGTTACCAGCAATTCAACTTGGTTGTTTGGCGAAGTCTTTCAAGTTCAAACCGTTTATGATTTGGAATCCAGCTGTGGACCAACTTGGCTGGCATGTTAGGCAGATGGCGGGTTTTGCTGAAGAATACGGCTGGACAATCGGACTTAAAAATGGAAAATGGCTGGGTGAAGACTACGAAAAAGCTGAAGATATTAGCTATGACGGAAAAACTAGTGTGGAAGTAGCTTGGGATGGACTTTTGAACTATGCTGAACTTGCCCCAGAAAGAATTTTGATCCAAAGAGGTTGCGATTTGCCTAGAAAAGGTGAGTTTAGAAACCTACCAATTCACCACACTGCTCTTCGAACCAAAGTACGAAATAAAGATCAAAATATCAAGCTTTTCTTTGATCCAAGTCATGCATTGGGACCAAAAATGCGAGATAAGATTGTAGATTACACCGTTGAAGCCATGAAAATGAAAATCAGCGATACGGAGTATTTGTACGACGGAATTTTGATTGAAGTTGGAACTGCTAAATGTGACACTCATCAACATATTACCGTACCAGAGTTGGTAGAAATGACTAATCGTTTGTCTGAATTTAGAACTTTGGTTGGCAGGTAAGAACCTGTTTAAAATTATTTTATAGTCTCAAACTTAAATTCAAAAATTACAAAACTCGCCCAAAAAGAATTAAAGCCCTATAAGCAAGTCGTTCGGGAGACCCGAACTGCACCCTTGAACTCAAACAGTTGTAATTCTTTCATCTTAAATTTGAGACTTGCTGGAATCTTAAACAGGTTCTAAAATCAAAATGACGAATTAAAATTTGCCTCTACTATATTAACTTAAAATGCTTTCAGAAATCCGCTTACACAAAAAAATTTGGGATTTGGTCAAACTTGAAAATTTGGAATACACCAAACCTGAAATCCAAAGAAATATCCAAAAATATGGGGTTTTAGTTGATGGCAAAATGGTTTTTAAAAGACTTGAATGGGTAGCGGATTTTCAAGAAATTGATTTTGACCATTGGCCAAAGAGAGAGGTTGGAAACTTTGAAAATATCAAGATTATTCGAGAAACTGAAGATTATTTGGTAATTTTTAAACCTTCAAATTTGGTCGTGCAACCCGGAAATGGTCATATCAAAGATAACCTAATAACTTGGCTAAAAAATAAATACCCTAATCAAGAGTTTTTTTTGGTTCATAGGCTCGATAAAGATACTCAAGGCATTTTGCTGATTGCTAAAAACCTGGAGATTCAAGAGTTTTTTCAAGCTCAGTTTAAAGATAGAAAGGTTATCAAAAAATATTTAGCAGTTGTGGATAACTATGTGGATAAGTTATGGACAACTACCCATTTTCAAACTCGAAGTAATTCAAATCCGCTCAAACAACAACTTTTTTGGAAGCAAAACTCTGAAGAAAGTCTAAAAATCGCTAAAACTAAAATCAAACCGCTTTTTTATTCGTCGGAATCAAATCAGACCCTGATTGAAGTGCAAATTTTTACTGGTAGAATGCACCAAATTAGGCTAATTTGTGAGACTTTAGGGTTTCCACTTTCTTTTGATAAACTGTATCACCAAGTCAAAACTTTACCTAAAAATACTCATAATATTGAGGGAATTTCAGTTCAGACAAAAGAGCTTTCTAAACCAGAATTTGAATCCTTAAAATCAAAAATCTTTGGAGTAACTGAGTATTGTTTGTTATCCAACTATTTGCAATTAAAATCTCCCACAGAAGGTGTTTTGGAGTTAAATTTTGTTGAGATGACAAAGCTAATTTCTGTTTAAAATAAAATTAAAAATCAACACCTAGGGAAGTATTTATCTCCTGCACTCTTTGAATAGTTCGGACATGCTCTTGGTCAGTGGAGGAAAAGTAGGTTTTTCCGGTAGCGTCACTAACAAAAAATAAATAATTGTTTTGACTTGGATTGAGAGCGGCTACCACACAGTCATATTCTGGACTAGTAATTGGTGCGATTGGGTAGCTAGGAACAAGATAAGTATTATACTGATTTTTGGCCTCTGGGCTGTCCAGATAAAGACAATTATCTATTTTGAGGGTTTGCTCGCAGGTTCGCTTGCCTGTACCATATTCCACAGTGATATTTGACTGCCATTTCATGCCATTAGCGATTCTATTATAAAAAACTCCTGCTACATCTTTTCTTTCTTGGCTGACTTCTGCCCTATTTGCCTCAGTGATTCCAGTTTTGGTTCGTCCTGTTTCTTTTTCGATTACCGACGCCATAATGATAGCTTTTTGAAAGTCTTTATCTCCAAGATCTGGGCTGACTTTTTGCCAGACAAGCTGGTTGAAGGTATCCAAGAATTTTTTGAAAACTTCAGCTGGAGTGCTGGGTACAAAAAAATCATATGTATTCGGGTACAAAAAACCTTCGATGTAGTATTTGGCACAGTTTTGAGTATTTCCATACTCACAAGTCAAAGCTTCGGGCAAAAATGGATAGATTCCTTTATTAAAATTGGCTGAACTTAAAGCAAAATTGGCCATGTCTGTAGCTTTCACAACTCCTTTTTCTTCAAGAGTGGCAAAAACCTGATCTGCCGTAAGACCTTCACGAATTGTCACTCTAACACTTGGTTTTTTGTTTTCAACAATCGAAGCTGTGATTTTTTTGGTCTCAGTATCAATCAGTCTCAAAACACCTTCAGGATTTTCTTTGTTTAATTCTAAGGTATATTGCCCTTCTTGGATTGGAGAAATTGGGTTTAGCTGTTCTTGAATCAAAAAAGCACTTCGACTTTTGATCACTTTATCTTTTTCTAACTGAGAAGCTATCACACTAAGGTTGTCACCTTTTTTGACTGTAAAAGTGTATTTACCAGTAGGGGCTTCGTTGGGAGGAATATAAAAATTGGAATATGTGTTAAATCCAAAAAATCCTAGTATTCCAACGAATATGGCTATAAGGGTGGCCACGATCCAAAATTTGGTCATATATTGATTTATAAAGGTAATTATTTGTTTTTTATTCAATTTTTATTATACATCACTTGTTTGCTGATAACTCTTCTCTCAGTCGCCGTGTGGCTTTTAGTCGGGCAAAGCCCGCCTTGTTCAAGTTACGCTTCGCTAACTCTTCTCTCAGTCGCCGTGTGGCTTTGGTTCGGGGATAGGGATTCGAACCCCAGTTGACGGAACCAGAACCCGTTGTCCTACCAGCTAGACGATCCCCGATTTCATTTGTAATTGTTACTATTGTGATTAAAATGTCAAATTAGTCCAAAAATTTATAAAAGTTAATTAGTTGTTTCTACTTGGCAAGTGTTAATAGGTTCTAAAGATGCGACCTAAGAATTGATTAGAGGTTGCAGATAGTTTTTAAAAGATTAAATAAATTTACTATTTAAAAGCCAAGTATCGTGAAAAACTAAAAATAATGTATAAAATTCACGAAAAAAATTGACAAAACCGTGAAAATCTAAAAATCTCGTATAAGACAACCTCGTTTTGAGTTCTCAATTTAGAGTCTATTTAAAATTATAATAAATATTAAAATAGGTTTTAACCCACCCCAAATCCCAATCAAAATTTTTAGCCATGAACAAACAAATAACAGAGCTGCGAAAAAGATACTACCAGGCTTCTATCGGCAAAGAATCGCTTTTAAATTTGCTAGCTGAAACTGAAGTTGCCGAGCAAGTTTATAACTCAAATGCCATCGAAAACAGCACCCTAAGTTTGGAAGAAACCGAAAAGATTTTACTCCAAATTGATCTGGATAGATTTCTAAATCAAAGAGAAATGTTTGAAGCCAAAAATTTAGCTAGAGTTGTAAGCTACATCAACCAAAAAGCAAATACTCGGGAGTTTAATTTAGATCTAATTTTGGAACTTCACAAAATGCTGATCAGTAACATTCGGGACGAAGTGGCAGGCAGGTTTAGAAAACCAGATGAGTGGGTGAGGGTTGGTAATCACATTGCAGCTGACCCAAAAGATGTCCTAGTTTTACTTACTCAAGCTATAGCCAATTATCACGCCAGCATCGATCAAAGCATAACCAAAAGACTGGCAGTTTTTCATCTTAGATTTGAAAATATTCACCCTTTTGTAGATGGAAATGGCAGGATTGGAAGGGTTTTAAACAATTTTTTGTTACTCAAAGAGGGCTGGGTACCCATAAATATCAAGTTTATCGACAGAGCCAAATATTACAATGCTTTTGTTGAATTTGATCGCAACCAAAAAACTGATCTGATGGAAGAAATTATCGCCAAAGCTCTGACCAACAGCTACCACAAAAGATTAGCTTATTTGGAAGGTAAAAAAATCCTAACTCTCAAAGAATATGCCCAAAAAACTGGCATCAGTTTATCCAACGCTATCAACAAAGCCAATCGCCAAACTATCGAGGCTTTTTTGGAGAAAGGAGCTTGGAAAATTGGAGTGGAGTAATTATATTTAGAAGCTGTTTAAGATTCTAGGCAATTTTGGATTTACATTGAAAAAAAGTAACTAAACTGTTGCTCTAAGGAGTCAGTATTTGTAGTTTAGAAGAGTAAATTTTGGGATTGTAAAATAAATATTAAACAAGTTCTTGAGTAATTTTGGCTAAATGATAGTTAGTGATTTTTGACATATAAGGGTTTTTACCCTAAATGATAAGTAATTATGAAAGGTATAATCTTAGCTGGCGGTTCTGGAACCAGGCTATATCCAATCACCAAAGGTATTTCCAAGCAGCTAATGCCGATCTATGATAAACCGATGATTTATTATCCTTTATCAATTTTGTTGCAGGCTGGAATTAGAGAAGTTTTGATTATCACAACCCCCGCAGACAAACCAAGCTTTGAAAATTTACTTGGAGATGGTAGCGACCTAGGTTGTAAGTTCCAATACATTGCTCAACCAAGCCCAGACGGTCTGGCTCAGGCTTTTATTTTGGGAGAAAAATTTATTGCTGATCAAAAAGTAGCCTTGGTTTTGGGTGATAATATTTTTTATGGTTCAAATCTCAACCAAATTCTACAAGAAAGTGTCGATCCAAATGGAGGGATAGTTTTTGCTTATCATGTTAGCGATCCTGAGAGATATGGGGTAGTGGACTTTGATCAAAATCACAAAGCTATTTCGATTGAAGAAAAACCCAAAAACCCAAAGTCAAATTATGCAGTTTCAGGGGTTTATTTTTATGACAACGAGGTGGTTGAAATTGCCAAAAACATAAAGCCAAGCCCAAGGGGAGAGCTAGAAATAACCGATGTAAATATGGAATATCTTCGACAAAACAAACTTCAAGTAAAACTTATGGACAGAGGAACTGCTTGGCTAGATACTGGTACTTTTGCCTCTATGAACCAGGCTTCTCAGTTTGTGCAAGTGATCGAAGAAAGACAAGGTTACAAGATCGGTTGCATCGAGGAAATTGCCTTTAAAAAAGGATTTATTGATCAATCCCAGTTAGAAAAACTAGCCGAACCTCTCCTCAAAAGTGGTTATGGAAAGTATTTGATGGGATTGATTTAAAATCTCTACTTTTAGATTTAAGTATTCAGTCTAAAAAGGGCTTAGTAAATCAAAATTTGCCTAAAATTCAAAAATTCAGCTAAAACCTAAAGTATCATTTTATTGATCAATATGTTAGATTTATCACAAATAAAAAATATTTTAGTTACCGGTGGAGCGGGTTTTATTGGTTCAAATTTCCTCAACGAGTTTGTACCTAAATTTCCAAATATCAATTTTATTAATTTGGATAAACTAACTTATGCTGCTGATCTAAACAATATCAAAGTTGGAGATAACCAAAACTACAAATTTATTCAAGGTGATATTTGTGATAGCAAGCTTTTAGAAAATATTTTTGAATCTGAAAAAATCGACTCTGTAATTCATTTTGCTGCCGAAAGTCACGTTGACTTAAGCATTAAAAATCCTGGCATTTTTGTGGAAGCAAATGTTGTAGGAACTCAAAAACTACTTGAAAAAGCTCTAAAATATGAGATCAAACGATTTCACCACGTTTCTACAGATGAAGTTTATGGAAGCCTCGGGGAAACTGGATATTTTACTGAACAAACTACTCTTGCTCCAAATTCACCTTACTCAGCCTCCAAAGCTGGAAGCGATTTTTTGGTACGAGCCTACAACGAAACTTTTGGGTTAAATACAACTATCAGTCGTTGTTCCAACAATTATGGGCCAAATCAAGACCAAACAAAACTAATTCCTTCTTTTATTTCCAAGCTCAAAAATAATCAAAAAGTACCCCTTTATAAAGATGGTAAAAATGTACGGGATTGGCTTTTTGTCAAAGATCATGTAGAAGCAATTTGGGAAATTTTTACGAAGGCTGAAAGTGGATCAGTCTACAATATTGGTGGAAACAATGAAAAAACCAACATGGAAATCACCAAGATTTTGTTAGAAAGTTTTGCCAAAGATGAAAGTTATATTGAGTTTGTAAAAGATCGAAAAGGTCATGACTATCGCTACGCCATTGACGCTAGTAAAATCAAAAATGACTTAGGCTGGACTCCAAAATACACTTTTGAAACTGGAATCAAAGAAACTCTAAATTTTTACCTAGCCAAATAAAATGCCTTTTACCCAAACCCCAATTCAAGATTTAATAATATTTGAACCAAAAGTCTTTGAAGATGAAAGGGGATATTTTTTTGAAAGCTACAACCAAAAATTATTTGAAGAAAATGGAATCGAAGCCAAATTTATTCAAGACAACCAATCCAAATCTAGTTTTGGAGTTTTACGTGGGATTCATTTTCAAAAACCACCTTTTGCTCAGGCTAAATTAGTGCGAGTTTTGAGCGGAAAAGTGCTTGATGTAGCGGTGGATTTGCGTCCAGAATCGGCTACTTTTGGCAAATATTTTGGGATTGAATTGTCTGCTGAAAACAAAAAGCAACTCTTTATTCCCAGAGGTTTTGGGCATGGTTTTGTAGTACTTAGTGATACCGCCGAATTTGCTTATAAATGCGACAATTTGTATTCCAAAGAACATGAAAGTGGGATTATTTATAACGACGCTGATTTAAAAATCGACTGGCAGATTGAAACTAGCGAATTAATAATTTCTGATAAAGATCAACAGCTAAAAAGCTTTGTAGAATTTAAAAATTCACTGTTTTCTAACTAAAAATCGTGAAAAACCTAGAATATTTTGTTAAATTCACGGTAATTATTGACATAATCATGAAAGACTGAAATTCTTTGAAGGTAAGTTATGCCAAAAGATTCTAGTTCGAATTCCAAAATAACAGAGCTTAGAAAAAGATATTATCAAGTTTGTGTTGGTAAAGAGAATTTATTAGCACTAATATCTGAAACTGAAGTTGCTGAGCAAGTTTATAACTCAAATGCCATCGAAAACAGCACCCTAAGTTTGGAAGAAACTGAAAAAATTCTACTTCAAATTGATCTGGATAGGTTTTTGAATCAAAGAGAAATGTTTGAAGCCAAAAATTTAGCTAGGGTTGTGAGTTACATAAACCAAAAAGCCACCACCAGAGAGTTTAATTTGGATTTGATTTTAGATCTTCACAAAATGTTGATCAGTAACATTCGAGATGAAGTAGCTGGCCGATTTAGAAAGCTTGATGAGTGGGTTAGAGTTGGTAGCCACATTGCAGCTGACCCCAAAGAGGTTGTGAATTTGCTTACCCAAAGTATAGCTCAGTATCACGCAGAAATAGACCAAACTATATCCAAACGACTAGCTACTTTTCATCTTAGATTTGAAAATATTCACCCTTTTGTAGATGGAAACGGGCGAATTGGCAGAGTCTTAAACAATTTTTTGCTACTGAAAGAAGGTTTTGTACCTATAAACATCAAATTTATTGATAGAGACAAATACTACGATGCATTTGCTGAGTTTGATCGAAACCAAAAAACCGACCTAATGGAGGAAATTATCACCAAAGCTCTAACCAACAGCTATCACAAAAGAATAGCTTATTTGGAAGGAAAAAAAATTATAGGTCTCAAAGAATATGCCCAAAAAACTGGCATCAGTTTATCCAACGCTATCAACAAAGCCAATCGCCAAACAATAGAGGCATTTTTGGAAAAAGGGGTTTGGAGAATTGGAGTTGAGTATTTAGAGACGCTTTAATTTTAGCTATAGCTAAACCAATATTATATCCAAACTCAGACCAAAATACACATTCAAATCCTACAAAACCCATTTCATTCAAACAGTTGTAGTCTTTTCATTGTGCATTTTGAATTAGGTTTGGGTGTAAACTAGACACTTGTCTGCCCAGCTCGTATCATCAAATATTCCTAATTTAGAAAGGCTTTAAAGCTCAAACAGTCCTCGCCTTCGTTATCTACTTTAAATATGATTCAGCTATACTTCCACTTTCTACTATAGTACCTTGCCAAAAATTTACTGGGTTTATTATCTCAAAAGATAAAGGGTTATAAGCTTCCTGAAAAGATTTTGATAGCTTGGCTTTTTGATTGGAATTGTACTTGATTTCACAAGCTTTTAGTCCGTTTGCGGTTTTTATCACCAAATCAACCTCAGCTCCACCTTTGTTTCGCCAATAATAAAACTGATGCCTAGATTTTAACAGACTATTTTGCTTAATTTTTTCCATGACTACGAAGTTTTCCCAAATACCTCCTAGATATTTATCACTTGCTTCTAAATTATAGTTGTTTTGCAAAAGTGTATTTAACACCCCGGTGTCGTAAAAATAATATTTTGGTTTGTTTTTAATCTCGCTTTGAAGGTTTTTAAAATAAGGGGGCAATTTGTAAATTATAAAGGCTTTTTGTAAAATATCTAGGTACCTATCTATCGTAATTGGTGATACTTGTAAAGCGTTTGCAATACTACCACTTGAAACCTCCGAGCCTACTTGATGAGCCAGAATTTTGATCAATTTTTCTAGTAAAGCAGGTTTTCTAACTTCTTCTAGTTTGAACAAGTCTTTGTATAAATACCCTTCAGTGATTTGCTCAAGTTCCTCTATTTTATCTATTCTGGTATCTAAAGTCAAAACCTTTGGTAGCATTCCAAACTGCACAAAAGTATAAATATTTTCCCGTAGGTAATTTACATCATATTGTTTGATAATTTCCAAGCTAGAAATTGGATACATTAGTATTTTGCGACTTCGTCCAACCAATGGCTCTCCTGTATAATTTGCTAGTTCAAAGCTACTTGAACCTGTTGCGATCACCTGAGTATTTGGTAAATTATCTACCAAAATTTTTAGAATCTCGCCAATCTCAGGAATTTTTTGAGCTTCATCCAAAACTACCAAATCATAAATCCCAATCAAAGATTTTAGTTTTGCCAGGCTTCGGGTATTTAATATTTCTTGGGTTTCTGAAAGTTCGCAGTTAAAGTATTTTGTTTGCATACCTTGATCTGCGTATTTAGTTAAAATTTGTTTACAGAGTGAAGTTTTGCCAATTTGCCTAGCCCCATAAACTATCAGAATTTTACCTTTAAAAAGATTTCGCTCAATTTCGTTTATTTGTAATCTATTTATCATAATATAAAAATAGCAGTAAATTTTAGATTTATAATATAAAAATAGCAGGTAATTGTCAAAACCCTAAAATCCTAAAACTGTTTCACTATGAACCCAAAACCAACCATTTTAGTAACCGGTAGTAACGGTCAAGTAGGTCAAGAAATCCAAGAATTGGTGAAATTAAATCCGCAAGAATTTTCAAATTTTAACTTTATTTTTACAGACAGATCGCAACTGGATTTGAGTGACAACAATTCTATCAAAGCTTTTTTTCAAAAAAATAAAATTGATTTTTGTATAAATTGTGCTGCCTATACAGCAGTTGATAAAGCTGAAGAAGATAAAGAAAATTGCCGACAAATAAATGCTCTTAGTGTTGAAGAATTGGCTAAAGAATGCCAAAAACAAAAGGTTGTGTTGATTCATATCTCCACTGATTATGTTTTCGATGGAAGCAAAAATTCACCATATTTAGAAACAGATCAAACCAACCCAATAAATTATTACGGCCAAACCAAGCTGGAGGGTGAAAAACTAGCTTTAGATAACAACTCAAAAACTGTGGTTGTCAGAACGTCTTGGGTGTACTCCAAAAAATTCGGGAAAAATTTCTACAAAACTATTCTGCGATTAGCTAGCGAAAAACCCCAAATCAAAATAGTTTCTGATCAAATTGGTTGCCCAACAGACGCCAAAGACTTGGCTAAAATACTTTTAAAAATGGTAACCAAAATTCACCAAAATCCAGATTTTAAGAACTTTGGAATTTATCATTTTTCAGGGAATAAAATTATGAGTTGGTTTGATTTTGCCAAAGAAATTGTAGCTGAAAACAATTTGAATTGTGAAGTTTTAACGATTCTAACATCAGAATTTCCAACTCCAGCTAAGCGTCCAATGTATTCGGTGATGGGGAAAAATAAGATTGCTGAAGATTTTTCGTTAGTTTAAATTACTATTTTCTTTTATAAACTTTAAAAAACTCAGTCTCTTTTAGAAGCTCAACTTTATCTGCGTTATCGATAAAAAATTGCGGGTTGTTATCGCTCCATTCCACTTTTGGTTTATATACAACATAATACTCAACCAAATTCAGATCCAATGTTTTGCCACAGCAGTTAGGAAAGTAATGGGTATTTGGAAACTCTGCAAAGTAGCCGCCAGTCTTTCCATCTACTGCCACTTCAGCGTTTTGAGGAATTTCTTTTTTGAGTTTTTCCAAATCTTGTAAGATCGCAAAATTTCCGGGTTTAGCTAAAATTCCAGGAACAATACTATTATTGGAAATTAATCCTGCAAATCCAAATGGAAGGATTAGCAAAATAATTAAGAGTCCGTTAATCTTGGAAGTTAAAGGTTTCAAGTACTTCAACTCACTTTTCTTAATTTCTTCAGAGTTGTTAAAATAATTGTTTAGCCAATTAATAATCTTTTCTAAGCTTAAAATAAAAGAATATACTATACCAAGTGCAATGATGGTATCATAGTGAAACGACCCAGACCTTTGTAAATCTGTGGTTGAAATAAGATTTAACAAAACTAAGGGAGCAATAATAATTATAGATCCTGATAAAAAAGGAGTAAAAGCAAAGATTTGAAACAGTCTTATAATATAGTCGAATCTACTTCTGTCTGTAAACATTTTTAACCACTCTTTAGGCCTTTTTATTGGGCTTAAAAGGATATCCCAAAGATCTTTACCAAGATGGGAATATCGTGCCAAGGAGTCATTATCTTCGAGTGGACGAAAAATTGGCTGTATGTATTTTATAGCCACAATACTTGTTAAAAAACCGTAGGCAAATATCAAAAGTGATTCTTTTTTCTTGCTGATTAAAAAGTAATACAACCCAACCATTCCTACGCTAAAACCAAACTCCTCTCTAGCTAAAGAAGCTACCGCTAAAAGAGCAAAACCAAGTCTAAATTTTTCTTTTTCAATCAAAGCCCAGATTCCCCAAATAAAAAATGGCATAGCTAAAGTTCCTGGGTGGTAGTGGAAAAAAATAGCACCTTGTACGGCTGGATAAATTGAAAATAAAACAGTAATAAAGGATGCCAGCAAATCTGAATTTAGTCTTTTTTTAGCAATTAAATATATAGCAATCAGCGATGCTACCATACAAATATTTTGAAAAATTAGAGGTGTAAAACCAAAAGGAAAAATTCTATAAATTGGAGCAAATAAAATCACAATTGGAGAGAAATGATCCCCTAAATAATTATCAACCTCATAGCTAGATTGCATTATCCTACCATATGCAGTATTGTGCATCACTTGATGTTCAACCCCATAATCCCAAACATACATAGCAAAGCCAAAATAAGCTTTTAAAACTATAAGGGTTATAGAGACAAAATAAAGACCTAAAAAAACTGAGATAAATTTATTTTTTAAGATAAAATCTGCAATTGAAGACAAGCTTTTCTGAGAATTACTTCTTAACTTTTGAAGAATTTTTATAGCCTGACTTTTTAACTGCATATGTTGATATTATTTGCTAACTTGAGATTAGTTAGATACTTACAGTAATTTGTCAAAGGCTTTTGTGATGAGAAATTGAGTACCTGTTTGAAGATAAGATTTTTACATAATATCTGACAGTTAATAAATTTCACTCAACTAATAGACAAAAATAAGAATTATAATAATAAGCTTAATTTAAATTATATGAAACCAAAAATAGCTCTATTTCATTTCTTTTTAAAAAAAGATGGTAAAGGAGGTGCTGAAAAAATGTTTTTGGACATAAAAGAACATTTTGGTATGGATTTTTGGACAGGTGGCATAGATTTGGGGGGTTGGGGTCAAGATTTAGTCAAAACTGATATTTTTGCTTCTAGGCTTTGGAATAGTAAGGGTAAGGTTTTTTATCTACACAAGGAAAGCAAAATTCCTATTTGGAGGTTAATAAAAAGGCAGCTAAATTTTTTGTTTAGCTCAAAAATCAAACAACTCAGAAAGTATGACATTGTAATTTTCAATTTTACTGGAATATTTTTTGTCCCTCAAAGACTGGCTAAACAAACCAAAATCTAAGCCATATGTACCAAAACGATAATGTCTAAAAATCTGCCACAACGATAAATATAAAAAAGTAATTGCAAAAACTATTATTCCCAATTTATACTTTTTATGATCAAAGTTATCTAGTTTTAATATTAATTTTTTTACTATATCAAATTTCCATATTTTTTCGACATAATAATAAACTACGAAAGTTATTAAGGCTATAGTAAGTATTTTAAATTGATAGGATTGAGAAACAGCAGAGAAAAGAAATCGTTTTATAAATTCAATAAAATTTGACATAATATGTTAAGAATATAGTTTTAAATATAAAAATTTTGTCAAAAATACAAATTCTTGTTTTACAAATAGAAATGATTAAAAAAAAATTAGAATTGAAGCCGAGTAAAGCCATTTTCCACGCTTTCCTAAAGGGGCAAGCCAAAGGAGGTGCTGAGCTTTTAATGTTTCAGCTTAGGGATTATTTGGAGGCTGATTTTTGGGTTGGAAGTATGGATTTTGAGGGTTGGGATAAAGAGAAATTTACAAACGATCCTTTTGTTCAAAAGTTCTGGAGGACTAATACCAATTTTGAATATTTGCATCAAGAAACTCAAATACCTATTTGGAGGCATATAAAAAGACAATTATTTTTTCTTTTTAGCCCTAAAATAAGGGAATTAGCCAAATATGAAGTAGTTATTTTTCAGGGAAATGTAAGCTTTGTTCAAAGAAGGCTGCGAAAAATTTCTCCAAATACCAAGCAGATTTTGTATGTAAATACCCCACCACGAGGTTTTGCTGATCAGTTTGAAGAAAAGCTCAAAAAAATTCCAAAAATTATTCATCCAATAGCTAAAAAATTCCAAAAATTAGTTATTTCAAACTACCAAAAAGATGCCCAAGCCGTTGATTATATAATTGCAAATTCCCAAAATATTAAAGGTCGATTAGAAAAGTACTTTCAAATAAAAGCCGATTCTGTAATTTATCCGTGCCTTGACACTTCCAATTTTAAATTCATAAAGCAGGGTGATTTTTACCTTAGTTATGCGCGGCTCGAAGAAGAGAAGAGGATAAAACTGATGGTCGAAGCTTTCAAAAAAATGCCCGATAAAAAGTTAGTTATTTGCTCTTCAGGTCCGCTAAAAGAATGGCTGGAAAATGAGATTAAAACTCACAATTTGAAAAACATCGTTTACGAAGGAAGGGTAAGCGATGAAAGGTTGGTGGAACTTATAGGAAATTGCATTGCCGGGATTTTTATCCCCAAAGATGAAGATGCCGGTATGACCCAAATTGAAATTATGACTGCTGGAAAACCGATTATTGGGGTAAAAGATGGGGGGCTACTAGAAACTGTAGTTGATGGTGAAAATGGAATATTACTTTCCAAAAACCCTGAGATTGGTGATCTAATTAAGGCTATCCAAGAAATGACACCAAAAAATGCTCTTGAGTACAAAGAAAAGTGTGAGCTTCAGGCTGGCAAATTTACCAAAGAAAAGTTTTTAGAATCTGTTAATCAGATTATTTTGACTATTGCAGAAAATAAAAATTGATTTTGTTTATGGATTCGAAAAGACAACATGATATTTTATTTATAACTCCGTCTTACCCTCCTACATATTGTGGAATCGGTAATTTCACGTTTAGATTAGTTGAAATTTTAAGAAAAAATCAGAAAAATGTTTTTATTGTATCAAACCAGCATCAAAAACTAGAAAAAAATATTGATGAAGAAAGAAAGGATTGGATGTTTCAAAACAGTAAAGTCGATCTAAATTTTTCTAACATTTTTAAAATTATTTCAATAATAAAAAGCATAAAACCAAGAACTGTAAATATCCAGTTTTGTTCTTTAGAAGCAGGAAGATCTCCATTTCTAACAATTCTGGCAATAATCATAAAGCTAAAATTTCCAAAAATTGATTTGCAATTAACAATTCATGAGTTCGATAACTATACATTTTTAGGTAAAATTAAATACACACTTGCCATGTTTTTTGCAAACAAAGTATTTTTTTCGGGTAAAAAACAAGTTTTAAGTGCAGAGAAATTCTCATTTAATTTGATTAACAATAGGTTTAAAATTATTCCTATAACCAATACAGTATCTATTAATAAATCCATAGATTCTACTAAAGATTTAGTCAGAAGAATTAACAAGTCTATAAACATTTGTTTTCATGGGTTGATTCAACCAAAAAATGGTTTGGAATATTTGCTTTACGCCATCAGTGATATGAATAGAGACGAATATAAATTAAATATTTTAGGTGATTTCAGCTTGTTAATAGACTACGGGAATAAAAGTGAAGAAGTAAAAGATTATCAAGAAAAACTAAGAAATTTTATTGAAGAAAAAAAACTTAGCGTGCAGATTTTTGGTGATATAGATCCATCAAGTAAAAGATTTAAAGATGTTTTAAATGGTTCTGATATTTTTATAGTTCCAGATATTGAAGGTTTAACCAGTCGGAGAACTAGTTTTTGGAATGTATTTTTGCAATCAAAAATTTTAACTTTGGTCAGTTATACAGAAAATGAATCTGAAGACTTCTTTAAAGATCATCTAATCACTTTTAAACCTAAATCTTCTGAAGAAATTTACAATAAAATAAAAGAAATAACGAGGCTTGACGACATATTCTTGAAAGAGTCTTATGCAAAACAAGAAAAACTCCGAGAAAAATATTCTCCGAGAAACTTAGAACAGCAAATCGTAAAATTGTTTGAAACTCAATAAAATTTATGCAACAAGAACCAAAAGTCAACATTTTTATACTGCACTTCGGGTCTCCTGTAGAAACCTTTAATTGCCTTGAATCTTCTTTAAATTTAAATTATTCCAATTTTAATATTGTCTTGATAGATAACGATCCCTCGCAAATACTAAAAACAGAGTTTTCTAAAAAATACGATGTAGAATATTTGAATCAAGATTTTGTAAGTTTAAAACAAAAAAAAGTATTTATTGTTAACACCGGTGAAAACTTAGGTTTTTCAGGTGGTTTTAATTTTGGTATCGATAAAATGAAAAAATATGGAAGATCAGATTTTGCTTGGCTGTTAAATAATGATTTAGTATGCGAGAAAAACTCACTAGTAAATTTGATTCAATTCAGCAAAGAAAATAAAAATCATAGTATAATTGGTTCTTGTATTGAGATAGATAAAGAAAATAGAACTTTTTATGGTGCAAATTTAAATTTAATCACAGGAGATGATAAACCAGTAATGTTATCAAACAATAATACAAAAAATTGCCTTGAATTGAATCAACAAAAAAGATGGTTGTTCGCAATTAATGGAGCTGCGATTTTTATTAATTTAAATTTAAATACAGATAGAAATATTCTACCAACAAAATACTTTCTCTTTTTTGAAGAATTCTATTTAGCGGAAAAAAACAAACAGAAATCGCTCAAGATCATTACTTGCTTATCTAGCACTGTGTATCATCAAAGTTCTGTAAATACATCAAAGAACTCTAAATTCCTAATTTATTATATTTTTAGAAATAGGCTTGCTTTTTTCTTAGAATTTTACCCACAATACTTTATTCTTATATTTCTATATCAATCTATCAGAGTTGGTGGTGGTTATTTTAAACAATTTAAATTTAAAGAATTTGTTTGGGTGTTGCAGGCAATAATTGACGCACCTTTGACACGATTTTCAATCAAACCTTTTTTTGGAAAATGAAAATTCTACATCTTTCCACCAGGCTGAACATGAAATACGGGGGTGGTGAAAAATTCTTAGAGCAATTGATCACTAGTTTAGATAAGCATGAGCATATTTTCATTGGTCAAGACGAAGTAATTTACAATATTTTTAAGAAACATGCAAAAGAGGCACATTATTCCTCAGCAGGATATGAACCTATTACTTTAAAGCGTAAGTTCTTTATACCACTATCTTTTATTTTAGGGTTTCTACAATTCATAAGGTACTACAAATTTTTCAAAAATGCTGATATAATTTTTGTGTCCGCTTCTTCAATCGCTGAGCCAATATTTTTGCTTCCTTGGATACAGCTATTCTTTCCTAAAAAAAGGCTAATTCAGACCATGCACTGTATGTGTATAGATTATTACTGGAAAAATCCTCTAGTTTCGATTCTCAGGAAAACTTGGTCAAAAATGGAATTTATTTTTATATCTCAAAATCAAATGAATGATTGGAAAACTCATAATTTAAGTGGGTTAAAAAATTATTTAATTTACAACGGTGTTGAGATTCATGAAGATAATTTTAAATCTAAAACTAATTTAGATGTACTAAATATAGGATATATTGGCAGAATGTATTATCAAAAAGGTGTAGATACAATGATTAAAGCAATCTCCAAATTAGACCATTCAGATATAAAGATTAATCTATTAATGGCAGGTGAGGGTGAGGATTTGGATAATTTTGTAAAACTGCAAAAATCCCTAAAATACAAATCAAATATTGAATTTAAATGGCTAGGGTTTGAGTCTAATACTAAAGAATTTTATGAGAAATGCGATCTGATAATTTTTCCTAGTTGGATTGAAACTTTCAGTTTAGTACTCTTAGAGGCTTGGGAGAGAGGCTTACCTGTAATAACTTCTAATATTCCAGCTTTTATAGAAGCTAAAAAATATATGCCAAAAATGGAAAATGATCTTACTTTTTCTCTAAAAAACGAAATCGACCTTGCTAAAAAAATTAATTATTTTATTAAAAACTTAAATACTTATACTTCTTCAGAGTACAAAAATAATTTACACAATTGTATAAAAATTAGATTTTCTAAAGAAAAGGTATTTAGTCAGTACAATGATTTACTTAAAAACAAAACTTAGATGAATTTAATAGCTGTATCCATTGGGATTTAACATTGTCCAATTCCACTGATCTTTTATAGATTTTTCAATATTTCTAGTCGGTTCCCAGTTTAAGAATTTAGATGATTTTTTTTTGGAAGCATAAACAATTTCAGGATCTCCTTTTCTAGGGTTTTGAACAGTGAAGTTCAGTTTTTTACCTGAAATATCTTCTGCGATTTTGAATATGTCTTTGCAACTTGTACTATTTTCGGTTGATAGATTAATTATCTCCATTTTACCTGCGATTAAATTAGAGGAAAGTGATTTAACATGTGCGGTCGCTAAATCCGAGACATGAATATAGTCTCTTTCCTGAGATCCATCTTTTGTTTTGAATCTATCACCAAATAAAAACACTTCTTTCCTTTTACCCGAAAGAGTATGCATTACTATTGGTATTAAATTTGTACAGTTTCTCGGGTCTTCCCCAATTTGACCACTTTCATCGGCTCCAACAGCGTTAAAATATCTGAAAGCCAGGGATTTCATCTGAAATTTAATTGTATATTCATTTATCAACTCTTCCATTTGTAGCTTCGTTTGTCCGTAAACATTTATCGGCTTAGGAATGACTTCTTCGGTTATTGGCAGTATTTCAGTTTGCCCATAAACCGCAGCACTAGAAGAAAAAATAATCTTTTTTACATTATTATCAACCATACTTTGCAATAAATATTCTGTCGCCGTAACATTGTTTTTAAAGTAACTATCGGGATCTCTTTCACCTTCCTCAACAGATTTGTAAGCAGCAAAATGAATTACAGCATCAGGTTTATGGACGGATAAAAGTTTTTGACTAAACTCAGGTATTTTTAAATCGCCTTTAACGAAAGTTAAACTTTCACCAGAAAGTTTTTTTACTCTATCTATAGCTTCTAAATACCCTCTTTCAAGTGAGTCTACCACAATTACTTCGTACCCTAATTTAAGAAGTTCTAATACCGTGTGTGAACCAATATAACCAGCACCTCCAGTTACCAAAATTTTTTGATTTAGCATACTAATTTTTCTTTGCAATTAAACCACAATATGGTGAATATAATTGATTTGACGGTAACTTTTTTAACAAGGGTAATAATTTTCTTATCATGGATATTCCGGCTCTTTGGAAAATATTTCTTTTCTGACTATCTGCCCAAAAATCAAAATTTCCAAAATAACCGGAGTACAATATAGTAAAACCTTCTTCTTCTAGCTGTTTTTTCCATAAATCAACATTCATTGAAGGAATATAGTGAATGTCGTAGTTCTTTTTATCAAATAAAATATGTAAAAATCTTTGTATAAAACCTCTAAAATTAGGAGTTTCTATAATTATATAACCTTGGGATTTCACCATATCAGCTTTTATTTTTATCAGCTCTTTCCAATTTTTGAAATGCTCTATCAATCCAAAAGAACAAACTACATCATATTTAACACTAGGTTTAAAATCAAAAACATCATTTTTTACAAATTTACTAGTTTTGTAACCTACCTTAGATAACCATTCTGGAAGTTTTGTATCTATACCCTCAGCAGTATCAACGCCGTTTAAAGTATATTTTAATGAACCAAATATAGCTAAATACCTTCCAGGGTAACAGCCTAACTCAATACAGTTTTGGTCTTTAGAAGCAATAGGAATATACTTTTCTATTAAACTTCTAATAGTGTCTCCTTTTGGTATTTCTTTAAATTCTATATCTTTATATTGTTCGTCCCAAAAAGATTTACTTGTCAGTTTTGTGCTATTCATAATAGTTTAGAATTGTATTAGGGAAAAATAGTCAAGTTTACTTTGATATCAAAAAAACATAAATTGGATCGCAAATTATATTAAAATATGTTAAAAGTAAAAAATTTGTTAAATAAAAATAATATATTATTAGGGCTAGCAGTGCTAATAAAATTTTTAGCAGTTTTATTTGGCTTGCTTATAAACAGATGGGTAAATACTTATTTAAGCCCAGAAACCTTGAAAGAATATAATTTGATAACCAGCTATACTCCCATAATTTTAGGTTTTATTATCTTTGGAATACCAACTTTGATTCAAAAAAATTATACTAATATAAACGATAAAGAAAAGTTAAAAGATGTTTGGGCAACTTTTTTTTATTTAAGAATGGCTAGCTATTTTATTGGACTTGTAATAATAATTTTCACTTTCAGACTTTCTAGAACAAACGACTTAATGTTAATATTGGGGATATTCACAACTCAATTTATTTTACTTGCCGATCTTAATTATAGATCTGTATGCGACGTCTTAAACCAAACATGGAAATTTTCCATAACCGATGTCTTAGGTAAAATATTATTAGTCTTAGGTATATATTCAGCTGTATTTTTTAGAGTACCTATGGAAGGTATTCTAATATTTATTTATTCTAGTATATTTTCATATTTGTTTGCCTATATGCTAGACTACTTTTGGAATAAAAAAAATACAGAAATGGGAAAATTTAGTTTAGAAATTCTAAAAGAAAATTACAAACCTATACTGTATTTGAGTTTTTCAAGCCTGTTTTTCTTTGGTTCTGTAGACAAGCAATTATTAGATTTTTATGGGGTGAGTGCATTTGAACTAAATGGCTACACTAATGCGTTCAAGGTTTTTGACATAGCACTGATAATTCCCTCAATGGTAATACCTGTTTTTGCCAGTAGAGCTAAAAAACATTTTGATATTACTAATGAAAAACACGAGAGAATAAAAATACTTGAGAGATGGCTGATATTAACTTTTTTGGTTGGTTTACTTATTTCTTTTTGTGTTTTTATTTTTTCTAGGATAATATTTGATTTAATTGACCCTAAGTCCATTTATACAGATTCTTCTCTAAAAGTCATGCCTTTGTTTTGCGTGTCTTTGTTTTGCTATTTTAGCTCGTTTTTTTACTATAATATAAATGTTTTTTTTCACAAAGAAAAACAAGAAACAATAATTCAAATTTTAAATTCAATTAGTTTTGTTTCACTGTATGTTTTGCTAATTCCAAATTTTGGAATTGTGGGAGCTGCTATGGGGCATATGTGTATTTATCTGTTGGATTTTATAAGAAGGACAATAAATTTTACAATTAATAAAAATAATTTTTTATAATTAGACTATGTCCTCAGATTTACAAAATTATAATCAAAAGAGTAGTGTTTATTATGACAGTTCTCGTAATGAAATATTTGAAATATTGCCCAAAAATATATCTAGCTTACTCGATATAGGATGCGGTAATGGTAGTTTTGGAGCAAAAGTAAAATCAGAGTTAAAAATTGAAGTTTGGGGTGTAGAACTATTCAGTGACGCAGCATTAAAAGCAAAAAGAAAGTTAGATAAAGTTTTTAACTGTTCGGCAGAAGATGCTGTTTCTAAGATACAAAAGAAGTTTGATTGTATTACTTTTAACGATGTCTTGGAACACCTAGTAGATCCTTATAAAACTCTTTCAGAAGCAAAAAAACTGTTAACCGATAAGGGTATAATACTGTTTTCTGTGCCAAATATTAGAAAAATTAATTATATGTACGATCTCGTGTTTAGAAAAGATTGGAGGTACGAAGATTCAGGAGTAATGGATAAGACTCACTTAAGATTTTTTACTAAAAAGAGTGTTATGAGAATGATTGAAGATTTAGATCTTGAAGTCATTAATATAAAAATGCTTAATAGAGATAATTCTTTTAAGTCAAATTTAATTAATTTACTATCACTTGGATTTTTTGAAGATGCAATGTATTTACAAATTTTAGCAGTCGTTCGCCCTAAATAATTCCAGAAAATTCGTTGAAGCTTTGACCAAATATTACTCTTTGGGTAGAGACAACATCTATATTAGAATTAACTTCAACGGGACCAGAAACTAAGTTGTTTATAACAGGAGTCCATATTTCTCCAGGGGTAAGAGTCTTAGTTGCTTTTACCACACCTCCAATTTTAATTTCAACATTTGCTGATAATGTCGTAGATGGGTTGTATATTAAAGTACAAGCATAGTTGTTATTTGTAGTGTCATTCCATGTAAAGTAATATTTTGAACTCATATTGGTTTCAGAAATTCCAGGAAATTCATTAAAGGTATTAAGATAAAGTACTCTTTGAGTTGCATATATATTTTTACCAGAAGTTAGACTTTCTACAATTATAGCACCATTTTGCACATTCGGTATTAAAGGTGTGATATTACTATTTGGATTGATAGTATAATTTTGGCTAAAACTATTTCCTATAGTTAATTTAATATCTACAGGGGTGTCATTTGGATTACCTATTAGTGTCCAAGCAGAGTTTCCATTTGTAGTGTCATTCCATGTAAAGTAATATTTTGAACTCATATTGGTTTCAGAAATTCCAGGAAATTCATTAAAACTTATTTTACCAGATTTATTAAAAAGTACTCTTTGAGAGGATATAATATTTTGATCAGAGCTTACTATAACTGGACCATCAAGTAAGTTATTAATTAAAGGAGTCCATATTTCTCCAGGGGTAAGAGTCTTAGTTGCTTTTACCACGCCTCCAATTTTAATTTCAACATTTGCTGACAATGTTGTAGACGGGTTATAGACCAAAGTCCAAGCAGAGTTTCCATTTGTAGTATCATTCCAAGTGAAGTAATATTTATCAGTTAAACCGTTAGCAGGTATTCCTGCATACTCATTAAAACTATAAAAACCATTTGCTAAAAACCTTACTCTTTGTGTTACAATAATTTTGAAAGGTTGACTTGTAAGCTCGTCTAATTCTGTAGAAATTAAAACAGGTCCAGTTAAATATCCCAGAAAATAGGGAGTAATAACACCACCAGGTGCTACAGAATAAACCTCATCAATTGAATTTCCTATTTTTAATCTAACTCTTACCATTTTGTTGTTTGGATTGGAAATTAATGTCCAAGTGTAGTTTCCACCCATTGTATCATACCAAGTAAAATAATGCGTAACCGGATATTCCACCCAACCACAGCCCTTCACAGCCTTACAAACATTTAAGCTACCAATTCCATTTCCACTGGCCAAAGTGGTTTTGTCGGTGCTGGCTTTGATTCGGCTTTGTACTTCTAGCTGAGTTAGGGTTGGCTCGGTGCTTCGCAATAATCCAATAGCACCAGCAACTTCTGGGGCGGCAAAACTTGTACCAGTCCAAAATGAACCATCTCCTAGAATTTTACCAATACAAGGACTAGCAGTGAGAACTCCACAAATACTATACACAGCATTTCCAGAAGCTTCTGGTCCAAATGTCTCTGCTTCTCCAACAGGTGCTACCAAGTCCACATAACTTGCAGCGGTACTGTAATTAGATTTTGTTCCATCAGGGTTGATAGCTCCAACTGCGATTACAGAAGGGTAAGCGGCAGGGTAGCTAACTACATTTGTACCCACATAGTATTCAGGATCAGCAGGAGTTAAAAATGGATAGCACTGAATAGCTGTTTTGTTGCCGCAGTTTCCACTAGAGGCTACCACGCTTACACCTTGACTGACGGCATAGTCGATCTCAGCTTTTACAGGAAGATCGTTGTAAGGGGTTCCAAGGGAGAGATTGATTACCTTAGCTCCGTTATCTACAGCGTATCGGATAGCCTTAGCTACTCCGTAGGTACTAAAAGCATCTCCATGAAGAGCAATCGGCATTAAAGTAGTTTGATGAGCAATTCCAACCCCTCGAGTTGAGTTATTTTGCATATAAATAACCCCAGCAACGGCAGTGCCATGTCCTGTATTGTCAGTTTGGCTACCATCTTTACGACAGATATAATAATTTCCTTCAAAAGGACCTGCTAAAAATATCTCACCAACTGATGGGTTGCAGGTACTTCCAGGTTCAGTGCTAAAAAATGTAGCAGGATTGGCAACATTTACTCCAGCAAAGTCAGCCAAAGTTGTGTTTACTCCACTGTCGATGACAGCAATTTTGACACTGCTTGAACCTCCAGAGTTGCTACTTCCAAGAGCAGTTGCGACTGTTTGCCAAGCACTTTGAGTGTAGGTTCCCATTGGGTTGGTGTTGCTATCTTTTAGGTACCATTGATCTGAGGTGTAGTTTGGGTTGTTAGTCGGGGTAAGACTGTCGAATTGGTAAGGATTGTTGGTTTGGACAGACTCTACTTCTGGCAAATCTTTGATTTTGTTGGCAAGGTCGGTTAGATTTTCTTCAGGTTTAGCTTGTACCAGCAAAAGATTTGAGGGGGATGTGATTTCTTCGTTTGAACTTGCTCGAATGGGTAGGGGTTTGGTGGGAGTTTCTTTAAGTAATAGGTTTTCTAGGTCTTTGTTGGTTTTTGGGGTTTTTAGTTGTACCAAAAGTTGTCTTTTTTGGCTACTAACAGCTTTTAAATCAACTTTCAGGGTTTCTTTTTGTTCTTCAGATTCAGTTTGGGCTAATAATTCTTCATTAGAAATAGATGAAACGCTTTGGCTAGAAGATTGGTTAGATGAGACCGAGCTTGAATTGTCGCTAGAACTTTGACTAGACAAACTGCTTTGTGAAGATTCTGAGCTGGATTGAGTGCTACTGCTTGAGCTGTTTTCGCTATAAACTGGCACGGATATGGTGGCAATTATCAAGATGGTTGAGATGAATAAATTTTTGAGCATATATGAAACTAGTAATAAAACCTATAAATTTTGTGACAGATTTGGACAAAAGTAGATATAATGTATCTGAATTGTGTTTTTTAAAAAAGTCAATTTTTAGCCAAAGAAAGGTATTTTGTACTTATTATAAAGAAGTTCCTGAGGTCAAAATTCTAATTGACAAAAGTAGTGAGCTTTAGCATTTTTGTATAATACAACCAAATTATGACAACCAAATTCACAAAAACTTTTTTAGCCAAAAGCCTGATCGGAGTTTTAATTTTTTCGGTAATAACTATTGGAGGTTTTGACACCATCGCCCAGTCACTAACTTCTACCCAATACAACACCCAAAAAAGCCAAATCGACACCGAGACCGAAAGTATCAAAAAGCAAATTAGTGAATTAGGAGGTAGTCTTGAGGATGTTAGTAAAAAGAAAAATACCCTCCAAGAAGAAGTAAGGCAAGCTGAAGAGGATATCAAAAAAATAAATGATTTGATAGTTCAAACCGAAGAATTGATCACCAAAATCGATACCGAAATCAAACAAAACGAAAAAGATATTGCAGACTTGCTAGAAGAAATGAAAGTTTTACTATTAGAAATTCAAAAAAATCAGCAGATCAGCCCGATTGAAAACCTAGTTTCTAGTCGTAATTTTGGTGAAGCTATAAGTAAATTGTACGCTCTTTCTACTACTCAAAACTCAGCTAATGACCTAAAAATCCAAATCGAAGATAAGATTAAAGAGCTTGAGTTGAATTTAGAAAAGCAAAAACAAACCAAAATCGATCTGGAAAGCTCTAAGATTTTGTTGGAGGGTAAAAAAAGCTATTTGGACTCTTTAATCACCAACTACAAAGGTAAAGAAGATGAATATGCCAAACAAATTGGAGTACTTAAAGAACAGCAAAAAATCAACGACGAACAAGCCCAAAAACTTCAATCCGAATGGGAAGCAGAGAAGAAAAGACTAGCTGAAGAGGCCAAAAAAACCAATACCGGAGGGGGTAATACTGGTGGAGGTTCGGGTGGTGGATCCGGAGGTGGAAGTTATGAAGGAAGCACAGGCTGTTTTTTTGAAAATAGCACTGATCCAGGGGTACCAGCTGGATTTTTCCAAAGACCTATAGCTAGCGGTTATGTAGTTTATCAAGATTTTGGCTGTCCAAGCAATTGGGGAAATCTTCATGACGCTTTGGATATTGCTATTGGGGCAGGGACCCCTATTGGCTCCACAGCTGGTGGAATTGTAGCAGCTAAAGGTTCGGTAGGGTATGGAAATTGGGTCATGATAAAACACACTTTACCAAATGGTCGCAGAATCTACTCCTTATACGCTCATATGATTTCTCAAGCTCCGGTTTCGGTAGGTCAAACAGTTAATGAGGGGCAAACTATAGGCTATGTTGGATGTACTGGAATTTGTTACGGAAATCATGTCCATTTTATGCTTTACGATGAAACATACGAAACTAAAGGTTTGGGTACAGGAATAGGTTATGGGGGTAGTTCAAAAGTTTATAACCCAGCAAGATGGATAAGTTTTTAATGTCTTTTCAAAATACTTCCAGCCAAGTTGTCAAAAAAGATTTTAATTCTCGGGTTTTAGCTTTGTTTGTGGGATTATTTGGGATCATTTTTAGTATAATTACAGCTTACCCAATCTCTCTAGTTTTTAAAGGTGATTGGAAGCTCAACCAAAAGGTAGACCTTGCACGCAATGTTTTTATTGATTTTGAACAACTCAATCTAACTTCTGTTAGTGATATTTTGGGACTAGATAGGCAGATTCCAATCGGCAACATAAGTGTCAGGTTTTATGCAATTTGTATTTTGCTTGGGGTTTTGGCAGGGTATTTTTTGGCTTTGTATTTGGCAAGATCTCAGTATATCGCTGGCACAATTATAGATCGTTTGATTATTGGTTTAATCATTTTTGGGCTGGTTGGGGCTAGGCTTTTTTATGTAATTTTTAAGTGGGATTATTTTGGACAAAATCCACAGGCTATTTTTGCCGAAATTTTGACTGGTGGCTTGGCAGTTTTTGGAATGCTAATAACTTGCACTGCTTATCTTTGGCTGTATTGTTATCGCTACAAGTTCAACTTTTATGAGTTTGCCGACCTGATAGCTCCGGCAGTTTTGATAGGTCAAGTAATCGGTAGGTGGGGTAATTTTTTTAATTACGAAGGTTATGGAGCGGAGACTTCAGTTTATTGGAAAATGTATGTGCCGGCCACAGCCAACTACTATGCCGATCTAAATGCGGAATATTTTCACCCTACTTTTTTGTACGAAATTATCCCAAACTTTTTGTTGCTATTATTTTTGCTCTGGAATTATAGCAAATTTACCGAAAAAAGAGCTGGTTTGATTTTTGGTTGGTATGCTGTAGGTTATGGAATTATTAGGTTTGTAACTGAGTTTTTTAGATTAGATGCTTTGAGGTTAAATCTTCCAGTATTCATGCAATTTAGCATACAGCCTTTTGGCAAAATTGAATATCTTTTTGCTAGTCAAATAATGGCAGTGGTTTTGATAATAATCGGAAGTGTGACTCTTTGGAGAAGGAGAAAAGTTATTTATATCAAAAAAAACATGCAAGAATTTCAGACTGCTTAAAAAATTATTTAACGATTACTACACTCTCAAATTTTGCTCTCCGAAAATTGCAGGTACTGGCATCTTAAATTTATCTTTTGTTACTTTAATTGATTCGTATCAAATTAACAAGACAACCTAGCACACTTTTTTACCGGGTGACCGAAATATTGAATAGTTTGAGGATTCTTGCCTTAGTCGATTACACCTCCACCTACCAAATTATTTTCAGCATAAAAAACAATACTTTGCCCAGCTGAAATGGCTTTGATTTCTTGGTCAAAAATAACCTCCGCTTTGGTGTCCAAAATCCTGACAGTGCAATCTTTGGGTTGTTGGTGGTAGCGAATTTGAGCTTTCAATTTTAGCTCCAAACCAGACTTCAAAAAATCCTCTTGCAGAAACCAATTTAGCTCACTGGCAGTTAGTTTTTGGGCGTAAAGTGGTTTAAGATTTTGTCCGTGAGTAACAGTTACAGTGTTGCTTGAGATATCTATTTTGGTCACATACCAAGGGCCTCCCGAAAGGTTTAGTTTTTCTCGTTGTCCGATTGTGTACAAATGAGCTCCAGGGTGATTTCCTAAAATTTGACCCTGCTGATCTACAATCACACCTTTTTTATCACCAATTGTCTGAATCAAAAGCTCTCTTAGTGGAGTTTTGCCCACAAAACAAAGTCCCTGTGAATCTTTTTTACTGGCAGTTATTAGTCCCTTTTGAGCGGCATATTCTCGCACCTCAGCTTTGGTTGCAAATTCACCCACAGGAAACAAAACTCGTTTGAGTTGTTCGGGCTTTATTCGCCACAAAAAATAAGACTGATCTTTGTTTGAATCGTTGGCGGTTTGAATAATATTTGAACAAAAAATCCTGCCAGAATTTAGCTCAATTTCAACATCGTTCCCCATTTTGGCATAATGCCCGGTTGCCACAAAATCAGCTCCTAAAGCAATTGCTCTTTCAAAAAATATCCCAAATTTGATAGTAGAATTGCACATCACATCAGGATTGGGGGTGCGTCCATTTTTGTACTCAAACAGCATGTAATTGACCACCCTTTGCAAATATTCTTGTTCAAAATCCCAAACTTCAAAAGGAATTTGTAATTTAGCAGCGACTGTCTGAGCGTCTAGCAGATCGTCTTCCCACTGGCAAGCATACAGATCTTCATCGACTTTTAGTCTGATAAGTTGCTCTTTGCTCCAACATTTCATATAAACTCCGACCAGATCATAGCCTTTTTGTTGCAACACACTTGCAGCAACACTGGAGTCCACTCCTCCGCTAAGCATTACAAAAACCTTTGGTTTAGACATATTTTGGGCTACTTGAAATTTTTTGGCTGGAAGTATTTTTAAAAATAGAGGTTTTGGCGTTTTTGATAGCAGGAACCTGATAAGCTAGAGGCTTGCTTTGCCTAGAAACATTTAGCAAAATCCCTACCGCGACCAAATTCACAAACAAAGATGAACCTCCTTCAGACACAAAAGGCAAGGGAATACCTTTAAGTGGAGCTAGTCCAAGCATTCCGGCGATATTCAAAAAACTTTGGCTAATTATCCAGACTGTAACCCCAGTAGCAAGGGCTTGACCACCCAAATCTGGAGCCTCACGAGCAATTTTTAGACCCCTCCAAAAAAACACAAAATATAAACTCAAAAAACCTACAGTCCCAACAAAACCTGTTTCTTCACCAATTATAGAAATAATAGCATCAGTGCTTTGCTCATACAAGATTCCAGGTTGTTGTTTGATTTCGCTGTTGCCATAGCCTTTTCCAAAAAGACCACCGTTACGAATAGCGTCTTGGACACCATTTATTTGAGCGGCACTTTCGCTGGTAGGATCCAAAAAAGCTGTGATTCTACTAACTCTATAACTAACCGTCAAGCTCATTACCAAGCCAATAGCTACCACCACCCCAGCCAAATAAATCAAAATTTTGAGAGGAATTTTGGCTGACCACATAGCTGAAGCAAGAATTCCAAAAATAATCAAAACGGTTCCCAAATCTGGCTGAATTATTATCAAAACAGCCGAAAATAAAAATGAATAAATTGGCCTTTTGAAGCTAATCCAATCAATTTTTTTACCTTCATATTTCCAAAAAAAAGCACTAAAATAAATTAAAAGGGCTAATTTGGTGAACTCACTTGGCTGAAAATTTGGTAAAATTGGAAAATCAATCCACCTGATAGCTCCATTTGCAAGGTGAGGCTTGATCGGTAAAAAGTCCAAGCTCTGGATAAAGTCAATCTTGGTAATGGCAGCATCTACAGCATTTTTACCCCAGCTAATGAAATTGCCATACATCGCAAAAACCCCTAAAAATCCCAGTAAAGCATAATTTAGCCACAAAAATATTTTGTCTAATGAAAGCAGTTTGTGATAGTCAAAAGTTGCTAAAAAAATAGTAAAAACCCCACCTAAGCCAATACCTAAACCCAGTTGTTTGATAAGCTCTTGTTGATAAATCTCTGGTGATTTGGTGGACAAGCTACTTGCCAAAAAAGCAACCCCAAATGTACAAATAAGCCCAACAACCAGCACCAAAACCCAGTCATATTGCAGATTGTCTTGAGTTTTTTGTAAGATGTTTCGGATATTATTTCGTTGAAATCTTTGTGCCATTGATCTAAAAGTTCTAGTATCTGGACATTTTGTCAACGCACTAAGAATTGTTTGGATACTTTTTGAAACCTCAAATTTAGCCACAAAAATTCCAAAACTCGTATCTAAAAATAGTTTGCTTAATTACTTTTTGACTCAAACAGTTGTAATTTTCTCATCTTAAATTTGAGGTGTTTGAAGACTCCAAACAGACTCTAACACTTCCTAATCCACTTTAATCCCTAACTCAGTCAATTGTTTTGGAGAAACTTCGCTAGGAGCATTAGTCATCGGGTCTATTCCAGAACCATTTTTTGGAAACGGAATTACTTCACGGATACTGGTTTCACCAGCCAAAACCATCAGGTTACGAGGTAGTCCCCAAGCAAAACCTGCATGACTAGGAGCTCCGTATTCGTAAGCTTCCATCATATGTCCAAACTTAGATTCAATTTCTTCATATGTGTATCCTACAATTCTAAACGCTTCTCTTAGTGCCTGTGGGTTTGGATTACGCACACCGCCACTTAAAACTTCGTAACCATTTACCGCTACATCATATTGCTTAGCTTTTAAGTCCATTAAAGTACCATTCTTTTCGGCATCTAGCAAAGCTTCCAAACCTCCGTGCCAAACACTAAACGGATTGTGGGCAAAGTCGATTTTACCGGTTTTTTCGTCTTTTTCAAAAAATGGAAAATTTTCTATCCAAACATATCGAAGTAGATTGTCATCGATTAGGTTTAATTTTAAACCAATGTGTTGGCGAATTTTATCTTGAGCTTTATGAACAATGGATTTGTCAGAATTAGCTAAAAACAAAATCAAATCTCCAGTTTCAGCTCCAAAAAATTTTTGAAATTCACGGGTCTTTTCTTCACCTAAAAATTTAAAAATTGGACTCTTAGCTCCATCTTGGAAGTACTGAATATAGGCAATTCCAGGAAGACCAAAACTTCTGCCAATATCTTGAATTTTATCCAAATCCGATCGAGAAAATTTATCTACTGTTCCTTTGATTACCAAAGCCTGAATACGGGCATTTTTATCTTCACAAAGGTCGGCAAAAACTTTAAATCCAGAATTTTTAAATACTGTTTTAGCATCAACCCAAGCCAAGTCATAACGCAGATCTGGTTTGTCTGAGCCGTATTTTTCCATTGCATCTTGGTGATTAATTCGGATAATACTTGTATCCATCCATTTTTTATCAGTAAATTTAGTCAGAACTTCACTTACAAAAGTATTAGAAAGCTCATAAATATCATTTTCGTCCGCCCAAGCAATTTCAGCATCAATCTGGTAAAAATCTCCCACAGCTCGATCTGCCCTTGGGTCTTCATCCCTAAAACACGGTGCAATTTGAAAATACTTATTAAAACCCCCTACCATCAAAAGCTGCTTGAATTGTTGTGGAGCCTGAGGAAGAGCGAAAAATTTACCTGGGTGAATACGACTTGGAACAAGATAATCTCTAGCTCCTTCAGGGGAAGAATTAGCCAAAATTGGTGTTTGGACTTCGATAAAACCTTCCTTACTAAACCAATTGCGAGTTTTTAAAATCAAATTATGCCTTAACCACATCAATTTTTTAAGTTTTTCTCTTCTAAAGTCTAAATATCTGTATTTTAAGCGGATATCTTCACCGGCTAAATTCTTCTCATTTGCGTGAATATCAAAAGGTAGGTTTTTAGCTTTTGCCACAATCTCTAAATTTTCGATTTCGATTTCGATTTCTCCAGAAGATAAGTTTGGATTGATATTTTCTGGGGTTCGGGCTATTACTTTTCCGGTGATTTTTAGGACATACTCGTTGTGAATTTCTTCAGCTAATTTAAAGATATCAGGATTTTTGGCTGGATCAATAACGCACTGTAAAAGTTCAACCTCACTTCGTAAATCGATAAAAATCAAACCTCCATGATCTCGAATTGTTTGAACAAATCCGCCAACTTGGATTGTTTGACCGATTTTTTGAGTGTTAATTTGTGAAAAATTGATGTTAAGCATAATTAAAGCCAACTTTAGGTTTGAAAATAGGCAATGTCAAATCAATTTTGCACTCCCAAGACTAAAAATATATGCGGTAAAACAATTGCAGTTAGAATAAACAGCAAAAATACACTTACTGCGAAAAACAAATAATTCAATTTTGGGTAAGTTTTGCTCAAAACAAAAGCTGTGGTGTGATTGATAAACAAAAATATCATAACCGCCAGCCAAATTTCGGTTAAATAAATCTGACTACTAAAAATCTGACTAAGCTCAAAGTCAAGAATGACAGAATTTTTTGGACGCAAGTTATAATACCAAGTGAGGATTGTCACAACTCCAGCAAGCCCCCAGACAATCACCCAAGGTACTAGTAAAAAGCTAAAGAAATATTTTTGAAAAGGAATTTTTGATTTCATTTTTACAATCAAGATTTAAACCTAGATTTGGTCAATACACTTAATTCAAAACTGGAATTTGCCAAACTAACTTTTATCAGAGTTGGTAATTATTGTTAAATGTCTTAAAACCTTTAGTCAGATTTTTTGGTATGCACAATATTTTTTTATTAGCTGGTAGGACAGGTGGGCCATTTTTCCCGCTTCCAACTATTGCCCAAAATTTGCCAAACTATAACCCTATTTATATCGGGGTAAAAAACAGTTTTGAACAAAAAATTTGTACTCAAAATAATTGGAAATTGGAATTTTTACCAGAAGTAAAATTGAGTATTTTAAGTTTTAAAAATCAAACTTTTGGAGAAAAAATTATCAACTTATTTTTGGTATTTTTAGATATTTTTAGACTTGGTTTTTCTTTTGCAAAATCACTTTTTTTACTTTTAAAATACCAACCAAAATTGATCGTTTCAACTGGGAGTTTTTTGGCAGTCCCAATAATTTTTAGTGTCAAAATTACCAATTTTTTTGGTTTCACAAAGTGTAAAATTTTGGTTCACCAGCAAGACCCTTTGCCAGGATTAGCTAATCGCCTAACGGTTGGTTTGGCAGATCTAAGTTCGTGTGTTTTTGAATACACCAAAAGTAACTTTAAAAAATTTTCAAAGGCTTTTTTAACTCCTAATCCAATCGATCAAAAAAAATACAACCAAATCAGGCAAGAATCACTATCAAAAATTCAAAAAGTAAATCCAGAATTATACAACTTTATCCAGTCAAAATCCACCAAACCAATTTTATTTATTTTCGGTGGTGGTGGTGGTGCTGAGGCAATAAACCAATGGCTGATAAAAAATTTAGATGAGCTATTACTAGATTTTAAGATCATTCACCTTACAGGCATTTTGCAAACCAAAAAATTTGAAGTTAAAAAAGCAAATTATTTTCAAGCAAAGGTTTTTGTGGCTGAGATGATACCAGTCTTGAGTTTGTCTGATTTGGTAATTTGCAGGGCAGGGCTAGCTTCTATTACCGAGTTGGAGTATCTTTCTAAGCCAGCTTTTTTGGTGCCACTTCCAGACTCTCATCAAGAGTTAAATGCAGAATTAGTAAAAATAAAATTTGGTATTTTACAGCAAAAAAATATTTCTGGCTGGCTTTCTCAGATCAAAACAGAGTATGCAAAAATTGCTACAAAACAAAACTTCTCAAGTCAGTTACAAATCCAGCAAAAATTACAAAATTACTATCAAAAAATTAAGAATATGCTTGACAAATAGGGCAAAATAAAACTGATTTTGTGGTACTTACGGGTGTAGTTAAATGGTATAATAGAGGTCTCCAAAACCTTTGTCGAGGGTTCGATTCCTTCCACCCGTGCCAAAATTTTAAACCAAAACACAAAATTAAGTTTTTGATCAATCAAAAATTACCTTAATCTTTTTTTGGCGTTACCCAGTACCCTAGGTATTTACCAAACAAACCTCTGAGCTGTACATCCAGTGCAGGCGGACTCATCATAATAAAAATAGCTGGCGAAACAACCCATTGCAAACAAATTACCAGCCAGTGATACCACTGTACCTTAATATTTTTGGTAGCTTTTCGAGCGATAAAAGCAAAAGTAATATAGCTAGAAATTGCTAGATACACAAAGCTAATCCAAGTAAAATATTGCCCAAATATCCAAAGATTGGTTTGGACTGTAGATTCTCTGTATTGTTGATTTCCAAAAACCTGCGGTAAAAAGATAAAAACCGAAAAAGTAAGTGGCAAAGTAGCCCAAAAGAAATGACCCAAAAATTCTAGCCTAATCATCTTTAATCGCTTTTTGAGGGGTATTTTTTTACCCTCTTCTTCCAAAAAAAACTTCTGAAATTTGTACGGAAAACCTTCTATTCCGCCCCATGCCCAGCGTTGCAACTGTTTGTATTGATTAACTATAGCTTCCAAATAATCATCACCCTCTACAGCATCTCCTTCAAAAGTTCCATAAAAAGGAATAACCCTAAAATCTCCACCAAAACCCACATAACACTTGGCAAACAAAAGACTATCTTCGGCTATTACTTCCCGATTCCAAAAATCAATTTTTCGCAAAACTGTGAGTGGAACAGAGTAGTTAGCAAAAAAATGTAATTCGTCTAAAAGGCTGGCTTGAACCATGTACCAAATTGTGGTGTTGGTGGCTACAATTCTGGGGAATAGATTGGATTGAAAAAAATTGTTGGCATAAACCGGCAGTGGCTGAAAACCGGCTTTAGAGCGATCCTCACTTAGACAATATCTATAACTAAGCATCTGCAAAAAGTAAGGTCCAATTTTTGAATCAGAATCTAGACTGGTAAGCAAAGCCATCTCCGGGTCAATTTTGTTAGCTTTTACAAACAAAGAAGCTTGTCGTCCGCCCCAATCTTCATTGCTCGCTTTGCCTCGAATTTCCCCTTCAAGTCCATCTGGGTGTTGAGTTAAAATAACACTAAGCTTGGTCTTTTGGGGGAGAATTTTCTTAAAATCCAAATTTTCATAATCTAGCTCACCATGATTTTGATTATATACTTTTGCCAAATCGGTCTCAGGACTTTGATAAACATTGAGCCAAGATTGAGATTCTAGGTAGGTTTTTAGGTTAAGATTATTTTCCAAGCCAGCCCTTGCCTCCTGAGAAACAAAAACAAAAACCCTTTCAAGGTCATAACCAGAATCAAAAATTTTCTTGAGTGAACGAGCTATAATCTCGGGGGATTCATCATAGACTGCAAAGATTGGAAAATGAAAAATTCTACCTGGTTTAGCAAATTTGGTGTTTTGAACTTTGTGGTAGCTTTCCATGTCAGCCTGGATTTTTTTGTGCCAATCAAGTTTGTTTTTATATTTTCGTTCAAATTTGTGCAAAGTATCAAGAGCTTTTTCAGGACTTTTATCCATTTCATCTAATAAAATTTGCCAGTTTAATTTTTCCCAACGTTGCAAATATTGGTATGTATAAATGGTATAAACAGTATGCAAACCTGTCCTTAAAACAGTCAAAAAACTGTATCCAATCAAAAAAATAGCCAAAAAAGCAGGAAAAAAAATAGCTAGTAGTGTCAGAATCAAGAAAAAAAGCAGCGTAGAAAAACCAAGTGTACTTTCCAGAATCCGATAACTTAATCTTTTGCGATATTCTTTGATAGAGGTGGACATTTGTTAGACAACACGGTTTGGAATTACCAACAAATTACCCTGTTTTTTAGGAAAATTATCAATAATTCGCTTCCTTTTGGATTGATATTTATCCAGATCACTTTCTGGTTGGTCTTCTCGTAGTTTGTCGATAGTAATGGTTTGAATTATGTCTGTTGGAGAAATATTACCAGTATCCACTGATTGAATTTCTTTAATATAATCCAAAATTCCATTTAGGTTTTGGGTATTAATTTCCAAAAAATCATCACTTGGATTGCTCTGAATTCTCGATAAAGATGCCATCTTTTTGGTGGTCTGAGTTGTGATTAAATGATTTACTGACATACTGTTTGCGTGACAAAACCATGCTAAGATTAAAAAAGATAGTCAAGACTTTAAGCTGTTATTTGTTTGTTTTGCAAAAAATCCTTGACATAACAAATTTATTTCTTTAAATTAGGGGAGTTGATCAAATCAACTGTTTTTACAGCTATCGTTTCTATCCAAAATCTGATTCAGGTGGAGAA
>Ga0207418_100041_pt1 | contig 35748 bp, 27 predicted proteins | sample LakMenEpi05Aug08_FD_150669 | JGI IMG/M metagenome (GOLD analysis project Ga0207418, IMG submission 150669) | Freshwater microbial communities from Lake Mendota, WI - 05AUG2008 deep hole epilimnion (SPAdes) | ecosystem: Environmental > Aquatic > Freshwater > Lake > Epilimnion/Euphotic zone ...
TTTACCTAGTAATAATTCGTAGGTTGGGTTAAGCAAAGCGCAACCCAACGCAATAAAATTATAAAGATGTTGGGTTTCGTACCTCAACCCAACCTACATCTACTAAAAGCAAGATTTTTGAACCCGCGTAGGCTATTAGTCGTTGACACATACTAGCAACCTTGTTATAATATTGATGGTTTTATACATGGTTGTTATTTATGCAAGTAAAACATAGTTTAAAAAATCCTGACACAGAAATAACTTATTATTTAACAGAAGAATTAGGTGAAGGTTATTTTGGAAAAGTATGGGGAGGAATAGATAGCAACAAAAGGCCAGTTGCTATCAAAATTTCTTGTATTAAAAATAATACAAATCTGCAAGACTGGTTTAATGAAATTTCAAATCAAATAAATTTGAATCATCAAAACATAATTAAAATTTATGATTTTTTTATCACTAGTGATACGTCTACAGGTAATACTATCTCAGTAATAGTTATGGAAAAAGCTTTAATGAGTTTAGATAAATATTTGCAAATTAATAAAAGTTTTTCTCCAATTCATGTTTGTTGGATAGGTTGTAAATTATGTGATGCTTTATTTGAAATTCATAAATCTACAGTCATACATAGAGATTTAACTTTAAGAAATATTTTATTATTTCCTGATTATCATGTGAAAATTGCTGATTTCGGAATATCTAAAAGGAAGCCTGATTTATATCTTCCTATTGTGTCTAATACTGGTTTTTTTAATGCTATTCCTCCAGAAATTTTAAAACATGGCTACTCCGATTTTCAATCAGATATCTATCAGCTAGGTTTAATTCTACTTACATTATTAACAGGACAAGAACCTATCCCTCAAAATTTAGACCATGAAACAATTAATCATTTGATAAATGAGGGGCAACCAAGAAAAATAGCTGAATCATTAATTGAAGAATTTGGAAATTTAGCATATATAATTTCTTGTATGTTACGTCGAAGATTAGAATGGCGTTATCAAAGCATATTAGAATTAAGAGTAGATTTAGATAAGGAATTAGGAAATATACAGATGATCGAAATCATACAGATGAACCAAATAGTTAAGAACTTTGATCAAAAATTTTACCACTAATAGATAGGGCTTGCTGAAAAAGTTTTTTCATGATGACTAGGAGGTAGGAAACAACTATATGGATGAAATTTTTAACTATTTCTCGATAATCTAACTTTTCCGTAAGACTATAAAGATGTTGGGTTTCGTTCCTCAACCCAACCTACCACTAAAGGTAAATTATTTTAATTCTTTAAGAGGTATTTTTACTCTAATACAAGTTGCTTTCTCTGTAAATTTATCCTGCCTAACTTTCTTCATATCATATTTAATATAACCATCATATTTCTTCTTGCATGAAGGGAAACTTATTGCAATAGGATAGGGAAAACTTATATTTTCTTTTTCATTTGATTCTTCTAATTCATCTAATTCTCCAGCCTCTTTATAAGACTTTAAAACATCTTTTATTTTTAATTTTAAGTCTTCATCTTTGAATTCTGAACCGTCGTACCGGTAAGACCAAGAATTATCATAAATAACTTGACAATTTTTTATTTCCCATATTTTTATACTATAATAGTTATGCCAATCTTCATAATCACCTCTATTATAAGTATGAGATGTACTGCTTAGTTCACAGCATATGAGGTATTTTTTATTTTTTGTGAAGAAGAATCTATCCACCACGTCATCTATACACCTAAACACTAATTTATATGTATTAACATCCCACATTTTTATTAATAACTTTATATCTCTATTCTCTACAATCCTGGAATATGTCATGATAAATGTATCATAATATTTTAGAGTAAATTTTTCTAGAGTAAAATCTTCTTCTTGCTTGATAAGAATATTACCTTTGAGAACATCATAAATTTCAATACCGTTTACGTGGAATAAAGCCAAGTACCAGCGATTATTTTTAATAAAAAATTCCGCTTTTCGAGTATGTTCATAAACTTTAAAACTTCTTTCTATAAAAAATAAAGGTTGAAGAAATTCCTTCATGGCAATAAATATAAGAATACCAAAATATAAAATCGTTATAATCAAAACAGATGTTAATTCATTAGATATTGATCCACCAAAAGATATAATTATAATTAAGGATATTAGCAACATTATTATAAAATGAGCTACATGAAATAAAATACGGTTAGTTATGATTAGTTCAATACGATAATAAACTAAAAAAATGTCAATATGTAAAATCATCAAAATATAAGCTATGGCAGCCCCATCATGAACATTATATAAAAGTAAGTATATTGGTAAAAAGAATACAAAAGTAATACACCCAAATTCTTGCGATCCAAATTCTTGCGATTTTATTGTCTTTTCGCTGGGTATCTCTATTGTTAATTCTTTTGAATCTAGTAGTTTCATAATCCAAATAGTTAGAATCTTCAATTAAAAAAAATTTGCGGTAACTTAACTCAGTTATAAAATAATTCTGATTAATAGACAGGGATAAGCAAAACGCCTATCCCCAAAAAATCAACTAAATGACTTACGTTCCAGACTGCCAAGAATTGGTATAGTCAATTTGATCTGCTGTCAAACTATCAATGAAAATGCCCATAGCTTGCAACTTCAAACGAGCAATTTCTTCATCCACTTCTCTAGGAATAGAATGCAAACCAGCAGCTAAACTACCCTTATTCTTCACCAGGTATTCAACAGCCAAAGCTTGGTTAGCAAAACTCATATCCATAACTGCGCTGGGGTGTCCTTCAGCCGCAGCCAAATTAATCAAACGTCCTTGTCCGAGAACAACAACGGATTTACCATTTGTCAACTTATACTCTTCAGTGAAAGGACGGACATCCTTGATTTCCTTAGCATTAGCGGCTAAGTATTTCAAATCAAGTTCCAAATCAAAGTGACCAGAGTTACAAACGATCGCACCATCTTTCATCACATCGAAGTGTTCACCGCGAACGACGTGCTTGTTACCTGTGACAGTAATGAAGATATCACCGTGAGGCGCTGCTTCCGCCATTGGGAGGACGCGGAAACCATCCATAACGGCTTCAATAGCCTTGATGTGATCAATTTCGGTAACGATGACATTTGCACCCATCCCACGGGCGCGGAGGGCTGTTCCCTTACCACACCAGCCATAACCGACAACTACAACAGTTTTACCAGCTAACAAAATATTTGTAGCGCGGATAATTCCGTCTAAGGTAGATTGACCAGTACCATAGCGATTATCAAAGAAGTGCTTGGTGTCTGCGTCGTTGACGTTCATCGCAGGGAATGTAAGAACGCCTTCTTTAAACATGGCGCGTAATCGCACGATACCAGTTGTGGTTTCTTCCGTGCTACCAATCAAATCAGCGATTTGGTTTTGACGATGTTGAACTAATTCTGCTACCACGTCGCTACCATCATCAACAATGATGTTAGGGCGATGATCTAATGCTATTTGCACGTGACGGCTATAGGTCGCGCTATCTTCGCCTTTTTGAGCAAATACGGAAATTTCATGATCAGCTACAAGACTTGCAGCTACGTCATCTTGCGTTGACAAGGGGTTACTCGCAATTAAAACTGCATCAGCACCACCGGCTTTAAGCGCGATCGCTAAATGTGCAGTTTCTGTAGTAACGTGGGCGCAAGCTGCTAGGCGTAAACCAGCAAAGGGCTTTTCTTTCTCAAAGCGATCGCGGATTTGCTTCAATACGGGCATTTCTCGTCCAGCCCATTCAATCCGTTGTCTTCCCAAGGGAGCGAGAGCGAGGTCTTTAACCTCGTGCTTTAATCTGGGAGTTGTTGCGGTCATGAAAATTATCCTCTAAAAAACGAAACAGGTACTCAGACCTTCACGTACTGTAACAATATTTTTTCACAACTAGCCATATTTTCTTGTAAATACCTGTCTGCATGGTTCATAGTTACTTCAACTAGCTTCACCTTTGATATAAGCAATATCAAGACCCTATATAGCTTTTGGCTTTTTCATCATTCTCTGGTAAGAATATAGCAACTCCAACGGGAATAGGTGATTGGTAATTGGTAATTGGTAATTTGGGAAAGGGAATAGAAAATAGATAAAAATTTATTCTCCCCCCGCACCCTGCTACCTGCACCCTTGCTTCTTCTCCCCTACTCCTTCATTGACACAAGGAGGTGTTTTAGTGATACTTCGATTTTTAGCGGTAGCAGGAACAATGGTAATGACCATCAGTTCTGTCACCAAAGCCACAGCCCAGTTTTCTCCTTTACCTTTCCTGTCAACTCCTAGTAGTTTGAAAAATCAGGTAGATGATAAAATAACATCTGGTTGGATTTATTTAGATGGTCGTCCTTTATTTAACATTACTGCATCAAAAACCAATTTTCCCGCCCGGTTTCAAAATATTCAACAGAATCTACAAGATATTACCCATAATTACTTACAGACATCTGCAGCAGAAATTAAAGTGCAGAATCGCATAGTTAAAGGATTACCAAATATTTATGTTAATGACCAATACTTAATGACCGTAACTTATGAGGATGCTAGACAGATAAACCCATTAACATTAGCAAATCAAATTAGTGATGAATTACAACAACACCTTAAACAAGCTAAACAAGAACGACAATCACACTTTTTAATCCAACAAGGTGAAATTGCTGCTGTTGGAACATTGGCAATGATCATCATCAGTTGGGGGGTCAGACGTTGGCAAAAGCGTTTAATTAAAAATGCAAGCGATTCTATCCCTAATATTCCCACAAAATCCCAACCAGTCACCACACTATTAAATCAACAACAGCAGCATCTTCAAGAAGTCAAAACTAGACTATTTCAAACAGCACAAGCGGGGATTTGGGGAAGTGGTAGTTTAATTATTTTAGGACTATTTCCCTACACCCGCGCCTGGCAAATTGCCATTCTCACTATTGCCCAAATTCCCGTCAAGTTAATGATTGTAGCTGTGGGAACTTATGTAGCTGTGCGGTTTACTTATGCTTTAATAGATCATTTTACCTCAACAATAGTTAGTGGTGGAGCTTTATTAACCCCAGAAACATCCGAACGTTTGCAATTAAGAATATCTACATTTTCCGGCGTAACTAAAAGTATCACTACAATTATTTTCGTAGGAGCAGGTAGCTTACTCTCTTTAATATCTTTAGGTATAGATATCGTTCCTTTATTAGCTGGTGCTGGTTTGGTGGGTGTAGCTATATCCCTCGCTTCCCAAAACTTAATCAAAGACGCAATTAACGGCTTTCTGATTATTTTTGAAGATCAATATGCCCTGGGTGATATGATTACTGTTGGTACTGTAGGCGGTTTGGTAGAAAAATTGAACCTGCGAATGACTCAGGTTCGAGATTCGGAAGGACGCTTAATTACTATCCCTAATAGTGAAGTTAAAATTGTTGCCAATCTTTCCAGTCGTTGGTCACGGGCTGATTTAAGTATTCCGGTCTCTTACCAGGCCGATGTAGACGCAGCTTTGCGGTTAATTGAAGATGTGGGCTTGGAGATGAGTCAAGATCCCCAATGGCAACATCAAATTCTGGAAAAGCCTAATGTTTTGGGAGTTGAACATTTTAGCGATCGCGGTGTCATGATTCGCGTTTGGATTAAAACCCAACCTCTCAAGCAATGGACTGTAGCCCGAGAATACCGTCGTCGCTTGAAAATCACCTTAGACGCAGCCGGAATCTATATTCCCGTACCGCAACAAGCAAATTGGATTAATGACGAGCAGTTATTGAACCCTCAGGACTAAGTTATTTACAAGTTCTTTTAGTCACATTATCTGTTTTCATCTCAGGCAAGAAAATCCTAGAGGCGTTTCCTGTAACGTCTTGGGAATTTTGTATTTTTGTATACAAACTCGCTGATCTGATTCAATGCTTTTTTTGATCATTCCCTTGCCAGATTAGTAATTTTGTACTATTCTATAAGAATAGCCTTCGAGCCTGGAAAGACTGATAGAAGAGGGATTTTACCTATGATGAAGCATTATATTCTCAATCTTAACCCTACCGCAAAGCAGGAATGGGATCGTTGTATTATCCGTGATCCTCTGACAGGAAAACGTCCAGATATAGCTAAATTAATTTCTGAGTCCATAGGTACAGATACAGGCAATTATTTAGTCAGTGTAAATATTGAAGTCACAGTATTACAAGAAGCATCCATACCATCAGCGGACCAACTTTCCCTAGCATTTCCAGAAGTCTCTGTATCCACCCAATTGCGGGAAGCAGCGTAGAAGCTGTAAATTATTCGCTTTGACTAATTTTATCGGAGGTTGGGTTAAAACAAGTAAACCCAACCATTTATAACCCTTTGTCAAGGCTAAAAAATAAAAAAAGCCCAAGCAGATTATATCTATAATAATAGCACAAAAAGTCAAGGGGTACTTATAAATCTTGTAAGAACCTATTTCCGTTAGCTTATTGATAACATTGTCAATATTATTGAGAATAAAGGAAATTATTGTCAATAAACATTAAATTTACCAATTTTACAAGAATGCCTATTTAAAAAACTTATACCTCTTTCTTTCTCCTGAACTATACTAAGTGCATAAAGATAATATTTAGCAATTCAGTACGAGTAAAGGGTTTTGTTAGATATCCAGAAGCCCCAACAAATCTCGCTTTGACTTTATCTATGATTCCCTTATTACTAGTAACAAAAATAATGGGAATATTTTTAAACATAGAATTATTACGGATAATGCGACATAGTTCATAACCATCAATTCCTGCCATATTTAAGTCCAGTAAAATCAAATCTGGCTTATGTCTAATAATTGACATTACTGCTTTTACTGGTTCATTAATAGTCACCAAATTAAAATTCTCATTTTCTAAATAACGGCTAATTTCCTTGAGAATTGCGGGACTATCATCCACAGAAATAATTTTGTAAATCTTTTGTGTAATTTTGGGATCAAATTCGACTTTTTGTGAATTAGTATCTATATTACCATCAACAATTTCCTTTGAAAAATCCTCTTGAGGTAAATTAGAAATAATTGGAGTTTCTGTAGTAGTATCTTGAGTTAGTACCATATCTGGAACAAATAATTCATTTCTAATTAACTCCGTAGTATTTTCAGGCAAAAATAATGAACTTTCACTGATTTTAGGTAATTTATCAAATGGAGGATCAGGTTCATGTAATACTATCGAACCCTTGACAATATAGGGATATAAACTTAAAGCTAGTCGCAATTCATCCTGATTGATAATAATTGCTAAATGACGTAAGCTAAAACCCTTCATCCAATTGGTTATATTTTCCCGAATAGGTGGTAATCTTTTATCCTGAAATTTACTACTAACTAATAAATATGGCCGCTGATAGGGAGAGGATATATATTTACTAAGATAGCGCCAATTTTGTAACTTATTTTGACATTGTTCTACGATATCATAAATATTTAATTGGCAAATTTTGGTAAAATTACTCGGTATTGTTGTTAATTGATAAGTACCGGATTTAATGAGAATAAATGATTCAATTACTTCTTTAACTAATTCTTGAATCAGTAATTTTGCTTGATCAGTAATCAAATATTGTTCAGTAATTAGCCAATTAATAGCTTCATATTCTGGGGGATAATTGAGTAAATGATCATTACTTTCAGATTCAAATATCAAGCGCATTTTGACACGCACTTCATTATCTACAAGAGGAATTTGTTCATAGAGACGACGTATCTGTCGTTCTAATCTATCAAATGGTTCTACAGAATGAGTTCCATAGATAATTTTTCCTTGTTCTATATATATCAACCAAGATATAGAGTTGCTATATACTTGTAAACAGGTAGTTTCATAACAATTGCTCAATTGTCTTAATAAACCTTGGGGAGATAATTTGGTAAATGTGCCAGTATTTTTCATATTTTTACATTTTTTGGGCGGATGGATTAACATAGTATTGGAAAAGATGAAATATCATTATGCTCATTATCAGAGTTATGAAATTATGAATATCAATGAGAAACATTGTCTAAAAATTTTCTTAACGACATTGAATGTAACAGTTTTTCTGGTGTTTGATTCTGAATTATTTAGTAGTTGCCTGGATAAAAATCTCTGTCCTGCTATTTTGTAGTTAGTTTTGAGTAACTACATAGTGACAAATAAAGACACTGGTATTACATTGGTAATTTAAATTGATAAAATTTCCTATTGATACTCCTTTTCTTTCTGGACTTAATCATGAATTGATTTAGCTAAAGGCAGACGAAATCCCATATAAAATCTTTAAAAATTTTTGGAGGTAAACGTATATATTGATTATTAGAGTCGATTGCGAATAGATAAACCAGAAAATCTGGCTAAAAACTAGACATTCAAGCTGTTTGACTCTGACTTCTAACTTAGTAACTCCTGAGTTATCTGATTTTAACTGTAGACAAGTTCAATTATGCTAGACATTTTACAACAAGTAAGATTAAATATCCTCATAAATTACCAGTGATTAAGTAGTTATGAAGAGAGGGAGAGAGAGTTGGCGGATTTGCCCCAAATCTATATATTTACTGAAAAAATCAAGTACCTCCCAGAAAATACCATAATTTCAGTCATACTAGCGGGATAAACCGATAAAGTATATACTTTGAGTAAAAGGGAAATAAGACTTTGGATTATAACATAACACAAAAAGTTATGATTGATACATTTAATCTTGACGAAGTTGTAGAATTTGCGGAAAATCCTGAACCCCGTTGTCCATGCGTGTTATTGCTAGACACATCTGGCTCAATGCAAGGGGAACGAATCGAAGCTTTAAATCAAGGTTTGTTGAGTTTAAAGGATGAATTGGTAAAAAATTCTCTAGCGGCCAGAAGAGTAGAGATAGCCGTTATTACATTTGACAGTAGTGTTAATGTCGTGCAGGACTTTGTGACTGCTGACCAATTTAACCCACCTATTCTCACAGCCCAGGGATTGACAATCATGGGTTCAGCAATTCATAGAGCATTAGACATTATTCAAGAGCGCAAATCCCAATATCGGACTAATGGTATTGCTTACTACCGTCCGTGGGTATTCATGATTACAGATGGTGAACCCCAAGGTGAACTAGATCATGTTGTTGAACAAGCAGCCCAAAGACTGCAAGCGGACGAGACTGATAAGCGTGTTGCCTTCTTCTCGGTAGGAGTAGACAATGCGAACATGAGTCGATTAAGTCAAATCGCTGTGAGGAGTCCACTCAAGCTCAAAGGATTAAATTTTATTGAAATGTTTGTTTGGCTGTCCGCCAGTATGTCAGCAGTATCTCATTCTCAGGTAGATGTAGATGAGCAGGTAGCGCTACCACCAATTGGTTGGGGATCTGTTTAATGAAAATTACAGCTTGTTGTTTAAACTGAACTAGCTGTGGAAAGCAAATTATATGAATACATCAAAACAGACTTCTCAATGGCGGATAGTAGCAGCATCTGTATGTGGAACTAGTCACTCCAAAAACCAGCAACTTTGTCAGGACGCTCACCATTGGCAACTATTAGCCAATAATGTTTTGGTAATAGCAGTAGCCGATGGTGCAGGTTCTGCTAAACTGGGAAAGGTGGGGTCAATGATTGCGGTAGAAACAGCAATAGAACATCTTGCTCGTCAAGAGATTACTGGAGAAACCCTTGCTAATGATGATTTTTTGCGTTATTTGCTAACTGATGCTATGTTAGTAGCCCGCACAGCTATAGAAACCGAAGCAGACGTTTGTAATAATCAATCTGATGATTTAGCGACTACCTTAATTCTGATAATTGCTGCACCACAAATTGTGGCTGTAGCGCAGGTTGGGGACGGTTTGGCTGTTGCTAAAAATAGCATAGGCGAACTGATCGCATTAACTATACCTAGTAATGGTGAATATGTCAATCAAACTACCTTTTTAACATCTGCTGATGCTTTAGAGACAGCACAAATTAAAATAAGGCGGGAAGAAATTGTTAATGTTGGTGTGCTAACTGATGGATTGCAAATGTTAGCTTTGAATATGATTATTAGTGAACCTCATAAACCCTTCTTTTTCCCTTTATTTGAGTTTGTAGCAAATGCTGGAGATAAAATACTAGCAAAAGAAAATTTAATGAGGTTTTTAAGCTCTGATAAGATTACCCAGCGAACTGATGATGATTTAACCTTAGTGCTGGCTGCATTTATTAACTCATGAGTTGTAGTTACCAGGGATGAAAAACAGGTCAGTATCAGCCATACTCTTGAGTTTCTGAAATTTTGATTGATTCCAATTACTTCACATAACCTTAATTTTTCCATGCAGGTACTACGTCGTCTTCCCAACCCCGAAATTCTCAACCTCTCTGTCAGTCTGGGACATGGTGGTGAAGCTTGTATCTATGCGGTACCATCGGATAAGAATTTAGTAGCGAAAATCTATCACAAACCAACGACCTCTTATGTCCAAAAGCTGCAGGCTATGCTTGCTAATCCGCCAGTTAATCCCACAGACAATTTAGGGCATATTTCCATCGCTTGGCCGCAGGAATTGTTACAAGCGGCAGATGGTAGCGGTAAGATTGTGGGCTTTGTGATGCCAAGGATTTGGGGAATGCGGCCAATTATGGATTTTTATAATCCAGGGATTCGGCGACAACATTGCCCTTTGTTCAATTATCACTATTTATTGCGGACTGCTCGCAATCTAGCGTCGGCTTTTGCGGCTTTGCACACTAGTGGATACTGTATTGGTGATGTAAATGAGTCGAATATCTTGGTGAGTGATACAGCTTTGGTAACATTGGTAGATACGGACTCGTTCCAAGTTCCTGAACCGGTACAGGATGTTGTTTATCGTTGTTCTGTGGGTAAGCCTGAATATACTCCTCCTGAATTACAGAATAAAACTTTTGCTGACCATGACCGGGAAAGTTATCATGATTTGTTTGGGTTGGGAGTGTTGATTTTTCAATTGTTAATGGAAGGAACTCACCCCTTTTCTGGGATATTTCAAGGGAAAATTGACCCTCCGACCTACCAAGGACGGATACTTGCTGGCCATTTTACTTATAGTCAAAAGAAACAAGTACCTTACCTGCCTACTCCTATTTCTCCCAATTGGGATCTGCTTCATCCCAGCTTACAGGATTTATTTGTACGTTGTTTTGAAGATGGTCATGATCATCCTCGTTTACGCCCTAATGCTCAGAGTTGGTTATCAGCATTAACGGCGGTGGAAGAGAGTTTAGTAACTTGTGGGACTAATATCCAGCATATTTATTACAATCATTTGGATAAGTGTCCTTGGTGTGAACGGACTAGACGATTAGGTGGGAGAGATCCGTTTCCGTCACTGTTGATGGTAACTTCTAAGCAACATCTACAACCACGTCAAAAATCGTTGTCTAAAACTAAGCGTCGCTATAATCCTATTTTACAGCCATTAAGGGTAAATTCTCCGGTATATCATTGGCAACCAATAAACCGACAGTTTTATCATGTTCCCTCTCCTCAAAAGTTCAACCGCAAGCTATATGCTGTAATTTTTAGTGTGATGGGATTGGGTTTTTTAGGGTATTTGGATGTAATGATTAAATTTACCCGTCCTTTTGTGTCCCAAAATCCTTACACTCAACAAAGTTTGATATCTCATACAGATGATCAGAGTCCTAAGGATAAGGGAACAAATCTCTCTTTTTCGGATTATTACCAGCGTGGTGATACTGCTTATCAACAGCAAGACTATCAAAAAGCAGTTATCAATTTTACTCAAGCTGTTATAAAGAATCCCCAGTTTATCAAAGGGTATATAAATTTGGGTAATTCTCATTACAATTTAAATGATTACAAGGCTGCATTAGTTAACTATAATGAAGCTTTGAAGTTAGATCCTCAAGAAGTTAAAGCTTATGTAAATCGCGGTAATGCTTATTATATGCTGGCTAACTATAGTAGTGATCCTGATAAGGAATATAAACAAGCGATTGCGGATTTTACTGCTGCTATCAGCATAGATGGAAATGATGCAGAAGCTTATATCAGGAGAGGTATTGTGCAATTTGAAATTAATAAATACATCAATAATTCTTTTCATGAATATGAAAGAGCAATTGCGGATTTTACTGAAGCAATTAAACTTAATTCGTCGAAGCTAGAGGCCTACTTTCAACGGGGTTTAGTTCGTTATCAAATGGCTCAATATAGCACAAATTATGCAGTAGAATATAAACGAGCGATCGCGGATTTCACTACAGCATTAAAAATCAACCCTAGATTGGCTAAAATTTATTTAAAACGTGGTATGGCTTACTATGAACTATCGCAATATGGAGAAGGTAGTGCTGACAAAAATCACATTCAAGCAGTTGCAGATTTAAAAGCAGCCGCTAAACTTTCTCTAGAGGAAAATGATCCAGATAATTATCAACAGTCTGTCAGTAACATTTGTATTGTTGTTGCTAATAAATGCGACAGTTTATTATCTAATTCAACCTTGATGGGGCAAAATAATTGATATATAGGACTGTTATTTGATTTTTGAAGTTGAGAGTTTCAGATATCCCCGAATTCTTAAAGAAGTCGGGGATTTTGTTAGATAAAACCTACATTTTTTTCTAGTTTAAAGGGAAGGTAAATGGCTATACTACACATCTTTTGATAGTTTTAAGACCTCTGAAAAAATACACTCTACCCACAGTGTCAAACACTCTCCCCTAAGTAAAGAGAGAATTATCGGTAATTTTGTATCCCACTAGAGAGGGGAAGGCTATATTCTTTAAACCTGATTTACTTTTTTAAATTTACTCCTTTATTTATAAATATTTTACAGATAAAATATGTTAATTTATTTGTTCTTTATCATTTTCTAGAAAATTACAGTTAAATTATATTTATCTACCTTCGACAGAGAAAGTAAGAAGTAATGATTCAATATTCCTCATATCATACTGCATTCTCCTAATCTCAAATTCATTAAATTATAAACCACTAGCAAATGTTTTAGGTAACTATATGAAAGCAGTAATTTTAGCGGGAGGTTTGGGTACAAGGTTAAGCGAAGAAACCAGTATCAAACCTAAACCCATGGTTGAAGTTGGTGGTAAGCCAATTCTCTGGCACATCATGAAGATTTATTCTGCTCATGGTATTAATGATTTCATCATTTGTTGCGGCTATAAAGGGTACATTATTAAAGAATATTTTGCTAACTATTTCTTACATATGTCAGACGTGACATTTGATATGCGATTTAATCAAATGAATGTCCATTCTGGATATGCTGAACCTTGGCGAGTTACCTTAGTAAATACAGGTGATCATACAATGACAGGTGGACGTTTAAAACAAGTTCGTGAACATATTGGTAATGAAACTTTTTGTTTTACCTATGGTGACGGTGTAAGTAATATCAATATTACAGAATTAATTAAATTTCATCAAGAACAAAAGACATTAGCAACACTCAGCGCGGTACAACCAGCGGGAAGATTTGGAGCAATTTCTTTAGGACAAGAACAAACTAAAATAACTAGTTTTAAAGAAAAACCTGAAGGTGATGGTGCTTGGATTAATGGTGGTTATTTTGTTCTCGAACCACAAGTAATTGATTTTATTGCTAATAGCTCAACAGTGTGGGAGAAAGAACCATTAGAAAAGTTAGCTGATTTAGAACAATTATCGGCTTATAAACATAATGGTTTTTGGCAACCAATGGACACATTAAGAGATAAAAACTATCTAGAGGATCTTTGGAAAAGTGGTAAAGCTCCTTGGCAAGTTTGGTAATAGTAATTTTTGATTTTAGATTCTGAAATTTTGGATTAGGGAAAGATTAATAATGTATGATTTTGCGATTATTGGTGGGGGAATAGTTGGACTTTCCACCGCAATGGCTTTAGGTGAACGTTATCCTCATGCCCAAATATTGGTATTAGAAAAAGAGAGTCAATGGGCATTTCATCAAACTGGTAATAATAGTGGTGTAATTCATTCTGGTATTTATTATAAACCAGGAAGTTTTAAAGCTAAATTTTCCCGTGATGGTAGCCGTTCCATGGTAGAATTTTGCCAGAAATATGATATTGATCATGAAGTTTGTGGTAAAGTGATTGTGGCTAGTAATCAACAAGAATTACCTCGCTTAGAAAATCTCTATACACGCGGTTTAGAAAACGGTATTCCTGTTAAAAGAATTAGTCCAGAAGAAGTCAAAGAAATTGAACCTCACGTTAGTTGTGTTGGTGGAGTTCAAGTATTTAGTACAGGAATTGTTAACTACAAAAAAGTTTGTTTGAAATATGCGGAATTAATTAGAAATCAAGGGGGAGATTTACGTCTCAATACCCAAGTTTTAAAAATTGTCACTAGGGGAAAAAATCAGGTATTAGAAACTAATAATGGCAGTTTTGAAACTCGATTTATAATTAATTGTGCCGGATTACATAGCGATCGCATTGCACAATTAAATAACCTTAACCCCCAAGCTAAGATCGTTCCCTTTCGCGGTGAATATTACGAATTAGTCCCGGAAAAACGCCATTTGGTGAAAACTCTCATTTATCCAGTTCCTAACCCTGATTTCCCCTTTCTCGGCGTGCATTTCACCCGCATGATTGATAACAGCGTTCATGCTGGACCAAATGCAGTTTTGAGTCTGAAACGTGAAGGTTATAAAAAAACCGATTTTGACTTCAGAGATTTTGCCGAAGTTATTAGTTATCCTGGGTTTTGGAAACTAGCAGGAAAACACGCTGACGAAGGAATTAAAGAAATAATTCGTTCCTTTAGTAAAGCAGCTTTTGTGAAAAGTTTACAAAAACTAATTCCCGAAGTCCAAGCAGAAGATGTAATTCCCACTCATGCAGGAGTTCGCGCACAAGCATTAATGAATAATGGTGCATTAGTAGATGACTTTTTAATCATTAACGGTGACAATTCCATTCATGTTTGTAATGCACCTTCACCCGCTGCAACTTCTTCCTTGGAAATCGGGAAAGCCATTGTTAAGCAAATACCAGAACCAACGCATTTACATAGTTTAGTAGGGTAATAGAACATCTCTTATCTGTGTTCATCTGCGTTTATCTGCGGTTAATTATTCTAGAAATTTTCTTCTCTAGGGACTCTTCAAGAAACAAGTTAATTTCACACATCAAAAGTTTTAAAAATCATGAAAATATTAGTCACCGGAACAGAAGGTTATCTTGGTTCTTTATTACCTTCTTTGCTAATACAAAAAGGACATGAAGTTATTGGAGTTGATACTGGATTTTATAAAGTTGGCTGGCTATATAACGGAACTAACTTAACAGCTAAAACCCTAAATAAAGATATTCGTGATATTAATCCCGAAGATTTAGAAGGGGTAGAAGCTATTGTTCACATGGCGGAATTATCTAACGATCCTACTGGACAATTATCACCAAATATCACTTATGATATTAATCATTTAGGTTCAGTTCGTCTGGCTAATCTAGCCAAATCAATTGGTGTTCGTCGCTTTGTTTATATGTCCTCCTGTAGTGTTTATGGTGTAGCTAGTGAAGGTGATATTACAGAAGAATCACCAGTTAATCCGCAGACAGCTTACGCCGAATGTAAAACATTAGTAGAAAGAGATGTTCAAGCATTAGCTGATGATGATTTTTCGCCTAGTTTCATGCGGAATGCGACAGCTTTTGGTGCTTCCCCTAGAATGCGATTTGATATAGTTTTAAACAACTTGACGGGGTTAGCTTGGACTACAAAAGAAATTAAAATGACCAGTGATGGTACACCTTGGAGGCCATTAGTTCACGCTTTAGATATTTGCAAAGCCATTGTTTGTACATTAGAAGCACCTAGAGATATTATTCACAATCAAATTTTTAATGTTGGCGATACTGCAAATAATTATCGAGTTAAAGAAATAGCAGAAATAGTTGCTGATGTTTTCCCTGGTTGTCAATTATCTTTTGGTAATAATGGTGCAGATAATCGCAGCTATCGAGTTTGTTTTGAGAAGATAAACAGTATTTTACCGGGATTTAAATGTGATTGGAATGCTCAACTTGGGGCTGAACAACTATTTAATTTGTTCAAAAAAATTGACATGACAGAAGATACATTTTTATTTAGAGGTTTTACAAGATTAAAGCAATTAGAATATCTAATTCGCACAGAACAAATTGATCGGGATTTTTTCTGGAATAAACAGGAAAATTATTAATTTATTCCGAAAATATTGTAGGTTGGGTTGAGTGACAGCAAAACCCAAGACGATTAATAATTTTATTGGATTTCCTTGAGTTAACCCAACCTACATTTCTTATATACCAAGCTATTTTCTCATGCAGTATTAAATATCATGCAAAAACTACTTACTATTGCCATTCCTACTTATAATCGTGCTGCATTGTTAGATAAACAACTGGCTTGGTTAGCAACAGCAATTAAAGGTTTTGAATCCGAATGTGAAATTATTATTTCTGATAATTGCTCAACAGATAATACACCAGGAATTGTAAAAAAATGGCAATCTAATTTTAGTAAAAATGTATTTATAGCGAATAGAAATCGGGAAAATATAGGGCTAATGCCAAATATTGTTTTTTGTCTTCAAGCTGCTGGTAGTAAATATGTTTGGACTGTAGGTGATGATGATCCAATTCAAGAAAAAACGCTGGCTTATGTAATAACTAAACTTAAACAAAATCAGAGTTTAAATTTAATGTTTCTCAATTGTTGTGGACGAGATAAAAACACAAATAAAGTTTTAGTAAAACACTGGTTTACTAGTGATAATGATGAAATTATTGCTGACAGTAAACCTGTATTTCAAAGGTACTTACAGAATAGTTTTGGTGGGGTACTGTTCATGACAGCTATCATTTATAAAACCGAACTTGTACAGCAAGCTTTACAAAACTGGACTACTTCTTATAAAAATTTAGCATCTCAAGCATATTGGACTGGATTTTGTGCTGCTCATGGAAATATGATTGTTACTCAAGATAATTATTTGGAATGTACAATGCACGCTAGTTCCTTAGAAGAAAATCCTCGTTGGTCATTAATAATGCGATATGTGTACATCCCAGAGATCTATCTGAAATTGTTAAGTTTAGGATATTCTTCTAAATTTTGTCAACGGATGATTCTAGAAAATATTTTCAAACTTAGTGATTGGAAAATATTATTGGGTGCTTTAAAAAGATGGCCAATTTTAGCCACAAATATTATAATTACCTACTTGCAATTGATAGTAAAATTTATCTATAAACTGAATTTTAGTCCAAAAAAATCAGAAATAAATATCTCACACCTAAGCAATTAACTAAAATATCAAATCTACCTTCATAAAAATTCTCAAATATTTTTTGTACCGAAAACTATGAACAAATTACTAACTATTGCCATTCCTACTTACAATCGAGCCGAGTTATTAGATAAACAATTAACTTGGTTATCCCAAGCTATTAAAGGATTTGAAACAGAATGTGAGATTTTAGTTTCTGATAACTGTTCTACAGATCATACTCAATCTATTATTAGTAAATGGCAAAATATTCTCAAAAACATCACATTTAAATCAAATAAAAATCCTGAAAATATAGGCGTAATGCGAAATATTTTTTATTGCCTAAGTTCTGCCACAACTAAGTATATTTGGACAATTGGTGATGATGATCCAATTCAGGAAAGAGCAGTTACTTATGTGATGGATAAAATTAAAAATATTGATGATTTATCATTATTGTTTCTGAATTTTTCTGGTCGAAATCAAATTACTGGTGAAGCAGTACATCCACCAAAAATAGTTGGTAATCGCTGGTTTGATGCTGATACAGAAGATGGTAAAGGTGATGGTAAAGCAATATTTGAACATTGTTTTACTAAAAGTGTAGGAGCAGTAATTTTTCTAACTGCTACAGTATATCGTGCTGATTTAGTTAAAAGCGCCCTAGAAATTTGGCCTACTGCTAGTAATAATTGGATATCCTTAGCGTATTTAGCCGGTTATTGTGCTGCTAATGGCAAAGTAATTGTCACTAAAGATGTCTATTTAGAATGTATTGTCGGTGTTAGTTATTGGCAAAAACAACCAAAGTCTGCACTTTTAATGCAATATCAACACATACCTGAAGTTATTTTAAAACTTGAGCAAGTTGGTTATTCTAAAGCATATTGTTGTCGAATGCTTTTACAAAACTACCATGAAGTAGACCTGAAAGTTTTTTTAGGAGCAATGAGAAGATGGCCTATTTCAGCTATTAAGACAGTAGTTCCTTTTTTAGCTTTAGCTAGTGTAGCTGCATTGGGATTAATACCCATGAGAGAATTTAAAGTAGCGGAAGCAGAACTGGAGAGAACAAAAACTTCCGAAGTCAGAAGCCATAGAGGATAAAGGTTACTATTAATTGGTAAGTACACAATGCTTCAAAAAATTCAAGACAAAATCCCAAGTTTAAGTTCTGATTTAAATTATCGCCTATCACTTTGGCATCATGCTAAAAATTTACCTGCTATTAATTCAACAGATAAATTGATTGTTGATACTCTCAAAAAATCAGGTGTTTACATCACATCTTTGGAAGATTTAGCTTTTTCATCTACTTCTAAAATGTTAGCTATTGCTAATAGTTGTACTGATAATATGGTAAATCCTAGAGATATTCATGCAGGATACAAACTACCACAAATTTACACGGTTACAGATTTACCAGAATTTCTGAATTGGGGAATTGAAACCCGACTAGAAAATATCATTGAGCATTATATAGGTTTACCTATTGCTTTTCATGGTGTTCATGTGCGGAAAGACTTTCCTAATGAAAAACAATTGGAAACTTTACTATGGCATAAAGATTCTGAAGATAGACGCATGATTAAAGTCATTATTTATCTAAATGATGTAACTGAAGAACATGGACCATTTGAATATATCCCACTACCAAAAAATCCTCTAGAACGATTAAATAATTATCGAATTGATTATGAATTATGGCGTGTTAATTTTTTAGGAATTAATGATGATACAATGATGAAAGCCATTCCTAAATCAGCTTGGAAATCATGCCCTGGTAAAGCTGGAACTGTGATTTTTGCAGATGTGAGAAATATTTTACATCATGGGACTGTGCGAACCCAAGAACGATCAACTATATTTTTCACATACACGGCTAAATTTCCTAAACGACCTGAACTTTGTACACAATATTATGATGATACCTTTCCCAAAATAAGCCAACAATCAATAACTGGCAGATTAGTTTAAAGATGGAAAATAATAGCCAAAAACATTCGTACTTTCAATAATAAATTATCTACTATGAATGCACTACTGACCATTGCTGTACCCACATACAATCGTGCGGAATTATTAAATAAACAGTTGGCTTGGTTAGCTAAATCTATCAAAGGTTATGAATCTGAGTGTGAAATTATTATTTCTGATAATTGTTCAGAAGATAATACACAGGAAATAGTTAAAAAATGGCAGTCATCTTTACCAGCCACAACATTTCATATCAACAGAAATAGTGAAAATGTTGGCGTAATGAAAAATATTACTTATTGCATTGAAGCAACAAAAAGTAAATATATTTGGACTATTAGTGATGATGATATTATCGCTGATAAAACGATCTCTTATATCATCAATACCTTAAAGAAAGAGCCAGATTTAGCATTACTAATTTTGAATTTTTCCTGTCGTCATGAAGTCACAGGTGAATTATTATATGAGCGCTGTTATGAGCTTGATTTTGAACAAGTTGAACATCATGGCAAAGTGGCATTTGAGAAGTGTATACAGAAGAATCGCTCTGGTGTACAACTGATGTCTGCTCAAATATACAAAACAGAATTAGCTCAAGGCGCTCTACGAAAATGGACTGATGGTGTGAAAAACTTAGATTACCAGGTCTATTTAACTGGGTTTTGTGCTTTTCATGGCAGTGTAAAAATAACCAAAGAAACTTTTTTAGAAAATGCTTTTGGTGCTAGTCATTGGATGGTAAAGCCAAAGCTATTGCTGAAAATGCAATATACTTATTCACCGGAAGTTAATATCAAGCTCAAGGAAATAGGATACTCTAAATTATTTTGTAACCAATTAATTCTTCAGCACTTCACTGGCAATAATTGGCGAGTTTTCTTCGGTGCTTTAAGAAGATGGCCTATCATAGCAGTTATCACAATCGTTCCTTATTTTGGTTTAGTGATTACGTCAGTTTTGGAAAATGTTATTTCACAACAAGAAAGAGAAATTAAAATTTACCAATGAAGCAAATTAGAAAATAAAAAAATATCATGATGATACTTTTACCAAAATAAATCCTCAACTGAGATTACAATTAGGATTAAAGGTATAAACCTAAAACAAAAAAATTCTATTATCCTCAACAAAAATTTCCTAAAAAACCATGATTTTTACCTCTACTAAACTCGCTGGTGCTTTCATTATTGACTTAGAAGAAAAGCCTGATTCTCGTGGTTTTTTTGCTCGGACTTTTTGCGCTGATGAATTTCTAGCTCATGGGTTAAAACCAACAGTTGCCCAATGTAACCTTTCTTTTAATCATAAAAAAGGCACATTGCGGGGAATGCACTATCAAACTCTTCCCGCAGCGGAAACAAAATTAATTCGCTGCACACAAGGAGCTATTTATGATGTAATTGTTGATATGCGTCCTGAATCTCCAACTTATTTATCGCATATTGGTGTAGAACTGAGTGCAGAAAATCGTCGCGCTCTTTATGTACCAGAAATGTTTGCTCATGGTTATCAAGCTTTAACAGATGGTGCAGAAGTTGGATATCAAGTGGGTGAATTTTACACTCCTGGATATGAACGAGGTTTACGTTATGATGACCCAATTTTAGAAATTTCTTGGCCATTAACTGCTACAGAAATGTCTGATAAAGATCGGAATTGGCCTTTACTAGAATCTATTTTGATAGGAGTTTAATTATGATTATTGTTGATAAAGCTTTACAAGCACGGGCTGCATTAGGTAAACCAGTGAAAGTGGCGATGATTGGCGCTGGTTTTATGGGTCGAGGAATTGCTAATCAAATTATCAATTCTGTGCCAGGAATGGAGTTAGTAGCTATTTCTAATCGTCACATTGATACAGCTAAACGAGCTTATTTAGAAGCCGGAATTGAAGATATCAAAATTGTTAGCAATTTAGCTGATTTAGAAGATGCCATAGCTCAAAATAAATATGCAATCACCGAAGATGCTATGCTTTTGTGTGAAGCAGATGGTATAGATGCAATCATTGAAGTTACCGGGACAATTGAATACGCTGCTCATTTGGTTATGTGTGCGATCTCTCATCACAAGCATATCATCCTCATGAATGCTGAACTTGATGGCACAATTGGACCCATCCTCAAGGTTCACGCAGACCGGGCTGGAGTCATTCTAAGTGCCTGTGACGGCGACCAACCAGGGGTAGAGATGAACCTGTACCGCTTTGTCAAAAGCATCGGTTTAAAGCCCCTTCTGTGCGGCAACATCAAAGGTTTACAAGACCCCTACCGCAACCCCACCACCCAAGCCGGTTTTGCTCAACGCTGGGGTCAAAATCCCGCGATGGTGACAAGTTTTGCTGACGGTACAAAAATCTCCTTTGAGCAAGCCATAGTAGCCAATGGCACAGGGATGAAAGTAGCCAAGCGGGGGATGCTGGGATATGATTATACAGGTCACGTAGATGAAATGACCAAAATGTACGATATTGACCAACTTCAAGAACTAGGCGGTATCGTTGATTACGTAGTTGGCACTAAACCCGGTCCAGGAGTATTCGTATTTGCTACCCACGAAGACCCTAAACAACGTCATTATCTCAACCTTTATAAACTCGGTGAAGGACCCCTTTACAGCTTCTACACACCCTATCACCTGTGCCATTTTGAAGTTCCTCTCTCCGTAGCCCGTGCTGTCCTCTTCCATGATGCTGTGCTTGCACCCATCGCAGGCCCCGTTGTGGATGTCGTCACTACCGCCAAAATTGACCTCCAAGCCGGAGAAACCCTTGATGGTATTGGTTATTACATGACCTATGGACAATGTGAAAATTCCCCCATTGTGCAACAAGAAAACTTACTACCCATGGGTCTTGCAGAAGGATGTCGCTTGAAGCGCGATATTCCTAAAGATCAAGTTCTCACTTACGATGATGTAGAATTACCCGAAGGCAGACTTGGCGATAAATTACGTGCTGAACAATCAGTTTATTTTGCTCCGGCGAAAACTTTAGCATTAACAAAATAGTTTTCAAATTAGCATCAAGATAATTCAGAGGTTTCCTGATATTTTCATTTAACCTCTGAATTTACATATAGCAGCTTCGAGCGGTTAAACGGCAAATCCTTTGCAAGCCTCCGTAATTAAAATTAGTATATCTCATTTCCCAATCTAATGAAGTATACACCAATTTATTCCCTGTTACCTAAACCTAAAAAACCGCGCATCTCACGAGTATATTAACTGCTATATACAGTAGATAACAGAGATTATTTTTGATAATATAGAGAGGTATTTGATCATGGTAACTCATATTAAATAAAATAAATTAGTTGATACCAAAGAAGTGATCCAACTTAGTCATGCAACATTACAAATTAAATTACTAAGTCAGTTCATACAATAAAACCAAAACGTAAAATCGCTGAAAACTTTACTCTTGCCTCTTGCCTTTTACTATAACGACAATTTTTAATGCCAACCTAATTAGAGGATAAAGATTAAAACCAATCGTCAATTACCATTATAGAGAAGAAAAAATGAAAATAGCTCTCGTCCATGATTACTTAACCCAACGCGGTGGAGCAGAGCGCGTATTTGAATTATTGTGTAAACGCTATCCCGACGCTGACATTTTCACCTCATTATATGATGCACAAAAAAGTATTGATTTCGGTGAACGAATTATTAATACCACATTTTTGCAAAAAATTCCTGGTGCAACCAAATATTTCCGGATGTTGGCTCCCTTATATTTTCCTGCATTTCGTTCCTTAGATCTTCAAGACTATGATCTAATTATTAGCAGTAGCACTAGTTTTGCCAAGGCAGTACGGAAAAAACCTCAAGCCAGACATATTTGTTTTTGTCATAATGTTACCCGCTTTTTATGGGATACAGAAACATATTTACGGGAATACGGAGACTATAGATACTTTGCTCCTGTGATTGAAAAAATCTTTCAAATGATGAGAGATGTAGACCTGAAATATGCTCAAGAACCCGATCTCTACATTGCTAACTCTACCATTGTTGCCCAGCGAATTGAAAAGATCTATAAGAAACAAGCCATTGCTATTAACTATCCAATTGATACTAGCAACTTTGTTTTTTCCGATACTAAAGAAGAATATTACTTGGCATCGGCGCGGATGATAAGCTATAAACGTCTTGATATAATAGTCGAAGCTTTTAATTGGTTAGGCTGGAACTTATTAATATCAGGTGATGGACCAGAACAAGAAAGATTAAAAGCCCAGGCATTACCTAATATCCAATTTTTAGGCCATGTCAGTGATAGAGAACGTAAAGACTTATTTTCTAAAGCAAAATCAATTATTGTGGCAGCTTTAGAAGATTATGGATTAGTTCCAGTCGAGGCAAATGCTAGTGGTACACCAGTTATTGCTTATGGAGCAGGTGGAGTCTTAGATACTCAAATACCAGGTAAAACTGGTGTGTTTTTCAAAAGACAAACACCATGTTCTTTACAAGAAGCTTTACTAGAAGCTGGAGGAATATCTTGGGATTACGAAACCATCCGTAATCATGCTGTTAGCAATTTCTCAGAACAGTCATTCTTTAGTAAAGTTGAGCAAGTTATTAATAAAGCTAGTGCAGCATGGCAAAAATAACTGATCATTAAAAATTTCTAAAAAGCTTGTACAATTCGCTTTTTTAATTTTTAATGCCCTGCGGTATTGAAGGTGTACATCGGTAATTCATTTAATTTTTTAGGTGTTTGCGTAGTGTATCGCAGATAAGGATAATAAAAGTGGTTCAAACTAGTCTAAATCCCAATATAAATCCAGCATCAGAAACAGAACCAGGTTATGGACAAATGTTTGCGGTAATTCTGCGAAGATTTCCCTGGTTATTATTAGTATTGCTTAGTTCTACAGCTATTGCTGGTATCATTACATTAAAAACACAGCCTACTTTCAAAAGCACCATGCAATTGTTGGTAGAACCTAACTATCAAGGCAAGAAAGAAAGGGATAACACTGAAACTCAATTTACCGATGCTAATGTGGAGGTAGATACTGCTACCCAATTAAATTTGATGCAGAGCTCTGGACTTATTAGAAAAGCAGTTGATAAACTTAAAGCTGAATATCCAGACTTGACCGTAATGGATTTAAAAAAATCCTTAGTTCTAACTCAAATTAAGAGTCCTGAGGATCAAGTTGCCACTAAAATATTCCAAGTTGATTACACAGATAAAAGTCCAGAAAAAAGTCAAAAAATTCTCAAAACAATTCAACAAGTTTACTTGGAGTACAACAAACAACAGCAAGATTCACGCTTACAAAAAGGTTTACAAGTCATCAGAGATCAATTAAGAAAAGCTACTGATGAAGTAACTGCTTCCGAAACAAATCTACAAAGATTTCGGAGAAGTCAAAATTTAATTGATCCCGATGCTCAAGCTAAAGCCATAGAGACAACTTTAAATACTGTCCAACAGGAACGACAAACAACTCGTTCCCAATATGAAGAAGCTTTAGCAAAGCAAAAATCTTTGCAAGTACAACTGAACCGTTCTCCACAAAATGCTTTAGTTTCTTCTCGTCTGAGTCAATCTACACGCTATCAAGGTTTACTCAACGAAATCCAAAAAACAGAACTGGCTTTAGCGCAAGAACGGTTACGTTTTACTGATGATACTCCCAGCGTTCAAAAGTTAAATGAACAACTACAAAGTCAAAAACAACTTTTACAAAAAGAAGTCAGTAGAACTTTAGGTGAAAGAACTAATCCTGTCTTTAGTTCTAAAGACAATCTTTTAGAACAAGGACAACTGGGACAAATTGATCTTAATCTTGCAGGTCAATTAGTGGAAACCCAAACTACCATAGTTACATTAACTGCCCGCGACCAAATTTTAGTAGCAAAAGAGAAAGAATTGCAAGCTGATCTCAAGCGTTTTCCTTCTCTATTAGCTTATTATAATCGCATCCTTCCGCAATTACAATTTAGCCGAGAAAGATTAGAGCAATTATTAAGAGCAGAACAAAAATTACGCCAGGAACTTTCTAAAGGTGGATTTAATTGGGAAGTAGTAGAAGAACCTCAAGAAGGGATTAAAACTGGTCCTAACCTCAGCCAAAATCTCTTATTAGGAGGAGTAATTGGGTTAATGTTAGGGGGGATTACTGCCTTTATTCGTGAAGCATCTGATGACGCGGTACACACTACTGCAGAATTAGAGAAACAGTCCGCGCTCCCATTATTAGGAACAACTCCTAAATTGCCAGATACTAGACCCAGAGAATCAATGATAAAATTGCCATTTGGCAAACCAGAAGTTCTTGCTCCTTGGACAATTCAAGTATTACAATCTTCTCCTCGTTGGGAATCACTTGATCTGATTTATAAAAATATTGAACTACTCAATAATGTCGCTGATTTAAGATCATTAATGGTAACATCAGCATTACCAGATGATGGTAAGTCAGCCTTGGCATTAGGTCTAGCTATGAGTGCGACTCGCTTACATAAAAAGGTTTTACTAATTGATGCTAACCTCCGCGATCCTAATCTGCACAAACAACTAAATCTTCCCAATGAACAGGGACTTTCAACTTTATTAGAAAGTGAAGCTAATCTACCTAATCACATCAGTGTTTCTTACTCTGGATCATCTTACATTGACATTTTAACCGCTGGACCAATACCGACTGATCCTGCCCATCTTTTGAGCTCTCCTCGCATGGTGCAATTGATAGCTGCATTTGAAGAAAATTATGATTTGGTACTCATAGATGCCCCCTCTGTTCTTGGTTTAGTGGATGCTATGCTCACAGCATCATCTTGTCGCAGTGTGATTATGATGGCAAGTATTGGTAAAGTGACACGCACACAACTTAATCAAGCTACAGCGATGTTGAGTAAGTTAAATTTAATTGGAGTTGTAGCTAATGGTGTATCTGCATCTGATAGTACCTATGTCCCTTATGTTAAGCCAAAACAATTCATTTTGCAACCAGCAATAGACAAGTAAACCAAAATATTTGCTTGCTATTTAACCAAATACAACAGATTAACCCCTGTCGAATACAGGGGTTTTTGTATTAACTAATATTCATTTCACCATATCTTAATATTATGGGCAGAAAAGTAATTTTTATTTAAAGAGTAAATAAAGAAGTTGTTTATTAATGATTTATTAATCAAGAGTCTTATATTCTAGAAATTGAAACAACAAACTCTCAAAAATAATAGTGATGCAGTTTTATCAGCTTTGTGAAAATTCAGTATCTTATCTTTGATTAATACTCCTTACAATAAATACCAATGGTTGTTGTAATTAAGGATTTGTATTTAGTTTGACATAAATAAACGCCTGTATTTTTTATGATTGAGAAGATCTTAGTTTTCTCATTGTATATATCCTTCCCCCCTGTAATGAAGTACACACCAATTTATTCCTTGTTCCCTGTTTCCTAAAACTAAAAAACTTTGTACTTTACAAGTATGGGAACTGCTATAAATCAAGTCAATTTTCACTAATTTATCACTTTGAATATATGCCAATCTCAATCATTTCTAACCTAAATAATAACTATATTATCCCCCAGCAATCTAAAAATATTAATTTCCTTTCATGTACCTTAAAATGGCGTAGGGGAAAGTTATTGGTGAAAGGAAAGAGGCAGTTACCACAGCCCCATTTAGCCGCATTAGAAAATGAAGAATCATTAATAGATTGTTTAAAACATTCTCCAGTGAGTTTAGTCAGCATAGATCCAAAAATCGGTGATTCTTTATTAAAAGTTTGGGCAAATGCTTGTCAAAAAGCTAATAAACCCATATTTATTAACATTTATGGGCATCAAAAATTATCGAAACAGGGTAATCAAATTTTCAAAAATTTACAAATAATAATTGATTGGACTTGGGCTATATTTCTACTAATATTGATGAGTCCAGCCATTCTAGGAGGACTGATAACTATGCAAATATATTCCCCAAAATTGCTGTTTGATTATGAGTGGTATGTGGGAGAAAATAAACAACTTTTTAAAGTTATTAGATTTAGCTCAATGGCTAAACAAGAAATGACAAATTTTAATATTATTCTAGGCACATTCTTTTTGAATAATTTATCTAATGCCTTGAATCTATTCCAAGGAAAATTTTGCCTAATCAATAATCGCTGCTTATCTTTGGAAAATGCAGTGAAATTAAGTCTAGAGCCACAGAATAACAAATTAAACAAACAACACAAATGTAGCAATGAATGGCAAATAGATATTAAGGATAAACTACCTTTAGGATAAAATAAATATATTGACTATGTGTCCTTAGGCATTTTTATCCAATTAATAATTATTTCCTGTTTTCATTTTAGTTATCATGAATTATGTACCTAATAAAAAAATAATAAACACCATGCAGACAGCTATTTGTACAGTATTTGAAAAAGACTATCATTATGGTGTGGGAGCTTTAGCAAATTCCTTATATTATCACGGATTTCGAGGCATAGTTTGGGCTGGTTATCGTGGAAATACACCGCATTGGGCTAAGTTTCTAAAAACAGAAAATGGTTATCAGGAGTTTTCTTTAGGTGAAGGTTGTGTAATCCGATTTGTCAAGCTAACAACTCCAAAACATCTAGGTTTTTATAAACCTGATTTTATGTGCCAATTATGGGAGAATTATTGCCCAGATATTGATGCTTTATTTTACTTTGATCCTGATATTGTCAATAAATGTGAGTGGGATTTTTATGAAAATTGGGTAAGTCGAGGAATTGCTCTTTGCGGTGATTCTTGGTATCTCGTGCCGGCAAACCATCCTCGACGTTTAGCATGGAAAGAATTTGCTCAAAATAATGGTTTTGCTTGTGAACGTGAGCTAGATTATCACTACAATAGTGGCTTCATTGGAGTTCACAAAAACTACAAATCTATCTTGGAAATTTGGCAGAAATTAGAAGAATTGGGTGAGATAGCAGGATATGCCAATTTACAGGATCTTTATAACGATAATACCTTTAATCGTTATCCATATCTTTATGGAGATCAGACTTATTTAAACTTAGCATTAATGCTAACTAGTTATCCTTTAAGTACCGTTGGACCAGACGGTATGGACTTTGTTCCCGGTGGTACTATCATGTCTCATGCTACAGTCCCACATATTAAACCTTGGCGCAAAAAATTGCTTTTCAGTGCTTTAAATGGTAATTCTCCTACCATAACTGATAAATTATATTGGCGACATAGCCAAACACCTATTCAACTGTATTCAATGGCAAAAATATTATGGCAAAAATTTGAAATTCTTTGTGGTTCTGCCCTTGGTCGTTTTATTCGTCGCGCTCCTATGTAAGCATATTTTTTAGATTGGTGCTTCCATACTTGATTATCAAAATTATCGGCCAAAATTTCTATGGATTTTACACTGCTACCTTCAACCGTAAAAATATTACAAGCTACAAATTTATGGCAAAATAATCGGTTAATATTACGAGAATTTAAACACTTTCGAGTTGTGGCAATTTTAGCTGTAGTGTTTTCGGCTTTAGCTGCAAGTTTTGAAGGATTTGGTTTAGGATTTTTACTAGTTTTCCTGCAAAGTTTAACTACTCCTGGGGCTGAACCTGTGAAAACAGGAGTTGAGTGGTTTGATATTTTCATCTTAGGAATTAATGCTTCCGCAACAGAGCGATTATACCGAATATCAGCTTTAATTGTTGTTACAACCTGTATGCGAGCATCCTTCAATTATATAGGACAGATTTGCATCCAGTTTAGTGAAATAAGTTTAGTAGATAATCTCCGTAAACGAATTTTTCAACAGTTAGCGGCTCAAACTCTCAATTACTTCAGTCATAAAAATTCTGGAGAATTAGTTAATATTCTTACCAGCGAAATGGAGAGAATTAGACAAATTTTTGGTGGACTAGCTTTTTTAATAACTAGAAGTTTTACACTGATTATTTATTCTATTTCCTTATTTCTTCTTTCGTGGAAACTTACTATAGTTTCTATTTTGCTATTTAGTCTTTTAGCGGTAGCATTATCTACACTCAATAAACAAATTAGAGAACGTAGTTTTGCTATTACGTCGGCTAATGATAATTTTACTGCTAGAGTGTTAGAATTTATCGAAGGTATTCGCACAATTCATGCTTTTTCTACTCAAGAATTTGAGCGAAAACGGTATTATCAAGCCAGTGAGAAAATTGTTAATACTTGGAAAAGTGTTTATTGGATTTCTTTGATAGTTAAACCTTTGGCTGAGAGTATATCTACACTAATTCTGATTAGTATGATTATTGTAGCTCTAGCAACAGGTTTAATGAAAGTTTCGGCTTTATTAACTTTCTTTTTTGTACTGTTTCGCATTATCCCTATGACTCAAGATTTGAATGGAGTTGTAGCTTTTTTAAGTACCCAAGCGGGAGCAGTAGAAAATATCAAGGATTTGTTAAAAACTGATGATAAAATCTATTTTCAAAATGGCGCACTCAGATTTCCTGGTTTTAAACGATCAATTGATTTAGTGTCGGTAGATTTTGATTATAGTCTCAATCAACGAGTTTTACATAATATTACTCTCTCAATTAAACAAGGTGAAATGACGGCTTTAATTGGTTCATCTGGGGCTGGAAAAACTACACTTGCGGATTTAATTCCGCGTTTTCATGATGCTACTGATGGCTATATTTATATAGATGAAGTTGATATTCGCAAATTTGAAATAAATTCTCTTCGTTCTAAAATTGCAGTTGTTAGTCAGAACACATTTATTTTCAATACTTCTGTTTGGAATAATATTGCTTATGGAACACCAACCGCTACAAAAGCAGAAATTCAAGAAGCTGCACAATTGGCAAATGCTCTAGAATTTATTCTCGAAATGCCTGAAGGTTTTAATACACAATTAGGAGATAGAGGTGTACGATTATCAGGAGGACAAAAACAAAGAATTGCGATCGCTCGTGCATTGTTAAAAAATCCAGAGATTCTGATTTTAGATGAGGCTACAAGTGCTTTAGATTCTCTCTCTGAGCGGTTAATTCAAGAATCACTAGAAAAGCTATCTGTTGGTCGTACAGTAATTGCGATCGCTCACCGTCTTTCTACTATTGCAAAAGCAGATAAAGTTGTGGTTTTAGAACAAGGAAAAATCGTAGAACAGGGAGCATATCAAGACTTACTTCAACAACGTGGTAAGTTTTGGCAATACTATCAAATTCAAAATGAAGTAAGATAAACAATAATTCAAAAGTTAATTAAATGCTCATCTATGTCAAAAATAAATTCTCACTGATGATCAAAAGAGAGCCATGTCGTTAATTTTTAGGAACAATGATTACAAAAAACATGAGACATGAACAGTTAACTAACTTTAATGGCAAAATATATTTTTTCTGTTTACCTAGAGGAGAAGGTGAAAAGGAAGATCAATTTCAGCATTTGCTGATTTGTTTAGGAGAAGGCTTGCGAGAATTAGGAATATCCTTTGTTTCTAATATCAATTACTGGCAAGAGTCAACGGAAAAAGAAGAATATCTCTTTCGTCATGATCCAGCTATCACAACCGATGACTGTTCTATTGTCGTATTTAGTAATAATTGGTTCAATATTAATCATCCTCTGCCAGATAATTTATTTCATGCAGAACGAAAATATTTAACCGTTTATTTAGATGGTAATGATAACGATAAAGATTATCATAAATTACCAGAATATAAAGAATTTGATTTCATTCTCAAGACCCATTCTAATCACCATCTAAATTATCTAGATAATTTTTATCCCTGGTCTTTTGGATTGAGTAACCGGATATTACAGGAATTAAAAGAAGTTCCAAATTTCCAGGACAAAAAAAGACAAATACTTATTAATTTCCGACATTGGCAAACTGGTCATCCCGTCAGAAATATTAGTTCTAGCCTCTTAATCCTAAAAATTAGTGATATTTTCCAAATCAATAATACTGTTGATAACCAAGCTGAATATCCAACTGAACCCTATCATCATCTCCATTGGTTACAAACTGGTAAACGTCATTATCCAAATTACTATAACCGCCTCAAATATTCAACCGCTTGTGCTTGTTTTGGTGGTTTTTTTGTCCCTGCTTGGCCTAAAAATTCAGGTGGTTTAATTAATCGGAATATTCAGCGGGTAATAAAAAAATTGCGGTTAAAATCAAATACAATTCTACAATGGGATAGTTGGCGATTTTGGGAATCTTTAGCTGCAGGATGTGTGACATTTCATGTTGATTTTGAAAAATATGGGATTACTTTACCTGTAATGCCTGAAAATTGGCGACATTATATTGGTGTAGATTTAGATAATGTTCAAGCCACAATAGATAGAATTACAGAAAATCCCGAAATTCTGGAATATATTTCTCAAGAAGGAAGACGTTGGGCAATTAAAAATTATAGTCCTCTCCCTACAGCTTTGCGTTTTTTAGAGATAGTTTTCCAAAAATAAACAACAACTAAAAGTAGTTTATTTTCTCATCCTACAGTCAACTACAGTCAATGTTAAATATTAACTCCTCCGAACCTTTGGTAAGCGTGATTATCCCCACCTATAATCGCCTAGAATACCTAAAACAAGCTATTTCTAGTGCCGTTCAACAAACTTATCAAAATCTAGAAATTATCGTCTCTGATAATTGCAGTTTTGAAAATCCTCAAGCACTAGTTGAATCATTTCAAGATTCACGAATTAAATTTTGGCGACATAAAGAAAATATTGGGATGTTAGCTAACCAGTTTCATGGTTTTAAAATTGCACAAGGTAAATATGTAGCTATTCTCCATGACGATGATATATGGAATGAGGATTTTTTATCTAAACTTGTTCCCAATTTAGAAGCAAATCCTCATCTAATTCTGGCATTTTGTGACCAATATATTATAGATAGTGATAGTAAAATTAATGTAGCTGCGACTGAAAACAATACCCGCAGTTATAAGCGAGATCAAATCACTCCGGGAGTTCATAAAAATTTTCATCAAATTGGCCTAATTGATAAAAGTATCCCCACTGCGGCTGCTTGTGTAATTAGAAATGGTCTCCTGAATTGGGATAATATTCCGGTAGAAGTTGATGGAATGTGGGATTTATATTTAACTTACCTTTGTTGTATTTCTGGTTATGGAGTTTATTATGTTCCCGAAAAATTAACCAAATATCGAGAGCATGAACAAACTGATACTATGCTCAGTGGTAGTCGCAATGTTCAAGCAAAAATCCGTAAAGGTAAAAGTGAGATATTCTGTTATCAAACTTTTATGGAAGATCAACGTTTACAAGAATTTAATTCTTACTTTAGAAACAAATGGCTAGAAGCTAATACAACTTTAGGAATCGGCTTATTACGAGATCAAAAAAATACAGATGCTCGTCGTTATTTCTGGCAAACTTTAAGTGAACAAAAATTTAATTTACGCACTTTAGTAGCTTTAATTATCAGTTTTATTCCTACCAATTTAACCAATAAAATCTGGAATATTTCCTAATTTAGTAAATTACAAGAGGTTATGAGTGAAAATTTGTATTGTTACCCACAAAATCAGAAAAGGCGATGGTCAAGGCAGAGTTAATTATGAAGTGGTTCAAGAAGCCATTCGTCGTGGTCATGATCTGACATTATTAGCTAGTGAAATTGCCCCAGAATTATCTGAAAATAATGCTGTTAATTGTATTTATATTCCAGTAGAAAGGTATCCTACGGAATTTATTCGCAATTTCATCTTTGCTAAAAAAAGTGCCGATTGGTTGCGTAAAAATCGAGCTAATTTGGATTTAATTAAAGTCAATGGTGCGATTACTATGGGGGCAAGTGATGTGAATGCCGTGCATTTTGTGCATGGTTCATGGTTGAATTCTTCTGTTCATATTTCCCGTACCCGCAAAGATTTGTATGGTTTATATCAATGGTTATTTACTGCGGCTAATGCCTATTGGGAAAAACAAGCTTTTCAGCAATCTAAAATTATCATTTCTGTCTCAGAAAAAGTGGCACAAGAATTAGTAAATATTGGTGTTTCTCAACAAAAAATTCGCGTAATTGTCAATGGCGTGGACTTACAAGAATTTGCGCCTGGTGTCAGTTCTCGGACTACATTAGGATTACCTGAAAACGTCAATTTGGCTTTGTTTGTCGGTGATATTCGCACACCCAGAAAAAATTTAGATACGATATTACAAGCTCTAAAAAAAGTTCCTAATTTACATTTAGCCGTAGTAGGAGACACCAAAGGAAGTCCATTTTTAGAATTAGCAAATAATTTAGGTATACGTGAACGAGTACATTTTTTGGGATATCGTCGAGATATTGCTAAAATTATGCAAGCAGCAGATTTATTTGTGTTTCCTTCCCGTTACGAAGCTTGCACTCTCGTACTGTTAGAAGCATTAGCTTCTGGACTTCCAACTATTACAGCCACCGCTACAGGAGGCGCAGAATTAGTCACAGCAGAAGCAGGAATTGTCTTGCCAGAAACGGATGACATTGATAGTTTAGCCACAAGTTTATCTATTTTAACCAGCGATCGCCCACTGCGTCAAAAAATGGGTAAAGCCGCCCGGGCTATTGCTGAACAACATAGTTGGTCAAAAATGGCACAAACTTATTTAAATATATTTGAGGAGTTAATCACCCATGAGAAACACAGTTCTCATCCCCACCTATCGCCGTCCTCAAGACCTTGGCCGCTGTCTGAAAGCACTCCAACAGCAAACTAAATCCGTTGATCAGGCGATCATTGTTGTCAGAGATACAGACACAGAAACCCAGCAATTCCTCGAACAATTTCCCGCCCACATCCTCCCCGTACAAATTGTCACCGTCACCCAGCCAGGAGTCGTCGCCGCCCTCAACGCCGGACTCGCACAAGTACAGGGAGACATTGTTTCCATAACTGATGACGACGCTGCCCCCCATCCTGATTGGTTAGCTAAAATTAATACTCATTTCAGCATTAATCATGCCATTGGTGGCGTTGGTGGCCGTGATTGGGTGTATCAAGGAAACAAATTAGAAAATGGTTCTCGTCCCATAGTTGGTAAATTGCAATGGTTTGGGCGCGTTATTGGCAACCATCACTTAGGAATTGGCGCACCCCGTGAGGTAGATGTCCTCAAAGGTGTAAATATGAGCTTTCGCACTCAAGCCATCGGCAAATTGTGTTTTGATGACAGAATGCAAGGAACAGGTGCACAAGTTCATTTTGAAATGTCCTTTGTTCTCACACTGAAACGTGCTGGATGGAAAATGATTTATGATCCTAGCATTGCAGTAGATCACTATCCAGCCCAACGATTTGATGAAGATCAACGCCACAATTTTAACAACACTGCCTTAATTAACTTAGTTCATAACGAAACCTTAATTTTATTAGAACATTTTTCTCCTCTGCGTCAAATTGTATTTTTGTCCTGGTCAATTTTAGTTGGGACAAGGGAAAGTTTAGGAATATGTCAATGGTTAAGATTATTTCCCCAACAAGGAGAAATTGCTAGTAAAAAATTCCTTGCCTCTTTACAGGGAAGATGGTTAGGATATCAAAAATATAAAATGGAATCTCAAAAATTTGCCCTTGAAAAACAACATTTTGGCTATTAAATACCCTAACTCATATCCTCAATTTCTTAAAGAATTTGAGGATCTTTTTCCTAACTCAACTTCTTATAGAATATAGAATATTCAGATAAAAATGATTTCTAAACAAATACTTTTTAATACTGTTTTAAAAGAACAATTTTCTCCCCAAGATCGATCTGCCCAAAGTTGGATTATCATCCTTGGTTTTGTCTTTCTAATAACAGCTTGCTACTTTACAAGTACAGCTAGTTTACACCTCGTTTTTCCCGCTACATCTTTTCTAGTCGGCTTGTTTTTATACTTACGGCATCCCATTCACTATATTGGCTTCACATGGTGGATATGGTTTCTCACGCCCTTAATCACTCGTTTAGTTGACTATCGAGTTGGCTGGGATCCTACCCGACAAATGTTAATTGCACCTTATTTAGTCGTATTCCTGACCATATTCACCTTTTTAAAACATCTACCTAGCAGTCTTCGTCAAGGGGGACTGCCTTTTCTTTTATCAGTCATAGGAGTTTCTTATGGATGTTTAATAGGTTTAATTTACAATCAACCACTCCCTGTAGTTCGGAGTTTTTTAGATTGGTTAAGTCCGATAATTTTTGCTTTTCACCTATTTTCTAATTGGCGAGATTATCCCACTTATCGTCAGCATCTCCAAAGAACTTTTATTTGGTGTGTAATCATCTTGGGATCTTACGGTGTTTATCAATTTGTTGTCGCTCCTGAATGGGATAGATATTGGCTAATCCAATCGAAAATGTTTACCAGTGCTGGAGATCCTATCCCCTTTGGAATGCGTATCTGGAGCACACTCCACTCATCAGGTCCATTTGGGACTGTAATGCAGACTGGATTACTATTATTATTTACTAGTACTGGTCCGTTAATTTTTCCTGCTTCTGCTGTGGGTTATTTATCGTTTTTACTTTCCCAAGTTCG
>Ga0207418_100051_pt1 | contig 31666 bp, 31 predicted proteins | sample LakMenEpi05Aug08_FD_150669 | JGI IMG/M metagenome (GOLD analysis project Ga0207418, IMG submission 150669) | Freshwater microbial communities from Lake Mendota, WI - 05AUG2008 deep hole epilimnion (SPAdes) | ecosystem: Environmental > Aquatic > Freshwater > Lake > Epilimnion/Euphotic zone ...
TAAATCCCCCAAAAGCAACAGCAATTTTACCACAGTTAGAAACAAAATCTAGAACCTCTATCCAGGAAGCAGACAGAATTATTTGGCAAGCGAAAACTTTAGCTGAAGAATGGCAAGGTTATTTTAAATCTCATCTACGGTTTGGCAACCTTGCTCAAGAACTCAAGAAAGTTGTTAAATTAGAAGCAGCTGATATTCTTTTTTTAGGCTGCCAATCTGCCAATCATCCGATCATTAAAACCCTAGGTAAAAACTTCCCTTGTCCAGTTTTAGGTATTCCCCATTCTATTGATAAATAATCTCCGTTTTCAATATCGGTAATGGGAAATTAATTTTTAATTATGGAAAGTGACTTATACTTTAAGTTAGCTTTTTAACTGGTCTGGGAACTAATTCCCAGACGATTTTAACTGAATGTTAATCATCATGGGTTTTACAGATGTAAATTTGTTGCTCATTGAAAAAACTAGTTTAATCGCGGTTGTTGTCGCTTCCCTCTTAGTCCTAAAGAGACTCCTATGAAAAATCAGAGTTTTTACATTTCTCGTTTATCCTGGCAAGCTAGTCTTACAGCTTTACTACTAACTGCCGGTAGTTATACTTTTGTACCTAGTCAACTTCAAGCTGGCACTACCCCGACTTTAACAGCCCAAGTCCCAGCTACAACCACTATCATTTACGTTAATTCCACCACTGGACAAGATAAGTCTGGCACTGGGACTACAGCAGCACCCTATAAAACAATTACCTTTGCCCTTGCTCAAGCTCAACCAGGTACAGTAATTCAGCTTGCTCCTGGGAATTATAGTAAAGATAGCGGTGAACAATTTCCCCTTGTCCTCAACTCAGGTGTAACACTTCAAGGTAATGAAACTAACAAGGGTGAGGGAACTTTAATTATCGGTGGTGGTTATTATATGAGTCGCACCTGGGCAAGACAGAATATTACAATATTAGCTCGTGATAATACTTTTATTACAGGTTTAACTTTTACCAATGCTAATAAAATGGGGACAGCTATATGGGTAGAATCTAGTAACCCTGTGATCAAAAATAGTACTTTTATTAACAACAACAGAGAGGGAGTTTTTCTGACTGGTACTGCTAATCCCCAAATTGAAAATAACATCTTTCTCAAAAACGGGGGTCAGGGAATTTCCGTAACTAAATTAGCACAAGGTTTGATTCGTGGTAACTTATTTCAAGATACTGGTTTTGGTGTAGCAATTGGCGGTAGTTCCACACCTTTATTAGAGGCTAATAACATCACTCAAAATAAAAGTGGTTTATATATTTCGGGAACAGCAAAACCCATACTCCGTAAAAACACAATTCGCAATAATAAGCAAGATGGTATAGTTACTACCGTTAATGCTGCTCCTGACCTCGGTACTAGCATCAATCCTGGTGGTAATATTATCCGTGATAATGCTCGTTATGAGGTAAATAATTCGACCAAGGGTAGGATTACGGCTATTGGTAACGATATTAACGAGAAGAAGATTGCTGGTGCTATAGATTTTGCCCCTCTCGCCGTGATTACACCTACCGATAATCATACAGGAAAAATTGGTAATACTGGTAATACTAGCAATACCCCAAAAATTGGCAATACTGGTACTACAGTAAATATAAAAAAGCCTGTAAATACTGGAAAAACTAAAAAATAGTCTTTAAATAACAGCCCGGTACTTGCTTAAAAGGGATTGTTTGGAATAGTCCACAAATCCATTTAAGTGCATAGAAAATAGGGAAGAATATTATCCATTCTTTTGCCTCTCCTGCGTTATTTACGCTTTCTGTTTTCCCATTTCCAGAGAAAAACCATTAACCCAATTACTCCTAGTTGAATGGCGAAATTAGGCAGGGCTTGTTCAATATCGCGGCCGGCTAGGAGTTGGAAAAAGAAAATAAATGCGCCAATAAAGCCCGAAGCACCAACGCTGATATATATAAATTGCCTTAACCCCCGATAGGGTGCGGCCAATTCTGTTTTCAAACGGTTATATTGTTGAGGTTTGAGATTATTTTGAGAATTCGGTTTTATCATCGATAATTATGTTATAATGTTTAGCGGTGTAGGCCGATGTGGCTCAGGGGTAGAGCAACTGATTCGTAATCAGTAGGTCGTGAGTTCAAATCTCATCATCGGCTTTAAGTAATATAACAGTTGTTGTCTTTTATCACTTGCCAGATTATTTGACCGCGTTGATAAATTAATTGTCCTTTACGCTCAAAATCAGGATTCTGTTTGTTCCAGGTCTAATCTGGTGGAACTGATTACTTATGTTGTTGTTATCACAGGATGATTCGCTTTCTTTGGTAGAATTTGACAGAAAAAGAGCGATTCCTAGGTCGCGCTTCGCTAGATGAAGGTAAAGCTGTGATTCCCGTGTTGTTGGATGTTATTTATCAGAGGTTAGCTAAAAAATTGGAAAACTAATCAGTAAAGTAACTAGCGATGATTCATGACTTGAATATTGATTGTAAATATATATAATTAGGCACTCGCAAAATTTAATATAATATATATAATTTTATATAATTTTTTGAAATATAATAAGAATTATTCTCAAGTCAAAAAAGGACTAGTTATAGATTAGCAACAATTTTTAATCATTGCTTTTTGGTCTTACTTGTAGTACATTAGTTCTTGTAAAGAAATTATGAAAATATAGCTTGATATATGTCTGCTGGATGCTGCTTGTAAAGTTGTAAAGTGAAATATTAACTAGATGAAAAACTGATAGTCCTATCAGATTAATTGTATTATGTCAACAGCCCGCCATGTTATTGCGCTCTTAAAGAGCTACCTGGAAGATGAGGAGCAGCAATTTTTGTCTGTTGCTCTTCAGATGGCTGCACATGAAGCACGACAAGGACACACCAAAGTTGCCCAAGAAATTCAAAGTCTCATTGATAAAGCAAAAGGGCGTAAATCTGTTATTGAGCATAAAGCTTCCCCTATCCCACTTGTGCAACCCAAAGGAGAACTAATAAATCTTGTATCAGTTTGCTATTCAGACACAAGATTTATTGATATGGTTCTTTCTCCAGATTTAGAAAAAAGATTACAGCGTATTCTTATAGAACACATTAAGAGAAATCGTTTAGCTGAATATAATCTCAAACCTCGACGGAAAATACTTTTAGTTGGCCCTTCAGGTTCAGGTAAGTCAATGACTGCTGCTGCTCTGGCTGGAGAACTACAACTACCTTTGTTCACAGTTCTTTATACTGGCTTAATTACAAAATTTATGGGTGATACAGCTAATCAGCTTAAACTCATATTTGATGCAATGGCAGTGACACGAGGTGTTTATTTTTTTGATGAGTTTGATGCTATTGGTTCACAACGATCTTCAGTTAATGATGTTGGAGAAATTCGTCGGGTTTTAAACTCCTGCTTGCAGTTTTTGGAGAATGATGATAGCCAAAGTCTAATCATTGCTGCAACTAATCATCCTGATTTATTAGATAAGGCTCTTTTCCGACGGTTTGATGATGTTATTGAATATGATCTACCAAATCCAGAAGTTGTTCGCAAGTTGCTAGAATCACGTCTAGTTCTTTTTGATCCTGAGTGGCAAAATTGGCAATATATTATTGATACTGCTAATGGTCTAAGTCAAGCAGAATTAGTTAGAGCCGCAGATGAAGCTGCTAAAGTCGCCGTGATCTCCGAACAGGATTCAATATCTGAAGAAAACATGATTTTTGCGATTACGGAACGCAAAAACACGATCTTTAAGTAATTGCGTTATACTTCTGATAAGATGTGTTTAACATGACTTCAGAATCCAATGCCTAATCCAATGCCTAAATACCAAAGGAATCTCCCTAATTTTTACATTGCGGCAAAGGGAGATAGCCAAAATTATACATCTCCTGGAGGGGGAGGACGTAAAAAATCTTTTCCACCACGTAATCGTATACAACACGCTGAAACATTGAAACAGGCTTTTGAAAAAGCCCTTGAAAATTATCAGCAACAAAAATTATTGCGTGAGCCAGAACTTGCTGTTGGAGAAGCTGGTTTTTATTTAGAGTTCCAGCTACCAAAAAGCGAACTTAAAGCACTTGACTTCTTGGAGAACAAGACTAAGAAAATTGAGTTGCTTGCTGTTCAATCATCTGATGAAGCAGAGGAAACCGTATCAGTAACTGTATTTGTACCAGAAAAAGCATCAGATTTTTTTGCTTCAAAAATCGAAGCTTACCGTGATGAAGAAACTGAAAAAGGCAACCCGAAAAATGAGCCTTTAATCGCTCGTTTGGATGATATTAGCTTGGGTACAGTGCGTGGGCTATTCACAGACAATCTTTCATCATTTCCATCATCTGAATCTCAGGAGGTATGGTGGGAAGTTTGGTTACGTCATGGTTGTCGTGAATCTTTCCAGCAAATAGCAGAAATACTTGATATTAGAATAACACAACACTTTACTTTTCCTGAAAGAGAAGTAGTTTTGACATTGACATCTGTAATAAATTTATCACGAATTATTATTAATAATGGCTTAATTGCCGAACTTCGCCTGGCTAAAGATTCACCATCTATTTTCTTTGAAATGGATATGCAAGAACAAATTAGTTGGGTAAAAGAACTTGCCAGCCGCACTGTTATAGCCACAAATACTAATTTAGCTGTTTGTTTATTAGATAGTGGCGTTACACGCTCTCATCCTTTAATTGAGCCAGCCCTCGCTTCTGAAGATTTGTTAACTTGCCATCCAAAGTGGGGAAAGGCAGACAGTAAAAATGGGGGAGGACATGGTACTAGTATGGCTGGTCTAGTTCTGTATGGCAACCTTTATAATGCACTAGAAACATCAAATACAATATATCTTAACCATAAATTAGAATCTGTAAAAATACTTCCAGACCAAGGAGAAAACGACCCTAAGCTTTATGGAACAATTACGAAAGACGCTGTTTCTCGCGCAATAATTAGCAACCCCAAGCGCCAGCGTGTAATTTGTATGCCCCTCACGAGTGAAACTGACAATAATAAAGGAGTTCCTTCTTCTTGGTCAGCAGCAGTTGATCAAATATGCTTTGAATTTCAGCAACTCATGGTTATTCCAATTGGCAATATCAGAGGGGACATCATGCTTAGTGATTATCCTAATCTAAATGATGTAAGCCAAGCAGAAAATCCCTCCCAAGCGTGGAATGCGCTTGTTGTTGGGGCTTATACAGATAAAGTCAATATAATTGATCCAAAGTATCAAACTATTGCTCCTGCTGGCGATCTTTCACCGCGAAGTAGAACTTCTATTTTATGGGCTGATAAGTGGCCTATCCGACCAGATGTGACTTTTGAAGGGGGTAATCTAGCGACTGATGACGCTAATTCTCCAGGGACTGATCCAGATGAATTACGACTACTAACAACATATTATCAACCGAATAAAAGACTATTTAATCTTTCAGGAGATACCAGCGCGGCAACAGCTTTGTGTAGCTATATGGCAGCACGTATTTGGGCTAAACGCCCCGAATATTGGACAGAAACAGTTCGTGCTTTAATAGTCCATTCTGCGGAGTGGACTTCGGCAATGCTCAGAAATTTACCTAGAAATCCTACACAGAGTAAAAAAGTATCTATATTACTGCGCCGATACGGTTATGGTGTTCCCAATCTGGAGAGGGCGCTTTTAAGTAGCAAAAATGACTTGACAATGATTTGTGAAGACCAATTACAGCCTTTTCACAAAGATGATGATGGTAAGGTAAAAACAAAAGAAATGGGTAGTGGTAAACAAGTAGTGATTTTTATCTTTTCTATCCTTATGCAAAGCGGGTTACACCAACTTGCATCACTACTTCTACAGGACTACCAGGTAAAAACAAAAGAAATGAACCTTCACATACTGCCTTGGCCAAAACAAGAGCTAGAAAAGTTACGTGAGGCAAAAGTAGAAATGCGGGTAACACTTTCATATTTTATCGAACCTAACCCTGGAGAGCGAGGATGGGAAAATAAACATTCTTATGCCTCTTATGGTTTAAGGCTTGCTGTTAAGCGTTCTACAGAAACTTTAGCTGCTTTTACAAAACGGATTAACAAGCAAGAGCAAGAAGCTGAAGAAAATGTGACATCTACTGGAAGTGAAGACAGTGGATGGTTTTTGGGTCCCAAAACATGGAATCGTGGTTCAATTCATTCTGATATTTGGCAAGGTACTGCGGCTGACTTGGCTCAGAAAGATTCTATTGGTATATATCCTGTTGGTGGTTGGTGGAAATATAATCCAAGATGGGAAGGATGGAATAAAACTGCTAGATATGCTTTGATTGTTTCTATCCGAGTTGTAGATGAAGTCGAAGTTGATCTTTATACTCCTATTTCTATCTCGCCAAAAATTAAACAGACTGTACCTATTAATCTGTAAATTTCAAATTTGCTTCTCATATTCTACCATCTCCCCAAACGGCAAAAAACACCCTTGACACCAATCATCAACCCACAGCGCCGGAACTTTAAACCTACCCCCACAATTAGGACACTCAGACAACAAACTAAGTCTTGTACAAAAACATAAGGCCTGGTATTTTAGCCAAGTTGCCAGTTTTATGGAGCAAAATTCCCTATCTCCTAATACACAAATTTTATAGCTATTAAAAATGGGTAAAATTTTCTTAACTATCCGTGATTGCTCCTCAAAATTACTGCTGCCTAACTTTGACAATAACTCAAAATATACGGGAAATACCCTTTGCTCCCAAACGATACTAATCATGAATAAATTTATGCGTCTCCAAGCCGTCCTATACTACATAAATTAACTTTTCATCCTTCAAATATGTTTCTAAAAATGTTTTCACAATCGGAAACCAGATTTTCTCAATTGTTAGGTTTGATAAGGATAGAAATCTCTGTATTTTTCTTTTTCTACTTTCAAATTTAATCGGAATTGGTAGAGCAGTAGCCAAAGTTTCTAAACTTACAGAATAATCATAATTTTTAGCAAGATATACTCTGCCAGATTTAATTGATTTTTTAGGTGTGCTTTGTAGAATTTAGGTAATATTATCAATAGATAGTCCTTATTGAGAAAAGTGCTGCTATCTTTTTTTACCATAAATCGGTACAATCTTTATCTGATAAGCTTTTTGGACTAGTTTGTCATCCCGTCAGGGAGATATTTGACGCTTTAGAAACATTACGTTTTGTTTTAGCAGAAAATCCTGAAATTAAAGAAAGTGGATTACAACGTTTACCTAAATCATTAGCAAGTATTGAGAAAAAATTATTAGGTATGTTAGAAAAAAGAGGAGTAAAACCAATTATTTTTACAGAAAGTCAACCAAATTTTGAATTTTGTCGAGTAGTAGATAGAGAAATAAAAGATGATATAGAAGAACAAACAATTACTAAAGTAGTGCGTCAAGGATTTGAATTAGATAACCAGGTTTTACGTCCGATAGAAGTAATTACTTCTAAAAAATCATTGACTTAACCACCCATACCAATCTTCCAATCCTTCTCCAGTAGTAGCAGAAACTTGAAAAATTTGTATTTTTGGATTTACCTGTTTGGCATATTCAATACAACGCTGAACATCAAAATTTATATAAGGCAATAAATCAATTTTCGTTAAAATCATAATATCACTACTGCGAAACATATAAGGGTATTTAATGGGTTTATCTTCTCCTTCCGTCACCGATAAAATTACCACCTTAGCGGCTTCTCCCAAGTCAAATAAAGCCGGACAAACCAAATTTCCGACATTTTCAATCATCACCACAGAATTAAGGGGCGGATTTAATTCTTGCAGGCCTTTTTCTATCATAGAAGCATCTAAATGACAACCCGTACCCGTGTTAATTTGCACGACTTTACAACCAGTGGATTTAATTTTTTCCGCATCATTAGTAGTTTCTTGATCACCTTCAATCACGCTAATAGTTAATTTATCTTTTAAATCATTAATAGTGCGAGTTAATAATGTAGTTTTTCCCGCACCGGGAGAACTCATTAAATTTAAAGCCAGAATATTTCGACCTTTAAACCAGCCGCGATTTTGGGCAGCTAATAGGTTATTTTTACCTAATATTTCTTGTTCTAAAAATATAGTTGTATTATGAATTTTAGCGTGAATTTGGGTTGTTTCCTCATGAGGATGAGAATGAGTAATTACAGTTCCGTCTGGTAAAGTATGAGTATGATGATGTTCATTTTCCATATTTGTAATTGTCGTTTGATTATCGTCAGAACAACCGCAAGTTACACACATAATTCCTCTACTTCAATTTCTTTTATTTTTAGTTCTTCACCTGTTATGATATCTAATTTAATACTACCACATTCACAAATACCAAAAGGTTTATCTATACCAAAAGTTGTACCACATTGACGACATTTAGCCATTCCTGGTATTTCTAATATTTCTAATATTGCCCCTTCTAATATTGTATCTTGGGCGCAAATATCAAAACAGAATTTAATTGATTCTGGCATAATAGCCGATAATTTGCCAATTTCTAATAATACTCTTTGGACTTTTTTACCTTTGGCATTTTCGGTGACTATGGCAATGATGTTTTGGGTGATTCCTAATTCGTGCATATACTTTTTTGAACGAACCACAGAGGCACAGAGGACACAGAGAAAAGAAGTGAATTTGTAGGTTGGGTTAAGCGACAGCGCAACCCAACAAAACCGCAAAAATGTCGGAAGTGTTGGGTTTCCTTCGTCAACCCAACCTACTATAGATTTTAACATATTCTGGGCAGTTGATCACCTACTAACATATCTATGATTCTTTCTGCACCAAAGGCGGTTTTTAAAAGGACTATTCCTGGTGGGTGGGGAATTATTTCACCTATAATAGAGGCTTGTTTTCCTGTGGGGTGGTTTTTCATTGTTGCTAAAATTAAGTCGGCTTTTTCTGGAGGTACAACTATGACTAATTTTCCTTCGTTGGCTAAATATAATGGTTCTAAACCTAAGATTTCACATACTCCATTTACCTCTTCTCTGATAGGAATTGCGTTTTCATTAATGCGTATTCCTAAGTTAGAAGTGAGGGCAAATTCATTTAATACTGTGGCTAAACCTCCTCTGGTTGCGTCTCGCATGGCGTGAATTTGGGGACAAATTTTGATAATTTCGGCGACTAATTCATGCAGTGGTTGACAGTCACTTTCTATATCTGTTTCTAATGCTAATTCTCCTCTGGCAATTAATATTGCTGTGCCATGATTTCCTATTTCTCCGTTAATAATTACTACGTCTCCCGGTTGAATGTTGCGAGGAGAAATGTCAATGTTTGGGGGAATTATCCCAATTCCGGCAGTATTTATAAATAATTTATCGGCACAACCTCTATTAACAACTTTGGTGTCTCCTGTGACTATTTGCACTCCAGCTTTTTTAGCTGCTTTCTGCATACTAGCCACAACTTTTCTTAATGTTTCTATGGGTAAACCTTCTTCTAAAATCATGCTACAAGTCAGATATAAAGGTTTTGCACCACTGACGGCTAAATCATTAATTGTACCATTAATTGCTAATTCTCCTATGTCTGAGCCAGGAAAAAATAAAGGATCTACTACATAGGAATCTGTAGTAAATGCTAATCGCTTTCCATGTTGAGAAAGACTAAGTAAATCAAATGTGGCTTGGTCTTCTAATTGGGATAAAATGGGATTATCAAAACTTTTCACAAAGATATCGGCGATTAAATCTCTCATGGCTTTACCACCGCTACCATGGGATAAGTTAATGTGAGTATCTCTTATCTTTCCTTGACGACGACGGACTTGCTCAATTTTTTGGAAAAGTGGATTTTGATGAGAGTTGATTGTCATTTTTAAAATTTCTTTGTAATTATTTGTAATTATATTTTTTGTTGTGGGACAGGCATCTTGCCTGTCATTATTAGTTAATTATCTGCCAGTTTCTTCATGCCTTCCAGCGTGTTTATCAGAGTGTAAAACCCCTCCAACTGCCCAATTATCCCGTTCAAATTCATCAATATGAATAGTTATCCATTCGGGTTTTGTTCCTAGTGCAGAAACTAAAGCTTCAGTTACAGCTTTAACTAATTTTTGCTTTTTCTCTATGGAATGACCTTTACCAATTTGAACAGTGACAAAAGGCATATAATTTTCCTCAAATTGTGCGATTTAGACTGATATAGGTTCGGTCGATACACCTGATTTATCTCTTTTTGCCATGGTTGACAGTCGCCCATATTTGTAATATGCTGCACAAGCACCTTCAGAAGAAACCATACAAGTTCCTATGGGTGTTTCCGGTGTACAAGCTGTTCCAAATACTTTACATTGCCAAGGTTTTAAAACTCCTTTCAGAATTTCTCCACATTGACAAGCTTTATGATCTGCTATTTTTAAATTAGGAATTGTAAATTTAACTTCAGCATCAAATTGGGCATATTCTGGACGAATTTTGAAACCGGAATTGGGTATTTCTCCTAAACCTCGCCATGCAAATTTTTCTCTCACTGTAAAAACTTCATTTATGGCTTTTAAAGCATTTTTATTGCCACTATTTTCTACTAACCGATTATATTGATTTTCAACTTGACAACGATTTTCTACTATTTGTTTTAATAACATCCAAATTGATTGGAAGATATCTAATGGTTCAAAACCAGAAATAACAATTGGTTTATGATATTGTTGGGTAATAAATTCATAAGGTTCTATTCCTATTACCATACTTACATGACCAGGACCAATAAAACCATCAAGTTGTAAATCGGGATTTTCTAATAATGCTTGTAAGGCGGGAATTACTAATACATGATTAGAAAACATACTAAAATTAGTGATATTTTCTGCGGCTGCTTGAAGTATAGTAAATGCAGTGCTAGGGGCGGTGGTTTCAAAGCCTAAACCGAAAAATACTATTTCTTTATGGGGGTTTTCTTTGGCTATTTTTAGGCTATCTAAAGGTGAGTAAACCATACGAATATCTGCACCTTGGGCTTTAGCTTGCAAAAGGCTGGTTTTTGCACCAGGTACGCGCATTGCGTCGCCAAATGTGGTAAATATGATGTTGGGTAGTTGACACAGTGCGATCGCATCTTCTATCCTACCTTTAGGCATAACACAAACTGGACAACCAGGACCATGAATTAATTCTATATTATCGGGTAATATTTCTTCGATTCCATATTTAAAAATAGCATGGGTATGTCCTCCACATACTTCCATGATTTTTAAATGTCTATTTATTTGTTGGCTGAGTTTGGTTATTTCTTGTTGTAAAGCGAGGGCTTTTTCAGGGTTGCGAAATTCGTTTATATATTTCATAATTTTGTTTCGCGCAAAGGCGCAAAGGTGCAAAAACACAAAGAAATAAAGGAGATTTTAAGTATAAGATTGGGCTATTTCTTCTAATAATTTTAATGTTTCTGCTGCTTCTTTTTCGTTAATTCTGTTCATTGCAAAACCAACATGAACTAATACCCAATCTCCTATACAAGCTTCTGGTGGGTGTTGTTTGTCAACTATACAGGCTATGTTTATTTCTCTTTTGACTCCTCCAATATTAACCATAGCTAGTTTATGTTCTCTGTTAGTTATTTCTGTTATTTGTCCGGGTATTCCTAAACACATTTTAGTTTTCCTTTTTTGAAGATTTATCTCACGCAGAGGCGCGGAGAAAACAGAGGTTTTTATAGCCTTTCTTTTAAGTATTTAGCGGCTGCAATTACACTTTGTCCTAGTGATAATCCTCCGTCATTTGTTGGTACTATACTATGAGTTAATACGTTAATTTCTAGTTTTTCTAGTCGCATTTTTACCTGTTGTAATAAAATTTGATTCTGGAATACTCCTCCTGTTAATATTACTTGATTAAATTGATTTTCTTGTTTCAATTGTTTAACTATTTTGACGGTGGTTATGGCTAAACTTTGATGGAATTTTGCAGCTATTTCTGATGATGAAATATGCTGTTTTATATCATCCAAAATTTCTCGCCATGTCGAGGATGTATCTATATAATATATATTAGCTGATTTTTCCAATTTAAAGGAATAATTTAGAGTTTCTTTATCATTGTTTAAAATATTGGTATCAGCTATTGCTTCCATTTCTATGGCTGCTTGTCCTTCATAACTACATTGTTCTGGACAAATACCTATTGCGGCTGCAACTGCATCAAATAATCTACCTACTGATGATGTTAAGGGTGAATTAATACCTTTTTCTATGATTTGGTTGAGTAGTTTAGGGTCTTTATTTTCTAAAAATTTGATTATTGCTAAATCCCTGTATTTTTCTTGTATTTCTTCCCAACTAAAAGCCTTAATTAATTGAGAATAGGTATTTCTCCAAGGTTGATAAATTGCCTGTTTTCCTCCTATCATGGGCATAGGTTTAAATGTTGCTAATCTTTGAAAACTTTGATAATCTGCTAATAAAAATTCTCCTCCCCATAATGTACCGTCTTCTCCATATCCCAAACCATCAAAGGCTATTCCTAAAATCGGTTTTGTATCTAAAGAAATTTGATTTTCTGCCATACAAGCGGCTATATGAGCGTGATGATGTTGAATCTCTGCTAATTTAATATTATTAACCGTTGCTAGTTCTTTACCTAGTTTAGATGATAAGTATTCTGGATGTTTATCAATAGCAATTATTTCTGGTTTATGTTGAAACAAATTTAGATATAAATTCAATGTTTCTTGATAAGCATTAAACGCTGACGCATTTTCTAAATCTCCTAAATGTTGTGATAAAATTGCCTCACCTTCTCTTAATAAACAAAAGGTATTTTTTAACTCGCTACCCATTGCTAAAATAGGCGGTATTTTTTCAAATCCCGGTGGTAAAATAATTGGTGCTGGTGCATATCCTCTAGCACGTCTGAGGGTTTGAATTTTATTATCAATAACTCTAACTACGGAATCATCTACTCTATTAACAATATCTCGATTATGTAATAGAAAATAATCGGCTATTTTCGATAATTTATCTTTAGCATCTTCATTATTTATACATTGTGGTTCATTAGAAATATTAGCACTAGTTAAAACTATTGGTACTTTCATTCTTCTGAGAATTAAATGATGTAAGGGCGTATAAGGTAGCATGAAACCCAGGGTATTTTGTCCTGGGGCTAGGTCAGATGCTAATTTACTATTATCTTTAATTTTTAATAAAACAATAGGTGCAGCCGAACTTGTTAATAATTGTTTTTCTAAATCATTAATATAGCAATATTCAGAAATAATATTTATATCTCTAGCCATTAAAGCCAAAGGTTTATGATATCTATATTTACGATTTCTGAGTTTTTGAACTGCATTTTGTAAAGTAGCATCACAAGCCAAATGAAAACCACCTAAACCTTTAATAGCAACAATTTCACCCTTTTGTAATAAAGTACAAACAGCATCCAAATCATCCAACATTGAGAACATATCAGATATCACAGGTTTCCCGTCAGCCCTTTCTAACCATGCGCGAGGTCCGCATACAAAACAAGCCACAGGTTGAGCATGAAAACGACGATTTTCGACATCTTGATATTCCTTTTCACATTCCTTACACATTGAAAAATTTGCCATACTCGTGTTATTTCTATCATAAGGAATAGCCCGAATAATAGTTAACCTTGGACCACAATGAGTACAATTAGTAAAAGGATAGCGAAAATAACGACTAAAAGGATCAAAAATTTCCCTTTGACATTGGGGACAAATTGCAGCGTCAGGAGAAATTTCCGTTTTCACCACACTATTAACACTGCGAGAAATCACAAAATCATTAAAATCAAACTCCCCCAAATATGGACTTCTAATCACCTCATTAATTCTTGCCAAATGAGGGCATTCTTGATATAATTTATTCACAAAATCTGTTATTTCTTCCTCACTACCAGAAACACGAATTAACACTCCTTCACCATCATTATAAACCTCACCCTTCAAACCAAAAACCTTCGCCAAACGATACACAGTAGGACGAAAACCCACCCCTTGTACAATACCACAAACCCGAATTTCTTCTATTCTCATCTTTGCGTCTTTGCTCCTTTGTATCTTTGCGCGAAATAATTAAAACTTCCAAATCAAAACGCGATTATTCCCAGAATCAGCAACTACCGCATTCTCACCACAAACCTTAACTCCATAACACCAATTTAAACTTTGTCGCGTTGGTAGTCCAAAATTGCGATTTTCACTTTTATTTGTAAAGTTATCTTGTCCAATGACAAAATCAGCATCTGCACCCTGTAATAATAGAATAGATTCTCGTTTTTTCCATCCTACTAAACGCGAATTAGCTGTATCAGCAACTATTAAATAATCTCCCCAAATATCTACCCCATAGGGCATACTTAAACTACTAGCATTAGGTAAATAAAAACCTTGATTTAATTCTACAAAATTGAAGTTCTTTTGTCCTAAAACCACCTCACAAGGGGCATTATTTGCTGTGGGAATTCCTTCCCAAATCATGACCCGATTATTACCTGCATCTGTAACAACTAAATTATCATCCCACATCGTGATATCATGACACCAACGCATACTAGCAGCAGTGGGAGAATCACCTCCATTTTCATTGCGTGATATCATGTCTGGTTGTCCCAAAACTATATCCGCAGGTTGACCATTTTCTGTGGGTAATTGATTCCAAATTAATAACCGACGATTTCCGGTATCAGCTACAAATAGCTGACCTTGATAATAGAAAATACCATAAGGCCAATGTAGAGTATTAGCTGTCGGTTGTTGATTTCCTCGATTTGGTTCATTATCAAGAAAGTTATTTTGTCCTAATACTAAATCTGCGGGAATATGACTATCTGTAGGGATATTATACCAGATGAGAATGCGATGATTCCAAGCATCTGCAACCGCTAAACCATTACCACATTTACAAATACCCGTAGGCACACTAAATGTAGATTTTCCTGGTGTCCTTTTAGCGTTTTGTCCTTCATGAAAAAAGTCAGGTTGTCCTATTATCCAGTCAGCAGGTTGATGATCTTTTGTGGGTAAATTTTGCCAACCTAATAAACGATGATGTCCTGTATCTGCTACCCATAATGGTCCCGTTGGTGATAATAAACAAGCTGCACGGGGTCCAAACATTGTTGTGGGAGTAGGTGCAATAGGTATTGCTATTTGTTCTGGTGTAATATTGTTTCCTAATATTATTTTTGCACCATGAGGGGAGAGGGGTAAATGGGGGATATTTTGGGTTTGCAATGTAGACAGGGAATTAATATTTACGCTATTTACTCCAATACGGTTTAGTTAATAAAATTGTAGGTTGGTTTAAGCGATAGCGCAACCCAACAAAGTTTAGAAAATGTTGGGTTTCCTTGCGTCAACCTCATCTACTTAGATTATTGGAAAACCTGGAATAATTCTATCAATTTCCTGCATTTTTCATAAAGTTTCTGTTAAAGCAATAACAATTGTTTGATACTGGTTATAGAAAAGCTTGCCTCAGCATGAATTATGATATAATTGTATTACTTGATAGAGTTGAGATTACTTTGTTAAATTATGTTGATAAAATAAATACTATGCCAGCTAAAGACATCTATCACAATACTGTAAAAAATGCACTTATCAAAGATGGTTGGAAAATTATCCATGACCCTTTACGAATTCGTTTAGCAAGAGGTAAAAATCTATTTGTTGATTTAGGTGCTGAAAGATTATTAGCAGCAGAACGAGAAACAGAAAAAATAGCTGTTGAGGTGAAAAGTTTTACTCGTCCTTCGGATATGAAAGACCTGGAAGACGCTGTTGGTCAATTTGTGTTATATGATCATTTATTAGCACGTTATTATCCTGAATATAAGTTATTTCTGGCTGTGAGTGAAAGCACTTGTAAAACAGTTTTTGAAGAAGAAGCTGGTCAAACTTTAATTGAAGATGGTGTAATTCGTTTATTTAGTTTTGATGCTGAACAGGAGGTAATTGTCAAATGGATTCCTTAACTAATCAATATCGTCAAATCATTAAAAAAATTCTTGAAGAATATGCTGATTTTCTTGGCAATGATGAACAAGTTAAAGTTGAATTGGTGTTAGATGAAAAAAATGATCGTTATTTATTAGTAGAAACAGGTTGGAAAAATGGTTATCGGATATATGGAACTTTATTACATCTTGATTTAATTGATGGTAAGGTTTGGATTCAACATGATGGTACTGAGGAGGGGGTTGCTAATGATTTAGTTGCTGCGGGAATACCAAAAGCACATATCATTTTAGGGTTTAAAGCTCCTGAGATTCGGAAATATACGGAGTTTGCTGTTTTTTAGGTAAAAAATTGTTAATTATGGCTTAATCAATCCTTTGAAGTTGGTATACTTGTAACAAGCCTTAACTAAGCGAAAATACCAAGATTTTAGGTTTTCATTAGCATTATGTTTTCTAAGTTCAAAAAAGTCTTTTCTGTATTAATCCTGAGTCTAATTTTAACGGGTTATCTAGGATTTACGTCAGTAGCACCTGCATTTGCTTTCAACTTTTTCAGTTTACCAGGACATCTTCAGCAAGTATTATCTAATAAACAATTATGATATAATCGTATTACTTTGTTAATTTGCTCATTTATTGCAATCTCAAACTTAAATTATTATGCTGCGAGAAAAAATTAAGCAAGAACTAGATAAACTCAATGAAGAACAACTCGAAAAAATAGCTGATTTTATCGCTTTTATTGAGTTTCAGACTAAACAGGTTTCTTATGCTGGAGCATTTTGGCAAGAAGTAACACCAGAAGCAAGGACTAAGGAGTTTCGTGAATGGGTTTCTCAACTTCCTCAAACTGGTTTAAGTTTACCTGATGAAGCTTTTGATCGAGATAGTATTTACGAAGAATGACGAGATATATTCTTGATACTAATGTTGTGATGCGCTTCTGTAATCCTTCTGATATTCAGCATCACCTAGCAACAGAGGCTATATCTCGGTTACTTGCACAGGGAGATGAATGTTTACTGACAGCGCAAATAATCGTTGAGTTTTGGGTTGTGGCTACGCGACCAGTTGAAGTTAATGGTTTAGGGTGGACTGTAGAAAAAACCCGAAACACTATAGATCAAGTTCTTGAGCGTTTTCCACTATTGGAAGAGTCTAAACACATTTTTCCCAATTGGTTAAATTTGGTAACAACTAATAAGGTAATGGGTAAACGTACTCATGATGTGCGTATTGTTGCTGTTATGCTTGCTTATCAAGTTACACATATTTTAACTTTCAATCCTAGTGATTTTGTGCTGACGACAAGTATTGTGATTGTGCGTCCACAGGAATTATTAAGCTAATAATTGGATTCAACATGATGGTACTGAGGAGGGAATTGCTAATGATTTGGTTGCTGCGGGAATACCAAAATCACATATTATTTTAGGGTTTAAAGCGCCTGAAATTAGAAAATATACGGAATTTGCGGTTTTTTAGGTAAAGTTTTGTTAATCATGGCTTAGTTAAGCGTTAGCGTTGGTATATTATGATTAGCGTAGTATAGGGAGACTCAATGATTTATGAATTCTGAAAACTTAGAACTTACAAAACCATCATTAGATGAACTTAAAACATACCAACAAAAAGTCAAAACTGCTTGCGAATATATCTTGGAAAATCGAAAAAAGCTAGATCAAAGTAGTACATTATCTACATCTGAATTGTTTAACAAAGCACAACAAGAATTTCCAGAAGATTTTGGTGGTGATTTTTCAAAAAGTACATTTTCTGTTTATCTTTCATTTTCTGTTAAGGATACACAAAGCTCTATTAATTGTCTTGGTAGGAGAAAAGGTTATTATATCTCTACTAAAGCAAAAGAAATAGTAGAAAAATCAACAGAAACAGATACAACAGCTATAGCTGACGAAGAATCAGGAGGAAAAAGGCATCAAAAAGAACTATTGTTGTATCCTGTATTGGAAAGCTGGCTCATAGCTCAAGGTTATCAGGCGGAAAATGTATCATCTACGCGATCTTTGGGTAAGTGGGGTAATCCTGATGTAGCTGGAATTAACCCTATGGATAACTTCAGTGGACTTTCGTTGGAAGTGGTGACTATAGAAGCAAAAACTTCACTAGACAATTGGGAAAGACATATTTTTGAAGCTGTATCACATCGAAGGTTTGCAAATAGATCATATTTTGCATTTGCACATCCAGAAGAAACTATATCTAAAATTCCTCAAGATATGCGATATTATGCTGAACTATACAATATAGGCGTGCTTGTATTGTCATTAGAGAATGAAACTTTTGATAAATTAATTAAGGGAACTTTGCAAAATCCCTGCGAATTTGATGAGGTAGACATTATGGAAATATACTCTGCTCCATATAATTTTGTTCAACCAAGATATCAAATAAAATTTTGTGATGCAGTGGGAATAACTTGTGTAAAGGAATTATATCAATGGGGTAAGCGGACTACAGAAGTATAACAAGTCTATGCTATTGTATGCCTATTGCATTCATAAATAGAATGATATGGAGTGGGTTGAGATGATATTGATCTAAGATGAGATAGATATCAGTTTATGTAGACTTAGGAGTGATCGCATTTGATGAATGTAAAGTTAGTAGCGATCACTCAAAATAAAAATCTCTATTTCTGAATCTAAGCACTTTATGGAATTTTGATAAAAGAATTGGTCGTAGAATCATACCCAATTTTGCGAACTTCATCAGAATGTTCTTTGAAATCAGAATAAATATTAGAATTTCCCATTGAAATGATAACAACCTGCACTCCTTCCCGACGAGCAAACTTCATAGCCGGAATAAAGTCGCTATCTCCTGTTACAAGTATCAGTCGTTCAACAGTATGCTTGAGAGTTAATGAAGCTACATCAAGTCCGATCTTAATGTCCACACCCTTCTGCTGAAGATCAGCTTGAATATCAGTATCTACAATACTGCGTCCGGTTCGGATAATATCTTGAGTCGAATATTTCTTAATTACCCATCCTTTAAAAAGAATATTTCCTTTTCTAAAAGCTACCTTACTACTTTGTGATAAGGTATTTTGTAACGATTTGCTTCTACTGCAAGCTGAAGTACCACTAAAATCAATACTTGTACCTGAAATTGGATTAGTTTGTGTTTGCTCGTAAGGTTGACAGTCATAATAGTATAATCGAAACAAATCTTCATCACTTTCTAAACATACCTGGGAAAACTTGATGACATCTTCAGCAGTAGGGTGAATCTTGCCGAGCATTGTATAAAGTTTTTTTAAAACAAAGCCACCATCTAGAAGAATTGCAACTGATTTCATTCAAGTTCCTTTGGATACAAAACTAACAACTTGACATATTAAACTAAAACTTGTTATTATGTAAATATCCGAACGCCAGTAGGCTGGCAAAACTTATAACGCCCTTCCTCTAAGAATTTATAGACTACGGAGGAGGGGCATAATATTTGGAAATATAGAGTGAATAGTTATATCTTCTTTGGGAGACGCGAACGCTAACACATTTATTGATGTAGGGTAAGAGCGATACCTTTGGTGAGCTTTGCTAACGCATTTCTGGTGTAGAGTTAGGAGCGATACCTACGGTGCGCTTCGCTAACGCCGAATGATGAACTTTTTAACATACATTATAATAGTTCTTATCTACAACCAACTTAACCAAAATTATTATGAGCATTAGTCTCACACCTAAGCAAGAACGCTTTATTGAAACAAAGCTGCAAACTGGAAAATACCATTCTGTAGAAGAAGTTCTAGAAATCGCTCTCAAGTTGCTAGATGAGTATGATCGTTCTGAGACAGCATGGGTTAAGGAAGTGCGCGAAAAAATTGATGCTGCTATTGCAATTTCAGAACACACACCACCTATTGACGGTGAAACATTTGTAAATCAAATTTTAGATCGTTTTCAGCAACAGCGACAGGTACAAAAATGAATCGTTACGTTATTAATATTCTCGCTAGTCGTGACCTGAGCGAAATTGCTGAATACTTCTCACAAAACAACCTAGAAGCAGGTGAAAAATTTTTTCAGGAATTTAATCGTAAATGTCAACAATTAATTTCCTTTCCAAATAGTGGTAAAAGCTACTCAGAAATACGTGCTGATTTGCGAGGATTACTCCTTGAAGGCTATATAATTTTTTATAGAGTCTTGGATGATGGAATTGAAATTTTGCGGGTAGTAAGTGGTCGTCGTAATCTTCCCTCTGTTTTTGATGATTCTCAATAAAATAAATAGGATGAATTTTACCAGACTGTGAGCTACACTAACGCATTTATTGATGTAGAGTTAAGAGCGATAGCGAAGCGCGACCTAGGAATCGCATTTATAATGAAGATATTGCCATAGTCAATGTCATGAGGATTAAAAAAAATGGACGTTACAAAACTTAGTAACACAACAATAGAACTATCTGACATTACAGCTTGGGATAAAAACGGAAATAAACTTTTAGTATCAAAAGTTAGAGCTAGAAATATTGTAGAAGATATTACTGCCAAAGTTGAAGATATTCTCAAATTTGAGTATGAACATAATAAAGTTATAATTCCTTATGCTATGACAGCTACCCGTGAAGAAATTAAGATTTTTCAATGGGATGGTGAAAAGTTAGAAAATGTCTACACCTTCCCAACTCATGAAGTTTTGTCTGAATATGATCCAGAATTTAGTCATAAAAAGAGGATTTTTGAATACTATCTCGAAACATTAGTTGAAGGATGGTTGAGAGATTTGGCTGATAATTGGAAAACAGATAATCCACCAAAATCAGAAGAACTAACTCAGATAGGCTTTGTAGATAAAATTGCTGATGCAGCACAATAAAGGTTAGAAAATTTAATGATTACGCTTTATATAGAAACTAATTTTTTTATTGATTTTGCCAAAAATCAAGATCAAAAAACTGAGAAGTTAGTCTATCCCCAAGATCCGGAAGCAACAGCAATACTTAATATAGCAACTCCTGCAATTTGTTGTATGGAATCTCTTTCTGTACTAGAAAGTGAGCGAAACAGAAGTAATCGGTTTGGGGATAACCTAAAGGATGAGGTAAGAAAACTCAAAGGAGATGTTAACTCTCAATACTCTAGAGAAATTAAACAATGTCTAGAACAAGCCCTAATTAAGAATAATGAGAGAATTAATGAGATTAACACTCGTCTTTTTGATGTTTTAGAATGGGCTACTAATAATGTAGAATTAATACAATTAAAACCAGATATAATACAAGTCTGGAAAACGAATTTATTGCTGATCCTACAGATAACTTAATTTTACATTGTATTCTTGATCATGCCAAAACATCTGCAAATGAGCAAAAAGTTTTTTTAAGTGGAAATCATACAGACTTTGGTACACCAGAAATTAAACAAATATTACGAGAAGCAGGTATAAGATATTTTATAAAGACGGGAGATTTTTTAGGTTGGTCGCGGTCACAGCCTTAATTATTGGGTAATATCGCATTTCCCCAGCTCGAAAAAACACAAAATACAACTCATAACCAAGCGTTTCAACTCACCAAAAAATGCCATTATCAGCAAACTACCACATTAACTTGCAAACCTACACAAATCGGGATGACTGGATTCGAACCAGCGGCCCCTTCGTCCCGAACGAAGTGCGCTACCAAGCTGCGCCACATCCCGCCATAAAAATGGCAATTTTAAGCAATGATACCACAATTAGTAAAAAATAACAAATTTTTCTGCCGCCATAGATGTCTTTGCTTGCTAGGATAAGACTTGTATAACTAAAATGGTAAAAATAGACTGTGACTGTAAAACCAGACTGGTTACGGGTAAAAGCGCCTCAATGGGAGCGTGTTGGTAACGTTAAAGAAATTTTGCGGGATTTAGCCCTGAATACCGTTTGCGAAGAAGCTTCCTGTCCTAACATTGGTGAATGCTTCAATGCCGGTACCGCCACATTTTTGATTATGGGTCCAGCTTGCACCAGAGCTTGTCCTTACTGTGATATTGACTTTGAAAAAAAACCCCAACCATTAGATCCCACCGAACCCACACGACTAGCGGAAGCAGTTCGACGAATGCAGCTTAATCACGTCGTGATTACCTCCGTCAACAGAGATGACTTACCAGATGGTGGTGCATCTCAATTTGTTCACTGCATTAATGCTATTCATAAAACTTCACCTCATACCACAATTGAAGTATTAATTCCCGACTTGTGCGGTAATTGGCAAGCTTTAGAAATAATCCTCCAAAGCCAACCAGAGGTACTTAACCACAACACAGAAACCATTTCGCGCCTGTATAGCCGTGTACGTCCCCAAGGTAATTATAAGCGAACAATGGAATTATTACAACGCTCGCGCCAAATTTCTCCCAGCATTTACACAAAATCTGGTATTATGGTCGGACTAGGTGAAACAGATACAGAAATTCGCCAAGTTATGGAAGACTTGCGAGCAGCAGATTGTGATATTCTCACCATTGGCCAGTATCTCCAACCCAGTCGAAAACACTTACAGGTCTCAAACTTTGTCACACCTGAGCAATTTGCAGCCTGGCAAACCTTTGGTGAAAACTTGGGATTTTTACAAGTTGTTTCTTCCCCATTGACAAGAAGCTCATATCATGCAGAGCAAGTCAGAGAATTAATGAAACGTTATCCTAGATAGTCTATTCTTGGTTGTCAGTTGTTTCCTGTTCCCTATTCCCCGTGACTAATTCCCAAATTCCCAACTCAAAATCTGTTGTCATTCTTGGTGCAGGTGCTTGGGGTACAACCCTGGCCAAATTAGCAGCAATTAATGGTAATCAGGTACATCTATGGTCACGTCAAGAACCTCTAGAAAAAATATTAGAAAATAATAACCCTCAAATAATCTTGTCCGCTATTTCTATGAAAGGAGTAAGAGACGTGGCCTCCATAGTACAGTCTTTCCCCCTAGCTCCACAAACAATCTTTGTCACCGCAACCAAAGGACTAGAACCACACACTACATACACACCTTCGCAAATTTGGCAAGCAGCTTTTCCTAATCATCCGGTTGTGGTCTTATCAGGTCCGAATTTATCCCAAGAAATTGCCCAGGATTTACCATCTGCAACAGTCGTAGCTAGTAAAAATGCCAATGCTGCCCAAAGCGTCCAACTGGTATTTTCTTCCCATCGCTTTCGTGTCTACACTAACCCTGACCCTGTGGGTGTAGAATTAGGAGGAACACTTAAAAATGTCATAGCCATTGCTGCCGGTATATGTGATGGATTACACTTAGGAACAAATGCCAAAGCCGCTTTAGTCACCCGTGGTTTAACCGAAATGGTGCGAATTGGTAAGAATTTAGGCGCGATAACGGAAACATTTTATGGTTTATCTGGTCTAGGAGATTTACTAGCGACCTGTAATAGCCCCTTAAGTCGCAATTATCAAGTTGGCTATCAATTAGCCAATGGAAAAATGCTGGAAGAGGTTCTAGCAAGTCTTCCAGGCACAGCCGAAGGTGTCAACACCTGTCGGGTACTAATGGAAATTGCCAAACAACGAAGTATTCCTATTCCCATTACCGAGCAGGTTTATCAACTGCTGGCAGGACAAGTTACACCAAGACTTGCACTAGATAAACTCATGTTACGAAATATCAAACCTGAATTTGATGATTTTCCCCGTGAACAAATGTGGTAAGTCAAGGAGAACTACCCTCATGTGTCCAAGAGCAATTAAATCATGACCGCAAAATCTCTAGAAAGAATTTGTCAAATTGTCAGGAAATTACTTTTTCAGAGATGTAAATATAACCATGTAGTTTATAAGCATCATCATAATTAGAAATATGTTTATAATCAGTTAAAAAATAACCGTTAATATTCTTAAGCATGGTAATATTAACCAGTTAAATCATAAGTGAAAATCTGACTAAAGATTTACTTAGCTATTTGTTCAACCACACAGATATTAGTAACGAATAAACCATTAAAAATGTATTCTTTTAAACTAGTAACCTGTAGCAAAAATAACTGTCTAGTTAAAACAGTCCAAAAACTGATAAATTGAGTTTTTTCCTTTGCTCCTTGCTTGAACTAGTACAAAGTTTTCCAAAGAATTGTACATTGAAACCTAAACTGTGTTAATTGATGACGAATTACGGAATAGCAGAAGTTAATTAGATAACCGTAATTTGAGATAACCATAATCTATTGTTACCTGGAGAAATTTGAGACATGATGTCAGCAACATCTTTTTATAAAAATGCCGCCCACAACGAGCAAAATTCCAGTCTACCTCTGGATATTGACATCAATGATGATGATGTTCCAGATTTAGCCCTAACTACTGCTGAATCCGATTTAGCTTTAGCCGCGCAAACTAACCGACACAGTACAGACCTAGTACGTCTCTATCTGCAAGAAATTGGCCGAGTCCGTTTGTTAGGAAGAGATGAAGAAGTTGCCGAAGCCCAAAAAGTACAGCGTTACTTACGGATGCGGTTGTTACTTAGTGCTGCTGCCACCAAGGGAGATACTGTAATTATCCCCTATTCCCGGTTAGTAGAGGTACAGGAGCGATTAACAGCAGAACTGGGACACCGCCCTTCATTGGAACGCTGGGCGGCTACTGCGGGAATAAATTTACCTGATCTAAAGCCAACTTTAGCTAATGGTAAAAGACGCTGGGCAGAAATTGTTAATTTAACAGTGGAAGAACTAGACCAAGTTCAAACTCAAGGACTGCAAGCCAAATCACACATGATTAAGGCGAATTTGCGTTTGGTGGTATCTGTCGCTAAGAAATACCAAAATCGTGGTTTAGAATTGTTGGATTTGATTCAAGAAGGGACTTTAGGTTTAGAACGAGCAGTTGAGAAATTTGATCCCACCAAGGGTTATCGTTTTAGTACCTATGCTTATTGGTGGATTCGTCAAGGTATTACTAGGTCAATTGCTACTTCTAGCCGCACTATTCGTCTTCCCGTTCATATCACCGAAAAACTCAACAAAATTAAAAAGGCGCAACGAAAAATTGCTCAAGAAAAAGGGCGTACACCGACTTTAGAAGACCTAGCACTGGAGTTAGATATGACAGCTATCCAAGTCCGGGAAGTGCTATTAAGAGTTCCTCGTTCTGTGTCTTTGGAAACTAAGGTTGGCAAAGATAAAGATACTGAATTAGGAGAATTACTGGAGACTGATACTATTACTCCTGAGGAGATGTTAATGCGGGAATCTTTACATAAAGATCTGCATCATCTTCTAGATGATTTAACTAGTCGGGAACGTGATGTTATTCTCATGCGCTTTGGTTTGTCCGATGGTCATGCTTACTCTTTAGCAGAAATTGGCCGAGCCCTTGACCTATCACGGGAAAGAGTCAGACAAATTGAATCGAAGGCTTTGCAAAAACTCCGCCAACCCAAACGCCGCAACCTTGTCCGGGACTATCTAGAGTCTTTGAGTTAGAAGGAAAAAGGCAACAGACAACAGACACAAGACCATTGACAACTAATAAATATTCTCAATAAGGATTGATTATTGCAAATTCAGGCAAGTATTTGTTATATTCTCAATTAATGAGCTTTGTTGAGAAAATTTAGTATGACTGTCTACACAACTGGTTCACTTAAGGCAGAATTAAACGACCGTGGCTGGCGTTTAACTCCACAACGGGAAACAATTCTGCATATTTTTCAGGAACTTCCCCAAGGTGAACATTTAAGTGCCGAGGATCTATATCATCGCTTAGAAACTGATGGTGAAGGGATTAGTTTGTCAACTATCTATCGTACTTTAAAGTTGATGGCAAGAATGGGAATTTTGCGGGAGTTGGAATTAGGTGAAGGGCATAAACATTATGAAATTAATCAGCCTTATCCCCATCACCACCATCACCTTATTTGTGTCCGCTGTAACTTGACTATTGAGTTTAAAAACGAATCAATTTTAAAGATTGGCGGAAAAATAGCCCAAAAAGAAGGTTTCCATTTATTAGATTGTCAAATGACAATTCATGCTGTGTGTCCTAAGTGCCAAAGGGCATTGATGCCAATTTAAAACCTAAGATATTGATAGTTAGCAATTACCAACCTCAATTTAGATAGCTAGGAACTTGGTATTACAGGGATAGATATCTGCAATTTTGGAGGGTTAATCTAGTAGTGGGGAATCTCAGTGCATTGTCCAAGCGGGAATTAATAAAAATTTCCGCTTTTAACCATTATTTCTCTTCGATAGAGGCTTCAGCTTGATGTAATAAATTGCGGAGATCTTCTAGGGTTTGTATACTTACATTCTGCCATAATCCGCGCTGATTTGCTTCTAGCAGTCTTTCCGCAATATCACGTAATGCCCATGGATTTTTGTCTTGAATAAATTCACAAACTGTGGTATTTTCTAAATATGCTTCAACTACACCTTGATACATATAATCTTCTACACATTGGGCCGTAGCATCGTAAGCAAAGAGAAAATCTACCGTTGCGGCCATTTCAAATGCACCCTTATAACCATGACGCATAACTCCAGCTATCCATTTAGGATTAACCACACGGGAACGATATACCCTGGCAATTTCTGAACTAAGTTGGCGAATTTTGGGCTGGAGTGTATTAGAATTATCGCCAAAATAGGTTTCGGGGTTTTTACCCTGAAGAGAACGCACGGCGGCGGTTAAACCCCCCTGAAATTGATAATAATCATCGGAATCAAGTAAATCATGTTCGCGGTTATCTTGATTGTGGAGGACGATTTGCATTTGCTTTAAACGTTGTTCAAAAGCTTCCACATTCTTATTCCCTGTTTCCTGACTAGAAGAATAGGCGTAAGCGCTCCAATTTGTGTAGGCTTGGGCTAAATCCTGGTCATTTTGCCAATTTTGGGAAGCTATTAAACCTTGGAGTCCCGCGCCATAAGCGCCTGGTTGAGAACCAAAAATGCGATATTGCGATCGCTCTTGTGCTATTTCTAAAGATAAACCCTGTTGAGTCCATTGTTCAGTTTCTTGACGAACTGTATCTGCGAGGGGATTTTGATCTGCTGGTTCATTTAAAGCCGAAACTGCTTTTACCGCTTGGTCAAATAAAGTGATTAAATTGGGAAAAGCATCCCGGAAAAAACCCGATATTCTCAGAGTAACATCTACACGGGGACGACCCACAACCGCCAAAGGTAATATTTCAAAATCTATCACCCGTCGCGCTACACCGTCCCACACAGGTTTAACACCGAGTAAAGCTAAGGCCTCCGCTAAATCATCACCACCGGTTCGCATGGTAGCCGTACCCCACACGGATAAAGCGAGAGTTTTAGGATATTCTCCATGTTCTTGGGTGTAGGTTTCAATCAGGGTTTCAGCGGCTTTTCTCCCAATATCCCAGGCTGTTTCTGTGGGTATGGCACGAATATCAACGGCGTAAAAGTTTTTCCCTGTGGGCAAAACTTCGGGTCGGCCGCGTGTGGGTGCGCCAGAAGCACCGCTAGGAACGTATTTTCCGTCAAGTCCCCGTAATAGGTTGGTGATTTCTTCGCTGGTTTTTTGCAGGGACGGGAGGAGTTTGTCGCTAATCCAGTTTTCGGTGGTTGTTCCGGCTATGATTTGTTCTACTAAATGGGCGGCTTCTATTTCTAGGAGTTCGACGACATCACCGATGATCTGGCAGGATTTAAGTCTCTCGCAGAGGCGCAGAGGCGCGGTGAGGGGGGTTGAGAGGTTGTCGGTTAGGGGGTCTATGTCTATGTTCCATTGTTTGGCTATGGCGCGGGTAATGCCTATAGAATAACGGTTGGGGATGCGAGCGATCGCTATTATTAAGTCTCTTAGTTGTGTTCCTTGGGGACACTGACCGAATATGTGTAGGCCGTCACGGATTTGGGCTTCTTTGAGTTCGCATAAGTAACCGTCTAGGGAGTTTAAGATGAGGGTTTCAAAGTTTTCTATGTCTTTGGGGTTGGTAATTCCTAAGTCTTTATATAGGTTTTCTTTGATGACGAGTTCTTGAATGCGATCGCGTATTTTTGTTAGTCTGGAAGGATCTAAATTTTCTGCTTCGTAATATTCGTCAATGAGGTTTTCTAGTTGTTGCAATGGTCCATATAATTGGGCCCGTGTCATGGGTGGTGTTAGATGATCAATTATTACTGCTTGGGCGCGTCTTTTGGCCTGTGAACCTTCACCGGGATCATTGACAATAAATGGATATAAATGGGGCATTGGTCCCAAGGCAATTTCTGGATAACAAGTATTAGATAAGGCGACACTTTTTCCGGGTAGCCATTCTAAGTTTCCATGTTTTCCTAGGTGAATTATAGCATCAGCGGCAAAGTATTCTCGCAGCCAATGATAAAAGGCTAAATAATTATGTGTTGGTTCTAAATCTGGTGCATGATAATTTAAACTCGGATCAAGATCGTAACCTCTTGATGGTTGAATACCTACAAAAATATTACCAAATTTAATTCCCGAAATGGGAAATGGTGATTGATGATTGGTGATTGGTGATTGGGAAAAATTTTCTTCGCCAACTTTAGACTCAGCGAAGTCGAAGTCTAATCCCCAACGTTCGATAATTTGTTTTTGAATGTTTATAGGTAGGGTGGAAAAATAGTTTTTATATTCTGTTGCTGATAAACTTTGATTTATTGGTTTCCAGTCTTTTCCTTCGGGATCATTTGTAACGCTAGATGTGAGAATTTGAATTAATTCGTCTCCAGTTTCGGGAATATTTCCTACTTCATAACCAGCTAATTTTAACGCTTTGAGAATTTCTATACAACTAGCAGGAGTATCCAATCCTACGCCATTGGCAAGCCTTCCGTTCGTGTTGGGGTAATTTGCCAAAATTATGGCTACGCGCCGTTCTTGGGGTATTTTTACCCGCAATCGTACCCAATTTGCAGCTAGTTGGGTGACAAATTGAATGCGATCGCTCACGGGTTCATAAACTACAATATCGGTTTCTAATTTATGATTTCGAGTTTGCAAAGTTTTGAAGGATACAGCCCTACTAATAATCCGTCCGTCTACTTCTGGTAATGCTACATTTATGGCAATATCACGGGGTGTTAAACCTTGTGGTTGTGCTTGCCATTGTTCAATGGAACTAGCGCAGAGAATTACTTGTAAAACGGGTATATCTAATTTTTCCCAAAGTTCAGTTTGTGGTGTTTCTGTTTCTAAACTTGCTAGGGAAAAACTGGTAGTATTCATCAATAAACTAATATTTACTCCATCTTTATTTGTAAACCATTCACATAATTTATCACTTACACCAGGTTCACGTAATGAAGAAACAAAAACTGGTACAGGTTGTAATTTTTTCTCTATTAAAGCATTACATAAAGCATCAATAACTTGAGTATTTCCTGATAAATAATGAGCGCGATAAAATAAAATCCCAACTTTTGGAAATGGGTAATTAGTAATTGGTAATTGAGTATTATTCTCAGCTTCTAACCTCTCATACAAACCCACACGGGGAACAGGCTGTGGAGGTGGGGGATTAAATTCTGTTAATAAAGCCGTATCAGCGATAAATTGCAACGCGTTGAGGAAATTTTCTGTACCACCTTCTTGAAAATATTGCCAGATTTTCTGGACAATTTCCCCAGAAACGGTAGATTTAGAGATTAAATCAAAATCAAGTCCGTCATCTCCGGGCATTATAATTAGGGTTGTGCCATTACGTTCTCCAATTTCCTGTACTACCTCCAAACCATAAGACCAGTAAGAACTTCCACCGATAAGACGCAGAACAATTACTTGGGCAGATTCTAAAACTTGTTCACTATAATCATCTATACTTATTTGTTGTTGTAGTTGTAAGAGGTTGGCTACTCTGATTTCAGGGAAATGGGTAGGTAATTTAGGAACTACGGCCGCTAGGGTTTGAATATCAGTATCGGCTGCTGTAATCAATACAAATGGTGCTATAGTTTGTTCTAGGAAAAATAAACCCTCCGACTGATTCCAGCCTCCAGCAGTAGCATTTATACGGTGCATAATTGGTAATTAATAAACGTTTAGGTCTCAGTATATGGAGAAAGATTCAAGTAGGATTTCTATATATTTTATGATACTTTTATTAATTTGTGTCTTTTGTAATTAAAATGATGGAATCTTTATCTGAAGATTTACAACATAAAGTTGCAGAACACTTGAGAGAATATTTGGCAGATTTGCAAGATGAACTTACAGTATGTTGTATAATCATCAGTTATTTACAAAGATTGAATTTCTATTTCTGTTTCTGTTTGAACTTCTGTTTCAATTTGAGCCTCCACAATAGATGTATAAATGGGAATATCAGCTTGTATTGCTTCAAAACTTACAACTAGAGAGTATGGAACTTCAGCAAAAGGATCGTTATTCCAGCCTTCGTGTCCTACTACTGCTATGCAAAATGCCTCTCTTAAGTTATAAGATTTTACAACAGCCCAATCTTTTTGGATAGTTCCTATACTTCTGGATACATTTTTAATGCTTCTATAACGTTTTTCTTTACCAAGAGTCCAGGTAAATAATTCGTCTCCTTTCTCAGCATCTTCTGGAATCTTATGATTAGCTAACATTCTACCTAAAAAATGTTTTGAATCCTCACCGGTTTTGCTACAATCCCAATCTAACCAAGTTGATAAATACTTTCTTCTATTACGCCTTGTTCTTCGTGGTTGAGCTTTATATGATAATGTAATTTCCAATAAAATCTCAAATTCTTCTCCTGGTGATCGAAGACTATCTGGTAATTGTACTTGATAAATGTCAACCTCTCCAGCTTTAATGAATTTCTCCCCTTGTGTAATTAGTGTAATACAATTAGGGGTATTACTAATGGCACGCTCAACATCAGGAATACCATAGCCTATTTGACGAATTACATTATATTTTTCTTCATTAGTTTTTGCTAATGCCCAATCTGGCCAACGGGCTGATTGAACAATTAATGCTCGATATAGCAAACAACTTTCATTAGGAAATTCAGCAGCAAGTCTGGCTGCAATATGGGTTACTCTTGGTGCTGCAAAGGAAGTTCCAAAATCATCCGCAGCTACTAAAGGACTAGGAGTAGGACTTAAAGTTGATCTTACTAATTCCGGGCTAGTATTGGTGTTACAAATGAAGTTTGGTGGTTGATTTTCATCTTTTAAAATATCACCGCCATACTCTACTACTTCTGGTTTAATTGTATCCCAAATTCCCAAACCAGAACAGGAAAAAGGAGAAGATTCGTCTTTTTCTCCTAATGAAGACCAAGATAAATCACGAAAAGAATTTGAGTTAATTGAACCGACTGTTAAAGCTTGAAAACTTTGTGACGGGTTGGCAATTCTACAAGAGTTTTCTGTCAAATAATCTGGGTATTCTCTACGAGCTAATAAGTGATGTTTAACGGATAATCTTGGTGAAGTTCGATAGCTATCTAAAGGAATATTCCCAGCAGCTACTATAAAAAGAATATCTTTTTCATAACTTAATTGATCTATAGTATACGCCCAAGTGCTCATATATCTAGTCCGACAAGGAGCATCACTAGCAAGTGAATGATTAAATATTCTTGTTGCTGTTTGACTATAGTAATATTCAACTATCCTTTCTAACAATTCTGGTGGATACAGTTTATCTAATAATCTGCAATTTTTATCTAGTATTCTGGCATTTTGTAGCCAAAAAATAGGTTTATATATTCCTTTTTGGGGAATAGTTCTTGGATATAAAACTGCTCCTGCAACCCTTGTTCCATGTCCAC
>Ga0207418_100053_pt1 | contig 31536 bp, 30 predicted proteins | sample LakMenEpi05Aug08_FD_150669 | JGI IMG/M metagenome (GOLD analysis project Ga0207418, IMG submission 150669) | Freshwater microbial communities from Lake Mendota, WI - 05AUG2008 deep hole epilimnion (SPAdes) | ecosystem: Environmental > Aquatic > Freshwater > Lake > Epilimnion/Euphotic zone ...
TGTTGTAGGTCTTAGTGAAAAGGTATCAAATTTATTTATTCCTCCTCCATTAGTATTGTCTAAGGATTGAGTTAGGAAGTTATTTAGGGTTTCTCCCCAATTAGCTTGTCCAAGAGTAGGTAGATTTGGCATGTTTGTTTTTGTTAAAAAGATTGATTTCTTTTTTTGCTTAGTTTGATTTTAACTTAGTTTAAGTTATTTTTAAGACTATTTTTACTTGCTAGGTCTATTCTATCTCGTTTTTGGGGTGTGGTCAAAAGGTTAGATAAATTATACAAAAACACTACAAATAGTTTAAAGCGAGAAAGTACTTTCACACTAGAAACAAACCCCGTTAAAGGATTAAGCTCCCTAAAGCAACTACAAAAATTGATAATTTGTTGTTTGAATTAAATCTAAATTGACTTTATTAGTCCTTCGAAATATTTCTTTTGGTCTAAAAAAAATTACCCTCCCAAGCAAAACTCCCCATGTTTAGGGGAGTAAATTACTTTAGAAGTCCGAAGACTAATCTTACTTAGTTTCTGGTTCTGTGGGTTTTTCGGTAAATTCAGCTTCTTGCACATTTTCATCTTTTTTCTCTTCTGGTTTAGCTTCTTCGGTGTTTGGAGTACCGTTTTGTTCAGCTTGAGCGGCGGATGAGTAGATTTTTTCACCAATTTTCATCAAGACATCTTGTAATTCTTTGGATTTGGTCTCCATTTCTTCTCTGGTAGCATCTTCTTTTTTGATAACTTCTTCGAGTTCTTTTTTAGATTTTTCGATGTCAGATTTTTGAGTTTCATCTAGTTTGTCGCCCATATCTTTAACCAATTTTTCAGCTTGGAAAAGGGTATTTTCGGCATTATTTTTAGCTTCAATCTTAGCTTTTTTAGCAAGGTCGGCATCTTTTTGCTTTTCAGCTTCTTCGATAGCTTGTTGTTTTTCTTCGTCAGAAAGAGTGCTTGAACCAGTGATGGTGATGTTAGCTTTTTTGCTGGTACCTTTGTCTGTGGCAGTTACAGTCAAGATTCCGTTAGCGTCTAAGTCAAATACAACTTCGATTTGTGGAACTCCTCTTGGAGCTGGTGGCAAACCAGAAAGTGTGAACTTACCAAGAGATTTATTGTCGGTAGCAAGTGGTCTTTCACCTTGTACAACATGCACATCTACAGCAGATTGGTTGTCGGAGTAGGTAGAAAAGATCTGAGATTTGCTAGTTGGGATAGTGGTGTTTCGGGTGATCATTGGGGTGGCAACTCCTCCGGCAGTTTCGATAGCCAAAGTAAGTGGAGTTACATCCAAAAGTAAAATATCTTTTACATCTCCCTTCAAAACAGCTCCTTGAACCGCAGCACCGAGAGCTACAACTTCATCAGGATTTACTGATAAATTAGGCTTTTTACCAAAGAAGTCTTCAACAGTCTTTTGGATCAAAGGCATTCTGGTCATTCCTCCAACCATGATGATTTCTTGGATTTGGCCTTTGTCTAAATTAGCGTCAGCTAGAGCTTTTTTGACTGGTTCCATTGTTCTCTCCGCCAAATCTCTAACCAATTCTTCCAATTTAGCTCTAGTAATACTCATCAACAAGTGTTGAGGTTGGTTGTCAGCTCCCATGGTGATAAATGGTAGGTTGATCTGGTGTTCGTTTTGAACTGATAAATCGTGCTTAGCTTTTTCTACAGCTTCTTTGATTCTTTGTTTGCCAGCTTTATCGTTAGCTAGGTCGATTCCGGTGTCTTTTTTGAATTCAGCGATTACATAGTCGATAAGAGCAATGTCGAAGTCTTTTCCTCCAAGGTGAGTGTCTCCATTGGTAGCTAAAACCTCGATAGTTTCGTTGGAAATATCCAAAACTGTCACATCAAAAGTTCCTCCTCCAAGATCATAAACCAAAACTTTTTCTTCTCTACCTTTGTCAAAACCGTAAGCAAGAGCGGCAGCAGTAGGCTCGTTGATGATTCGTAGAACTTTAAGACCAGCAATTTCTCCAGCATCTTTGGTTGCTTGTCTCTGAGCATCGTCGAAGTAAGCAGGAACTGTTATTACAGCTTCGCTAATAGATTGACCAAGTTTAGCTTCAGCATCATTTTTGAGCTTACGTAGGATTGCAGCTGAGATTTCTTCAGGTGAATACTCCTTGCCTTCTTTGGTAGCAACTTTTACCTTGTCGCCTTTTTCCAAAACTTTGTAAGGAACCAAACGAATATCGCTTACAACTTCAGCATCACCAAAACTTCTTCCAATAAACCTTTTGATTTCGTAAAAAGTGTCTTCTGGGTTTAAAACCGAATTTCTTTTGGCGATTTCTCCGATGGTTACTGAACCGTCTTTGGCGTTGTAAAAAAAGACCGAAGGTGTGGTTCTAGCTCCTTCAGAGTTTTCGACAATTACAGGTTTGCCGGCAACGACATAAGCCATTGCTGAGTTTGTGGTTCCAAGGTCGATACCTAAGACGATTGATGACATAATATTAGAATAAAAAATTATTTTTTAAATTTATAACTATTTTTTTACAATTAGCAACCTCTTTTGTCAAGTGCTAACTTAAAACTTTTAAAAATGAGTGTAAAATTTGGGTTTTGGGGTGGTTGGTCTTTTTATACTAAAGCCTCCATCTCTAGCATAGTGAATAATTTTAGAAATAGTTTGCCTTGAAACCTCAAAGAGTTTAAATAATTTGATTTGAGTAATTATTTGCTACTTTAATCAGAGGAATCCTGGATGATCCATCGCCCCAAATCTTTCATTTTATAGCTAAATCACATTTAAAGTAGATAACGAAGGCGAGGACTGTTTGAGCTTTAAAGCCTTTCTAAATTAGGAATATGTGATGATGCCAGTATCCGCAGATAAGTGTCTAGTTTAACATTGGTTTAGCTATAAGTATAAAATTTTTGTTTGTTAAGGCTTAGTCAAAATAGAAAAAACACCAGAACTCTTGACGTGTTTAAAATAATAGTTTAACTAGTAAACAGTTTATTTAATATACTATTTCTTATGCACTTTTCTTGTAAAAATTTGTCTAAAAGTTTTGGTTCTCGGCAAGTTGTAAAAAATATTTCTTTAGATATTATTCCAGGTAAAATCCTAGCTTTTTTAGGGCCCAATGGAGCTGGCAAATCTACCACTATCAAAATGTTGACAGGTAGTCTTAGACCAACTAGTGGTCAGATTATTATTGATGGAAAGACTCACGCTCATCTACCTTTTGAAATTAAGCTAAAATTGGGGGTTATGCCACAAGAAATAATTATTTGGGATGATTTAAATATTTTAGAAAATTTAGAATATTCAGCTACTATTTATGGGCTTTCTAAAGAGGAAGCTAAAGAGAGAGTGAAAGATTTAATTCAAGCTCTAAAATTAGAGCCAGAGCTAAAAACCTTGGCTAAAAATTTGTCTGGAGGCTATAAAAGAAGGTTAAATTTAGCTATTTCAATTATTCATAACCCAGAAGTAATTTTTTTAGATGAGCCGACTCCTGGAATTGATGCTCAAAGTAGAATTTTATTAACCGAATATATTCAAAAATTAGTAGCAACTGGCAAACATTCAGTGGTTTTAACTGATCATTATTTAGAAGAAGCTGAAAAACTAGCGGATTATGTAGTAATTGTAGATAACGGAGAAATTATTACAGAAGGTACCGTAGCTCAACTTAAGGCCAAGCACGGAAAAGAAAGTTTATTACAAATTCATCTAGACCCACAGGCTACTTCAGATTATCATACCACTTTAGCGATTTTTACAAAAGTCTTTCCTCAAGCTTGTTTAATCAAAGACACAATCAATATTTCTATTTCTGAAATTGGTAAAAACCTAAATCAGGCTATTGAAATAGTAGAAACTAATCATTTACAAATTTTAAACCTAAATATTAAACAACCTAGTTTAGAAGATATTTTCTTACTTTTAACTGGAAAGTCTGTTAGAGAATAATCATTTTAATTTTATATTACTTTTATGTCTCCTATTTTTGCTACATTTTTACTCAGCTTTAAAGCCGTCTTTAGAAATCTAAAATCCAGTGCTATTATATTTATTTTGCCTATAGTATTTATGGCCATTTTTGGCCTAGCTTTTGGAGGAAATAATAATGTTAAATTTAGTTTGGGAATTTATCAACCAGATCAAAATGAATTTCAGCTAACTCAAATTTTTAAGGAAGTTAGTGATAACAATAAAAATATTAAAATTACTGTAAAGCAGTATAATGAAATTGATCAGTTAAAAAATGCCGTAGAAAAAAAACAAATAGATATTGGCTTATCTCTACCAAAAAGTATAAGTAATAATGGTGAATTTGAAGTTTTACTATCGCAAAATGATGCCAGTAGCCAAATTAACAGTTTTATTATACTCGATATTATAGATCAAGCAATTTTTAAACAAAAACCAATTAGTAAAACTATTATTAATTCAGACAAAGCTAGTCTTACACGTTTTGATCTTTTAGCTCCGGGCTTAATTATTTACGGTTTAATAATTCTGATTCCTAGTATTGCCCGCAGTTTTAGCCAAATTAGTGAAAAAAATTATGTTTTTAGATATTCTTTTTCCAAAATTTCGGCGGTAGAAATCATATTAGGTAATGTACTTTTTTACTTCTTTTTAGGTGTAATCCAAACTATACTTTTGTACTACACAGCTACTCTTTTAGGATATCATGCGATCGGTAATATCTTTGTAGCTATAGTTCCTGCTTTACTCACTCTATTTTTTGTAATTGCACTGGGCTTAATTATCGGAAGTTTATTCAAAAAATCCGAAGCAGCTACCAACACAGGTACTATTATTAATATTATCTTAGGGTTTTTCTCTGGAGCATTTATTGCAGGTATAGGCAGCCTTTGGGAATTCAAATTATTTGGTGCAACTTTACAATTTAACGATATTTTTCCTACCAAGTGGGGGACAGTAGCTATGGAAAAAATTCTAACAAATAATCTAGGACTGGCTGATATTCAAAAAGAACTTGGAATTTTAGCTATCTCTGGAATAATTACTTTGTCACTTGGAATATGGATTTATGCTAGCAGGCAATTAAAATATTTAGGGTAGAAAATTATGCCAACTTTAATACCAAAATGTACAATTTAAAATCTACAAAATTCAATACTTTCAAGCATTTATTTTGATGTTGGAATACATATATTATTTGCAAATATAAAATTGACCAAGGTTTTATTTAAAACTCCTTACTACACCATAATGTCTTTTTCCCAAACACTTGTTTATAAAATTCACAAAATAACCTATATTTTAGATGAATCAGCTACTCAAATTTTAACTACCGGTTTTGGTATTAGTTATGACGAATTTATGATTTTAAACATGATTTTTAATTATCCTAAAATCAATCAAAAAGCTCTAGCTGGCATACTTAGAATAGGAAAATCCGCAGTTTCTCAAAAATTAAACAAATTGGAAAAAAAAGATTTACTAATCAGAGTTATAAATCCTGATTCTAAAAGAGATAAAACCCTTAAACTAACCAGCAAAGGAGAGGTTTTGTTTCAAGAAACTAGTCAAATTTTGAATCAAAGTAGCCAAGATATTTTTGCAAAATTAAGTAATTCCAAGGAATTTGAACAAGAATTAGATAGGTTAATTCAGTGTTTGGAGAAAAAGTAAAAGAATATGCCCATTTAAATACATAATCTCAGAGACATTTTCCAAAATGTGGTGAGTGGGTACAACATGGTGTTGACAAAGAAGGTAATCATATTGGCTGGTATTCTTGTCATTTCAGTTGTTTTATTTTCTTCCATTTTCGTATTCTGTCTTTTGCGTTTTGAAATGGCGAAGAAGTATTGAGTTGTATCATTTTTCCAAAAGTCCATTTGTCGTACCAAGCTATTTCATAAAGTTCTTCGTTAGTCTTGCTTTCAATTAATTTCAATATTTCGTTTGTCGTATTGTTAAGTTTTTCGTTAAGTGTTTTGAAGTCGTCTTTTTCGCAGTCTTTGTAAAATTTTTGTGCAAGTAGTCCGAGTTCATTCCACTTAAAACCTGTTTCTGGAATGTCAACTTCAAGTCCTTTGTTTTTCTTGTCGTTCCACTTCAAAACCAATTGTTCCCACCCAATAAGATAAGCAACAAGGTTGTTGATACTCATTAGAGTGTTTTTTGAATGTCCATCAAGTTCTTTTTTTTCGGTCAGGTCAATTGGAACGTTGGCAAGTTCGGTCGTCAACTTTTTGTAGTTGTCAACTATTGCATTTAGCAATTCGTCTTTGTTCTTCGGTATCGCCATTTTTATTCAGATTGTTTGTTTGTTGAGTTGTTCTCTATCCTTGCCATTAATGTTTCTTCGGGTGGGATAAACCCTGCCTCTACATCTGGTGACAGCGGTTCGTCTTTTATCGCCTTAAAATTCTCGATTGAAATTGAATCTAGCATAATTAAATAATCTTTCTTTTTCCCCTAACTCAAACTCCAAGCGACAGCCAATTTCTTTTGTAAATTCTGTTGGTTTAGCTTTCGTGATCTCAAAACTTTCTGTAATTTATCGGCAATTTTGGGTAGCGGTTGTTGTTTATAAAACTCCTCAATCCAGCAACTGATTTGCCATAACCAAAAGTCAATTTCATCTCTTTCAATTTTACTAAAATCTGGCAATTCCAATCTTTTTTCACCAATCAAATCCAGGGCAAATTGTTTGGCAGGTGGTAAAGTTTTGGCTATTTTTTCTAGCTTTTCACCCGATAAATGTTTTAGCACAAAATTTCGACTGAGGCTGAGAGTCGTGGCACGGGATAAAATTGTTGGTAAAATTTCTGACCCATCTTGAGCAAATAAAATCGGGTAAAGATTGGCTGGCGGTTCTTCCAAAAATTTCAACATTCCTTCTTGCAGCGATTCACTGTGCTGACTAAGATCACCTAAAAAAACAAAGTCGGTAGATTGTAGCTTTGATACCACGAATTTTGCTGCTCCCTAAACTCAACTTTTTTAGAAAAATTTGGCTCCAAAATCTGTCCACTGTTTAGATATTTATGCCAATTATCAGCTATTTGATTATCTTCAGAAACCTTTTCTATCTGCCTAAAATCACCTCTTTCGAAAAAGGCAAATGCCAACTTCTGTTTTAAAACAATTGTGTCTAAATGGGTTTGAGTAAAAATAAGTTGAGTGGCGGACATCTGTGGTGTGGAATTAAGTCTTATTCAATCCAGTCAAATTTTACTATTTATCGCAAGTTGTGCCTTTGTAGCAAATAAAAACTTTTTTAGTTGGAATCCTAAAATCAATATAGCTAATTTCACCTTTATCTTGCCTGTCCCGAATAGTGGATTTGAGAATAGTCAGAATCCTTTCTTGCATAACTTCTCTTGGGATAATTTCCACATCAGATTCGAAAAATAAATTAGTTCCGCTAGTAGTTTGAATCTTGACTTCAGTGTCTGTCATGGTGGGCAAATTTGTTGATCTAATTGGGATTTTTAAACTGTCCAAAAGCTGCCAAACCCAAGTTATAAACCAAAGCCTATTTAGCTGAATCTTGTTTTCCTCTAGTTTGTAATCTTGAAAAGTTACTCCAGATTGATTAAAATCTACTTTGGCAATTTTATATTCTTTCATATCAAAAAACCAAAGGTTTCAATTTCTTATCAGGATTTATCATATCATCATCGGCTTGTTTTTGGGGCTTTACATCAAAGGATTTAGCAATTGCTTGTAGTCTTTTTTGTTTAAAATTAGCTTTTTGAGAGGGTTTTGAAATAGACCAAATATTTAGAATAGTAATTATCAAGTTAAAAATTGGGGTTAAAGTAATATTTAAAAGTACAAGTAATGTGATATAAATGGTAAGGTCTTTTAAAAATGATATTGGGATTAAAATCAAACAAATTAAAGATGCAAAATCAAATAAAAACTTGTAAAGTCTAATTCTATAAATCCAGCTGTTTCTGTCGCTTATAAAGGCAATAAGGTAGATAATTGATGTAAATCCAATATAAAGTATTAGAAATATTAACAAAACAATTCCAAGTATCCAAGGGTTTTGATTAGAAAATTCGGTTAACTCTAATTTATCATTCTACTGAATTATCAATAGCAAATCCTACAAATACTAAAAACCACATTAAAACTTGTAATACTAAATCTATCCACAAAATTACTTTTTTGATTACTTTTTCCATGTCTCAATATAATTCCAGAAAAAATCCTAGCGGTCAATCTAAAAGTAAGAAAGTTTATATTGAAATTTGATTTAGCACAGATTATTTTGGTGAAGACTTTTTGCTAAAATGTCTATTTGGTGGATTTCTCGAGCAAAAAAATACCAGCCAAAAAATGACTGGTAGATTCTACTTTGAATTAGATCTTCTATTTTGTTTTATCTTACAAAAGTTACAGCTTTACCGTATTTACCGGCTCTACCTGTACGACCAACTCTGTGGATGTATTCATCTTCAGTTTTTGGCTCATCGTAATTGACTACCAAAGTTACATCAGACACATCCAAACCTCTAGCAGCTACGTCTGTAGCAACCAAAACTTGGAATTGATTTTCTCGGTATCTGCGGATAATTTTGAGTCTCTTGTCTTGAGTTTTGTCACCGTGGATATGATCTACACTAAAACCTTCGTCATAAAGAGCGTCAGCAATAGTTTCAACTTCTCTTTTGGTGTTCACAAAAATCAAACTCTTGTGCTTTTCATCTTCTTTCAAAAGATTTACCAAAGCCTCGATTTTGGCATCTCTAGAGCCTCCAACTCTAAGCATACTTTGTTCTACAAATTCGCTAGGTTTTGGTTCGTTTACAGTTACATAAACTGCATCTGGAGACAATCTATTTAGGATTGGTTTTAGAGATCGGTTTTGAGTAGCTGAAAAGTACAAAGATTGTCTTTGTTTTGGAGTGGCGTTTAGGATTGCTTCGATATCATCTTTGAATCCCATGTCAAGCATTCTATCCATCTCGTCCAAAACGACAACTTGCATATCGCCAAGTTTCAAGACTCCTTGATTGTACAAATCCAAAAGTCGTCCTGGAGTTCCTACAACAAGGTGATTTGTTTTGGATAATTTGTAGATTTGATCACGAATACTCATTCCACCAGTACAAACTAAACTAAAGATTCTCTCACTTCGTGGAACTAACAGTCTAAATTCTTTATCGATTTGGAAAGCTAATTCGCGAGTTGGAGCGATTACTAAAGCAGTTGGTTTGTTGATACCATTATCAAGATTTTGAATAATCTCGTTTAAAATAGGCAATAAAAAGGCTGCAGTTTTACCACTTCCGGTTTGGGAAATAGCAACAACATCTTTTTTGTCGATTACATGGGCGATTACTTTAGCTTGGATTTGAGTTGGAGAAACATAACCTCTAGCTGCGATAGCATCTTGAACTTTTTTGGATAAAGGAAGGTCAGAAAATAGTCCGTAAGTTTCTTTTACTTCAGTTTCTTGTTCTTCGATAGATTTTACTGAAGCTGTGTATAGTTTTTGGTTTAGACTCGGAGAGCTATTTCTACCTCCACCTCTATTTCCTCCTCGGAATCCTCCTCCACTTCGGCCACCGCCGCTATAACCTCCTCGAGATCCTCTGTCGCTATAACCGCCTCTTGAACCTCTGTCGCTGTATCCGCCACGAGATCCGCCTCCATATGAAGAACGATCGCTGTCGTCTCTACTGCTACTACTTCTGTCAGAATAACCTGAGTTTTCAGATCTAGGTCTAGAATAGCTAGAACCTTCTGAAGTTCTATTGTTTGAGCCAAAGCTCTTTGTGAATGTGCCACCACGTCTATTTGTGGTGTGGTTTGAGTCGAAAGACATAATGAATATTTATCTAAGACCAGACAAAATCTTCAACTGTCTTATCGAGGGTTTTTAAAATTCCTTGTGGATGTGAAAAGGAAGTCGAAAAGTAATTGACTAGGATTAGAGAATCGAACCAAACTTAAGAATTTCTTTTTTGTAAAGGGCAAAAGACAACTCTACTTTAAAGTTAGTCTAAATTTGGAGATAATTATAATATTTTAGGAGTGTGCTTAAAATTTCTAAATATCTTAAATTTGAGCCAAAAAACACTAAAGCAAATTATTTTTTCGGATACGAGTTTTGGAGTTAAGAACCTGTTTCAGGATTCCACACAATCTCAGATTTAAGATGAGAAAATTACAACTGTTTGAACAAAAAGTAAGTAAATCACAGTTTTTAGATGTGAGTTTTGGAATTTTTGAAGCTAAATTTGAGATTAGAATAAATATTAAACTGGTTCTAAACCTGAAGTTTAAAAAAGATTTTTTAGGTATATTTAGCTTTAAGCTCTGATTAGAATACATTGCTAAAATATTCATTGGGTAAAAATAGTAGGGAGTCTTTTTGAGGTTTGACAAATCTGGCAAATAAGCTTTTGGTTTGCTAAAATCAAGTTTTAAATTATTTTCTGATGGCTCAAGATTATTACAGTATTTTAGGTGTTTCAAAAGAAGCAAGTGGCGATGAAATCAAGAAAGCTTACAGAAAACTTGCTCACCAATATCACCCTGACAAAAATCCAGGAGACAAAGAATCTGAGACCAAGTTTAAAGAAATAAACAACGCTTATCAGGTGCTTGGAGACTCTCAAAAAAAATCTCAATACGACCGCCACGGGGTTGACCCAAGCAATATGCAAGGAGGAGGTTTTGGAAATGCTGGAACTGGAGGAGTCCAGTTTGATTTTGGAGGTAGCGGAGGCAGTCCTTTTGAAGATCTTAATGATGTTTTTGAAACCTTTTTTGGAAATGGATTTGGAGGCGGCACTCAAAGCTCTCGAGGTGCCAAAACTCCAAGTCGTCGCAAGGGTGTAGATTTGGAAATGGATTTGGATTTGACTCTAGAAGAGTCAGCTACAGGTGTCGAAAAATCTTTCACCCTCAAACACAAAGTTTCTTGTGAGCATTGCCAAGCTAAAGGGCATGAGCCAGGTAGTAAAGTCAAAACTTGTACAACCTGCAAAGGCAGTGGTCGAGTTTATCAAAGAATTCAGACTTTTTTTGGGGTAGTTCAACAAGAAATGAGTTGTCCAACCTGCGAAGGAATAGGTCAAATATACGAGGAGAAATGTAAAATTTGCAAAGGTAAAGGTTATAACCAAAAAAATGAAAATGTTGAGGTCAAAATTCCAGTTGGGGTTGACTCTGGTGACCGTATTAGAGTACCCGGAAAAGGAGAAGCTGGTTATAAAGGCTCACAATCAGGGGACTTGTATCTAAATGTAAATATTGCTAATCACTCAAAACTTGAAAGAAAAGGGCAGGATGTTTTGTCTGTAAAAGAAGTTAGCTATTTTGATCTATTGCTTGGTTGCGACCTGACCATTTATACCGTCTGGGGAGAAGTAGAAATGAAACTACCACCATTAACAAATCCCGAAAGCAAGTTAAAATTGAAAGGTAAAGGTATGCCAAAATTAAATAACAAAGAGCTAAAAGGAGATCATTTTGTTCAACTGAGAGTAAAAATGCCAAGGCATATAGATAAAAAAAATCAGGAGGTTTTACAAAAGATGAGAGATACTTTAAAATAGACTAAATGAGCCCCTTCAGCCAAAACTTAAATCACTTTTTTAATAAAGTTAGCCTCACTCAAGTATTCTTTGTAGTTGTTATAGTTGCTGCTAACCTTTCGATCTCACTGTTTTTAAGAAACCAAGGGCTATTTTTTGTGGCAAATCAAAACCCAATAGGGTATGGCTTTGGGTATTATTCATCTTTATCGATATTAGTTTTTTGTACTTGGGCAGTCATAAAATTTGACTTTTTACACAAAAATCCAGTCTATGCGATTCTTATTTTAGCGGGTTTGTACAGTAACTTTTTAGAAAAAATTATATTTAATAATGTAGCTGATTATTTACCTGCACAGCTAGCTTATCTAAACTTAGCAGATACCCAGATTTTTTTGGGATTGCTGATTATGAACTTTCACGAATGGTTGCCTAAAAATAAATTAAACTTAGAATACACCCAGTCTAAAGATTTGACACAAACCACCTAATGGTTTTTGATTAAAAAAGTTACCATTCTTTCATTATTTATAAAGATAAAGCTATATGTCCGACCAAAGAGATCGGGCTGATACTTTTAGTCAGAGTCAGTCCAGGCCAGTTAAAGGCAAAAGTATTTCCAAGAAATTTAGACTAAAACACGTATTTCGTGGAGGTGCTGTGATTTGGTCAAAATACCAAGGCAAAGATTATTATGTAGTTTTTAATAGCAAAACCAGACCAAATAGAGGAATTCAATTACCAGGTGGAAGAATAGAAAGAAATGAAAACCCAGCAGAAGCGGTGATTAGAGAGGTAAAAGAAGAAACCGGACTTGAGACCAGAATTATTTGCCCTCTTGGGTTGATTCATTTTGATAACGAAGACGATAACTATTCTAGCCTTCAGATCTACTATTTAGTGCGTCCAGTTTTCCCAGCTACTATAAACAAAAAATGGAGATATACAGATAGAGATCACACCAAACAAGAGCTGGAGTGTTGGTACGAACCAATTGAAAAGCCGGCAGATTTTTTGGCAGCTGGGCAAGATCAAGTGATTGAAATGTTTAAACAGTGGCTTAGTGAGCATAAAAAACCAGAGGAAGAAGAAAATCTAAGATTTAAAGAAAAAGATCAAGAAATAGATGATATTTTTGATTTAAATTAAGCACCAAAGGTTTGTTAAATCATAATAAATTCTTGAATTTAAGCTAAAGCTAAAGTTGCGAGTGTGGTTAAGAAATGTTGAAATTAAGCTTTAAAAGTTTGAATTTTTGAGGCTAGGCTTAATTTGAGATTCTAGTAAATATTAAATTAAGGCCTAAACAGCTATCAATCACGTGTCTAAGTTTAGTGTAAATTAGCTGCAAATAAATTAAACAAAATCTCTTTGCTTAACTTAATCTTTCTTTTTGAAGTCTAAAACAGTCCCATTCAAGCAATATCTAAGTCCAGTTGGATTTGGACCATCATTAAAAACATGACCAAGATGAGCTCCGCAGCGGCTACAGCAAACTTCGGTGCGAGCCATAAAAAGCTTGGTATCAGTTTTGGTAACTATTCTATCAGGGCTGATTGGTTTATAAAAACTTGGCCAACCAGTACCAGAGTCGTATTTGGTATCCGAAGTAAAAAGATCTAGTTTGCAAACTTGGCAGTGATAAATTCCGGTATCTTTGTTTTGATAAAGTGGGTGTGAAAAAGCCCTTTCTGTACCTTCTTCAAAAGCAATATTATACACTTCTGGAGGGAGTTCTTTTTGCCATTCTTGTTTGGTTTTGTCGATTTGTGACATATTTAAATTGCTTGATCTAAAGCATTTTCGGTTTCTAGTTCAACTTCAGGTTCAACCGCAGTTTTTTCGATTAAGTTGTAAATTCTTGCTACAATTTCATCTTCTTTATCTACAAAAAAGCTAACTTTTGTTTGTCGTCTGATAGTTAATCCCTGATCAAACAAATAATTTGATAAATCTTTAGAAACGCTTCGTAATTTTTCTAGGGTTGTACCTAATTTTTTGGTTGTGTTGATGCCTATTTTGATACTATCTTCGCTTCTGCTATAAGTTACAGTTTTTACGTTCCAAAATAAATTTTTCATTTTTTCGTTGGTGAGCAAAAACATCGATATGTTCAAAACCAACTCACGATTTTCTTTTCTAAAGTTCTTTTTTTTGTGGACTTGGCTATAGGATTTTTCACTCATAGAATAACAAAATGGTGACTTTGTGAAGTGTTGTCAACTTGGGTAATTTTACTTTCAAAAAGTAATTTTTTATCAAAATGAATAATTTTGGGGATTTGTATTTTTCAAGACTAAGTTTGAGTTTGAAAGATGCTAAGTATATTTTTAATGTGTAAATTTTGTTATCAAATATGCATTTAGGTGTCAGGTTTATTGTGCGAGTTATCAACAAAAGTAAAATACTTATGATTTTTGGTTGACAAATTTCACAAATTTTGGTGATTATTAGATACAATTGGCATTATCGTCTAGTGGTTAGGACGCAGGATTTTCATTCCTGTAACCGGAGTTCGATTCTCCGTAGTGCTACCAAAACAAACAAAACAAATTTTTATAGAATTCCCCTTAGCGGGTTTTATTTTTTGCCTTACTATACAAAAACTTGCCAACACTACAACTAATCTTTAGTTTAAGCTTTGTATGCAAAGCGATATTTTGACCCAATTTTTAGGTTTTTTGAAAGCACCAGAAAAGATAATCGATCAAAAATCTGCCAAACAAAAACTTGTAGTAGTTACCTGGAGGGTATTACAAATCACTTCGGTATCTGTTGTAGCGGCGATTTTAGCTTTGTTGGTTAGCTCAGCTGTTTCTAGCGGGTTTGGGTATGATCAGTCTGGGGATAATCAGGTTGGTGATTTTTTGGCTAGTTACCCTTTGTATCAGGCATTTTTGTTGGTGGTGATTGTGGGGCCTTTTTTGGAAGAGTTTAGTTTTAGGTTTTTTGTAAGCAAAAAAAAGTGGGTATTTTTGATCGGTTGTGGGCTTTTAGGATTTCAATTTTTAAATTTTATAACTACTATCTGGGCTTCTGTGGATAAGAATATTATAGAAAATATTTGGTTTGGTTTGAGTTTTTTAGTCGGTTTTATTTTACTATTTTTGACAGTAATAGTCTCAGGATTTTTGATTTCAAAAGAGCGAATTGCAAGTTTTGTCACCAGACATGCAAGATTTTTGGTTTGGTTTAGTGTGATTTTTTTTGGTTTTGTACACCTCGGTAATTATGCAAATGGTATTAGGTTTTTTTATTTAGCTCCTCTTTTAGTGGCACCTCAGCTGATCGCCGGAACAGCTTTTATCTTCATGAGAGTTCGTTACAATATCTGGTGGGCTTTTGCGGGGCATGCTTTGTACAATTTTATTTTAAGTTTTTCGCTTTTTGTTTATGCAATTTTTGGGGTAGGTGATGAGTTAGATAAAATTCTAAACAACTTAAATTCAGGTAAAGTTGATCTCAGTCCAAATCTTATGTCAGCCAATCTGACTTTGTTTGCCTTATATTTTGGAGTGCTAGTGATTGCTATGTATACAATTTCCAAGTTTTTGTTAGCTCGAATAGAAGCAAAATCAAAAGTTTCTTAGAATTTATTTACCAAAGTTTCTCTCTTGATCATTAAAAAAACTAACTGCTTTTGCTAGTTCAGTTTCATCAAATTCTGGCCAAAGTTTATCAGAAAAATACAACTCGCAATAAGCACTTTGCCACAACAAAAAATTAGATAATCTTTGTCTGCCACCGGTTCGAATTATCAGATCAGGGTAACCTTTTACCTGCAAATTTTTATCTATACTTTCTTCGCTAATTTCTTCTTTATTGGCTAAAGTTTGTTTGACTGCTTGGATTATCTCTTGCCTTCCTCCATAATTTACACAAATCTGTAACAAACTATTACTGCAATCTTTGGTGTGGTTTTCTAATTCTTGCAAAGCTTTGGCTGTGGATTTTGGAAAGTTACTAATATCTCCAGCTACTTTTACTCTCACACCTCCTTCAAAAAGCTTCTCTTTTTTGCTCTCTGCCATGTATTTTAGAAGTGTCATCAAAGCTGTCAGTTCTGGTTTGGAGCGGTTTTGCAAATTTTCTGATGAAAGAGCGTATATTGTGACGGTATCAATTCCAAATTTAGGGCAAATTTCTAGTATTTTTTCCAAGTTTTCACCCCCAGCTGTATGCCCAAAATAGGTCATAAAACTTTCTTTTTTTGCCCACCTTCGATTACCGTCCATTATAAACCCAACATGCATAAATAATATTCAATAAATTCAAATGATTTCATCACTCAAGACACACTTAGATTAAAAAGTCAATTTAACAAGGGTTGTTCAATACTCAACAATTCTCTCTCTCAAAAACAAAACTCGCACTAAAATTCACAAAAAAGCAATCGTTTAAAGCTCAAACAGCTGTTTTCTCGTTCTTAAATTTAGCATCGAATTACTGTGTCAATTTAACAATTCTTTTTGACTAAAGTGATTTTTAGCAAAAGATTTATAATAACTATGTCATGGTACAACAAGTATCGCCCGCAGTCTTTTGAAGATGTGGTTGGTCAGGAGCTAGTAAAGTCGGTCTTGCAAAATGCTTTAGCTAAGAATTTTATAAAACAAGCCTATCTTTTTTCAGGCTCTAGAGGGGTAGGTAAAACCACCCTTGCTAGGATTTTTGCCAACCTTCTAAACCAAGTTCAATCTAGTCCAGAAGCCAAAATCGATATTATCGAGCTAGACGCTGCTTCCAATACCGGGATTGATAACATCAGGCAACTAATCGAAAACTCTAATATTCCGCCACTTTCAGGTAAGTACAAAGTCTATATAATCGACGAGGTGCATATGCTTTCCAAAAGTGCCATGAGTGCTTTACTTAAAACCCTAGAAGAGCCACCTAGGCATGTAGTTTTTTTGTTAGCTACCACCAACCCCGAAAAGCTTTTACCGACTGTACTTTCAAGGCTTACCAAGCTCCCACTTTCGTCTCACACAATTCAAAATATTGTTGGTAGGTTGCAATTTATTGCTAATGCTGAAAGTTTGAAAATTGACACAGAAAGTTTGGAGCTAATTGCCAAAAGAGCCGAGGGAAGTCAGCGAGATGCGATCAACTTAATGGAAACAGTTTCTAGCTATAATTTGGATGAATTTTCGGTAGAAAAAACTGCTGAGATTTTGGGTGTAATTCCAGAAACCTTTTTGGTAGAAATTGCAGATAAAATTACAAGTCAAAAGTTGGATAAAAACTTTTTGCAAAAACTATCTCAAGTAAGCTTTGATGGAGAGACTTTTTTGGGACAATTTTTGGAATTTTTATTGGATCAAACTTTGTCTGGAAATTCAGATTATTCTAGTCTAATTCCGGTTACAGCGGAGGTTTTAAGTTGGAAATTACCTGTTACTTCGATAGCTCAAACCATTGCACTTTTACAGGCTAATCTGAGTCAAAAAGAAGGAGTTGTTGGTGTAAAAAAAAAGCCAACTGATGATGGGGTAAATTCAGAGGTGAAAAATGTTGTTTTGGTTGAATCTGAAAATGACAAACATACCCCGTCACCTTCGGTGCCACCCCTTTCAAAAGGGGAATTACTGACCCCAAGTTCCAAGCAAGAAAGCGAATCAAAAGAAAATTTATCAAATATAAAAAAAGTTAGTTTAGTTGAACCTGAAAGTGGCAAACATACCCCGTCACCTTCGGTGCCACCCCTTTCAAAAGGGGAATTGCTTGCTCAAAATTCCAAATTAGAAAGTGATTTAAATACAAACTCAAATTCACTTTTTGCTAAGATTTTACAAGCACCAAAATCACCTACAATTTTAAAGATGTTAGGTCATGATTTACGACTAGAAAAAGTTGAAAATAACAAGGTAGTTTTTAGTGTCACAACAAATCTTTTTTTGAGTCAATTAAAGTCAGCAACTTTGCAAAATTTTTTGAAAGAGTTTTTGACATCAGAATTAAAATTTGTTCCTGAAATTGAAAATATTATTAGGGCAAAATCAGCACCTCAAGCAGAGATTTTAGAACTTAAAAATTTTCAAGATATTAGCTACGAAGAGCCTCCTCAAGAATCGTATGAAACTCAATATTTTGAACCCGAAACTGCACCTCAAAAACCAGCTGAAATTACATCTCAAAAAGTTCCAGATTTGACCCCAGGAAAAAAGATTTTTTATGAAGTTTATAAAAATTTGCCGGAAGGTTTTTCCAACACAGAGGTACCGGTTTACAAAGATTCAATTCCTTCGCCGGCACCCAAAAATACTGACAATGAGTGGGAGACTGAAGCTGAAAGTATCTTTGATTTAGAGTAAGTTTTGATATGCCAAAAGATGATCTCATTTCGGCTGTAAATCGCATTATAATTGGAGATGTAGGAAGCGGGAAAACTATCGTGGCTTTTGTAACAGCTCTTTGTTACATGCAAAATTTACCAAATTCACAGGTTGCATTGATGGCTCCAACTGAGGTTTTGGCTGGTCAGCACGCCCAAAGTCTTTTGGAATTAAAAAATAAAAATTTGGAGTTACTAAATTGGTTTGAGGTGTTTTTGGTAGCTGGAAAAAAATACTTTTTAAATGGAATTAAATTAACCAAAAAAGAGTTTTTAAAAGAGAAGGAAAATTTACTAAAAAATGAAGCAAAGATATTTTGGATTGGAACTCAGGCTTTACTCTTTGACACTCAAATAAAACCGGATCTAGTTTTGGTAGATGAGCAGCATAGATTTGGAGTGAGACAGCGTGAAGTCTTGACTAAAAATGCAAGTCAAAAACAAGAACTTTCGGCCCATTATTTATCCTTTTCAGCAACCCCAATTCCACGCACTTTAGCCCTTACGGTTTATAGATATTTGCAGCCCCACTTTTTGCAAAAAATCGCCACCCGAAAACCGATTCAAACCAGGGTTTTAACTTTTGACAAATTAAACGAAACTTTTCAGGAAATTGAAAACAAACTTCAGCTCGGGCAAAAGGTTTATGTGATTTGTGCAAAGGTTGAAGAAGGTGAAGAAACTGAGGTTTGGAATGTGCAAAAAGCTTATAATTATTTTGAGTCAGTTTTTAGGGGAAAAGTGCTACAAGTTCATGGTAGGCTAAAAGAAAAAAAAGAGATTTTGCAAGAGTTTAAAGACAATGCTGACAAGCAAATTTTGATAGCAACTAGTGTGGTGGAAGTTGGAGTGGATGTCGGGTCTGCGACATTGATTTTAATTTTAAATTCGGAGCGATTTGGACTGGCAGCTTTGCATCAATTGCGAGGTAGAATTGGTAGAAATAACCTAGAAAATAATTTGTGTATTTTGGTAACCCACTCGGACTTTAAATATGCAAAAAGGTTAAAATATCTAGTGCAATACGATGACGGTTTTGAACTAGCACAAAAAGATTTGGAGCTTCGAGGAGCAGGTAATATGCTTGGACAAAGTCAAAGTGGTTTTGATTCTGAACTCGAACAATTGCTCGGGCTAGACACCAAAAGCTATGAGGAAATAAGTCAGCTTGTTGATACTATGGATTTGTCAAAACTACCGGCAGACATGCAAAGGCTTCAAAAATACATTGAGCAAAAAACTAGCGAATTTTGGCAGGAGTAGGTTAAGATAAGCGGTGTTTTGTAGTAAAAGTATTTTTGTGCTATAGCCTTATATATTATGAACTTACAAGCAAAAGCCCTACCTTTTTTACAAAAATTTTCTACAACAAGCCCAGAAGGAAAAGAAAGGTTGATGGAGTCAAATAAAGCAAAGTTGTTGGAGTTTTTATCAGTACCTTTAACTTCGTTTATAGTAGCTTTTGATACAATTGGAATGCCTAATGTGATTCAAAGAAAAATTTCCCAAAGTGGTGAAGAAACTAATGATTCAGAGTGGAAAAGTCAAGGATACGAGGATTTTTTTCCACAGCTTAAAGAACTTATTGAGTTTTGTTTAAATCAAAAAACTGATTCAGGTAGTGAATTTTGGATTGCAGGCAATCACAAAGAAGACAGGCTTAAAGGTCCAGAAACTAACGAGGCTATACCAGAAAATGAATCAACAAAAGAATACTTACAAGATATTTCTCAAGATGTAGAAAAGAATAATCAGCTTGATAGAATACTTCAAAATGCAATCTTGCTAGATGGTAAAAACGAAGATGAAAAAATAAATCAATTCATGACTGAATTTTCCCAAAGTGATAAAGAAAAAATGGTTATTTTTTGTAGTCGTGAGCATATGACTGCTACTCAACTTAGGATAAAACTCTTTGAACTTAAAAACCCAGATTACAAAAATATGGGTAAAAAAATAAAAATAATCGGAATACCTAGAAATGTAACTGCTCAAACTCTTGAAGTTTGGTATCGGAATAGTTCAATCGGCAAAGTGTTCAAATTCCTCAAAAATAATTGGAAAGAGTTTGTATCTCACCCCATCTTATAAGTCCAATTCAAAAGGTCTTCCAATATCTCCCTCTGGTTGGTGGAAAGTCCAACTGACGCTAGGTTGTTTTTGGTGTTTTGGTAGATTTTCTCTCTAGCTTCTTTGCTGATTTCGCGGGCTTCGGTGCTAGAAAGTGCGATTTGGAGTTGTTTACTTTCATCGTTTTGCCACCATTGAAATTCCTCTTTTTCGTTCAACCGACTAGCGTAAATAAACTTTTGCAAATCCTTGGTTTCTCCAGTTTGGTGAAGAGTTGAAATCCCTCTTAAAACTTCTTCCAGTAGAACCCAGCGAATAGCTTTGGTAGAATTTTTGGGAACCAAATAAAAGGTGTGTAAAAACCCAAGTAAAACCGGCAAACCAATTTTGATAAAACTAAGTCTCATCCCCTGAGCTTCCAGATATTGGCTTACATTTACAGTTTCTTGATAAAGTGGACGCACTCCCAGCATTTCGCTTTGTTGGAATTTGGCTAAAAACTCTTTACTGAAATATTTTTTGTAGTATTCGTGATTTTGCCCAAGTTGATTCATCAACTCCTCAGACTTGAGATTCATCAAAATATTTTGTTTGGGTTGGAAAATTTCATTGATGTGTTTATCGATTAAATCGTAAAGCCCAGGCACCCCTCGCAAACGGACAGGAACTTTTTTACGGAAATATTTGCGATTTTCTTCTAGCAAAATCTTGGAATCGGCAGTTAGTCTTAGAATTTGATAATTCCACTCGGCAAAAAATGCAATTTTAATCGGAGCTCCAGCGTGGCGAGCGATGGAATAACTTAGCAAATTGGTCTCAGCTAGCAGGCAATTTCGAATTGGTGTAAGTAAATCATACAAACTCTGGCTCCATTGATCCGTGGTGATAACTTGATTTAATTCAGATAAAAACTCTCTGGAAAAGGTCGGGTTGGTTACGATAGACACAAGTCAAATTCTAAACAGAAAAACAGCTTTTGGGCAAACTAAATCTGAGTGGCGATCAATCAAAATCAAATTTTAGATCTCGTACAAAATTTCGGGGTTTGAGCTAACTTTGGATTTTTGCACCAAAATATCAACTTTGGTGTTGTTTAAATTCAAATAACTTTGTTTGATTTCAAAGCCGGATTTGCTCAAAATTTCTTGAATTTGAGGGAAAGTGTACAACTTAACTTGCTCCAAAATCATTTTTTGAGATTCTTTCAGACTGACTTCAATCTCGCTAGAGTTTTCTAACCAGTTAAAATCTATGTCTTTTTTCCATTGAGCAAAGACGCTGTATTCGTTGAGATCTTTGTTTTGAGCTACTTTTAGTTTGTACAAAGATTTATCAAAACCAACCAAATTCAAAGTATTAGTCAACCAACCAAATAGGTTATTTTCACGATAATAATGATCTTTTATAATAGCCTGATTTTCGGTGGCTAGTTCAAAGTCAAGCCACAAAAAGTCGCTATTTTTCATTTTCTCATAGATTTCTGACAAACCTTGGTAAGGATTCTGCAATCTGTTTAGGTAGCCATCTAAGAGTACAAAGAAAGTTACCTTTTGTTCACCAATTGGAAAATTTTGTGATTTCTGGGTTTCTTTTTGCTCAAAAATGGATTCAAAGCTGGATTCAGTTTCTTTTTCCAAAGCGTGTGTGTAATAATTTCCATTAACTACATTTAACCCAGAAAAACCTTTTACAATCAAATCAGTGTTTATATTGGAAGTCCCAAAAAAATTTAAAACTTCTACATTTTCGACTTTTTGACCGAAGTAAGTTTTGGCCAGAGATACAAAATTTTCCTGGTAATTAAAATCTGACAGGGTTGTAAAAAATTTCAAAAATGTGTTTTTAACTTGCAGGTTTGCTTTTAGAAAATGAAATTTAGGGTTTAAAAATCCATCACTCAAACTTTGATACAAAAAATTTAGACCAGTAGGAGATAATGTTTTGAGGTATTTTTCGTTTGCCCTTATTTTTTCATATTCATTTTTACTTTTGTACCTAGAACCCTTCTCCCTTAAAAAAGACAATTCTTGGTGATTAGCTTCGCTATCTAGGACATATGTTTTTTTATTAACCTTATACACTACCAACTTGTTACTACCCTCACTTCCATCATCGGCCCACTTGCCTGCGGTAGGTCTAGAAACTCCATATAAACGAGATATTTGGGCTGGACTTAGAACTTTTTTACCGTCTACAATTTTTTTAGCGTACATAAAGGATTGACAAAATTATTAAAAGCTTTTACTTTTTTTGTAAAAGTAAATTTTATTTCGTGTCAAGTAATACCAAAATATCTAAAGTTGTCAAAACAAACAAACCAACAAATCCAAGGCAAGATTTTATCATAATCTCCAAATTGCGAGAAATTGAACTAATTTATAAGCTTGGAGGCGAACTAAGTAAAGCTGAAAATAAAAAGATTTTAAAAGTTATTCAGTCTATTTTTAAACCCCAAAAACCTTCAAAACCCAGCCAAAAGTTAAGGTTGTAAGAATCTATTTAATATTTATGATAATCTAAAATTTAAGATTTATTGAAATCTTAGGCAAATTCTAAATTAAAAACTATAATCTTTTTTTGCCGATAATTTTTTTGATTAGTCCAAATTTCTTTTTATGGATTTGTTTCAAGTAATCTACTGTTAGCTGATATTCTTCGCCACCACCTAGTTTTAATAACCACAGATTAAAAACGCTGACTAGTTCATCTTGGTTTTGAGGTTGCAAAAAATCTATCCAAACTCGCACTTTTTGAGAAATAAGCTGTTCCAACTCTTCCTGCTTTTCTGGCCAATACTCTGCTACTTTGATCAATATTTCTGGGTCTAAGTCCAATAAATTTTTTTCAAACCACTCCCAAAACTTGGAAGCAAAACAAAATTCAAGCCAGACCTCTCTTTTATGTTCAAAGTTTTTTTGTAAAATTTCCAATATATATTGTTTTTGAAGACTTTGTAGATTTTTGAAATGGTCATCTACTTTTTCCTGAAAATTTTTTAACAGACCCACAAATCGCATTTCCCAAATTTCTACCAGTAACTCAAGCTTGCGATTTTCATGAATTGCGGGCAGGTGTTTTTGCCAAAAATCCCACCACAAAATATCTCCAAAAAGCAATGATTTACTGATAAGTGGAACAATTTTTCGCTCCTGATCGTAGTTTGCTAAGTTGCGTTTTACGATGTCGTGAAGGTTGTCTAAAACTGAACTATAATCTTTTGGACTTTGATTTACTGAAATTACAAATTCCTCAAACCAACGATAATCACTAGAGCCAGAAGATTGCAAATAAAACTCCAAAGATTCCTGAAATTCTCTTGTATTGCGGGTTTTTTCGGCTTCAAAAATCTGATCCAAGATTTGTTCAGTTTGATGTCGGTTGATCTTGGTTTTGGTCGCTTGCAGGTTGGTATCAAATTCTTTATCCAAACTAGCACAGACTGCTACGATGTGTTTGCAGACCCCATGATCCAAAAAATAAGGGCAAGTGCAGGTTACCACTTCTTCCAAAGCCTCACGGGAGTGAGCAAATTTTTGCCTGTCTAGGGCAAGATGAAGTAAAGGGATTTTGATCAGATATTCGTCTGTTCCAATCACTTTGTAGATTCGCCAATAATCCAGAGTTAACTCCTCAAAGCCGGCTACAGACCCGTCTAAATAAAGCTTTATACCTCTTTGATAAATAGAAGGGTGAATGAGTTTCTGCACTGATTGTAGGTACGACAGCATAAACTTAGTCTAACCCAAAGCCTGTAAATACGCAAGGGTTTTTGTGGGTTAAACTCAATCGGTTAACTACCGTACCTTAAATTTCCTTCTATATAAGTAACAAGTCCCTTTTTATAAGAAATTATTAACGGGTACTAATTGTAGAAAGATTAGCAGAATTAGTATAAATTTTTAGAACTTCAAAAAACTATCACAAAATCACCTGAGACTACAAATTTTGGCTTTACAAATCTAATTTAAGTCGATTTAGTTTGACCGTAAGGCAAGCAAAATGAACATTCAAAAACTCCAAAACCTCTGGTTTGAAAACAAAGAAAGGTATCTGAAAGCCGAAAAAGGTAGCAAGGGTAACGAAGGTTTTACCAAGGAATTTTTAACTCAAATATTTGGGCTGAGTGAAAATAACGACGGGAAAATCAAATTTGGCACTTTTCGAAATCAGCACGGAACTGGGCAAAAAGGGCGAACAGCAGATTTTGTACTGTATTGTAGTGAAAAAGTGGTGATTCCACTCGAAGTTGAAAAATTGGATAACATTCAAGCTGGTTCGATTCAGATTTTGAACTATCAATCAGATTTGGACACCAAATATGGGATTTTGACCGATGGTTTAAAGTGGGTGTTTTTTTATGGAAAGAAAACTAAAGTTTTTGATTTAGAGGCTGAAATTTTTAAAAACCCGGAGGATTTTATCACTTTTTGGCAGGATTATATCAACAGCGAATCTTTTTATCAGAGTTATTTTGGTGGCGACGAGCAAGACGGTCTGTTTGAGATCAGATACAAAGTTGATGAAAACAGAGAAAGATATTTTAAAAGCACCACCCAAATCGTACATGATTTTAAGACCAAACTTATTCAAAAAGGTTTTACTCCAAAAGAAGGTTTGTTTGAAAACACTGATAAAAAAGCCACCGAGCTTGCCTATTCTTACCTGATTCAGTTTATCTTGTTCAAAACCTTGGTTGATAATAAATATTTGGATACTGAATATGCCAGATATATTGAACTCATTAAAGAAAGCCTAGAGTCAAAAAATTATGGAAAAATCATCAAGGTCGTAAAACAAATCACAGACACAGTCGGAAACAACATCTATAAGCCGTTTTTTAAGGATCAAGACGACATAAACGAGCAAATCAAAATCTTGCTAGAATCTCTCGATGACCCCGAAATAAACGATGTAACTTTGTTTTTGGATATTATTATCTACATTGATAAATATGATTTTAGTGGGCTTGGCGGGGATATTTTTGGTTATATTTATGAAAATTACCTCAAAGAATTGTATAGCGATGAAAACAAAGGTCAGTATTTTACCGATCCAAATATTGCCGAGTTAATGCTGGTTGAAATGGGCTGGACTGTAGAAAATTTGGTAGAAAAAATCAAAAATAAAGAAGGTCTTTCTCTAATCGATCCAGCCTGCGGAAGCGGTACTTTTTTGTATTCGGCAGTCAAAACTTTGATTAAAGCGGGTCAAAAAGCTAATCTTGAATCAGTGAAAATAATCAATTTGGTGGTAGAAAATATTGTGGGTTTTGATGTAGAAGAGTTTCCGCTGTATTTGGCTGAAATGAATATCTTGATGAGACTTTTACCTCTAATTTATGAGGATTTAGACAACCCAACACCTGTTGAAAAACGCCTAAAAATATTTTGGACAGAAGATAGTTTGAGTGAATTTACCGATATTTCTAGCTACAACCAAGGTCTTGTGCGAGACGAAAATACAAACCCGCTTTTTGAACCTGTTCCGTCACAATTTCACAAATTCATGCGAGACGAAAAAGACCTAAAAAAACTCAAAGAAGAACTACTAGACACCAAACGCCAAAAATTTGATTTTGTAATCGCCAATCCGCCCTACATTGGCTACAACGAAAGCTCCAAAATGGGTATAAAATATTTCAAACAAATCAAAAATAAAGAGGTGAAATTAAACAATGTTTTTGGAGTCAACCTGCACTCTACCCCAGACAGGCACAAAAAATACTCTCCCAAACCAAACCTGTACGCTTTCTTTTTAGCTCTTAACAACGCTCTGCTCAAATCTGACGGGATTTTTAGCTTTATAATTCCACAAACCCTCCTTACAGCTGGCGATCTAGATGTCTTGCGGTACTTTATTTCTAAAAACCTTAAACTCCAAAAACTAATCACTTTTCAAAACAACCTCTTTATCGACAGAGGTGTAAAACAAACCAAAAAAGTGGCTACCAGTAGCCTTGTGATCGTTGCTAAGAAGGTGTAAACATTTTTAATTTAATTTATGACTAATACTAAAATAACTCTTTTTGATTATAAAAATGTCAAAATTCGAACTGTAATAATAGACGGAGAAATTTGGTTTGTAGCTAAAGATATTTGTGATATTTTAGAGCTTTCCAACCCAACTGAAGCCCTGAGAACATTATCAGATAAAATGAAAATGACGCTAGAAGGAAAAGAAAGCATCCTAAGGATTACTGAGGATCCTAATGCTGTTAGAATTTCTCTTATTTCCGAGCCTGGAATGTATAAGTTGGTTTTTAAATCACGCAAGCCTGAAGCCGAAAAATTTAGCGATTGGGTAGTTAGTCAAGTTTTACCATCGATTAGAAAAACAGGAAGCTATGGAGTGACGAGGCAACTTAGCCCAATGATGCTGAGGTTTAGCCTGAACTCCAAGCAAAATAGCACGCTGGGTTTTTGGTCTATGCTAAATAAAATGGTCGAACTTTTTGCTCTTCCACTAGAACACAATGGTTTTGAATTGCCCGATAAAATTATTCCTGATATTAGTAGTGGGATTTTGTTTAACAAGTTTTTACGAGAAAAAGGCTATGATCCAGAAAAAATCTGCAAGACTTACACCCATATTTATCCAGATGGTAGAAAGATTGAAGGTGTGAGGCAATATCCAGACACGCTTTATCCGCTTTTTACTCAATGGTTTCAGCACGAGTGGCTACAAAAACATTGTGCAAAATATATTATCAAAAGAACTGATGAGTCTGTTTTGCCTTTTCTAAAAACTACTTTTCCTAATCTTTTGGAATACAAAAAACCTGCTGTAAAAAAGAAATTGGGCAAAAAATTAACTAAAAAATAAAATGCCCCAGACCACCCCCAAAATCACCAACAATCTAGTTGAAATTATCAACTATACTAGCCCCGAGTCCGATGCCAAACAAACCAAACAAGACCTGATAAATAGGGAAAACTGCGAGATCAAAAATATCCCGCAAGCAGAATTGGCGAGTAAATACGAAAATTGGAATTGGATCAAACACAGTCCCGAGGATTTGGAATTGTACGCAAAGTACTTGGCAAATAGCCAAAGCCTAGAAATCTACTACAATCACGAAAAAGCCCAAAAAGAATTTGGAGATAGGTTTTGGTTTGATATTGGTTATGGTATAAACGAAAAAAATCTTTTGCAAGAAAAACCAACTGAAAAAAGCTTTGTCTTTCCTAAATTAGGTAAAAAATATCAACCTGAAATTCGAGGTTATTGGCTAGACGATCGAAGAGATGTTTCTAACACACAAATTAAACTACTTACAACAAATCAAGGTTTTAATAATTTAGACACTAAATATAAAATAATTTGGAGCTATGTAAATTCAAAACATTTTTATTTTTCTGACATACCTTTAATATGGGCTAGAAATAATATTTGTTCTATTGGAAGTAACTCACAAAGTGAAATTTTATTCTTGTTTACGATTTTAAACTCTAATTTGATTCAAAAAATTATTGGAATAAATTTAAAAACTGAACACGAAAAAGACTTAGCAATTTCTTTAAATTCAGTTAAGTCTTATATCCGAATCCCAATCCTAAACACTCCGCAAAAACTGGAACTAAAGCAGAAACTTATACAGTTAGCCCAGGGGCTTTTGGACGCTGAAACTGTAGCTTTGCAGGATTTGGTGGATTTTGATGATGATAGGGTTTTGCCAGCTAGGTTTGGAAAATGGGAAGTTTCAAATGGCGACACGGTGGTCGCCTCTACTATTATTTTGGATTCCACCTACAAGTTTCCCATCAAAAATCAACCTGATTTGATCAAACAAACCTTGGAAAAAGAAATCGGAAACTCCGAATTTAGCCTAAATCAACTCAAGAATCTAAATGTTTTTGATAAAAACCACCAAACCAAAATCAAAAACCAAATTGATGAGCTGGTTTTGGGAATGTACGAATTATCAGAGTCAAATTGACACCAAACCGTAGATTTGTGAGGCTACCAAAATGACCAATCAAAGTCCAGAAAAATCACCATTTAAGTTTTGCCCAATTTGTGGAAAAGAGACTCTAAAAAAAGCAAGAGATGGTTTGATTTTGTGCCAAAATTGCCAGTTTGAATGGTATCAAAACCCAACTCCGGCAGCCAACGTGATTTTAACCAACTCTAAAGGTGAAATTTTACTTGGCAAACGGACTCACAATCCCAGAAAAGGTGCTTGGGGAACGATTGGTGGCTTCGTGGAAGTTGGTGATAATTTAGAAAATAACCTACTTCGGGAGGTAAAAGAAGAAATTGGAGTTGAGCTAGAAATGTCTCAAATTAGGTATTTTTGCTCAAACACAGATCGCTATCAATATCAGTTTTTGAATTACCAAACCCTTGGGATTTTGTTCACAGCGGTTTTAACCGAGAAGCAAATTAGCCAAATGAAACCCCTCGATGATGTTAGTGAAATCAGGTTTTTTGACCCAAAAGATTTCCCGTGGAAAGACATCGCCTTTGAAAGTGGAACCCAAACTTTGCAAAAATTTATCCACCAAAACTACTGGCACAACAAAACTTTGACTGAATTACGCACTGCAATTGACTCTTTTGACCAAGAAATCCTCCAAACTTTAGCTAAACGACAGCAAGTTGTAGCGGCTGTTGGTAACCTTAAAAAAACCATCAAAATGGAACCCCACGACCCAAAACGCTGGCAAGAAGTTGAAAAAAACATTCAGGCAACGGCAGTAAATCTGAATTTAGACCCAGATATTACCCTCAAAATTTGGGAACTGATTCATCTAAATAGTCTTAGGATTGAGCGAAAAAGTTGAATTTCTTTGATTTCAGGCGCAACAAATTTGTAGACCCTTGGTGATATTTTGTATTGAAATTTCCTTCTTGATAAAGGTTAGAATAATCTAAAAAACTTTTTAAATAGACGAAAATTAGATATTTAGTCAAAACTAAAAATTAAAATAAATCTGAATATGAGCAACAAATTTGTAGACCCTTTAATTTTTTAATCCTTCTTAAACCTCCGAAACTTGATTTTTGATATGCTGAAGTTTGGTGGTAATTTTGGAATTTTCTTTAGAAAGATTTTCATTGATTTTCTTCCAAGCGTGCATTACGGTGGTGTGATCTCTTTTAAAAATCTTACCAACTGCAGGAAAACTTAAGTCCAAAAATTCTTTGCAACTGTACATTGCAACTTGCCTAGCCATGGCGATATTTTGCATGCGACTACTACCCAAAATATCATTTTTTGAAACTCCAAAAACTTGAGAAGTCACTTCCAAAACCTGCTCCGGGGACTTGGGAGTGTAGCCAATATTTACCGAAACTGTGGATCCAATACTACTAAATCCAGACAAAATTTTGTTTAGTTCAAAGTTTTCAAAAGGTCTGTTTGGGAGAAGTTTGATACGAGCTTCAATTCGGTTTAAAACACCTTCCAAATCACGGAAGTTGGTATTTACTTTGCTAGCAATTTGGCTAAGCTGTTCGTCGCTAAGCGGTAGTCCAAGCTTGCTATTTTTGCGTCTCAAAACCGAAAGCCTGTCTTCGAATTCAGGTTTGGAAATATCGATTACAATTCCCCACTCAAATCGAGAAATCAATCTTTCCTCGACTGATCCAAGTGATTTTGGGTGTTTGTCTGAAGTAATTACAATCTGTTTGTTGTTTTGGTGGAGTTCGTTAAAAGCATGAAAAAAAGCTTCCTGAGTGGCTTCTTTACCTGATATAAACTGGATATCGTCTAATAATAAAACATCAACAGACCTATAATATTCCTGAAATGAATTGCTATTTTTGTTTTGAATGGAAGAGATGAAATGGTTAAAAAACATCTCACAAGTGGCGTATTTTACCTTCACATTTGGGGTTGTCTCCAAAAATTTGTGTCCGATAGCCTGCAAAAGGTGAGTTTTCCCGAGTCCTACTCCAGAATACACAAACACAGGATTGTACAAAGTTCCGGGTTTTTGGATGATAGCCTGAGCCACATTTACTGCCAGTTGGTTGCTTGTAGTTTCAACAAAGGTTTCAAAAGTGTATTTGGGGTTTAGGTTATGAATGTTTCCAGAGGGCAAGTTGGGATTTTTGAGGTTAATTTTTCTAGAAAATTTGTTGAGATTTATTTTGGTGTCGGTGTCTAGGTTTTCTTGTTGAATAGGGAAAATATCAGACTGAGTGGGTTTTTGGTCGGGTACTTTTTCTTCAATTTGGTAATCGATGTGAATTACTTTTGGGTAATATCTTTGAACTGCTTCTTGAAGTTGAGATTTAAATTTGTTTTCGAGGTAATTTTTGTTGAATTTGGAAGGGACTTTTAGGGTTATTTTTCTGCCTTGATTGCTAACAGAGCCAAAATTGACCTGACTAAACCACGCATCATAGCTGCTCTTTGATAGAGAATCTTTCAAGTTAGAAAGCACCATTTGCCAGTATTCTCGCATGACAGCCATGATTTTGAAAAACTAAAGACGCCAACTAAGATCAAAACCTAAGACTTCCATATTCGATGTATTTTGCCCAAAGTCTTTTAGACAAAACTCAAACCAAAAACCTCTTTTTTATTGCTTTTGTTTCAACCTCGGATTAGCTATTAAATCTAATAATCTAAGTCACACCAAAAAAATTCTGTCAACCACTGTATTTATGAATTTTATAGTTACAAAAATTCTATATCTAGTGGTTAGAAGTTTCTTGCAAAACAAACTGTGATACTTTTTGGACAAGTTGATCTGGGCTGTGAAGGTGTAATCCGTGGTTGATATTTTCAAAGATTTCTAGTTTTGAATTGGCTATTTTAGAAGCTACAACTTTAGAATCTGTAAAAGGTGTGTAGGTGTCTTTTGTTCCCGAAATTATCAGGGTTTTGAGTTGAATATTGGGCAGACAAAACTGCAAATCCTGACTCAAGATTTTTTGCATAATCTGTCTTTTTACCCCCGAAGTCTTTTGATAATCATCAGACCCAAGTAGTCGATACCAGATTTTTTGAAACAGACTAGCAAGACCAGGAATAGGAATCAGGCTTAAATTTTTTTTGGTAATTTTGGTAATTTTGGTAATAATTTTTTGTTTGAAGGTCGATTCCCGCCTTACAATCGCTGGAGCTGCCAAAATCAAACCTGCAATCTTGGGTTGAAATTGACTCGCCCAAAGTGCCGACACTCCGCCACCAAAAGAATGCCCCAAAACAAACCAGTTTTGAATATTTGAATATTGATTTTGGATTTGGTGATAAAATTCATCTAGCCAATTGCTATACTCCAAAACACCCCAAACCGAATCTGTATCCTCAGATTTCCCAAAGCAAGGCATATCTGGAAGAACAGTTAAAATTTCTTTTTTGCCATTTTCACTCAAATCTTGAGCAATCGGTAGCCAGCTTTGTGATCCAAACTGATTCCAGCCATGCAAAATTAAAATTCCAATCTCGGTTTTTTGAGGGTCTCCCAAAACATTATAAAAAGTCTTAACTTGCCTGATTTTGCAAAAATTCTGGTCCATTTTCCAAAAGATTTTTAAAATTCTAATTTTGGGCAAATTTCTGATCAAATAGAGATTTTCAGATAGCACTATCCACCAAATAATACGATCCATCACGCTTTATAACCTTTTTGGTATAGACTTCAAAGCTCTCACCTTTGACAAATCTCACAAACTTTCGGATAA
>Ga0207418_100056_pt1 | contig 30483 bp, 26 predicted proteins | sample LakMenEpi05Aug08_FD_150669 | JGI IMG/M metagenome (GOLD analysis project Ga0207418, IMG submission 150669) | Freshwater microbial communities from Lake Mendota, WI - 05AUG2008 deep hole epilimnion (SPAdes) | ecosystem: Environmental > Aquatic > Freshwater > Lake > Epilimnion/Euphotic zone ...
AACTTATCAGAATGGCTGTTGAAAGAGAAGAACCAGATAATATCGACTCTCTTGCCAATCGTAGAGTTAGAGGTGTGGGTGAATGGCTTGCAAACACCTTTAAGGCTGGTTTGAGTAGAGTAGTTCGCAACACCAAAGACAAGATGACCATGAATGAAGATGCCAAATTTACTCCAGCTCAGCTAGTAAATATGAGACCTCTTGCTGCCATGATTGAGGATTTTTTCAACACTTCTCAGCTTTCGAGGTACATGGATCAGACCAATCTTTTATCTGAAATGGATCAAAGACAATTTATGACCTGTTCTGGTCCTGGAGGTTTGACTAGAGAAAGGGCTGGTTTTGAAGTTCGTGACGTACAACCAAGTTACTACGGTAGAATTTGCCCAGTAAATACCCCAGAAGGTCCTAGTTTTGGTCTAAATTTGCACGCTGCGATTTATTCCAGACTTAATCATATGGGCTTTTTGGAAACTCCTTATCTTAAAATAAAACGAGAATTAGAGCTTGCAGACCCAGAATTAGTAGGTAGAAATCCCCTAGAAGATGTCAAAGTTGGTAACGAAAAAATCATCAAAAAAGGACAGTTTTTGACCGAAGACCTTTTAAATTCACTCAAAAAAGAATACCCAGAAGCTAAAGTAAAAGTAAAAGCCTTTGTATCACAAGAATTTAGCTGGCTTAGTCCAGAAGAAGAGTTTAGATATCTTATTGCTGAACACATCAACCAAATAGATGAGCAAGGTCATATTTTGATCGACCAAGTCGGAGCCAGAAAGTTTGGTGAACCTATCCAAGCTTCTAGTGAAGACATTGATTTGATGGATGTAGCCTCAAACCAAATTTTTAGTTTGTCTGCTTGTATGATTCCTTTTGTGGCACAAACTGACGGTTTGCGTGTGCAGATGGGTACCAATCAACAGGGACAAGCTTTGCCTTTGGTTAGACCAGAGGCACCAATTGTAGCTACAGGACTCGAAGAAGTTGCAGCCAAAGATAGCGGATATGTTGTATTTTCTCCGGTGGATGGTGAGGTGAGCTATTCAGATTCTCAAAAAGTTGTAATCAAAGACAAAACTGGACAAGAATTCCAGATGCAAGCCCTTAAGTTTTTACCTTCCAACGATCACTCAACTATCAATCAAAGAGTGGTAGTTAGACCTGGTGAAAAAGTCAAAAAAGATGATATTTTGATGGAAGGTTTTGGTATTCACAATGGTGAATTTGCGATCGGGCAAAATGTTCGCGTTGCTTTTATGCCATTTAAAGGATACAACTTTGAAGATGCGATTGTACTTTCTGAGAGATTGGTTCAAAAAGATAAATTCAGCTCAACCCATATTTACGAATTGGTTTGTGATGTACACGAAACTCGTCTTGGTCTAGAAGAAATTACCAGAGATATTCCCAATGTAGCTGCAGATAAATTGGCCAAACTAGATAAAGATGGTGTTATTCACATTGGTTCTTACGTAGAATCTGGAGATATTTTGGTTGGAAAAATCACTCCAAAAGGCGAAGTTGACCTTTCACCAGAAGACAAATTGATCAGAGTTTTGTTTGGGGAATATTCTCGAGATGTTAAAGACAGCTCATTGTATCTAGAACATGGTTTGACTGGAAAAGTAATCTCTATTCGTACCTTTAGCCGTGAAAATGGCGATACTCTTCCAAACGATGTAACCAAGCGAGTGCATATTTGGCTAGCAACTACCAGAAAAATTAAACCTGGAGACAAGATGGCAGGAAGGCACGGTAATAAAGGTGTTGTGTCTGTAGTTTTGCCAGTTGAAGATATGCCTTACACTGTTGATGGAAAACCTGTTGATATGATCCTAAACCCTCTTGGTATTGTGGGTCGTATGAACTTGGGTCAACTTTTAGAAACTCACCTTGGATTGGTGTGTGAGAGCAAAGGAATTTATGCAGTTACTCAACCTCTAAATGAAATCAATGTAGATAAAATCCGTGAAGAGCTTGTAAAAGCTGGATTTAGCCCGGACGGAAAAGTTGATTTGTACGATGGACAGACAGGTTTGAAATACGAAAGACCTGTTGTAGTTGGTCACTTGTACATGAACAAGCTTTATCACTTGGTTGATGACAAAATCCACACTCGTTCTACTGGGCCATACTCTTTGGTTACACAGCAGCCACTTGGAGGTCGAAGTCACTCCGGAGGTCAGAGATTTGGAGAAATGGAGGTGTGGGCTTTGGAAGCTTACGGAGCCGCATATGCACTACAAGAAATGCTTACCATCAAATCAGATGATATTCAGGGTAGGGACGCAGCTTTTGAGGCAATTGTAAAAGAAAAGCCAATCAACAGTCCAAATCTTCCTAGTTCGTTTATTGTATTAGCTAACGAATTGACAGCCTTGGGTGTAAAAGTAAATGCCGAAGTTGCCGAAACTGGAAGCTACGACGATGGAGCTGTAGATGAAAAACTAGCTTTGTCTGTGGATCAAGGGGATTTGAAGTAAAAGCACTGGATTTTGTTTATTAGTTCAAAATTTATTGTTCAAAACAAAGTTTAAATAAACTGGTTATAAATTTACTTTCTAGTAGAAAAAATAATTTTATGAATGAAAACAATAAAATACTAAAACAGGGCTACATCGAAGACTATATTTCAGGTCAGCAAGTCCAAGATACACCTGAAGAAATAGAGGCTGTTCAAGTCTTTGCAAGACAATTAGTTGAAGACTATGGATACTCTAAAGATCAAATTCAAACAAGACCACAATGGCGAGTAAAATCCAGACCATCAGACTTGAAAGGTTACCCTGTAGATATAGTTGTTTTCAAGAGCGAGAAGAAAACAGAAGACAATATTTTAATTGTTGTTGAATGTAAAAAATTAAACCGAAAAGACGGAAGAAGCCAATTAGAAAACTATTTAACTTTTTCAAAAGCCTATTTAGGTGTTTGGTTTAACGGAGAAGATAGGTTATTTTTGAGAAAAATAGAAAAAGAGGGGAAAGTTCATTTTGAAGAAATTGTGAATATTCCACGTAAAGAAGAGGATTTTGAGAGTATTGGTAAATTTAGGAGAAAAGATTTAACTATTCCACACAACTTAAAAGCTGTATTTAAGGTTATTAGAAATCACTTAGCTGGCAATGCTGTTGGCACAACTAGAGACCAAACTATAGCACAAGAGCTTATAAATCTAATCTTTTGCAAGATTTATGATGAAAAATTTACCAAGCAAAATGATTTAGTAAGGTTTAGGACTGGAGCGGTAGAAAAAGCCGAAGATGTTCAAAGTAGAATTTTAGAGCTTTTTGGTGATGTAAAAAGAGAATATCAAGATGTGCTTGATTTTAGTGATGAAATTACTTTAGATAAAAATTCAATCAAGTTCATTGTTGGTGAATTACAAAATTATTGTTTAATAGATTCTGAAAGAGATGTTATAGCAGATGCTTTTGAGGTTTTTATTGGTAAGGCTTTAAAAGGAGAACACGGACAATTTTTTACCCCTAGAAATGTTGTAAAGTTGATGGTGGAATTTATTGACCCTGATATTTCCAGCACAATTATTGACCCAGCTTGCGGAAGTGGTGGATTTTTAATTGAAGGGCTTAGATATTTATGGAGAAAAATTGACGAGCGAGGCAAAGAATATGGTTGGAGTCAACTCACAGTAGAAAAAGAAAAAATGGCAGTAGCCGAAAACTCAATGCGAGGTTTAGAAATTGATAGTTTTTTAGCTAAAGTAGCCAAAGCCTACATGGCTATAATCGGAGATGGTAAAAGTGGTATTTTTTGCGAGGATAGTTTGGAAATGCCTAAAAATTGGCAAAGTAAGACTAGAAATAAAATTGGTTTAGAAAAGTTTGACACGGTTATAACTAATCCACCTTTTGGCGACAAAATTAAAATAGTTGGAGATAGCAAACTTGCTCAATATGATTTGGCTAGGGAGTGGAAATATAACGATGAAAAAGACAACTGGGAATTTAGAAATAACAAGGTACAAAAAGCTAAATCTCCTGAAATTCTTTTTATTGAAAGAATAGTTGGTTTATTAAAAGATGGTGGTAGAGCTGGTGTTGTTTTGCCAGAAGGTATTTTTGGTAATCCAACAGATGGCTATGTTTGGGAATTTTTATCTAAAAATGTTAAAATTTTAAGTGTTATAAGTCTTCCAAGTGAGGCTTTTCAACCACATACGCACTTTAAAACGAGTATTTTATTTTTTGAAAAAACTAAACCAAGCCCTGATGACGAAATTTTATTTGGAATAGCAAATACTTGCGGGCATGATAAAAATGGTAAGGTTTTATACAAATTAGATAATTTTGGTAATCCAATTGAAGATGAAAACGGAGAGAAAATAATTGATGACGATATTTTAGAAATAGCAAATAAAGCAAGATCGTTTTTCAAAAAAGAAAAATTTGAGAATACAAAAAAGCTTTTTACAATATTAAACAAAGAGGTTAAACACAATGTTTTTATTCCTGATTACTATGATTTAGATTTGCGACAAGAGTTGAATAGTTTAGATAAATACGAAGCAGTGAGTATAGGTGATTTGGTTAGCAAAAATGTTTTAAAAATTACAAGAGGGCATGAAATAGGATCGAAGTTTTATGGAACTGGTAAAATTCCTTTTGTTAGAACTAGTGATATTGTGAATTGGGAAATAGACTATTCACCTACAAAGCAAGTGTCTTTAGAGGCATATAATCTATTCAAGAAAAAACAAGATATTCAAAAAGATGACATTTTATTTGTGTCTGATGGGACTTTTTTGATTGGTAGAAGTGCAATTATTACTGATTTAGACACTCAAATTGTTATTCAAAGTCATTTAAAAAAGATTAGAGTTTTAGATACTTCTTTTCTTTCTCCGTATTATTTACTCTATTTACTAAATACCGAGCTAGTCCAAAAACAAATCCAAAAAGCTACTTTTATTCAAGGTACGATTTCAACTATTAATAATAGAATTAAAGACATTATTTTACCTATACATAAAGATAAAAAAATTATTGATGATATTACTAATAAAATGAAACAGATTATTGATGATAAAAAAATGGCAAAAAAAGTTATCAGAAAAATACCAGAATTATACTTTAACTAAAATTTGATATGTCAAAAATCCTAAATTCTCAAATTAGATACTTTAAAAATAAAATCAAAGGAAAGTTATTTATGGAGAATAAAATTGTTGTGAAATTTGAAATCAACTTGATCGCAGGTGAAGAAAATTGGTCACAGTGGGGTGCTGATTCACAAATATTATGGCAGACTCAATCTTTTGTAGAAAACTTATTTAAAAAAGTAATGCTAGAAAAAGGTTTTGAAGTTTGAAAAAAGAAAAGGAAGCGAATTAGTGCAAGAATTAAACAAGCTATAGATATGAAATGGAGTGCAATCGAGGAAATAGAAAAATTAAAAGCAGAATTTGGAGAGCTTACAACCTAATTTATTAGTTTTATGTATTTATCAAAAGTAAAAATCAATGGATATAGAGGAATAAACAAAATGGATGATTTTCTTGATATTGGTAATTTAACAGCGTTTGTTGGTAGAAACGATGTTGGAAAATCAACAATCATAAATGCACTTGCTGTATTTTTTAATGATAGTTCATTAAAAGCCTTGTCAGGGTCAGATTTTAATTATAATTCAACAGAAAACAAAATAGAAATTGAATGTGTTTTTGCTGAGCCAACCCATAAATTACGAGAATACTGGACGGAGACAAAGAAAAAAGAAGATGGAATAGACGAACAAATTGAATACTACAAAACTGATGATGTTTTACAAATCAAGTTAGTTGCAGATAAAGAGACTAAAAAAGCATCTTATTGGGTTTGGGTGGAGGACTATAAAAATGAAGACTATAAAAACCTGTATTCACTAACAGACGCTAAAATTAATCAACTTGTAAAAAAATTAAGTGTTGAAATTCCAAAAGAAGGTACTGGTAATAATTCTAAAGCTGAAAAAATAAAATACATTCGTGAAAAATTAGATCAACAAAGAGAAGTCAAAGACAAAACTTGGATTGATGACAAAGACATTAAAAAAGCGTTACCTTTTTTTGAAATTTTTAAGGCTGATTATTCGCTTGAAATAAAAGACAATTTTGATAAAAAATTTAATTCAGAAGTTAAGGCAGTTTTAGACAAAGAGGAAAACACAAATAACCTTAACAAGATTGAGGAAGATATAAATACAAATTTAGCTTTAGAAGCTCAAGAAATAAAAGTATTTTTAAAGGAATATGTACCAGACATTGAAGAGTTAGAAATTAAGGTGAAAGCTCAATGGATGAATGCCGTTCAAACTGTAGATGTAAATTTGAAAACCAAAGGAGAAAATGAAAAAGTGCCTATTGCTCAAAAAGGTACTGGTTACAGGAGATTATTGATGGTTGCACAATTAAGGTATTTAGCTAAAAAAGGAAACAAAACGAACACTATTTATGCGATAGAAGAACCTGAAACTTATCTACACCCAAAGGCACAAGACGAGTTACTGGAAGCATTAAAAATTATTTCTGATCAAAATCAAATCATAATAACAACTCACTCACCAATTTTTGCTGGAAATGTTGAAAAAGATTTTACTGTACTTGTAAAAAAAGACGATCAACAAAAAAGCTCAGTATATTATCAAAATGGTTCTGATCATCGTTTAATAAGTGAAATTATTCATGAATTAGGGATAGAACCGAGTCATGAACTTATAAGTCAAGCTAAATTTTTATTATTTGTGGAGGGTAAAGACGATTTAATGTTCATACAAAAAGCCCAAGAAAGATTAAATTTTAATTTGGATTTAACCTTTTGTTTAGGTGGTGGTAGTTCATTGAAAAATGTAGCAGAACTTGATCTATTTAATCAAATAGCTAGCTCTCCAAATAGATATTGTGTGATAATTGACAGTGACAAAGGGTCAAGCGATGAAAAAGCTAAAAATAAAAATGCCCAAGAGATAGAAAATAGGTGCAAAAATGATAATGCATTATTTTTCAAATTAACCAAAAGAGAAATAGAAAATTATTGTAACTCAACAGCAATAATAAGAACAATTAAAAAAGAAATTTTTGCTCTAAAAGATTTAATTGACACGGTTGTTTTAGAAATTAAAAATGATACCGATGTTGAAAAACATATACAAGAAAAAATACCTACACTAAAAGGTAGTTTTAAGAATGGACTAAATATCAAAGTTTTTGAAGAAATGACCGAACAAGAATGGCAAGAAGTATCACAAGGAGAATTGGAAGGTATTTTTGAAAAAATCAAAGAGAATTTTTAACCCTACTTCACCCACTTATAAAGCGAACTCTTAGAAATTTTAAAATACCTTTGATTGGTACTGTTTTTGATAAATTCAAAATCTAGAGAGTTAGTCAAAAGTTAACACTACTTAAACATTTTAACTCCCCAAAATCGTCCTAAAAGTTAAATTAACCCTAGGCTCAAAAATCTTACTAGATTTAGGAATTTGGTGTAGCCAGTTTTGCTGAGTTTCGCCCTTCATAATCAACAAACTACCGGATTCTAAAACAACCGAAGTTTTTAAATTTTTATCTTGTTTGTGTCGAAATCTAAATTCCCGATTAGCCCCAAAACTAACCGAAGCGATTACAGTATTTTTGCCTAATTCTTTTTCGCTATCGCTGTGCCAACCCATTCCTTGGTTACCATTTTCATAAAGGTTTAGTAGGCAAGAATTAAATTCAACTTGGGTGTAATTTGCGACCATTTTTTTGATTTCCAAGAGTTCTTTTGTCCAATTTTTTGCCGTCTTGGTTGTACCGGAGTAGGTGTAATTTTGACCGCCATTTGCATACCAAGCAACCTTGCGATTTACCACAATTTGCTTTCCAAAAATAACCGCTTTGTCATGCTCCCATTGGATATTTTCAAGTAATTTATGCAAATAATTTTGGCTTTGGTGTTCGTCAAAAATCTTGCCAAAATAAAGCACTTCACCGCCACTGGGCAGTAAATTTTGATTACTGTTTTGGGTAAATAGATCCATGTTAGTTTTAAGATTTAGGTTGATTTTTAGCTGTAAATTCAATCAACGAGACCCGCTTCCCAGCCTAAAATTGCTTGTTTCCGCTCAAGCCCCCAGCGATAACCACCAAGTCCCGCTGTTGTTTGAATAACTCGATGACAAGGAATCAAAAACCCAACAGAATTTTTCCCGCAGCTGCTAGCTACAGCTCGAACCGCCTTCGGCTCTCCAATACTTTCGGCAATTTCAGAATAACTAGCTACTTTCCCAACTGGAATTTTGAGCAGGGCTTCCCAAACTTTGATTTGCAAATTCGTTCCCCGCACAAATACGCTTAGTGGTTTGTCGGAGTCAGTTTTTTGAAAACTAAAGATTTTTTGAATTAACCCAAAAGCAGTTTTTTGATCTTCATAAAAGTTCGCTTCGCTCCAATTTTGCTTAAATTCAGCTAGGGCTTTTTGCTCGTCCGCATCAACAAAAACCAAATGACAGACACCTCTTTTAGTAAAACCAATCAAACACTTTCCAAAAGGAGTTTCTTCAAAACCGTAGCCAATTTGCAAACCTTTTCCACGCTCACGAAACTGGGCTGGAGTCATGGCTTCGTAATTTACAAAAAGTTCGTGCAGTCGACTGGAGCTACTGAGGCCAGCTTTGTAAGTGGTTTCTAAAAGATTATTGGATTCCAGTAGCAAATTTTTGAGATATTCTTTGCTTAAAAAATGTACAAACCTTTGCGGACTAGTACCAGCCCATTTGCTAAAAAGCCTTTCAAAATGATACAAACTCAAACCAACCTGATCAGCAATTTCTTTAAGTGAGGGTTTTTTGTGAAAATTTTGATCGATAAAAATGATAGCTTTTTTGACTCTATCATAATCTAAAATATTTTGCTCGGTATCTAAAAATTGAGACATAAAAAAGTATTTTAAACCTTAAATTCTATTTGGTTTTTTGCAATCCGAATTTTGCTTTTGCTTTGTAAATTCTCAAAATTTTGACATATACATATTTTTTTGACATACCTTTTTAGATTTCTTTTTTTGAGCAAAAAGTTGATAAAATAAACAAAATTAAAGCATTTGTGCGTTTGCAATTTGTTTGTTATAATCAAAAAACAGCCGCTTGGCTAACAATCAAAACCAATTTTACTACAATAAATATGAACACCTACAAAAACTCCGATGTTTCCAAAATCTTCGGCGTTGCTCCATCAACCGTTACTCTTTGGGTTAAAAATGCCATGGAAGGCAAAAATAACCTCCAACTTGTCCAGCACAAAGACAAATTCCGCATCGCCCGCAGTCAACACAACGACGACCTAATAGTCAGTCTAAAAAACGAAGGTAATAAATACAAACCTCATACAGTTGTTAAAAAAATTGTTCCAAAAGATGGTTTCTATAAAGTATTTAACACAAATGAAGTTATTGATATTATCACATCTTTAGAAGTAAATGCAGAAATACCGCATAAATATACCTATTTTAGTACAGGTGCACAAGAATGGTTTAACTACGTTGAAAGGTCTTTTTCAGAGCCATTAGTTAACACAGTTACAAACACTGTAGAGTTGTTAAATTATGCCTATAATTATTTAGATTCAATTAAAAAAGAGGATTCCAAAGTTAACATAATTGATATTGGTGTTGGCGATTCAAGACCTGTAAAAGAATTTGTAGAAAAATTTGTAGATCAAAATATTTTGGAGGGCTACATCGGACTTGATATTAGCAAAGAAATGCTTAAAAAATCTGAAACTAACATGAAAGAATGGTTTGGTGAAAAACTAAAAACTGAATATTACTTAAAAGATATTAATAAAGACTATTTTGCAGACATTATATTTAAGAAATCAAATATAAGAGACAAAGAAATTCAAAATTTAGTACTTTTTGTTGAAACAACTATTGAAAATCAGATAGATTTTAATAAAACCCTAGTGAATATAAAAGACTCTTTAGGTAAAGATGATTTGGCGTTGATAATGTTTTCTTTAGATACTTTGGAATCAAGAAGCTATTATGATTATTGGAGCAAATCAAATACGGAAACCATGAAAATCCCTAATCAGATAAAATGGATACCAGATTTGTTAAATTTAACAGAAGACAACTACACTAGTAATTCTGATTATGATTCAGCAAAAGGGTTGAGAGTTGCAAGTATAAGATTAAATACTGATATTGATTTAGAATTTAACTTTTCAGAGGGGAATTTATATAAAAAAATCCACCTTCCAAAAAACACTGATATCAGACTCTGGCAACACTCACATCATAAAATAAGTAGCTTATTAACCAAACTAAACAATCTTGGTTTAGATTTGCAATTTTTGGCTAATTCAAAAAATCAAGCACAAGCAATACTACTATTAAAAAAAAGCGGGATAAAAGAAATTCATAATTCTATAGATACGCTAAATTATGATTAGCCAAGATGCACCTACTTTTGCTATACCCAACAGAAAGCTTACTACTATCAACGAAGTTCCGACTAACATTGAAAAAATAAGCAGTGTTGTTGAAGGTTATAATGATTATTTTAAAAGATACAAAATGGTTGGTGAGTATCCATTAAAAGATCTTCATAAGTTACTGGTAAATCTTGATACAAAGCTCAAAGAGTTTGGATTGGAGAAAGATGGTCGTGTCTGTGCAAGAATTTTTATTCCAAAGATTAACTCCAACAATTTAAACGCTTTAAATGTAATTTGTTCCAATCGTGATTATGAAGTAGAATATTTGTACGATCACACTTTTAAAGGTCAGCCTGGTTGCATTGCTCTAATAGGAAAAAATGGAGTAAATAGGCCAGTAGTAAATGATAAAGTGGATGATTCAAAAATTCTAAAAATTCTTTCAAGGCCAAGGAATATACAAGTTTTAGAAAACTCAGAAACAGAAAAATCATTTAAGTTCGTTGACGGGGATAATCTTAAGGAAGAACAGATTGCCGAACTAACTAAAAGATGGCAACATTTTTTTGGTCCTTCTTATGATAAAGATGTTGTAAGGGCGATACTTGAAAATGAAAATATAGTTAAAGTTATTGCATTAAATGAATTAGGTAATGTAGTAGCCGCTTTGATTGCTGAGCCTGATAATTTAGACGGAATTGAAATAACAGAAGCTTTTTCTCTAGAACCCTCAATAACAAGATTATTGCTTAGCAAAGCTATTCAGAGTTGTAGGGAGAAATACCCAAAATATAAAATATTTTTAGAAGCTAACACCGCCTCAGCTGCACCTTACATAGCGTTCAAAGCTGGAATGTCAGTTGCAGGAACTAACGATTTAAATAACCGTCATGTTGCAAAAGCACACGCCAAAGTAAATCCAGCAGATTCTAGTGAAATTGGTTATAATAACTTCATAGTATTTACATACGAGGAAGCTAAAACACATAATCTTGACTAATTAACAAAGCAAAGGATTAACTTAGAATAAGTTTAAATATATGCCTCAAATTGTTCTTATCCGCCATGGTCAAAGCCAGTGGAATCTTGAAAATCGTTTTACTGGTTGGACAGATGTTGACCTTTCGCCCGCAGGAATAGAAGAAGCCAAAAATGCCGGAAAGTTGCTTTTAGAAAAAGGTTATTCTTTCGACCTTACCTACACTTCCTACCTCACTAGAGCTATCAAAACCCTAAATTATATTTTGGAGGAAATGAATTTGCTTTGGTTGCCTGTTCACAAACACTGGAAACTAAACGAACGCCATTATGGAGCTTTGCAAGGTCTAAACAAGCTTGAAACTGCTCAAAAATACGGTGACGAACAAGTGCATATTTGGAGACGAAGTTATAGCACACAACCACCTGCTCTGGAGGTAAACGATGATCGAAGTCCAGCCTTTGACACTCGCTACAAATCTCTTTCTAAAGACGAAATTCCACTTACCGAAAGCCTTGCAGATACAGTCAAAAGAGTCCTGCCGTATTGGGAAAAAAATATCTTAAGAAAAGTTTTAGATAATAAAAAAGTCCTAATTTCAGCTCACGGAAACAGCCTACGAGCTATTATCAAAATTATTGAAAGAATCTCTGACGAAAAAATCGTAGAGCTAGAAATCCCAACCGGAAAGCCTTTGGTTTATAACTTGGACGAGCAGGGTAGGTTTGTAGAAAAGTTTTATTTGTAGTTTTGGCAGAAAAAACCCAAATTTTTAACATGGGGTTAAGAAAATATTTGAGGAGATTGTAGGTTAGGGTAAGTCATAAATTTAATTATTCTGCATGTCACAAAAAGAACAAACATCTAACAAAAAAATCAATTATTGGGGTTGGGAATTTTGGCTACATTTACCACTAATTATTTTGGCAAATTGTTCATTTTTTCTCTTTAATTGGAGGTTGATAGGCTTAGGTATATTTTTTTTGATTGTGCAATATGCAATTTTTGGTGGTTGTGTTTTAACAAATACTCAAGTTGGGCATAAATCAAACCAAAGCTTTTACACTATTTATCTGGAAAGATTTGGAGTAAAATTAGACCGTGAAAGATTCAACATTTATATTAAATTTATACACCCATTTGTAGTTTTATTTCTAGCTATTTTTTTGCAAGAAATCTTTAAAACTTCTCCTGTTTTTAACTTTTAAACTCAAAATCACTACCAGGAAGATACACTCAAAGCCTACAAGACTCATTCCATTTAAACAGTTGTAGGTGACTTAGATCCTGATAACCAAGTTCAGAATGACAGGTTGTATTTTTAGTTTAGCAAATTGTTATTTATTAGCTTAACACCTTTTCCAAATCAGCTAAGATTTGAGTTTTGTTCAACTTCTTACCGATAAAAACTAGGCTAGAATTTTTGGGTATATTTTTAGACTCAAAAGGCGTAATCATTTTGCTCGCTCCAATCATTTGAAACACAAACCATTTGTCACCATGTGGAGTTTTGATTTGCATTATTCCTTTACTGCGAACCGCTTCTTTTGGAAAATCTTGCCTTAGCCAAGTATCCAATTTTTGAGGGTCAAAAACTTTGGGAGTGCTAAAAACCACCTCGTCAGCTTCTTTGTGTTCGTGATGATGATCATCTTTTTCTACTTCGTAATTAGCCAGTTTTTGGATTGTCCAAGTTCCAGTTTCGATTATTAGCTTAGTATCAATTTTGGCTGTTTCTGTATTCAAAAAAACTTTGGCGTCAGGGTTGGCAGTTTTGATTAACTCTTGAATTTTCTCTAATTTATCGGTATTTTTGCTAGTAATTTTGTTTAAAACTATAAAATCACAAAATTGAAGTTGCTCAAGGGCCAACCTAAAATCAGCTTGGGTTTGGCTAAAATTCTCTACATCAACCAAACAAACCACACTATCCAAAAATATCTTCCCGTTTAAATTATCCACCACAAAAGTATCAGCAATCGGTTTTGGTTCAGCAAGTCCTGAAGATTCGATCAAAACATAATCTACTTTTCCAGAAGTAATCATTTTTTCAACTGTTTTTAGCAAATCGTCACGAACCACACAACAAAGACAACCGTTACTCATTTCCACCATTTCTTCGTTGGAGTTTTCAACCAGCTGACCATCGATTCCAACTTCACCAAATTCATTGATAATCAAACCAAATTTTTTATCTGGGTTTTGGGCTATGATTTGATTTACCATTGTGGTTTTTCCAGCACCTAAAAAGCCTGTTAGAATTGTAATTGGAATGGACATTTGGTTGGCTAAATAATTTTATAATTTTTAAAATTGAGTTGAATTTGGTATTTTGTAATCCTGCTTAAGTTTCTAAAAGCCTGTTTGATTTCAGAAACCTAGAATTTAGTCTTGAAAACTACAAATACAAGACAGTTTTTAAATTTGCGTTTTTACTACTTTTTTTATATTAAATTCAAGATTTAGCTCGGCTTTCAAGCTTAATCCAGATAATATAGATGAGTTTGAATATTATTCAATTCCCATTAGCTCAACTTCAAAGATCAAAGTTGCTCCGCCGGCAATTCCAGCCTGAGGAACACCCCAATCGCCATATCCAAGCTCAGCTGGAATGGTAAGTTTGACTTTTTCTCCAACTTTCATACCCTCAACTCCCATATCCCAACCCTGAATCACTTGTCCAGCTCCAACCACAAAATCAAAAGGCTCTCCGCGGTCTCTGGAGGAGTCAAATTTGGTACCATTTTCGAGAGTACCAACATAGTGGACAATAGCAGTTTGTCCTTTCTTGATTGGATCTCCGGATCCTTCTTTGATAGTAGTTTTGCCTAGTGAGGTTTGATTTTGCATAATAGTTTAAAAAACAAGATTTTTTTGAAAGTAGTCAATTTAATCCTCAAATTCTTCGACCCAATTTAAACTACCCACCAACCAAACTCAAAGCTTCCTCCAATATTTGAGTCCGTATAACAACCTTCTCACCAAGATCTAGATTTCTATTCCCAAGTTTTTGCACCACCAAAATAACTGCCGTAAATAATTTTTGATCGTTTAGTAAAACTCCTTTTTTGGTGGCATAATCCTGCAAAGCAATCGTGGCGTATTGAGTCTGGCTACTGCCACTTTGGGCAACAAAAATATAATCTGGGGTAGGGGCAGGGTTTATAATTTGGTCTGGTTGTTTGTCTTTTACTAGAGGTAATTTGCGAACCTCAGACTGCTTTTCAGAGTTGGATTGGTTTTGAGTTGGTGTATAGATTACAGGAAATACAGGCAAAAAAGTAGCGATCAAAACTACCACCAAAACAGCCGTACTGTTTATCAAAATAGCCAAGGAGCTGATAACATTTGTAAGTTTTTCAAAGGCTTTGGTGAGGATATAAAAATAGTTATTAAAAAGCAATTCCACCAAACTATACCCATGATAAATAGCCCAAAACCAAACAGTTAAGATGGATAGAGAAATTCTTTGGTCCCATTTTGTAATCACTGCTATCACAAAAGCCGACATATATAAACCACTAAAACCAGCCACTAATAGCCAAAAAGGGAAGATTTTTTTGACAGGGCTTTTTTGCTTAGAGCCGCTCGTTTCCCATTTTACTCCACCCTTGAACAAAAAATTTATGACCGTATAAAAATAAATAAAAGACAATAAATGCTTGATTTTAGAAGCTCCTAATTTTTCTTTTTGTAGTCTAAAACTAGGTACTAAAAAGAAATTGTATATCAAAAATGGCAAAAATATCCAAAACCCAAACCAGTCCACAGTGTTGTCTTTAAAAATCAGCACATACAAAGGTATAAACCACATCGGTTTTTCAAAAGTGTATAGCAAATAAAACAAAATACCATTTAGATATGCCATTTTTTGCATAAAATTGAGGTTGGAAAGCCAGAAGTTTTTGTCTATCAAAAATTCCAAACTACCCATCGCCCACCTTTGTTGCTGAGCTAAATATTTTTGCAAATCATCAGGACACAGCCCCTCAGCCAAGATAACTGGTACATAGTTTAGGAGAATTCCTTGTTTTTGCATGGCAATACTGGTTTGAATATCTTCGCTGTGGTCTTTTTTGGGGAAACCTCCAATTTTTTGAATTGATTTTCTGTCATAAACAGCATTTGATCCAACACAGATAGTGGCATTAAAAACCGCTTTAGCAGACTGAATAAATCTATAAAAATCTTCTTGCTGGTAGGCGGCTCCGTACGCCAGATCTGATTTTTTGTAGTGGTCAATATTGGTATCAAAATACTGTGGAGATTGCACAATTCCGACATCAGGACTGTCAAAATAAGGTATCAATTCTTTCAAAATCTCGGGTCTTGGTACAAAGTCTGCATCCAGAATTAAGAATTTTTCACCTTTACTTTTTGCTAGTCCAAAAGCAATATTGCCTGCTTTTTTAAATTCTGAAACACCACCACGAGTGAGGTATTTGAACCCAAATTTTTTGGCTAATTTTTTGTTTTCTGGATCGTTTCCATCGTCCAAAACATAGACTTTTAGCTTATTTTTGGCGTAGTCAATATTTTTTACACCTTCCCAAGTTTCTTTCAAAATCTCAATCTCTTCGCCACAAATAGGAAGTAAAACATCTACACTAGGGTATTTAGTACCAATATCTTGCCAGTAGCTTTTGACTTTTTGCTGGTGTTTTTTGGCGGAAAATCCGGGATAAAAAGTACCAAAAAAAAAGTGTGAATAGTGGTAAATAGAAAGAACAAAAACCGGTATTCCAAAAACAAGGTTAACCCAAAGCTGATCACTAAGAAATCTAACAAACCCCCAAACTGTAAGCGTCCAAAAAATCAAACCTAAAATGTTTAAAAATCGATATTTCCAAGGGTTTTGGTTGGTGTACAAAAATTTGTCGTAGTATTCTGGCATATTTAGTTTAGATTGCTGGCGTCAATATTTTGGCATAGATTGCTGGCGAGACTTGATTGAGTTTCTATGTATTCAAGCAAATTTGCCATTCTTGTTTTGGCAGTGGTTCTAAATTCTGAATCCGCACTCGATCCACCGTACGAACCATCGCAATAGGCAATTACAAATTCTGGGTCATCGGCTTGGCAAAAAACCTCATCATCCACTGTCCAAACTCCACGATAAATGCGGTTGCTTATGTCTGAGTTTAGAATCGAAACCTCTTGAGTCAAACCTGTAAAAATACTTATATTGGTGCTAGAATTAAAGTTTTTTTGTAATTCGTTGCCAAAATTTAAGATTTTTATACGATTACCTTCTTCTCGGGCAATTTTTATATAGTCAGCTATGGCATTGATAGCAGCCAAAAATACCTGAGATTGCCTAGAATTTCTAGCTGCGTCGCAGGATTGATCTGAGCTGGTGTCACTTTTGCGACTTCTGACATATCTTAAGGCTCTGCTGCCGCTCATCAATTCTTCACCCTTATAAAAAGTTAAACACGGATTGTCATCATTTGGGTTGTCATCTGGAAAGCTACAGTCGCTAAAAGTTTCGGGAATATCGATTGTTACTCCGCCGACCGAGTTTATGATATTTTTAAAATTCTCAAAGTCAAAACTAACCCAGGAGTGTAGGGTTAGTCCCCATTCTTTTTGTACAAAATCAGCTACTCCATCTTCTGGCTTATCAAATTTTTTGCCGTATCTTTCATAAACTGAGTTTAGCTTGTAGCTATTATCACCATCAAATACAAAAAAATCTCTTGGAAGACTAAGCATAGCAAATTTTTGTTCAACTTTATAATACGAAAGAACCAGCATAACATCTGTACGACTGGTTTGACCCAAGTCTTTACCCAAAATCAAAAAATTAGTCCTGCCGGCATTGTCAGATGGTAAGTCGGGATTTGCTTGCAAAAGGTTATTTTTTACAAAACTAGCTGAGTCCTTGATAGAAAAGCTAAAAGCATTTGGATTTAGTTGGATATTTAAACCTTGAAAAATGAAAACCACGATCAAAGAGATCAAAATTATATGATAACCCAAAAATAAAGACACTTTTTTTAGGTTAGAAATCTTAGAAAACATAAAAATCAAAAATTGCACCAAAAGTGACAAAACTATAATTGAATAATTTAAAAAACCACTTTAGTCAAAAATTACCTTAAATCAGGCAATATTAAAAACCTCAGTAGCCAAATTTTTTTTGTAAAGATCTCAAAACCGTCTTAACATCTTTTGCAGTCTCAAATTTAAACTCAAAAAAACAAAACCCTACCAATTAAGGCAGAGTTTGTTAAAATAAATAATTCCAGGTGTTTACTTTGCGGACTCTTTATTGATATCCCAAATAGTAGCGTCATCTATACCAGCTGAGCCTGCTTCTGAAGTTGGTAAAATTAGAAGTTTACGGTTGTCTCGTTCGCCTACACTAGTTGTTTGTAAGCTTTTTATGTCCACCAAAAGTTTATGCACAAGCATTCTTTCGTATCCAGAAAGATTTATGAGTACAAAGGTTTTGCCTTGAGCGATAATGGCTTGAGCTATCTCAGGGATTTTGGTTTTTATAATCAGCTCTCGGTTGGATCGAAAATTGTCTATATCTATCAAAAAATGAGTTCTGTCTTCGGGTAACTTTTTGTGTACAAAAATCCTAGCTAGGTGCTGAATAGCTCTTAAAACCTCACCTTTTTCACCAATTAGTTCTGGGTTTCCATCGATAATCAAAATTCTCCACTGGTCACCTTCTTTGTTAAATTCGATTTTTGCTTCAGGTGAAATAAGCTTTATGATAGGTTCGATAATTTCTAAGATTAGTTGCTGAACTGGATTGTTCATAGTGTTTTTGTTGATAATACGGCTGGAATATATTTTGTTATAAGCTAAGTTGTCAAATCCAACCAACCAAAAGTCTAGGTTTATTGCTTTGGTCTTTGTATATTTTTGTTTTAGTGTAAATATTTTTTGCTATTTTTCTAGCTTTGGCAATATTTCGTGGGTCAAGCTCAAAAAAAACTGCACTTGGAGGGTTTGGTAATTTGGCAATTTGTTTGATTAGTAGTCTAAAGTGACTCAACCCGTCCCAACCTGAATAGATGGCTGTTTTTGGCTCAAAGGTGAGTTTATTTCGATCCTTAAAATCAAAATCTGATTGAGGTACATATGGTAAATTGGTACACAAAATCCATTTTTTTTGAGATGCTAGCTTGTTTTTTAAAAGGTTGTTTGTAATCAAATTGGAGCAAAAAACTCGGTAGTTCCAAAGCTTGTTTCGGTCGGCATTTTGACGACTAACACCAAAAGGGAGGAGGTTTTTTTCCACCGCCAAAACAGATCCAAAATATTTTGCCAAACTTAGTCCAACGACCCCACTTCCAGAAGCCACATCTAGTACACAATTTGATTCAAAAATTTGATTAGCTAGAGCTTTTTGGAAAATAGATTTTTGTTTAAATTTAGCTTTGACTATCTCCAAAATCCACCACTGGGTTTCTTCTCTTGGTAAAAAGACACCCTCTTTTACGGCTAATTTTAAATCCAAAAATTCAACTTCTCCCAAAATATAATCTACCGGGTAGTCGGCTTTTAATTTTTGTTTAATTTCATCAATTAGGGTATTTTTTTGATCTATTGAAAGCTCCATAAAAACCTTATTTTCTTCAAATTTTTTGACTATTTTTTGGTGTAAAAAAGTTACCAGATCTGTATTCATAAAAACTTTCTAGTTTTGAGTATTATTGGTTAAATTAACTTGGCTTGATTAAATCTGAAGTCTAAGAAAAAAGCATTATTATTTGAACTAAATTTGCTGATTAGATTGCTTTAATTTCCAAAATTCGTATCTGCTAGAGCCATTAAAAATATCTGGTAAAGACTCAGTTAAAACATATTTTGTTTGCAAAAAATCTTGAATCTTGGGGTTTGGTCTGACAGTATTGTCTACAAAAATAGTTGTGGGCGGGTTTTGATTTAAGTTTTGCAAGGTTTGAGTTTGGATCTCGCCGTCTATATGAAACCAAAGATGGGTAGTATAACCACATTGTCTTTGAGAATAATAGCACAAAGCTGAAAGATTGCTGTAGTGCCAAAATCGCTCATTTTCAGGGGTTAATTCTTGGATTCTAGATACAATTTGGGACATTTTTGGATAATACCAATAGGTTTGTCGTTGCTGCTTTTCTTGCCAGTGAGTCAAATTTCCTCTGGAGGCTTCCCAGTAAAAGTCCCTATAAACAGGCTCTACCGGAGCCACATCCAGGCTAATTTGTCCGTTATTTTGCCCGGAAGTAAATATAAAGATCAAAAACTGCCCAAAAGAAAGCCAAATAAAACAAGTCAATAGCAAAATATAAGTTCCAGAAACAAATTTTTGGCTAAGCTTGGGGAGCAATTTTGAAATGTTCGAGTTAAGCTTGAAATGAGGTTCTAGTTTTGATAAAAATTCCCACAAAACCCCAAATAAAATCAGCAAAATAGGAATTATTTGTAGGAAATAATGAGAGTAATTCCTACCAGACATCATAACTGCAAACCAACTAAAACACGACCAAAAAGCCAGAAGCCACCATTTTTTAAGCTTAGAGCTTTGTACTCGATACAAAATCAAAAGAGCTACACTGGCTAAAAATACAATCAATCTCCATTGAAACCCAGAAACACCGATTTTATCAGGATCATACACTTTTCCATTAAAAAGAGGAACCCCTAATAATCTGGCGAATTCAGAATTTTCTGACTGAATGTAACCTGCATTGTAGCCAAAAATTGATTGCAAGCTAAAGCCAAAATCTGAGCCAAAAGCTAAAACCAAAATAGTCACCGACAAAACCAAGCCAGCTCCCAAACCAAGATTTAAAAACCTAATCAAAATTTGTTTGAACTTGCTCCAATTAAAAATCAGATAACCTCCAAAAAAACCTACTAATTCTACAACTGCATGAGCTTTTGTTAGCCCAGAAAGTGCCAAAAAGATACCAGCAATCCAATCCAAATATAACTTTTTGGAGTTTAAAAATAGCCACACCGTAGCTAATATTAAGGGAATAAATAGATTTTCACCATTAAAAATTCCAGCCTCATAAAACCCAAATCCAAAAATCAAAGCAGCCAAAAAGGTGATGAGATAAGAGCTTTCTTTTTTGGTTAAAAAATACTCGGAAACCTTATAAATCAAAACCACTGTTGCGGCCCCAAGCACAAAATTGAAGGCAGGAATAATCCAATACTGATTAGCACTTAACTTGAGTAATAAAGCATAAAGCCAGTATATCAAAGGTGGTTTGTGATCCCAAGCTTGGGTGTACAACTCGCTACCATAATTTAAATCACTGGCTACAGAAAGATAGACACCTTCATCAAAATTCCAGTGTTTCATAAATAAATATGGAAGCCTCCCTAATAAATATATTGCAAAAACCCCTATCCAAAAAATAATCTCTTTGTTATGAGTAAATTGATTCCAAAAATTATTCAAGCGAGGTCGTGTTGTGGGCATCGTCTTTTTGAATACCAAAATTTACTTGCTTTTGTCAATAAAAAAATTCAAGCTCATAAAAAACATTGTAAATTCTAAAATTATCGCTAAATATCCTATACTTTGCTGAAAAATAATAAATCCTTGAATGTCAGAGGTGAACCACTTGAAGTATAATCCAAAAAAACTTACAGTGCTTGCAAAAATAGTAAACAAAACAACTTTAAAAAGATTGGTTGATTTTGCTAAAAAGGTCTGAATCGCAAACAAAATATTGGCAAACAAAAACCATTGCACTGTAATGTCTGGGAAAGTGCTTCGAGTAAGGTGATCTACTGCCAAAAAACCTAACAAAAATTGCCCAATGGCTAGTATCAAAAAAGACGAAGCCAGAAACACTTTTTTGGTATTTAGGGTTTTTTCTAAGGCTCCAAATGTAAAGGTAAAAGTTTTGAGAAAAAGCAAAACCCCAGCTGTCACCAAGAGATATGCAAAAGAATAGGTTTTTTCTACAAAATCACTATTAGTAACTTGATAACCAACTATCAACAGAAATATCATGACCGATGGCGAATATAGTGAATTTCCGTTAATCTTGGGTAGTTTTAAGGGCATTTTATTAGGATTTGAGCAAAAATCTTTGATTCTAAAAATTAGGCTTGACTAAATAGGGTTTATTCAAGATTCTTAATTTGTCAATGGCGACGTGGCCGAGCGGTTAGGCAGAGGTCTGCAAAACCTTGTACACCGGTTCAATTCCGGTCGTTGCCTCCAATTTAAAATTATTTTTCCCTTTTAGAAGGGAATTTTTGTTTTGTGTGATGATAAGATTGTGCAGAATTTACAACCTGCCTAAGACATCGGCAGATCTTAAATTTAGAATTTTTTAAACCTCAAATTTAGTCTCAAGAACTCCAAAATCAGTATCCAAAATATAATTTGTTTTTAGTAGTTTTTTTGTTTAAACAACTGTAACTTTCTAACCTCAAATCTCAGGTATTAAAATTCCAAAAAATCTTTTAGCTTTCACTTTTCAACTCGTCCAAAATTTGAGTTAACTTTTCGATCAAAAATTCCTTATCTTGTGTTGTCACTTCTTGGGATAAATTTAAACTTAGCTCAAACTCTTTAAATTTTTCTATAAAAAGACTTGAAAAGTTGTCAGTTTGCTCATTTTTGGAATCCTGCTGGTTGTGATTAAGAGACATACAATATAGGCTGATATTATAAGATATAAGATCATTTAGCAGTAAAAAAACTTAATGTCAAAAATACTATTTCGACTTTTTCATTGACAGTACTTCTTTTTTGCAGAATTCTGACTAATAATAACTTTTTACATTTTTATTTATGAGTATTTTAGCAAGGTTTTTGGTTTATTTTGGAGGGGCTTTCTTGGGAATTGGTGTGATCATAATGTCTTTTATGAGACGAAGAATGATCAATCGTGGCAAACAAGCACGCAGAAAAAGAAGACTAGTGGATTCTATAGAAGAGCAGAAAAAAAGATGGGCGTCGGGTAAAAAATAGACATTTATAGATTGCTTTTACCTCAAAAATTAGAGAACAAATACTGGGTTTATATTATAAAATAGGTAATATACTTAAATTCTCATCAACTCAACAACCTTTTATACCTTAAATCGTGCTAAAGTGAATTTTTAATCAGATTTGAAAGTTTAGTTTTGTGAAAGTTGATTCTGGTTTTGGTATAAATCAACAACCTTTTACTTAAATTAAATAAATTGAATTGAATCCAAAATTATAAGCGTTGGAACAAAAAATTAGTGACGTCACAATTTAAATGATGTCAGTATTTGGAGTCTGAGATTGCAAAATACTAACCCCATTCTTTATTTTGATTTTTCGGTGTCTGCCAAAAATTTATCAACCGTGTAGAGAGGTCGGTTTAGGCTTTGGATATAAATCCTTCCTATATATTCACCAATAATCCCTAGCATCATCATCTGCACGCCTCCCATAAAAATAGTGACCGACATCAAACTTGCCCAACCAGAAATATTTTGACCTGAAACTGTAGTAAAAACAATATACAAAAAACCGATTAAAAAGCTAAAACTGGCAAAAAACAATCCTAAAAATGAAATTAGTTTGAGTGGAAACAGCGAAAACCCAGTTATTCCGTCGATTGCAAGATTTAGACTTTTGGTGAAAGTATAGGCTGGCTTGCCCGCAAAACGTTCGCTTCGATCAAACAAAACAGAGGTGGATTTGAAACCAATCAAAGAGCTTATACCCCTTAGATATCTTGATTTTTCGCTGTATTTTTGCATTTCCAAGTTCACTCTTTTGCTAAGCAATCTAAAATCTCCAGTATCAACAGGAATATCAACACCAGCTATGACTTTTAGGATTCGATAAAAAAAGTAAGCCGTCCATTTTTTTATAAAATTAGTTTTGTAGGAGCGTCTTTTGGCATAGACTATATCATAACCAGATTCCCATTTTTTGATCAGCTCGTGGCAAACACTCGGAGGGTCTTGAAGGTCGCTATCCATAATAATAACCGCATCTCCACTAGCATGGTCTTGACCGGCGGTGACTGCAATCTGGTGACCGTAATTGCGGGAAAACGAGATTATTTTGATTTCTTTTGGGTTTTCGTTATAGATTTTTTGTAGTTCCAAAAAAGAATCATCACTACTGCCATCATCAACAAAAATTAGCTCTACAGATTTTGACTGGGTTTTGAGTTTGTCTGTGACTTTTTCAAGCTCGCTAAAGAGTTTGGGGATATTTTTAGATTCATTGTAGATCGGTAAGACAAAAGATATCTTTAGAGATTGTGGCATAAATTGGATATTTGAGATCAAAAAGTATACTTGGTGTTGAGTCAAAAATTGTCTAGCAAATGAAAATTTCTTAATTATAAACGGTTAAGGATAAATGTTAAATGATAAATTCTAGTAGAGGCGACCACCGTGTCGCCATTGTTGAATTCATATTTTTATCGTAGAAGCGAATTTTAATTCGCAATTTTTACCGTAAATATAAAATAAAGCCCCCACTCGGGGATGTCCGAAGGACAGGGGTGGGGAAGTAACCGTTAAATTACCGTAGGGGAATGCCTTTGGCTTCCCTTATTAAATTACTTGGAAACAGGTTACGGGAAACAGGTTTTAATTATAAATTATAAATCAATGATAACAATTTTAAAGGAGAAAAATGGAGACCTCCTCTGCGATAATATATAAATTGGGGTTACAAACTTATTATCCAACAATATCCATACAATGAATAACCAACAATTGCGATCTGGGGATCGCCTCTACAAATCAAACTTAATGTTATAATTTACCAACTCTTTCTCTCAATCGCTGTGAGGCTTTGGCAACGGGAATTAAGCTGAATATTTATAATTAACAATTCACCATTTATAATTATTAACTGTTAGCTTTTAATTATTCATTGAATCCCCCCTTTTCAAAATTCATTTTTGTCTTTAGGGTTTAAGGATATGATCTCGAGTCGCTACAAACTTGGCAAAATTACTGTTGCTGAAGCCATTATTCGCCCAACTGGCTTGCTTGATCCCGAGATTCAAATCAAACCGGTGGACAACCAAGTGGACGATGTTTTGGAGCAAGTTAGAGATCGGATAACCAAAGGGCAGAGGGTTTTGATTACCACACTCACCAAAAAATTTGCTGAAGAATTAGACCTTTACCTAAAGCAAATTGGTGTAAAATCGGCCTACATTCACAGCGATGTAGAAACCCTTGATCGGGTAGATATTTTGGCAGATTTGAGGCGGGGAAAGTACGATGTGTTGATCGGAATCAACCTTTTGAGAGAAGGTTTAGATCTTCCAGAAGTTAGTTTGGTGGCTATTTTTGATGCTGATAAAGAGGGTTTTTTGCGCTCCAAAACCAGTTTGATCCAAATTATTGGAAGGGCTGCTAGGCATTTTGAGGGAAAAGTGATCATGTACGCCCAAAATATCACCAAATCCATGCAATATGCCATCGATGAAACCAATCGTAGGAGAGCTTTGCAGATGGAATACAACCAAATTCATAACATCACACCTCAATCCACCAAACGAGAGCTACAAACAATTGTCGATGACCTAAATGATGAAGTTGAAAATAATGATGAGTATGGTAAAGCTGGAGCCGAATGGACAGTAAACGGGTTTGCAAATTTGGACGAATTCGTGAAAGTTGGAGGCAGTCGAAAAGGTGTAAAACTTGGGAAAAATAGCGATGACACCAACGGAAATCGTAGCGGACGCAAATCCAAAGCTAAGCAAGTTTATGAAGATTTCGAAGCCACCAAAGAAACCCAAATTTCTGATTTGGCAAGTCAAAATTACTCCAAAGAAGACCTAGAAAAACTCATGCAAAAAGCCATAAACGAAATGGATTTCGAAAAAGCCGCCGCCATTCGGGATTTGTTGAATTTGAGTTAGGGAAAATGTAAATTGTTAATTTTGTGGTAGAGGCGACCACCGTGTCGCCATTTCTCTTTTAAATTATTTATGACTGATTTATAATTAACCATTTATAATTAAAAACCTGATTCCCGTCGCCTAAGCCTCACGGCGATTGAGAGAAGGCATGCAGAGCAATGCTGAACAGGTCGGACTTTGTTCGACCGCCACATAATTCAACAATGGAGGTCAGGAGACCTCCGCTACACAATTTAACGGCTCCTCGCCACCTCCCCCTCCGAAGCCTCACGGCGATTGAGAGAAGAGTTAGCGAAAGCATAACTTGAACAGACCAGACTTGCTCTGGTCGAAACCCGCTACACTCTCACGGTATCCCCCGGGTGGGGACTTTGTTTGACAGCTTTTGGCTCTAAATCAAGATTTAGATTATGAAACTGAGTCAAAAATTGAAGACACTACCTTCTAAACACTCCAAATACAATATAATTACCAGTGTGTCGTTTGCTTTTTCTGGGCTTTGTTTGGCATTTTTTAGGGAGTTGAATATCAGAATTCAGCTAATTTTTGGAATTGTTTTAACTTTAGTTGGAATTTTTAATGGACACTTAATCAGCTCTATGGCAAATTTTATTTTGATGGGGATTGTGATAAGTCTAGAGATGGTTAACACCGCCTTTGAAACACTTTGTGATCTGGTACACCCCCAAAAAAGTGAGTCGGTGAGGGTAATTAAAGACTTGGCAGCTGGGGCAGTTTTGATGGTGACAATAGTTTGGTTGGTGGTTATTTTGTATTTAGTTGGGTTGATTTTTGGGGTGAAGTATGCCAATTAAAAACTATTTATGACTGACAACTTTCACTTACTTGAAGCAAATTTCAACCAAGACGGTGGTTGTAGCGCTTTAAAAAAAGTAAATTATTCTCAACTATCAGGGACTCATGTAAATGAAATTTCAAATAATAATCTAGAAAATGTTGATCCATGGTTAGAATTTAGTAGATTCCTGAGCTTAGATGATGATTTTGAAGAGATTATCAAGCAAAACGACAAAAAAATCTTAATTTTAGAAAACAAAAAGTTACTTTGAGAAAATTTAAAAATGACTAATCTTGAGAGCAACTTTTGGCAAAACTTACCTAAACATTTCACAGTTTTGGCACCTATGGAAGATGTCACAGATACGGTTTTTAGACAGGTTATTGGGGCCACGGGTAGGCCAGATGTGTTTTTTACAGAGTTCACAAACTGCGAAGGAGTGCAAAGTGTAGGGCAGTCTAAAGTGATTCATCGACTGAAGTTTGATCCAAAAGTTGAAAGACCAATTGTGGCTCAGGTGTGGGGGATTACGCCCGAGGATTATCACAAAACTGCTATATTGATAGTGGAGCTTGGGTTTGATGGGTTGGATATAAATATGGGTTGTCCGGTCAAAAATGTGATCAAACAGGGAGCCTGCTCAGCCCTAATCAAAAACCCCTCTCTTGCCAAAGAAATTGTGCTGGCTACTCGGGAAGGACTTCAAAACAAAATTCCGCTTAGCATCAAAACCAGAATAGGATTTGGTAAAATTGACACCCAAAATTGGATTGGATTTTTGTTGGGTGAGTGCCGACCAGAAGCCTTAACTATCCACGCCAGAACTGTTGCGGAGCAAAGTAGTGTACCAAATCATTGGGAAGAAATAGCCAAAATTAGAGATTTACAGCAAGATATTCAAAAAGATTTGAGCAAAAATGAGCAGTCAGTTTTGATAGCAAATGGGGATATCCGAAGTCTTGTTATGGCAAAGCGAAAGATGGGATTGCATAATTTTGATGGAGCTATGATTGGGAGAGGAGTTTTTCAAAACCCTTGGATTTTTAACCCAAATTTTGGAGAAAATGAAAGCGGTGAGATTGTAGATTTGCACACCAAAAAAGTGGTAGATTTGACTCAACGACTGGAGGTTTTGAAGCTCCATTTGGATCTTTGGGAAAAAATTTGGGACACTCAAAAAGCATACTCGGTACTCAAAAAATATTTCAAAATTTATATTTCGGGGTTTGCGGGAGCCAGCAAAATTAGGGCAAAAATGATGGAAACAAGTTCGATTCAGGAGGTTAGGGGTTTGATAGCGGATTATGCTGGGAATTAAATTTTGCAACTTTTTTATCTTATACCCAAGTTTTTATTAACTTGGCAGATTTTTATAGCCTAAATCCTGCTAAAGGGGCTTTTTAATTAGTTTTGAAGGTTTAGTTTTGTGAAAGCTATCTCGAGCTTTTGGAGATTTTAAACAGTTGCCAGCATATATTTTGCAAAACCAAAAATTTGATGTATAATTATATTATGAAAACAAAAACAAAATCGAATAAAACCAAAAATACCTCAAAAAACCTAGTACAAAACCTACAAAACTTTGTGTCTAGACTGCAAAAAGAATACAACGAGTACCTAGAGTCTCATCAATTAGCCAAAAGAGGTAGAGACCTGGCGGTTTTAACTACAGCCATGGTGATTGCGGCTTATTCAGTTTTTTAATTGCAGGCTTTTAAACCTTATCTAAGGTAATTTTGACCTATATTGTTTTTGCGTATATAATACAAACATCAAAAACAAAATACAAATATAAATATGTCTTCCAACTTCCCTCTAAAAACTTCTTCCAAAAAATCTTTTAATCGCAAACAAGAGCGAAACAATCAAAAATTCTTGGTATCCACATTTTCTTTTGCACTGACTCTTTTGGTCGGGTTTGGGGCAGTTTTTGCACTTACCAGACAACCCGAAATTGCCAAGGCTTTTATCCCACCTCAGCCACTAGTGAGTGCGGATCAATTTACCAAAAGCAACTGTTACAATCAGTTTGATAGATCTTTTGTAATGCCAGGAGATACCGTTTATTGTGACTTTGAACTTGGTGTAGGTAGTGCAGATCTGAACACTACAGACTACAAATATTTTGGAACTTTGGCTTTGGGTGATGAAAAAGGCACAAACGAGCTAATCAACGGCGATGAGTGTGAATACGATAACGGCAAAAGGGTTTTGAGTTGTAACAGTATTTCGACAAAAGGTTTGAATTCTGGAGACAAAAGAAAAGTATTTGTGGCTGTAAAAGATGTTAGCAAAAACGAAGTAAAACTGGTAGATTCTAAGCTAGAAATTAGTGTAAGGTAGTAAAAAGCAATCTTTTAATTTAATAAATACTGTGTTTAGTAGCATTGAAAAAACAAAAATAGTGTACAAAAATAAAGAGGTTGTAGCTCATAAACTGATTGTAAGATCTAAAATTTCAATCAACCTGGACACAGTTTGGTCTAAGGTGCAAACCAGTGAATTGTTTGAATTTATTACCAAAGGTAAAGTTAAATTTTTTCCCACAGGTGGTAAATTTCCTGAAAAATTTATTGAAGGACAGACGATAGGCACTAAAATGGTAGTATATGGATTTATACCTTTTGGAGGCTTGCATACTCTATATATGGAAAAAATAGATCAAGTAAACTGTAAACAACATAATTCAGAGCCGAGAATGGGACGATGCTGCAAAAGTTTGGGATCATAAAATCTCAATGAAAAAAATTGATGATAATAATATAGAATACGAGGACGAAATTATTATTTATGGTGGAATTTTGACACCTATAATTTCTTGGTGGGCTAAATCGTTTTATATTCACAGGCAAAAAAGATGGCAACTGGTCGGCTTGGATAAATAAAGCTCAAACAAAAAATATTCTTTTATCTTATCACCTCAAAGGGATTTTATAATTTATGAAAAAAATGACTCTGTGTTAAGTATATAAATTCGTATACTTTTTATCAAAAAGCAGTATCCTTATAAAATAATTGTACGATTTAGCTTGGTAAACTTGGCTGAGCTGTATTATCTTTTAATCGCAATAAGCTCTGGATCTAAAGATGCTTCTTTTTGTCTTTTTCGTGGTCATCTTTGGCTACAAAATTGACTCCAATATTTCGCAAAAAAGCTCTAATTTTTTTCATACTAGATCCGCTCTTTGCCCAGTTTAACCAGTCAGCATTTGGTTTTTGATTGCGAGAAGTAACTATTTCTACGATATCTCCATTTTGAAGTTCTTCGTTTAGCTTGGCAATTTTCCCGTTAATCTTTGCCATTACTGCGTGAGAGCCGACATCTTCATGAATTTTGTAGGCAAAGTCGATTGGAGAAGCCCCCTTTGGCAGGTCAATGACATCGTTTTGAGGGGTTAGTACAAAGATTCGGTCGGGGTACAGATTTAACCTTACATTTTTCATGTATTCCACTTCGGGAGCGTATTTTTGCTCCAGATCAATCAAGCTCTGAATCCATTGAAAGCTTTTTTTGGTTAGCCAATTTTCACGGTCATCGCCAGTCAAATTTTCTTTGTACCACCAGTGGGCAGCGACTCCGTATTCGGCGTATTCATGCATTCTTTGGGTGCGAATTTGGTATTCAAAAGTAAGCCCAGATTTTGGGTCTTTTACTGTTAGGTGAATGCTTTGGTAGCCATTGTCTTTGGGTTCTTGGATATAGTCTTTTAGTCTTTCGGGTAACACCTCAAAATGCTCATGCAAAAGAGACAAAGTCTTGTAACAGTTACTAACTGAATTGGTAATTATACGAAGTGCTACCAAGTCATAAATTTGATCCAAAGGCTTAGCTTCTAGGGTTACTTTTTTGAAGGTTGAGTAGTGGTGTTTGGCTCTGCCTGTGATTTTGAGGTAGGGCATGTTGTTTTGATCTAGGATTGAGGTGGTTTTTTTGACCAATTTCTCGACCTGTTTGGTGCGTTTGTTGTAATCCAAGTCTGGCAGGCTAAGATAATATTTGCTTTCGGTGGGGTAGGCATAACCAAAAGCCGCCTCTTCTAGTTGAGATCTAAGACTTCCAACCCCCAGTCTTTCAGCAATTGGAGCGTAAATCTCTAGGCTTTCTAGGGCGATACGACGGGCTTTGTCGGGTGGGACAGATTTTAAGGTGCGAAGGTTATGAATTCGGTCAGCAAGTTTGATGAAAATTACTCTTAGATCCTTGCTCATGGCTACAAAGAGTTTGCGAAGGTTTTCGACTTGTTTTTTTTCTCCAAGATATCTAATCACGCTTAGTTTGGTGATTCCTGCAACCAAAAAAGCTGTTTCAGCTCCAAATTCTCGCTCGATTAGCTTTATGCCTTCAGTTGGTTTTTTGCAGACATCTTCGGGTACATCATGTAGTAAAGCAGCAGCAATAGACTCTTTATCAAATTCAATTTCAGCCAAAGTTATGGCAGCGTTGACCGGG